>Ga0207790_1000260_pt1 | contig 21041 bp, 14 predicted proteins | sample HigsolmetaGSP14D_FD_184842 | JGI IMG/M metagenome (GOLD analysis project Ga0207790, IMG submission 184842) | High solid enriched microbial communities from the Joint BioEnergy Institute, USA - SP1-4-D (SPAdes) | ecosystem: Engineered > Bioreactor > SSF (Solid state fermentation) > Aerobic >...
GGATCAGGGCCAGCACGCAGCTCAGGTTCCACCAGTAGCTGGCATCGCCGAGGCCCTCGAAGCCCGAACCGTTATTGGCGAAGGCCGAGGTGTACTCGTAGAGCACCTGGCTGATCGCGTGGGCGCCGGGATTCGAGTTGCCGGTCAGTTCGGGAAAAAGCAGGCTCACGGCGCTCAGGCCGAGGATCACCAGTGGCTGCAGCAGCACCAGTACTGCCAGGCATTTGACTTCCGGGGCTTCGATCTTGCGCCCCAGCAGCTCCGGGGTGCGGCCGGTCATCAGGCCGGCCAGGAACACGCTCAGCAGCAGGTACACGAGAAACTGCTGCAGGCCACAGCCGATGCCGCCCCAGATGCCGTTCACCAGCATGTTGGCGATGGTCACCATGCCGGTCAGCGGTGCCAGGGAGTCGTGCATGGAATTGACCGAGCCGTTGCTGGTCTGGGTGGTCAATGCGGCCCACAGGGCCGAGGCATCGGCGCCGAAGCGCACCTCCTTGCCCTCCATCAGGGCGATGTCGCTGCTGCTCGCCGAATGGCCCTCGGACCACAGGGCGATGCCGGCGGACATCAACGACATGCTCAGCATGCAGCCGAAGATCAGCGCGCTGAGCCTGGCCCGCCCGGTAAAGTCACCGACCATGAAGACGATGGCGACCGGTAGCAGGATCAGCGCCAGGGTTTGCAGCAGGTTGCTCACTGGCGTCGGGTTCTCCAGCGCCACCGAGCTGTTCGGGCCGTACCAGCCACCGCCGTTGGTGCCCAGCTGTTTGGCGGCGACCATGGCGGCAACCGGGCCGAGGGGGATTTTCTGCTCGCTCATCTGCGCAGCGCCATCGAGCGGCGTGGCCTTTGGCCCGCCATCGAGCGTGGCGGGAACACCCTGGGCGGTGAGCAGTACCGAGAGCAGCAGGCACAGCGGCAGGAACAGGCGGATGGTGGGGCGGATCAGGTCGGCCCAGAAGTTGCCGACATCGGCGGGTTGGCTGCGATCGGTTTGCTGACGGCTGCCGAACAGCCCGCGCAGCGTCGCCACCACCAGCGCCAGGCCCATCATCGGGGTGATCACCTGCAGGCCCACGATGGCGGTCATCTGCGATAGATAGGAAAGCTGCGCCTGCCCGGAGTAGTGCTGCTGGTTGGTGTTGGTCAGGAACGACACGGCGGTGTGCAGTGCCAGGTCCCAGCGCATGTTGGGTGCCGCGTTGGGGTTGAGTGGCAGCCATTGCTGGCTCATAAGCAGCATCCAGACCAGCAGGCCGAGGATCAGGTTGCTCAACAGAAACGCGCTGGCGTAGGTTTTCCAGCTCATGCCCTGGGCGGGATCGATACCCAGCAGGCGGTAGAGCGGGCGCTCGATGATCGCGAATAGGCGATCACCGCGCATCGGGGCGCCGCGCATGATGGCCGCCAGATAGCGACCCAATGGCCAGCCCAGCACGATGGCCAAGCCGAAAACGAACAGAAATTCAGTCATGATCCTTGCCTGCGATGCCGAAATGGCGACGAGCGTATTGTTGGATCGATGGCCGTAAAGTCTCCATTCAGCTTGGCCGGCACGGCATAAAATATTCGTAAAAACGCTACGGGCCATGGCCTGGCAAGGCCGGCTTTTGTGGGCTTTGGCATCTTTCGCGCTGACGTTGCAGGGCGGGGGTTCGTCATCCGCCCACGTGCCGCGGCGGTCGTCGATCGCCGGCTGGGTGAGCCGCCGGCCCGCTGCCATGCCCGTTGGTGCCCGGTCTGGAGGTTTTCGCAAAAACTCCAGAGTTTTCTGCAAGAAACCGCCGGCCATCTGCCTCTACATTCCGCCATCCGCTTCTGCACGCCGGGGATCGCCAGATCGTCGTAGCTGGGCTAGACCCAAAGCAGGGGTACCCCCATACATAATCCCTACAAGAGGATGGGCGTGATGTTCAAAGCCAGCCAGGTCCTGCAGCCGGAGTTCCTTGCGCGAATCTCTGCAGGAAAGTCCGCCGATTTCTTTCCCGCCATCAGTGCCAACTACAACGTTGACGAAGCCGCGTACCTCGAGGAGCTGCTGCAGCTGGCCGACCCCGGCGCTGCTGGTATCGACAGCGTTCGCCAGCAGGCGCGCAGCCTGATCCAGGACGTGCGCGGCCGCGACAATGCGGTCGACACCCTCGATGCGTTGCTGCGCCAGTACAGCCTGGATACCCAGGAAGGCCTGATGCTGATGTGCCTGGCCGAGGCGCTGCTGCGCGTGCCGGATGCCAGCACCGCCGATGCGCTGATCCGCGACAAGCTCAGCGCCGCCGAGTGGGAGCGGCACCTGGGCAAGAGCGACAACGTGCTGGTCAACTTCGCGGCCTGGGGCCTGGTGATGACCGGCAAGGTGGTCGACCCGCAAGCCGCTGACGGACGCCCGAAGAAGGTGCTTGGCCGCCTCATCCAGCGTTCCGGCGAGCCGGTGATCCGCGCGGCGATGAACCAGGCCATGAAGCTGATGGGCAAGCAGTTCGTGCTCGGTCGCACCATCAGCGAAGCGCTGAAGAACGGTCGCCCGGAGCGCGAGAAGGGCTACACCTATTCCTTCGACATGCTTGGCGAAGCGGCGCTGACCGCCGAAGACGCCGAGAAATACATGGCCGACTACCGCAAGGCCATCGACACCGTGGGTGCCGAGCCGCAGGTCGGCCCGGGCCCGAAGCCGTCGATCTCGATCAAGCTCTCCGCGCTGCACCCGCGTTACGAAGTGGCCCAGCGCGAGCGCGTGCTGACCGAGTTGTTCGCCAACGTGCGCGAACTGGCCATCCGCGCACGCAAGCTCAATGTCGGTATCTCGGTGGACGCCGAAGAGGCGGATCGCCTCGAACTGTCCCTGGAACTCTACGAAAAGCTGCTGCGTGATCCGGCCGTGGCCGGCTGGGGCGAGTTCGGCCTGGTGATCCAGGCGTACTCCAAACGCTGCCTGCCGGTGCTGGTGTGGCTGACCCTGCTGGGCAAGGAACTCGGCGAGAAGATGCCGCTGCGCCTGGTCAAGGGCGCCTACTGGGACAGCGAGATCAAGCAGTGCCAGGTGTGGGGCCTCGACGGCTACCCGGTGTTCACCCGCAAGGAAGGCACCGATACCTCCTACCTGGCGTGCGCCCGCTACCTGCTCAGCGAGTTCACCCGCGGGGTGATCTACCCGCAGTTCGCCAGCCACAACGCCCACACCGTCAGCTGCATCCTGGCCATGGCGGCCGAGCAGGCGTCGCCGCGCGACTTCGAGTTCCAGCGCCTGCACGGCATGGGCGACGCGCTGTACGACACGGTGCTGGAGAAGCACCGCAAGACCGTGCGCATCTACGCGCCCGTAGGTGCCCACAAGGACCTGCTGCCGTACCTGGTGCGCCGCCTGCTGGAGAACGGCGCCAACTCGTCGTTCGTGCATCAGCTGGTCGACCCGAGCGTGCCGGTCGAGTCGCTGATCGATCACCCGGTTACCCAGCTGCGCAAGTTCGCCAGCCTCGCCAATAACAAAATCCCGCTGCCGCCTGCGCTGTACGGGGCCACACGGAAAAACTCCCAGGGCATCAACATGAACATCCAGAAATCGCTGACCGAACTCGAAAACCTCTACCGCCCGCAGCTGGATCGCCAGTGGCAGGCCGCGCCGGTGATCAACGGCCAGACCCTGAATGGTGAGGCCCAGGAAGTTCGCTGCCCTTATGACCTGAACAAGCTGGTCGGCACCGCCCAGTTCGCCACCGCCGCCCAGGCCGCCCAGGCGCTGGATGGCTTGAGCGCCGCCTGGCCGAAGTGGAACGCTGTCGCTATCGATGAGCGCGCAAGCATTCTCGAGCGCCTCGCTGATCTGCTGGAAAGCAACCGTGCCGAGCTGATGGCGCTGTGCACCGTGGAAGCGGGCAAATCCATGCAGGACGGCATCGATGAAGTGCGCGAGGCGGTGGACTTCTGCCGTTATTACGCGCAGCAGGCGCGCCTCAAGCTCGGTCGTGAAGAGCTCAAGGGGCCGACCGGCGAGCGCAACGAGCTGTTCCATGAAGGCCGCGGCATCTTCGTCTGCGTGAGCCCGTGGAACTTCCCGCTGGCCATTTACCTGGGCCAGATCAGCGCTGCACTGGTGGCCGGCAACGTGGTGCTGGCCAAACCGGCCGAGCAGACCAGCCTGATCGCCGCCCGCGCCCTGGAACTGATGTTCGACGCCGGCCTGCCGAAGGACGTGATCGCCTTTCTGCCCGGTGACGGCGCGACCCTCGGTGGCGTGTTCTGCCGCGACCCGCGCGTCGCCGGCGTGTGCTTCACCGGCTCCACCGACACCGCACGCATCATCAACCGCCAACTGGCCGAGAAGGACGGCATGATCGCCACCCTGATCGCCGAGACCGGCGGCCAGAACGCGATGATCGTCGACTCCACCGCGCTGCCCGAGCAGGTGGTCAAGGACGCCGTCGGTTCGGCCTTCACCAGCGCTGGCCAGCGTTGCTCGGCCCTGCGTGTGCTGTACGTGCAGCGCGATATCGCCGACCGGGTGATCGACCTGCTCAAGGGAGCCATGGCCGAGCTGAAGATTGGCCCGACCCACCTGCGCGAGAACGATATCGGCCCGGTGATCGACGGCGAAGCCCGTGATGGCCTGCTGGCGCATATCAATCAGTTGAAAGGCGAGGGCAAGCTGATCGCCGAAGCCTCGCTGCGTGGCGATCTGAACGGTCACTTCGTTGCCCCGGTGGCGTTCGAGATCGCTGGCATCCACGAACTCAAGAAAGAACAGTTCGGCCCGGTGCTGCACGTGGTGCGCTTTGATGCCGCCGATCTGGAGAAGGTGGTCGCGGCCATCAACGCCACCGGCTATGGATTGACCCTTGGCATTCACAGCCGAAACGAGGAAACTGCCGCCCGCATCGAAGCCCTGGCGCGCGTCGGCAACCTCTACGTGAACCGCAACCAGATTGGTGCGGTGGTCGGCGTACAGCCGTTCGGCGGTTGTGGCCTGTCCGGTACCGGCCCGAAAGCCGGTGGCCCGAGCTACCTGCTGCGCTTCGTCAACGAGCGCACCACGTCGGTGAACACCACGGCGGTGGGTGGCAACGCCTCACTGCTGTCGCTGGGCGACGAGTAATCACGAACGGGCGGGAATCATCAGGTTTCCGCCCGTTTTGCTAATTGGGGGCTGCTGCCCCGAATCGGTAACGCCATCTGTAATAAGAAGAATGGCGTATCTGGAGCACGACCGTAGTCGTGACGTGCCAACTGGGCCGGGTTAACCCGGTTCGAATAAAAACAAGCGAGAGGGCATTCCCCAATGACTGCAAGCACTCCCATGCTGGTCACCTTCGTGGTCTATATCCTGGCCATGCTGCTGATCGGTTTCATTGCCTACCGTGCGACCAAGAACTTCTCCGACTACATCCTCGGTGGCCGCAGCCTCGGTAGCTTCGTCACCGCGCTGTCCGCCGGCGCCTCGGACATGAGCGGCTGGCTGCTGATGGGCCTGCCGGGGGCGATCTTCATCGCCGGCATCTCCGAGAGCTGGATCGCCATTGGCCTGATCATGGGCGCCTGGCTGAACTGGCTGTTCGTGGCTGGCCGCCTGCGGGTGCACACCGAGCACAACAACAACGCGCTGACCCTGCCGGACTTCTTCACCCACCGCTTCGAAGACAACAGCAAGCTGCTGCGCATCTTCTCGGCACTGGTGATCCTGGTGTTCTTCACCATCTACTGCGCCTCGGGCGTGGTAGCCGGTGCGCGCCTGTTCGAGTCGACCTTCGGCATGAGCTACGATACCGCCCTGTGGGTCGGTGCCGCCGCGACCATCGCCTACGTGTTCATCGGCGGCTTCCTGGCGGTCAGCTGGACCGATACCGTGCAGGCCACCCTGATGATCTTCGCGCTGTTGATCACCCCGGTGTTCGTGATCCTGGCGCTCGGTGACTTCGACGCCGCCATGGCCACCATCGAGCAGGCCAACCCGGCCAACTTCGACATGTTCCGTGGCCTGTCCTTCGTCGCCATCATCTCGCTGCTGGCCTGGGGCCTGGGCTATTTCGGCCAGCCGCACATCCTGGTGCGCTTCATGGCCGCCGATTCGGTCAAGTCGATTCCGGCGGCACGGCGTATCGGCATGACCTGGATGATCCTCAGCCTGGGCGGTGCGGTAGCCGTCGGCTTCTTCGGCATCGCCTACTTCGCCAACAACCCGATGCTGGCCGGCCCGGTCGGCGAGAACAGCGAGCGGGTGTTCATCGAACTGACCAAGATCCTCTTCAACCCATGGGTTGCCGGCCTGATCCTGTCCGCCATCCTGGCGGCGGTGATGAGCACCCTGAGCTGCCAACTGCTGGTGTCCTCCAGTGCCCTGACCGAAGACTTCTACAAGGCTTTCCTGCGCAAGGATGCCAGCCAGACCGAACTGGTCTGGGTCGGTCGCGCCATGGTACTGCTGATCGCCCTGGTGGCCATCGGCATCGCCTCCAACCCGGACAGCAAGGTGCTGGGTTTGGTGTCCTACGCCTGGGCCGGTTTCGGCGCGGCCTTCGGCCCGGTGGTGATCCTCTCGCTGGTCTGGAAGGGCATGACCCGTAACGGTGCGCTGGCCGGCATGGTCGTTGGTGCGGTCACCGTGGTGGTGTGGAAGAACTTCATCGGCCTGGGCCTGTACGAGATCATCCCGGGCTTCATTCTCGCCACCCTGGCCATCGTCGTGTTCAGCAAGATCGGCAGCCCGGCGACGCCGACCATGGTCAAGCGTTTCGACGAGGCCGAGAAGGAATACCAGGACGCGCATCTCTGATCGCGTTTCGGTAAGCCGTTGCTCAAAAGGCCCGGACAGTTGTCCGGGCCTTTTCGTTAGCGTCGTCTGGTAAGCTGCCGCGCCGCGATAGGGAGAGACCCATGAGCACATCCAAAGACCCGCTGCACGGCCTGACGCTACAGGCCATTCTCACCGATCTGGTCGAGCACTATGGCTGGGACGGCCTGGCCCAGCGCATCGATATCCGCTGCTTCAAGAGCGACCCGAGCATCAAGTCGAGCCTGACCTTCCTGCGCAAGACGCCCTGGGCGCGGGAGAAGGTCGAGGCGTTGTATGTGAAGTTGAAGCGCTAGGCAGCGACTGATCGGCGGCTTTTTTGTGGGAGGGCGCCATGCGCCCGAATCGCGGGCATGGCCCGCTCCCACAGGTGATCGGCTGATCTAATGCACCACCTGCGCCGTCTGCTGCTGCGGTGGCGGTGCGCACAGGGTGCGGGCGCCGGTTTGCAGGTAGGGCGCCAGGATCGGCTGCATGCCCTTGAGCACCTGCACCGGCAGCGCCGAGGTGAAGCGGAAGTTCTCTGCCGCGCGGCCGGGCACGAAGGCGGTGAGGGTGCCGAAGTGATCCGGGCCGAGGAAGAACACGAAGGTAGCGGTACGGTTCTGTACCCGCGAGCTGATCACCTGGCCGCCGCGGCCGACGCTGGTCATGCGGTTGTCGCCGGTGCCGGTCTTGCCGCCGAGGGTCAGTGGGCTGCCGTCGGCCAGGGTGAAGGCGCCCTGCAGGCGCCGCGCGGTGCCGCCATCCACCACCTGTGACAAGGCCTCGCGCAGCACCGCGGCAACCTCGGGGGCCATCACCCGCTTGCCCGTTTCGAGTACATGGCCCAGGCGCGTGTCGTAAGGCGTGTCGCCGGCGAAGTGCAGGCTGTCGATGCGCACCGTGGGCAGGCGGAGACCATCGTTCTGGATGATGCCGATCAGCTCGGCCAGGGCCGCGGGGCGATCCCCCGAGCTGCCCAGGGCGGTGGCCAGGGACGGCACCAGGTACTCGAATGGGTAGCCCAGGTTCTGCCAGCGCTGGTGGATATCCAGAAAGGCCTCGACCTCCAGCATGATGCGAATGCGGCTGTCGCGGGCGCTCTTGTGGCGGCTCTTGAACAGCCAGCCATAGACCTCCTGGCGCTGCTCGGCGCTGGCGGTCACGGCGTCATTGAACGAGGCCTGCGGGTGGTCGATCAGGTACTTCAACAGCCACAGCTCCAGCGGGTGTACGCGGGCGATGTAGCCCTGGTCCGGCAGGCTGAAGGCGCCGGGGCCGTAGCGCCGGTAGAGCTCGTTCATGCGCTTGTCGCTGATCCGCACGCCCGGCAGATGAGCCTTGATGAAGTTGCCGAAGGTGGCCTCATCGACCCCGGGCATCAGGTAGCGGTGCACCGCCGCCAGGCGCGTATCGGTCAGGCGCAGGCCGCCGATAAAGGTGTCCAGGCGCTCCTGGGCGGACTGGCCCTGGTACTTGCGCCAGAAGCGCAGCATGAAGGTGGTGCCTTCGCGGTCGGCGAAGCGGCTCAGGTATTCCTGGCGTCGCGGGTCCTTGTCGTCCTTGAGCAGTTCGGCGCTGTTGCCTGGCGCCTGGTAGGTGCTGTAACGCACCAGGTCGCGCATCAGGCGCACGAACGGCAGGTTGATCGATTCGCGCAGCGACTCACGCAGGGTCGGCAGCCGGCCGTCGTCCTCACGGCGGAAGTTGCCAAAGGTATGCAGGCCGCCGCCGGTGAAGAAGCGCTCCGCGGGGCTGGCCGAATAGCGCCGTTCCAGCGCTGCATTGAGCATGCTGCTGAGGTCGGCGCCCGGGTTGCGCAGCAGGTAGTCGACCGCCCAGCGGCTGAGCAGGTCCAGGTCGGCGATGTCCTGGCCACGCAGCTGCGCCGGGCTCATGGCGGCCAGCCGGCCATGCAGTTCGGCGATCACTTCCAGGTAGGTGGCCATCACCCGCAGCTTGGCGGTAGAGCCCAGTTCCAGCTTGCTGCTCTCGTTGATGTCGAAGGGCTGATGGGTGTTGTCGGTCTGCACGCGCACCTGATTGCCGTTGGCCGTGCGCTCGAACAGGGTGAAGCTGTAGCTGACCTCGCCGGTCTTGCTGGGCGACAGCAGGCGATCGCCAAACAGGCCCACGCGCTCGGCGAACGCCGGGTCGGCGAGCTGTTCCAGATACAGGCTGACCTGTTGCTGCAGGTCGGAATTGAGGCTGGCGCGGGCTTGCAGATCGAGACGGTCGAGCTCGTAATAGGACAGATTGAGCAGCCCGGCCAGCCGTGCCCGCGCCATGCTGACGCCCTTGTCACTGTCGATGCGCTGCAGGTTGGGGTCGGTCTGCCAGTCGCGGTAGGTCACCTGCTGGGCCAGTGCCGCATCGCGTAGCCTGCTGTCCAGCACACCGCCGTTGGCCAGCAGGCGCAGGTGGCTGTCCACCAGCGCGGCCAGCTCCGCCCGGCCCTGGGCGAGGTAGTACGAGGGCCGGCGCTGGGCAATCATCAACGACAGTACCTGGCGCAGCGCCAGGCCACGTTCGGCCAGGCCCGCTTCGCTGGCCTGCTCGCTGTCGAGCAGGCCGTTGGTGGTGACGAAATCAACGCCAAACCAGATGCGCAGGCCGTCGGCCAGGCCATGCACTTCGCCATGGCCGGGGGCGGCCGAGAGTGGCACGCTGTTGAGGTAGTCGCGCACGATGTTCTGCCGCGCTTCGAGGGTCTGCGGGCCGCCCTGATAGGCGCGCACGCTGGCGGAGACCATCTGCCGCAATTTCTCGGCGGGCGCATGGGTGATGCCGTCCGGCGAGTGACGGTATTTTTCCAGCTGGGTGGCCAGGGTGCTGCCGCCGGCGGATTGATCCTGCATGCCTGCGTACTTGCCGACCTGGGACAGCGCCGCCATCACGAAACGTGACCAGTTCACCGCCGGGTTGGCTTCGGCCGGCTCGGCGGCCAGCAACTGGCGGTCCTCGATGAACAGCAGGCTGCCGACCACCAGCGGCGGGATGGCCGCGAAGCTGGTGTAGCGCTGGCGTGGGTTGCGCACGGTATAGAAGGGCGTGCCGCGGCAATCCTCGATGTTCACGCCGGTTTGCGCCTTCTCGGCAAAGGGCGGGAAGAACCCGCGCTGTGTGTAGTCGCTCAGGGCAGGGGAGAAGCGGGCTTGCTGCAGTACCTCGAAACCACGGCTCTGCAGGCGCTCGATGAAGGTCGGCAGGCGGCTGTAGCCCTGGCGCTGATCGAAGGGGCCATTACCGGGATAGACGATGGCGTCGCTGGGGCCGTCCTTGACCTCGTAGGTGAGTGTGGCCGCGTAGCGGCTCAACTCGGTCGACTGGAAATGGGCGGTGCGCAGTTCGAAGACCGCCAGCCCGCTGACTCCCATGAGCCCGAGCAACAGCGTCGAGCCCACCACCCAGCGCACGCGATGCTTGCCGGGCCGGGGTTTGCGCGGCACCGCGGTCGCGACCTTATGTTCGCGAGCAGGCGGTGCGGAGTCGGATCGCCATAGTGCGCCCATGGTTGACTGGCCCTGGCTTGTCCTTTCCTCACAGGGTAGCCGCTCAAGCACGCGCTGTCCGACCGATCGGTCAAAAAAAGCCAGTCTTTACATACGCCTAGGTTTGTATCGTTGGCTTGAACCTGAGCCATGGGGGCGGGTCAGGATGCAATCACTGGAGGAAGCATGATGCGCACACTCGAATTGGCCGGCGTTCAGGTGCCGGTGATAGGCCAGGGCACCTGGCGCATGGGCGAAAACCGCGATCGGCGTAAAGATGAAGTCGCCGCGCTGCGTGAAGGTATCGAGCGCGGTTTGCGTGTGATCGACACGGCGGAGATGTATGGCGAAGGCGGCGCCGAGGAGGTGGTCGGCGAGGCGCTGGCCGGCCAGCGCGATCAGGTATTGCTGGTCAGCAAGGTCTACCCGCACAACGCCAGCCGTACGGGCGTCGCCGCGGCCTGCGAGCGCAGCCTCAAGCGCCTGGGCACCGAGCATATCGACCTGTATCTGCTGCACTGGCGTGGCCAGTACCCGCTGGCGGAAACGGTGGAGGCTTTCGAACGCCTGCGCGAGCAGGGCAAGATCGGCCGCTGGGGCGTGTCCAATTTCGACCTGGATGATCTGCAGGAGCTCGGCGATCCGGCCTGCGCCACCAATCAGGTGCTCTACAACCCCGAGGAGCGTGGCGTGGAGTTCGACCTGTTGCCGTGGCAGCAGCGCCAGAACATGCCGTTGATGGCCTACTGTCCACTGGGGCAGGGCGGTGCGCTGCTGGCCGATGCCGCGCTGCACCAGGTCGCGCAGCGGCACGGGGTGACCAGCGCCCAGGTCGCCCTGGCCTGGGCGCTGCGCCAGCCCAACGTGCTGGTGATCCCCAAGGCCAGTGACCCGCGGCACCTGGCCGAAAACGCCGCGGCCGCCGAGCTGCAGCTCAGCGCCGCCGACCTGCAGGCGATCGACAGCGCTTACCCGGCACCGACGCGCAAGCAGCGGTTGCAGATGGTTTAGGGCGTTTGCAGAAGAGGGCGAGCGAAGTCATTGAAGAGGCGGGGAAACCCTGATGGGTTTCGCCAGCCTCAGTGGGAGCATGCCATGCCCGCGACAGCTTCGCGGGCATGGCCCGCTCCCACAAGTTAGCTCAATCCCCAGGATGTGGCTGAAACCCATCAAATGGCGATGGGCTCCACCTACCTCCGACTTGTCTCAACCGGCGACCAGCACCCGAATGGCTTCCAGGCGCAGGGCGGCCTTGTCGAGCATGGCCAGGCCTTGCTCACGCTGCTCGCGCAGGGCGTCCACTTCGCTGTCGCGCACACTTGGGTTGACCGCTTGCAGGGCGCTCAGGCGGGCCAGCTCTTCGTCCAGTTCGGCAGCCAGGCGGCGCTTGGCCTCGGTGACGCGTTCGACATGGCGCGGCGCAATCTTGGCTTCGCCAGCGGCGATCTTCGGCGTCAGGGCATCACGCTGGGCCTGCACGAACTTGTTGGCGCTGGCGCGGGGCACCGCTTCGAGCTGGTCGTTGAGGGTATCGAACGAGACCTTCGAGGCCAGGTCGTTGCCGTTGCCGTCGAGCAGGCAGCGCAGCGCGGCCGGCGGCAGGTAGCGGCCCAGCTGCAGATTGCGCGGCGCCACCACCTCGCTGACGTACAGCAGCTCGAGCAGTACGGTGCCGGGCTTGAGGGCCTTGTTCTTGATCAGTGCCACCGAGGTATTGCCCATCGAGCCGGAGCGCACCAGGTCCATGCCGCCCTGCACCATGGGGTGTTCCCAGGTGAGGAACTGCATGTCTTCGCGCGACAGCGCCAGGTCGCGGTCGTAGGTGATGGTCACGCCTTCGTCGTCGCCGAGCGGGAAGCTGGCATCGAGCATCTTCTCGCTGGGGCGCAGGATCAGTGCGTTGTCCGAATGATCTTCGCTGTCGATGCCAAAGGCGTCGAACAGCTGCTCCATGTACATCGGCAGGGCGAACTGATCGTCCTGCTCGAGGATCGCTTCGACCAGCGCCTCGCCTTCACCGGCGCCGCCGGAGTTGAGCTCCAGCAGGCGGTCGCGACCGGCGTGCAGCTCGCCTTCCAGGCGCTTGCGCTCGGTGGTGGCTTCGTCGATCAGCGCCTGCCACTGGCCGTCGTCGGCATTTTCCAGCATCGGCAGCAAGCGGCTGCCGAACTGGTGCTGCAGGGCGTTACCGGTCGGGCAAGTGGCCAGGAAGGCGTTCAGTGCGTGGTGGTACCACTGGAACAGACGCTCTTGCGGGCTGTTTTCCATGTACGGCACGTGCAACTGGATCTTGTGCTTCTGGCCGATCCGGTCGAGGCGGCCGATACGTTGCTCGAGCAGGTCCGGGTGGGCGGGCAGGTCGAACAGCACCAGGTGGTGGGCGAACTGGAAGTTGCGGCCTTCGGAGCCGATTTCCGAACAGATCAGTACCTGGGCGCCGAACTCTTCGTCGGCGAAGTAGGCGGCAGCGCGGTCACGCTCGAGGATGCTCATGCCTTCGTGGAACACCGTGGCCGGGATACCGGAGCGCACGCGCAGGGCGTCTTCCAGGTCCATGGCGGTTTCGGCGTGGGCGCAGATCACCAGCACCTTGAATTTCTTGAGCATCTTCAGGGTGTCGATCAGCCATTCGACACGCGGGTCGAAGCGCCACCAGCGCTGGTCTTCCTCGATATCGGCCTGGCCCTGGTAGCTGACTTCCGGGTACAGCTCGGCATGCTCGCCCAGCGGCAGCTCCATGTACTCGTCCGGGCTGGGCAGCGGGTAGGCGTGCAGCTCACGCTCGGGGAAGCCTTGTACCGCGGCGCGGGTGTTGCGGAACAGCAGGCGGCCGGTGCCGTGGCGGTCGAGCAGCTCGCGTACCAGGCGGGCGCGGGCGTCGCTGTCGCCACCATCGGCGGCGTCGAGCAGGTCGCGGCTGTCATCGCCCAGGAAGCTGCCGATGGCGTCGCGGGCCTGGGCGCTCAGCTGGCCCTGGTCGAGCAGCTCCTGCACCGCCTCGGCCACCGGTTGGTAGCTGGCGCTCTCGGCGCGGAAGGCTTGCAGGTCATGGAAGCGATTCGGGTCGAGCAGGCGCAGGCGCGCGAAGTGGCTGTCCTGACCGAGCTGTTCGGGGGTGGCGGTGAGCAGCAGCACACCGGGAATCACTTCGGCCAGTTGCTCGACCAGGCTGTATTCGCGGCTGGCCTTTTCCGGGTGCCAGACCAGGTGGTGGGCTTCGTCGACCACCATCAGGTCCCAACCGGCGGCGAACAGCGCGTCCTGGGCCTTTTCGTCCTCGCACAGCCACTCGAGGGCGACCAGTGCCAGTTGTGCATCTTCGAACGGGTTGCTGGCATCGCTCTCGATGAAGCGCTCGGCGTCGAACAGCGCCACTTCCAGGTTGAAGCGCCGGCGCATTTCCACCAGCCACTGGTGCTGGAGGTTTTCCGGCACCAGGATCAGCACCCGGTTGGCGCGGCCGTTGAGCAGCTGGCGATGGATCACCAGGCCGGCTTCGATGGTCTTGCCCAGGCCCACTTCGTCGGCCAGCAGCACGCGCGGGGCGATCCGGTCGGCCACTTCACGGGCGATGTGCAACTGGTGCGCGATGGGTTGCGCACGTACGCCGCCCAGGCCCCACAGCGAGGACTGCACCTGCTTGCTGGTGAATTCCAGGGTGCGGTAACGCAGCGAGAACCACGGCAGCGGGTCGATCTGCCCGGCGAACAGGCGGTCGCTGGCCAGGCGGAACTGGATGAAGTTGGACAGCTGGGTTTCCGGCAGGGTGACGGCCTGGTTCTTGGCGTCGAGGCCGTGATAGACCAGCAGGCCATCGACGTCGTCGACTTCGCGCACGGTCAGCTTCCAGCCTTCGAAGTGGGTGATCTCGTCGCCCGGCGAGAAGCGCACGCGGGTCAACGGCGCATTGCGGGCCGCGTACTGGCGGGTTTCGCCGGTGGCGGGGTAGAGCACGGTGAGCATGCGGCCGTCCTGCATGAGGATGGTGCCCAAGCCCAGTTCCGCTTCGCTGTCGCTGATCCAGCGTTGCCCCGGTTGATACTCCGCCATGCTGCCTGTCTCCACCTGTAAAAAAGCCGGCTATGTTACCGCAGGGCAATGCTCAGCCAAAGGTGCATCACGCCTGTTTTGGCACTTACCGACGCCGGTCCGGTCAGACAGTGTAGTAACGCAGCCGTAAAGTCGCCCGCCGCGCTGCCGATAAAGCTGCAAAGAGAGGTCATCTATGTTGCCGCCGATTCCTCACAGCCTGGTTCCGGTTACCGCCCAGCAGGACGTGGTCAAGCCGCGCCCGGAGATCGCGCCGGTGACGCCGACTGCCGAGACGGCCCAGGAGGATGCGGTCGGCCTGGAAAAACGCCATCCCCAGGAAGTGGAAGAACGTTTGCGTGAGGAGCAGCGCCGCCGCCAGCGGCGTGGTTACACGGCCGCCGAGTTGGCCGAGGGCGAAGTCGACGAGGCGGATGAACCGGCCATCGACCAATTGCCGCGCCAGGGTCTCTGGGTGGACGTCGAGGTTTGACGCACGTGAAGGCCCGGCAAGGCGGATTGTTCGACCAGGCGGCGTTGCGACTGGCGGATGCCGAACTCAGCTATCGGCCTGCCTGGATCGACAGCGCCACGGCCGATCACTGGCTGCAAACGCTGGTCGAGCAAACGCCCTGGCAACAACCCGAGGTGCAGCTGTTCGGCCGTCATCATCCGGTGCCACGCCTGCTGGCCTGGTATGGCGACAGCCACGCCAGTTACCGTTATTCCGGCATGACCCACCAACCATTGCCCTGGACACCCTTGCTCGCCGAGATTCGCCAGCGCCTGGTCGACGCACTCGGCCAGCCGCTCAATGGCGCGCTGCTCAACTACTACCGCGACGGCCAGGACTCCATGGGCTGGCACAGCGACGACGAGCGCGAGCTGGGAACCGAGCCGCTGGTGGCGTCTTTGAGCCTGGGCGGCGCGCGGCGCTTCGACTTGCGCCGCAAGGGGCACACGCGTATCGAACATTCGCTGCAGCTCGAGCACGGCTCGCTACTGGTCATGAGCGGCCAGACGCAGCATCATTGGCAGCACCAGGTGGCCAAGACGCGCAAGCCCTGTGCCCCTCGCCTGAACCTGACGTTTCGTCTGATCCGGACGCCGCTATGAGCAATGATGTGAAACTGATCGACTTCGCCGCAGAGCGCGACAAGCGCATTCATGACCTGCGCGACAAGAAACTCGAAGAGATGCGCAATGCCTTCGAGCAAGCCCTGCCGCTGCCCAAGGGCAAGAAGAAGCCCAAGAGCAAACCGAAGAAACGCTAGGAACCTGCTCAGCGCCCTTGAGCTGGATTTCATCGATTTCGGCTGCAAAGTGGTGTTAGTGATCCGGTCGCGATCTCGTGGGAGGGGCCGGGCGGTGACCCGCTTTAGCCGCGAGCCCTTCGCACATCAAAAGCTCGCGGCTGAAGCCGCTCCTACCAATAGAACGCTCTGTTCAGCGCATTGCTGCGTACCTGTCTGCGCTGCCCCAGACCTGCCTAAATGATTGATGCAGATCAGTCGCTGTCTGGCGCTGACGTTCGCTCGTGCCTGGCACTTGACCTGGGTCAATGGCGGGCTGCGCGTGGCTGTTAAGGTAGCCCCATACCCGAGAGACAACAGATGCAAGGAGGCAGCATGTTCCTGGATGTGGTGGTTCTGGCCGGTATCGGCACTGTTGGCCTGATGATTCTGTTTGGCGTCGGGTTCACCTATTTCGTCTGGAAGGATGCGACCAAGAAAAAGCCGCAGTGATATCCAGGCTCACGAGCACGCAAGGCATTGGGGCGACTTCGGTCGCCCTTTTTTTCGTCTGCATTTCGGTGTCCTGCTGGACCTGAGACGCAGGCGATGGCTGGACAGTACATGCTTAGCTAGCTAATAATTCGCCCCCTGCACGGAGGCGGAACCCTTTGGCTGCGGCTATGTTCAGAGCTGAGACGTTTTCAGGTAAGCACCGTGCGTGATTCTTTGCTGGCGTTCATTGCGCCGAGCACTCAAGCCCTGCAGTTTGCGATCAAGACCCTGCTTGGCGGCGGTCTGGCGCTGTGGCTCGCCCTGCGTTTGGGCCTCGAGCAGCCGCAGTGGGCGTTCATGACCGCCTTTATCGTCGCCCAGCCGCTCTCCGGCATGGTGGTGCAGAAGGGCCTGGCGCGCCTGCTCGGCACCCTGGTCGGCACCTTCATGGCAGTGGTGATGATGGCGCTGTTCGCGCAGATGCCGCTGCTGTTCGTGCTGGCTTTCGCGCTGTGGCTGGGCCTGTGTACGGCGGCCTCGACCATGCTGCGCAGCGCCTGGTCCTATGCCTTCGTGCTGGCCGGTTACACGGTGGCGATCATCGGCTTGCCGGCGATTGGCAAGCCCCAGGTGATCTTCGATGAGGCCATCGCCCGTTCCACGGAAATCTGCCTGGGTATCGTCTGCGCCACCCTGAGCAGCGCACTGCTGTGGCCGCAGCGGGTCGAGCGGCAGCTGGCTCAACAGGCGCGCGATGCCTGGCAGACCGGCCTCAAGGCCGCGCGCCAGGCGCTGACCGGCGAGGAGGAGGCGCGCCAGGGCCTGCTCGAAGCCTTGGCACGTATCGTTGCCGTGGATGCCCAGCGTGAGCACGCCTGGTTCGAGGGCGAGCGCGGTCGCCAGCGCGCCATCGCGCTACGGGTGCTGAGCCGTGATCTGCTGGGCGTGCTGCGCCTGGCGCGTGGCGTGGCGCGCCAGTGGCGGCAGTTGAGCAGCCTCGAGGCCGAGGCCGTAGCGCCCTGGCTGCAGGAGGTGGACGAGCGCCTGCAGGATGACGCGAGTGACCGGGCGCAGCTGATCGAGCGCCTGCGCCAGGCTGCAGCGGACGACGAGCTCAACGGCGGCCAGCAGCTGTGCCTGGAGCGTATGGCGGTACTGCTCATGCGCATCGAGGACGCCAGCCGTGCGCTGCTCGCCGTCGAGCAAGGCAAGGCCCCGGCGGATGCACCGCGGGCGCTGTCCTGGCACTACGACTGGCAGAGCGCACTGGTATTCGGCTCCCGCAGCGCCCTGGCATTCCTGACCCTGGCAAGCTTCTGGCTGGCCACCGGCTGGACCCATGCCACCGGCGCCATGCTGCTGGCCTGCGTGGTCTGCAGCCTGTTCGCGCGGCTCGAGGCGGCGCCGCAGATCGGCATGATGTTTTTGCGCGGCATTCTTTACGCGTTGCCGGTGGCGTTTTTCGTCGGGCAGATTCTGATGCCGCAGATCGACGGTTTCGTGATGCTCTGCATGGTGCTCGGCGTGCCGCTGTTCTTCGGTGTGCTGGGCATGGCCAAGCCGCCGATTGCCGCCACTTCGACCGCCTTCTGTCTGCACTTCATCGTGCTGTGCCTACCCGCGCCAGGTGTCGGCTACAACGTCGAATTCTTCCTCAACGAGGCGCCGGGCATGCTCATGGGCGTGGCCGTGGCGGTGATGGCCTTTCGGCTGGTGGTGCTGCGCAACCCGGTGTGGCACGGCCGGCGCCTGGTGCATGCCATGCTGGTCGACCTCGGCCGGCTGACCCGTCGCGATCTGGGCCGTGCGGAAAACTGGTTTGGTGGGCGCATGGCCGACCGCCTGCTGCAGTTGGCGCGGCATTACCCGGCGCGCCCGGATCAGGCGCGCAGCCGCTGGGACGAGGGCGTGGCCGGCCTCGACCTGGGCGACGAACTGCTGCACCTGCGTGCCTGCCTGGCCAGGGCCGATGCCGGCCTGGCGCGCTCGCAGCGGCGCTTTCTGCAGCGCCTCGATGATGCGCTGCAGCGCGGCCCCGCGCCGGGCCGCGAGGACGACCTCGACGCACCGGTGGCCGAGCTGCAGCAAGCCCTGCGCGCCTGCACGCCGAGCATCGACAAACGCCTGGCCGAGGCCGCGCTGTTGCAACTGCAGAATGGCTGGCGCCACTGGTGTCAGCTCAGAGGAGATACATATGGGCTTGCATGAATGGTCGCTGGGCGGCGTATTGCTGAGCCCCATGGCGGCCTACGCGGTATTGGCGCTGTTGCTCACCGGCGTGGTACGCCTGGGCCTGCAGCGCGTGGGACTGGCGCAGTGGATCTGGCACGAAGCGCTGTTCGACTGTGCCCTGTTCGTTTGCGTCCTGGCGGCCGTGATAGCTGTCCTGGCGACATAAGGAGAAAAGCATGCGTTCGACCATTCGCGTCGGCATTACCCTGGCTGTGGTGGTAGCGGCGATCTTCGCTGGTGCCTGGATCTGGCAGCACTACATGTATTCGCCATGGACCCGCGACGCCCGCGTGCGCGCCGATGTGGTGACCATCGCCCCGGACGTGTCCGGCTGGGTGCTCGAACTCAAGGTGCGCGACAACCAGCAGGTCAAGGCCGGCGATCTGTTGATGTCCATCGACCGTGATCGCTACCAGGCCGCACTGGAAAAGGCCCAGGCCGTGGTGGATATCCGCAAGCAGCAGCTCAGCCTGCGCGAGCACGAAGCCTCCCGGCGTGCGCGGCTTGGCAGCCAGGCGATCAGCGCCGAGCTGCGTGAGAACGCGCAGATCAACGCCGAGATGGCCCGTAGTGAATACCGTGAGGCCCAGGCCGATTTGCGTATCGCCCAGCTCAACCTGGCGCGCAGCGAAGTGCGCGCACCGCGTGATGGTCAGATCACCAACCTGAGGCTGGCCCAGGGCAACTACGTCACGGCCGGGCAGGCGGTGATGGCCCTGGTGGATACCGGCTCGTTCTACGTGCAGGCGTATTTCGAGGAAACCAAGCTGCCGCGCATTCAGGTCGGCGCGCCGGTGGAGGTCTGGTTGATGGGCGGTGAACAGGAGATTCGCGGCCAGGTGGACAGCATCAGCCGCGGCATCACCGACCGCAACGCCAGCCCGGACGGCCAGTTGCTGGCCAATGTCGAACCCACCTTCAACTGGGTGCGCCTGGCCCAGCGCATCCCCGTGCGCATCAGGCTCGACGCCCTGCCCGAAAACGTCCAGCTCAGCGCCGGCATGACCGCCAGCGTGCGGGTGGAGTAGGGCGCTTTCGCAGTTGTAGGAGCGGCTTCAGCCGCGAGGTCTTCATGGGGGGGCGCGGCTAGAGCTTCTCCCACGTTTTAGCGTCAGTTCGTAGGGCGGACAACGCGAAGCTTGTCCACCGCTTGGACTGACGCAATGGTGGATGAAAAAAGCGTCATCCACCCTACGGCCAAATGCACCTGATCAGGCGCGCTCTATCTGTGCCGGCGTGCGGCGCATCAGCACCTCGCCGTGGCGTACCGATACCAGGGCATGGCCCTGGGTGCGGATCATCTCGTAATCGTCGGGTGCCGAGAGAATCAGCAGGTTGGCCGGGCGACCCACTTCCACACCGTAACGTTCACCCAGGTGCAGGGTGCGGGCGCTGTTGTCGGTGATCAGGTCGAGGCCGCGCTTGAGGTCTTCATAGCCAAGCATGTGGCAGATATGCAGGCCGGCTTCGAGGATGCGCAGGATGTTGCCGTTGCCCAGCGGGTACCAGGGGTCGACGATGGAATCCTGGCCGAAGCAGATGTTCATGCCGGCGCGGTCGATCTCCGCCACGCGGGTCAGGCCGCGGCGTTTCGGGTAGGTATCGAAGCGGCCCTGCAGGTGGATGCTCTCGGTCGGGCAGGAGATGAAGTTGATCCCGGACATCTTCAGCAGGCGAAACAGCTTGGAGCAGTAGGCGTTGTCGTAGGAGCCCATGGCGGTGGTGTGGCTGGCGGTGACGCGCTCGCCCATGCCGCGCACGCGGGCCTCTTCGGCCAGCACTTCGAGAAAGCGCGACTGCGGGTCGTCGGTCTCGTCGCAGTGCACGTCCACCAGGCAGCCGGTGCGCTCGGCCAGGTCCATCAGGAACTTGATCGATGAAACGCCCTGGTCGCGGGTGTTCTCGAAGTGCGGAATGCCGCCGACCACATCGGCACCCAGGGCCACGGCCTGTTCCATCAGCGCCCGGCCATTGGCGTAGGACTCGATGCCCTCCTGGGGAAAGGCGACGATCTGCAGGTCGATCAGGTGGCGGGTTTCCTCGCGCACCTCGATCATCGCCTTTAGCGCGGCCAGGCTCGGGTCGGTGACGTCGACATGGGTGCGCACGTGCTGGATGCCGTGGTCGACCAGCATGTCGATGGTCTTCTTGGCGCGGGTCTTGGTGTCTTCATGGGTGACCAGCGCCTTGCGCTCGGCCCAGCGTTCGATGCCCTCGAACAGCGTGCCGCTCATGTTCCAGGCCGGCTCGCCGGCGGTCAGGGTCGCGTCGAGGTGGATGTGCGGCTCGACGAAGGGCGCCACCACCAGGTTGCTGGCGGCGTCGAGGTCGCCTTCCGTCGCGGTGACGGCAGCCGGCTGCGCGCTGATGGCGGCAATCTGCGCGCCGTCCAGGGCGATATGGAAAAGACCTTCGCGGCCACGCAGGCGGGCGTTGACGATGTTCATGGGGTACTCCTTGGCAGGCTATGAGACGACAGGCGACGGATCAGCAGGGCAATGCTGATGTTCAGCCGGTCGTGAGGATCATCGAACGAGCAGCCGGTCAGCGCTTCGATACGTTGTACACGGTAGCTCAGGGTGTTGCGGTGTACGCCCAGGCGTTGTGCGGCCAGGGCCAGGTTGGCGTTGTCATGGAACCAGGCTTCCAGGGTCGGCATCAGTACCGGCTCGTGGCGTGAATCATCGCCGATCAGCGGGCCCAGGGTGCGCTCGACGAAACGCTCGAGCAGGCTGCGGTCGCGAATCGCGCCGAGCAGTTCGATCACCCCCAGTTCGTTGAAGCTGCACAGCCCCAGGC
>Ga0207790_1000262_pt1 | contig 20935 bp, 16 predicted proteins | sample HigsolmetaGSP14D_FD_184842 | JGI IMG/M metagenome (GOLD analysis project Ga0207790, IMG submission 184842) | High solid enriched microbial communities from the Joint BioEnergy Institute, USA - SP1-4-D (SPAdes) | ecosystem: Engineered > Bioreactor > SSF (Solid state fermentation) > Aerobic >...
GGCGGAAGTCGTTGGGGAAGGCACCGCCCTGCTCACGGATGGCAGCAAGCTTTTCCTTGCGCTGGGCAATCAGCTTGTTTTCTTCCTGTTGCAGTTCGTGCTGGTCGGGCTGTTGGTCGCTCATGGTCGTCTATCTGCCTGGCGTCTAATCACTAATCGATGGGGAATCCGCAGGGCGCCGCCGCTCACCGGCAACGGCGCCCCGCATGGGGTGCGGGCTCAGAGGCCCTGTTTGAGGCTGGCTTCGAGGTAACCGTCGAGGTCGCCGTCGAGCACCTTCTGGCAATCGCTACGCTCGACGCCGGTACGCAGATCCTTGATGCGCGAGTCGTCGAGCACGTAGGAGCGGATCTGGTGGCCCCAGCCGATGTCCGACTTGCTGTCTTCCAGCGCCTGAGAAGCGGCGTTGCGCTTCTGCATCTCCAGCTCGTACAACTTGGCCCGCAGCATCTTCATGGCGGTGTCGCGGTTGGCGTGCTGGGAACGTTCGTTCTGGCAGGCCACCACGGTGTTGGTCGGCACGTGGGTGATCCGCACCGCCGAGTCGGTGGTGTTGACGTGCTGGCCACCGGCACCGGAGGAGCGGTAGGTGTCGACGCGCAGGTCGGCGGGGTTGATCTCGATTTCCACCTTGTCGTCGATCTCGGGCGACACGAATACCGCCGAAAACGAGGTGTGGCGGCGGGCGCCGGAGTCGAACGGGCTCTTGCGCACCAGGCGGTGTACGCCGATCTCGGTGCGCAGCCAGCCAAAGGCGTACTCGCCCTTGATGTGCACGGTGGCGCCCTTGATACCGGCGACCTCACCTTCGGACAGCTCGACGATCTCGGCACTGAAGCCGCGCTTGTCGGCCCAGCGCAGGTACATGCGCAGCAGGATGTTGGCCCAGTCCTGGGCCTCGGTACCGCCGGAGCCGGCCTGGATATCCAGGTAGCAGTTGTTCGGGTCCATCTCGTGGCTGAACATGCGGCGGAATTCCAGCTGCTCGAGAATTCCGCGCAGGCGCTCGACCTCCGCGGCGACATCGTCGACGGCGCCCTGGTCATTTTCTTCGACGGCCATGTCCAGCAGGTCGCGCGAATCGGCCAGGCTACCGGTCAGGTCGTCGATGGTTTCGACGATCTGCGCCAGGGTGGCGCGTTCACGGCCCAGGCTCTGGGCGTATTCGGGCTTGTTCCAGACGTTCGGGTCTTCGAGTTCGCGGTTTACTTCGACGAGACGATCATGCTTGTGATCGTAGTCAAAGATACCCCCGAATAGTCTGGGTGCGCTCGGACAGGTCCTTGATGCTGTTAAGGATCGGGTTGATTTCCATGGCTGGCGGCACTCGCAGGTAAAACTTCGGAAAAGCCGCGGAGTATACCCGACTCGGACTATTCTGGCAGCACGCCGGGCACCTGTAGACCAATGGCCCTTCTATACTCCAGTGAGCCGCCCGCCCCAAGGATCCCCCACCACCATGCTTCGCCCCCACAGCCTGCGTAGCCACTATGCCCTGCTCACCGTGTTGCTGGTGTGCCTGCTCAGCCTGCTGCTCGGCACCCTGATCAGCCGGGACTCGAGCCAGCGCATCCGCGCGGAGATCGGCCGCGACCTGGCCGAAACGTCCTACACCATGGTCGACCGCCTGGACCGCGACATGCAGAGCCGCGCCGGCATGCTGCAGGTGATCGGCAGCCTGAGCGCCCTGCGCCATCCGCAAGGCGCACCCGAGGTGCGCCGGCTGCTCGACGAACTGCAGGGCAAGTTCCCGACCATCGCCTGGATCGGTTTCACCGACGCCCAGGGCCTGGTGCTGGCCTCCAGCAATGGCATTCTCGAGGGCACCAGCATCGCCAAGCGCCCGGTGTTCCTGGAAGGCAGCCAGGGCCTGTTCATCGGCGACGTGCACGAGGCCGCGCTGCTCGCCAAGCTGCTGCCCAACCCCAGCGGCGAAGCCATGAAATTCGTCGATATCAGCCTGCCGGTGCATGACGACACGGGCCGCCTGGTCGGTGTCCTCGCCGCGCACCTGTCGTGGTCCTGGGCCGACGAGGTGCGCGAGGCGATCCTCAAGCCCATCGAGGACAGCCGCCAGGTCGAGTTCTTCGTGATCAGCCGCGACCGTACCATCCTGCTCGGCCCGCGCAAGCTGGTCGGCCAGCGCCTGCACCTGCCGATGATGCAGAACCTGGCGGCCCGGCAGAGCGAATGGGCGGTGCAGCAATGGCCTGACGGCAAGCGCTACCTCACCGGCCTGACGGCCAGCCAGGGCTACCTCGACTACCCGGGCCTGGGCTGGATGGTGGTGGCCCGCCAGGAGCTACAACTGGCCGATGCGCCGGTGCGCGCCATGCACCTCACCATCCTCGGCTTGGGCGTGGTGCTGGCCGTGCTGTTTGCCGTCTGTGGCTGGCTGCTGGCCAGCTACGTGACCCGCCCGCTGCGCACCATCGCCCGCGCTGCCGACCGCCTGGCCAACGGCGAAATCACCGTGATCCCGGAAATCGGCAGCCCCCGGGAAATCGCCCGGCTCAGCCATTCCATCCGCCACTTGGTGGAAAGCCTCACGCACCAGCACGCCGAGCTCGATGCGCTGGAAAACCGCGCCCACCACGACCCGCTTACCGGGCTGCCGAACCGCGCCGCGCTGGCCCGCTACCTGCCGCGTGCGCAACAGCGCAACCAGGGCACCGAGGATGGCCTGGCGGTGCTCTATCTGGACCTCGACGGGTTCAAGCCGGTCAACGACCGCTACGGCCACGCCGCTGGCGATCAGGTGCTGCGCGAGGCTGCGGCGCGTATGCGTGGCTGCCTGCGCGGTGGCGATCTGGTGGTGCGCCTGGGCGGCGATGAGTTTCTGATGATCCTGCAAGTCGCCGCCGCTGACGCCGCCAGCCAGGCCAGGCAGATCGCCGAGCGGACGCTGCAGGCATTGGCAATGCCGATTCACTGGGAAAACCGCCACCTGCAGGTTGGCTGCAGCATCGGCGGCGCCTTGTGGCCGCGGGACGACGTGGATCTCGAGCAGGTGGTGGCACTGGCCGATCAGGCCCTGTACACGGCCAAGCAGAGCGGACGCGGCCGCGTCGTGCTGCACGGCGACGCGCCCGAGGGCGGTGAGTGATTCAGCTCAATGCACTGGTGTCGTTGACCAGGCCGACCTGATCGCGGCCGGCTTGCTTGGCCATGTACAGCCCCTGATCAGCCAGGTTGACCAGTTGCAGGGGGGCCTGGCCGATTCGCGGCACCAGGGTGGCGACGCCGATGCTGGCGGTCAGCACCGCGCCCGGCGCAGGCGTTTCATGGGCAATGCCCAGGTCGGTGACGGCGCGGCGCACCTTTTCCGCCAGCAGGCGCGCGCCGCCGGCCGAGGTGCTGGGCAGCACCATGGCGAACTCCTCGCCGCCATAGCGGGCAGCCAGGTCGGTGGAGCGGCTGCAACTGCTGCGCAGCGCGGCCGCCACACGGCGCAAGGCATCGTCGCCAGCCACATGGCCGAAACGGTCGTTGAAGCTCTTGAAGAAGTCGACATCGATCATCAGCAGCGACAGCGCCGTCTGCTCACGGGTGGCGCGGCGCCACTCCATTTCCAGGTATTCGTCGAAGTGGCGACGATTGGACAGCCCGGTCAGGCCATCGGAATTCATCAGCCGCTGCAGCACCAGGTTGGTTTCCAGCAGCTGCTGCTGGCTTTCGCGCAGGGCGCGGTAGGCCTCGTCACGCTGTTGCAGGGCCATGTAGGAACGCGAGTGATAACGCAGGCGTGCCACCAGTTCGATGGTATCGGGCAGCTTGACCAGATAATCGTTGGCACCGGCCGCGAACGCCGAGCTCTTCACGGTGGCGTCGTCCTTGGTCGACAGCACGATGATCGGCACATCGCGCAGCGCCGGGCGCGCACGATACTCGCCGAGCAGCGTAATGCCGTCGACACCGGGCATCACCAGATCCTGCAGAATCACCGTCGGGCGCAGTTGCTCGGCAATCGCGATGGCCTGGGTCGGGTCGGAGCAGTAATGGAAGTCGATGCCCTGCTCGCCCAGCAGCTCGCGCCGCACCGCTTCGCCGATCATCGCCTGGTCATCGACCAGCAACACCATGACCGCGCCTTCCTTGCGTGGGCCGAAGTCATCCATGGATTGGGGTGGGACTTGCATATTGGTCTCCGAACCGGATTAAGGCAGGTCTCTGGTGGGTGACGGTTAGTCTATCAGCCAAACAGTTCGACGATACGCGGGGCGATGCGCTCCAGCGCGAGTATTTCCTTGGCGGCCTGCAGCTCGGCCGCCGCCTTGGGCATGCCGTACACCGCGCAGCTGGCCTGGTTCTGCGCGATGGTGGCGAAGCCGCGGCTGCGCATGTTTTTCAACCCCAGGGCGCCATCTCGGCCCATGCCGGTGAGCAACACCCCGATGGCCTCGCCCGTCCAGTACTCGACCAGGCTGTCGAAGAACACATCGATGGAAGGTCGGTAGACATGGCTGCGCGGCTCCTCGGTGTAGGTCAGCGTGCCGTTGCGCAGCAGGCGCATGTGGTTGTTGGTACCGGCCAGCAGCACCACACCGGGCTGCGGCTGCTCGCCATCGCGGGCCAGGCGTACCGGCAGCGCCGCTTCACCGGCCAGCCAGTCGGCCATGCCGGCGGCGAACACCTCGTCGACATGCTGCACCAGCACTACCGCAGCCTTGAAATCATCGGGCAGTTGCTTGAGCAGCAAGGCGAGCGCAGCCGGCCCGCCCGCCGAGGCACCGATCGCCACCAGGCGGCGCGCTGCCGGGGCACTGGGCGAAACGGCGGGAGCGCTGGCCTGGCGAGTGCCGCTCTGGCCGATCAGCCAGCCGATGTTGTGGATCTTGCGCAGCAGATCCACCGCATCGCCACTCTGCCCGGCCAATGACGGCGTGTTGACCGCATCCAGGGCCCCGTGCCCCATGGCCTCGAACACGCGATTGACGTACTGCTCGATATCCACCGAAACGATCAGCACCGCACAGGGCGTCTGCGCCATGATCCGCCGCGTCGCCTCGACGCCGTCCATGACCGGCATCAGCAGGTCCATCAGCACCAGGTCGGGCAAATCGGCCTGGCAGCAGGCCACGCCCTCGGCACCATCGCCGGCCACCCAGGCGATACGGTGCGCCGGCTCCTGGGCCAGGGCGCGGCGAATGGCCTCGACCGCCAGGGGCATGTCATTGACGATCCCGATCCTCATTCGTGCGGTTCCCCAACCAGGTCAACCACGGCGTCAAGTAACGCCTCGTCATGGAAACTGGCCTTGGCAAGATAATAGTCGGCCCCGGCATCCAGGCCACGTCGGCGGTCCTCCTCGCGATCCTTGTAGGACACCACCATCACCGGCAGCGACTGCAAACGGCTGTCGCGGCGCACCAGGGTGACCAGCTCGATGCCGTCCATGCGCGGCATGTCGATGTCGGTGATCAGCAGGTCGAAGTGCTCGGCGCGCAAGGCGTTCCAGCCATCCATGCCGTCCACCGCCACGGCCACGTCATAGCCGCGCGAGAGCAGCAGCTTGCGCTCCAGCTCGCGCACGGTCAGCGAGTCGTCGACCACCAGCACGCGCTTGCGCTGGCTGCCGGCCAGCTGCCGGGCGCTGCGGTCGACCCGCTCCAGACGCCCGCTGCCCAGCAGCTTGGCCACCGAGTGCAGCATGTCCTCGACATCGAGAATCAGCACCGGGGTGCCATCGTCCAGCAAGGCCCCGGCCGACACGTCCTGCACCTTGCCCAGCCGCGCATCGAGCGGCATCACCACCAGGGTGCGCTCACCGAGGAAACGCTCGACCACCAGGCCGAACAGGCTGTCGCGGTCGCGGATCAGCACCACCGGTATGCCGTTGTCGCTGGGCTTGCCTTCCGGGCGCTGGAGAATCTGGCTGGCGGCGATCAGGCCGACGTGCTGGCCTTCGTTCCAGAAATGCTGGCGACCTTCGAGCTGCACGATGTCCTCGGCCTGCAGGCGGGTCATCCGTTCGATATGTGCCAGTGGCAGCGCGTAGGCTTCGCCGCCCACCTCGACCACCAGGCTGCGCACCACCGAGAGGGTCAGCGGCACTTCCAGGTGAAAGGTCGAGCCCTCGCCCTGGCGCTGCTGCATGCGCACGCCGCCCCGCAGCTGGCGCACCATGTGCTGCACGGCGTCCAGGCCGACGCCACGGCCGGACACCTCGGTGACCTGGTCACGCATGCTGAAGCCGGGCAGGAACAGGAAGGCCAGCAGCTCGTCCTCGGTCAGCTGCTCGCCGGTCTGTTCGGTGGCGAAGCCGCGGCTGATCACCGCCCGCCGCAGTTTCTCGAGATCCACGCCGCCGCCGTCATCGCGCAGTTCCAGCAGCAGCATGCCGGCATGGTGGCGGGCGCGGATGAGGATCTGCCCTTCGGCCGGCTTGCCCTGTGCCAGGCGCCGCTGCGGGGGCTCGATGCCATGATCCAGGGCGTTGCGCAGCAGGTGGGTCAGCGGCGCCTCGAGGCGCTCCAGCACGTCGCGGTCGACCTGGGTGCCCTCGCCCTCGACCACCAGGCGCACCTGCTTGCCCAGGGATCGGGACAGGTCACGCAGCATGCGCTCCTGACCGGCCAGCACATCGGCGAATGGGCGCATGCGCGAGGCCAGCGCAGCATCGTAGAGCGACTGGGCGCGTTGCCCGCCCTGCCAGCCGAAGTCGTCCAGCTCGGTCATGTGCTGGGCCAACAGTTGCTGGCACTCGCCGAGCGCCTGGCGGGTTTCCAGCAGCATGGCCTCGGCCTGGGCATCCACGGCGCCCTTGGGCAGCGCTTCGCGGGCGACGTCCAGCGCGCGGCGGGCGGTGGCCTGCAGGCGTTTCAGGCGCTGCAGGCTGTCGCCCAGGGGCTTGATGCGCTGGAACTCCACCAGGGATTTGCTGGAGATATCCAGCAGGTGATCGAGGCGCTCGGCGCTGACCCTGAGAATACGCGCCCTGCCCTCGCCGGCCGGCTCGCTGGCTTCCGGCTTGATGGGCGCCGGCGGCACCGGCGGCACCGGCGCTTCGATGACTGGTGCTTCGACCACCGGCGCTTTGCTTGGCGGCTGCGGCTCCGCGCTAGCCGTTTCAGCAACAGGCGCCGTCACCGGCGCCGCGGGAGGAACCGGGAGTCCCCGCGCCAACGCTCCCAGGCGCGCCACCAGCACGTCGATGCCGGGGTCGACGACACCCGGTTGCGCCGCCGGCTTGCCCAGGCCGAGCAGGATATCGGCGCCCTGCAGCAGCGCATCGATATGCTCGGGGCTGAGCAGCAGACGACCTTCCTGGGCCTCGACCAGGCAATCCTCCATCACGTGGGCGACCTTGACCCCGGCATCCAGCCCGACGATACGCGCCGCGCCCTTGAGCGAGTGGGCCGCGCGCATGCAGGCCTCCAGGCTGCCGGCATGCCGCGGGTCGCGCTCGAGCACCAGCAGGCCGCTGTTGAGCACCTGGGTCTGGGCCTCGGCCTCGAGCTTGAACAGCTCCAGCAGCGACGCGTCGCGCATCTGATCGGGTGTCATCCAAGACTCCTGGCGATGGTCTGCTGGACGATCTGCTCGTCGAGCAGGGTTACGCTACGGCCCTTCCACTGCAACACGCCTGCGGCGAAACGACGGCTCACCGGCACGCTGCCGGCGCCCGACTCGACGATCTGGCCGACGGCGATCGCCTCGATGCCCTCGACCTCGTCGACCGGGATCACCACCGGCCCGTCCGCCAGGTTGAAGATCAGCATGCGCGGCACCACGCGCCGTTCGCTGAGCGCCTCGCCGGCATCGAGGCCGAGCATCTCGGCCAGGGAAAAACAGGCGACCAGGGCGCCGCGTACGTTGGTCACGCCGATCAGCCCCACCGAGCGCTGGTGCGGCAGCGAATGAATCGGCGCGCTGGCGGCGACTTCGCTGAGCGCCCGGGTCGGCAGCGCCAGCCAGGCATCGCCAAGGCGGAACAGCAACAGCGAACGGCGCTCGCTGCTGTCCTGCTCGACCCACTCCTGGTCGGGCTGGGCGTCGTCGCGCTGCAGCGCAAAGCGGTCGAGCAGGCGGGTGGCCAGCGCGGCGTGTACTTCACAGTTGCGGCAGTGGATATGGTTGACCAGGCGCTCGCAGGACTTGTCGCCCTGCACGCCGATGCGGTTCCAGCAGTCGTCGACGGCGTCCCGTTCGGCCTCGCTCAGTGGCAGCAGACTATCGCTCATCACGGCTCACTCCACGGCCGGCACGCTGTTGCAGACGCCTGGCGCCGGCCAGATCGCCACGGGCGGCGAGCAGCGCCGACAGGTGCGCCAGGGCCTCGGCATGGGTCGGCGCCAGGTAGAGGGTCTTGCGGTAATAATCCTGGGCCTCGCTGCTGCGCCCGGCCACATCGCTGAGCAGGCCCAGCCAGTAGAAGGCCTGGGCGCTCGGCCCATGGGCGGCAAGGTAACGCTCGCAGGCGGCGCGGGCTTCAGCGCTGCGCCCGGCATTGGCGAGGGCGGCAATTTCATCCAGTGAGGTATCGGCACCTGGCGCTGCCGGTGCAGGCACCGCCGCCGGCGTACGGCGCAGCGGCGCAGGCGCCCTGGCGGCGGGAGCTGCCGCGGCCGCAGGCCTGGGACGCGCGCCGATGCTCGGTACGGCCTGAACCGCAGTGCTGGCCGGCCGCATGGCCTGGCGACGGAACACGAAGGCCAGGGGAATGTTCAGCGCCTGCATGCCAACCTGGCTGAACAGGCTGGCTTCGGCCGGCCCGATGAACAGCGCGCCGTCGTCGCGCATCAGGCGCTGCAGCACGGCAGCCACCGCATGCTGGGTGGGCCGGTCGAAGTAGATCAGCAGGTTGCGGCAGAACACAAAATCGTAGGGCGCTTCGCCCGCCAGCAAACCGGGGGCCAGCAGGTTACCGGCGAGCAGGCGCACCTTGCGCCGCACCTCGTGGCGCAGCTCGAAGCCTTCGGCGGTTTCGGTGAAATGACGATGGCGAAAACCCAGGTCATCGCCGCGAAAGGAATTGCGCCCATATACGGCCCGCTCGGCGCGCTGCAGGTTGACCTCGCTGATGTCCATGGCGTCGATACGAAAACCATCGCCAGGCAGGCCGGCATCCAGCAGCGCCATGGCGATCGAATAGGGCTCCTCGCCGGTCGAGCACGGCAGGCTGAGAATCCGTAGCGGCCGGGCGCCGGCCAGTTGCGCGCTGCGCTCACGCGCCAGGTTGGCCAGGGCGACGAAGGATTCCGGATAGCGGAAGAACCAGGTCTCCGGCACCACCACCGCCTCGACCAGCGCCTGCTGCTCGCTGGCCGACGCCTGCACCTTCAGCCAGTAGGCATCCTCGCTGGCACACCCCAGGGCGGCGACCCGCTGGCGCACCGCGCGCTCGATCACCACCTGGCCGACGGATTCGGCATCCAGGCCAATCAAACCGTGCAGCAACTGCTCGAAGCGCCCGCTCATCGAGCCTCCTCCGCCACGGCCGCGTACAGCAACTCGCGCACCGACTCGTCGAGCAGGTCGGCAACCCGCACCCACTGCACCAGGCCCTGCTCGGACTTGAGCACCGGCCCCAGATAGCGGGCGTCCGCCAGGCTCAGGCCGCTGTCCACGAAGGCCTCGACAGGGCTGCGCAGCGTGTCGCTGGCCTGTTCGAGAATCAGCCCCAGCCAGCGCGCCGGCTGACTCGCCTGTGGCTGGTAGTGCACCACCACCAGGCGGGTGCTGGTGCGCACCAGCGCGGGCTGGCCGAGCGCCTGGGCGCTCAGGTCGATCACCGGTACCGGCGTACCGCGAAACACGAACAATCCGGCGACCCAGCCAGGCGCGGCGGGAATCTGCTTGAAGCGGCGCAGCGGCAACACTTCGACCACCTCGTGAACGTCCAGGGCGTAACGCTCGCTGCCCATGCTGAACAGCAGGAACAGTTGCCCCGGGCTACGCCGCCCCGGCGAAGGCCTGCCTACCTCGGTCACTGGTTCAGACCTTGAAGCGGCTGACGCCGGTACGCAGACCGTTCGCCACCAGGTTGAGGTCATCGATGGAGGCGCTGGCCTGGCGCAGCGACTCGACGGTCTGCGACGAGGCTTCGCTGAGCTGCACCAGGGCCTGGTTGATCTGCTCGGCACCGGTGGACTGCGCCTGCATGCCTTCGTTGACCATCAGCACCCGCGGCGCGAGAGCCTGCACCTGGTGGATGATCTGCGCCAGCTGCTCGCCGACCTGGCCCACCTCGGCAATGCCGCGGCGCACCTCTTCGGAGAAGCGGTCCATGCCCATCACGCCGGCCGACACCGCCGACTGGATCTCGCGCACCATCTGTTCGATATCGTAGGTGGCCACCGCCGTCTGGTCGGCCAGGCGGCGCACCTCGGTGGCCACCACCGCGAAGCCGCGGCCGTACTCGCCCGCCTTCTCGGCCTCGATGGCCGCGTTGAGCGACAGCAGGTTGGTCTGGTCGGCGACCTTGACGATGGTGGTGACCACGTGATTGATGTTGCCGGCCTTCTCGTTGAGGATTGCCAGCTTGGCGTTGACCAGCTCGGCGGCGCTCATCACCTGGTGCATGGTGTCTTCCATGCGCGCCAGGCCCAACTGCCCGGCGCCGGCCAGGGTCGAGGTCTGCTCGGCGGCGCCGGAGACCTCGGTCATGGTGCGCACCAGGTCCCGCGAAGTGGCGGCGATTTCCCGCGAGGTGGCGCCGATTTCCGTGGTGGTGGCGGCGGTTTCGGTGGCGGTGGCCTGCTGCTGCCTGGAGGTGGCGGCGATCTCGGTGACCGAGGTGGTGACCTGCACGGACGAGCGCTGCGCCTGGGCGACCAGGGTCTTGATCTCCTCGGCCATGCCGTTGAAGCCGGTTTCGATGGCGCCGAACTCGTCGCGGCGGCCGAGGTTCAGGCGCGCAGTCAGGTCACCGCGGGCCAGTTGCTGCAGGGTGTCGACCACCTGTCGCACCGGCTGGGTGATCGCCTGCATCAGGAAGTAGCCACACACGAACGCCGCGACGATCGCCAGCAGCACGGAAATCGCCATGCTCAGCTCGGCGCGGTTGACCGCCGAGACGATATCCTCGGCCGAGCCGTAGGCCGTGTCGCGGTTGAGCTCGATCATCGCGGTGAGCTGCGTGCGGCCCTCGTTCCAGGTGTCGGTGAGCGGGCCGTTGAGCTCCGCCCTGGCCTCGGCCTGGCGCCCCTGCTCGTACAGGCTCAGCACCTCGGCCTGCTGCTGGACGAACAGCTCGCGGGTGCGCTCGAAGGCTTGCAGCGCGTTACGCTCGCGATCCTCGCGAATGGTGCCGCGGTAATCGGCCAGCGAGGCCACCAGCTTGTCACCGGCGCCCTTGACCAGTTGCCTGTCCGAATCGTTGAGGGCATGGGTTTCTCGCAGGCTGACCTGGACGATGGTCTGGTGGAACATGTCCGTCCAGGCACTGCGCACCTGGGTGATGTGGAACATGCCGGGCATGGCGTCGTCCAGCAGGCGGGTGGCACCGCCCTCGACCTTGAGCAGGCGCTCGAAGGACGCGGCGGCCATCAGCAACATGATGGCGATGATCACCGCAAAACTTGCCTGGATACGCTGGCGAACAGTCCAGTTCTTCACATTCAACCCCATCTGCCGATATTCCTGATCCAGCCGAAGGGCGGCGCCCGCAGCTCATGCTGCCGGACTCTAGGGGCGTTGCGTGTGCAGCGCAAGCGAGACCGGGCCCTATTCACTGTAGAACAGGCGCCCGGTCATGAAGGGCGAAGAAGGTTGGCGACTGCCGGACGGCGCGCGGCCGTCGGCAACCAGGTGCGGGCGGTTACTGCAGGTCCTGGCGAACCTGGGCTTCGAGCTCGGCCTTGAGGGCGGGGTCGAGCTTCAGGTGGCGGGCCAGTTCGTCCAGGTAGGCGCGCTCCATGAAATGCTCCTCGTCGACCATCAGCACGCTGGCCACGTACATTTCCGCGGCCATTTCCGGGGTGCTGGCGGCACGCGCCACATCGGCCGGGTCCAGCGGTTTGTTCAGCTCGGCGTGCAGCCAGCGCTGGGTTTCACTGTCGCTGGCCAGCTTGCTGAATTCGCCTTCGATCAACTCGCGCTCGCGCTCGTCGACATGGCCGTCGGCCTTGGCCGCCGCCACCAGCGCCTTGAGAATGCTCTGGCTGTGCAGCTCCACTTCGGCCGCCGGCAGACGATCAATCGTCTGCGGCTCGCCCTGGGGGGCGCCCGCCTGCTTGGCCTGCCAGTTGCCGTAAGCCTTGTAGGCGATCACGCCGAGCGCGGCCAGGCCGCCATAGATCGCCACCTTGCCACCGACCTTGCGTACTCGCTTGTTGCCCAGCAGCATGGCCAGCGCCGCGCCGCCACCGGCGCCCTTGAGCATCGAGCCAATGCCGCCATTGTCGCTCTTGCCAGTGCCCCCTGCATTGCCACCAAGCAGGCCTCCCAGCGCACCACCCAGCCCGGAGGACGACTTGCCGGCGGTTTTCTGTTGCAGCAATTCCTGCCCGGACTTCAGCAGTTGGTCGAGCAAGCCACGCGTATTCATGGAGATCTCCAATGGTTCAGGAACGGACGAATCTACTGGGAAGGCGGGCCGTCGACGGTGACAGATTGCGTCAGGATGTTGCGCGAACGACGGGGCCACACCGCTCGATAGACAACCGCGCGGCGGACAACGTTCAGGAGCGCAACCCGTAGGACAGCGGTGCGGTCAGCGCGGCGCCAGGTGGGAAATCAGCAACTGCACCGACTCCTGGCCGCGGAACTCGTTGACGTCCAGCTTGTAGACCACCTCGACCTTGCGAACGCTGGGGTTGGGCCATAGTTCGCGATCGACATTAAAGGCGATGGCATCGAGCTGTACGCTACCGCACTCGCTACGCAGCTGCAGTTTGAGGTGGCGCTCCTTGAGCAGCCGCGGCGGCTGAACGATCTGGAACACGCCATGGAACAATGGCTCGGGGAAGTGCTGCCCCCAGGGACCCGCATTGCGCAGGGCACGGGCCAGTTCTAGATGGAATTCGGTGACTTCGAGCACGCCGTCGGACAACAGCCGCCCGGTCAGGTCGTCCTCGCAGAGCTGGCGACGAACTTCTTCGTCGAAGGCCTTGGCGAAGGTCTCGAAATGCTCGGCCGGCAACGACAGGCCAGCGGCCATGGCGTGGCCGCCAAACTTGCTGATCAACCCCGGATGACGGGAGGCCACGGCGTCCAGCGCATCACGGATATGAAAGCCCGGCACCGAGCGCGCGGAGCCCTTGAGCATGCCCTCGCCGGCATCGGCGAAGGCGATGGTCGGACGGTGGTAGCGCTCCTTCAGGCGCGAGGCGAGGATGCCGATCACGCCCTGGTGCCAGTCGGCCTCGAACAGACAGAGGCCGAACGGCAGGTTTTCCACCGGCAAGTCCTTGAGCTGGGCCAGGGCCTCGCGCTGCATGCCCTGTTCGATGGCCTTGCGGTCCTGGTTGAGCTGGTCGAGCTGCACCGCCATGTCGCGGGCCAGGGCTTCGTCCTCGCAGAGCAGGCACTCGATTCCCAGGCTCATGTCGTCGAGGCGCCCCGCCGCATTCAGGCGCGGGCCGAGGATGAAGCCCAGGTCGGTCGAGGTAATGCGTGCGTGCTGCTTGCCGGCGACTTCCAGCAACGCCCGCAAGCCGGGCCGTGCACGCCCGGCGCGAATGCGCGCCAGGCCCTGGTGCACGAGGATGCGGTTGTTGGCGTCCAGCGGCACCACGTCGGCGACGCTGCCCAGGGCCACCAGGTCGAGCAGTTCACCCAGGTTCGGCTCGGGCCGTTCGGCGCTGAACCAGCCCAGTTCACGCAACCGCGCACGCAACGCCAGCAGCACGTAGAAGATCACCCCGACACCGGCCAACGCCTTGCTCGGAAAGCTGCAGCCCGGCTGGTTGGGATTGACGATGGCATCGGCCGCGGGCAACTCGTGGCCCGGCAGGTGGTGATCGGTGACCAGCACCTTGAGGCCGGCGGCCTTGGCCGCGGCCACGCCTTCGATACTGGAGATGCCGTTGTCCACGGTGATCAGCAGCTCGGGCTCACGGGTCAATGCCACGGCGACGATTTCCGGGGTCAGGCCATAGCCGTATTCGAAGCGATTCGGCACCAGATAATCGACATGGGCGGCGCCCAGCATGCGCAGCCCGAGCAGGCCAACGGTGCTGGCGGTGGCGCCATCGGCGTCGAAGTCGCCGACGATCAGCATCCGTTGCCCCTGGCGCAAGCCCTCGACCAACAGCTCGACCGCCGCCTCGATGCCCTTGAGCTCGGTGAACGGAATCAGCCGCGCCAGGCCCTTCTCCAGCTCCACTGCCGAGAGCACCCCGCGAGCGGCATAAAGGCGGGTCAACAGGGGCGGCAGGTTGCCCAGGTCGGGCAAGGAAGCGGGAAGCGGGCGGGACTCGATACGCATGGAGGTGGTTTTCTACTCGTACGGTTACACAGGATAAACAGCCGGAGGCGGGTTACATCAGTTGCTCGGCGCGCGCTCGCCGGCCAGCCACTCAATGGGTATTTCGTGCTGGCCGCGCTCGTCGGTGACGAACAGTTCGCCGTCGCTGATCATCACGCTCCAGCTCAGCGCACGGGGCAGATCCTGGGACAGCTCGGCCAGGGCTTCCTGGTCCAGGGAGACGACGTTGATGTTCTTCAGCGTGCGCACCGGATCCAGGCACTTGGTCTGCCAGACGCGCAGGTTGCCGTAGGCCACCAGGCTGAATTTCTCGGTACGCCGCGAGCACCAGGTGATGCGCTCGCTGTCCGGCTGGCCGACTTCGATCCAGTGCAGCACACGGCCGTCCAGGCTTTTTTCCCACAGCGCCGGCTCGTCGACATCCGACAGGCCACGGCCAAAGGCCAGGTTTTCCTGGTAGAACAGCGCATAGGCGATCAGCCGCGCGGCCAGGCGCTCCTCGGTTTCCGAGGGGTGGCGGGCCACGGTGAAACGCAGGCTCTGGTAGATGCTGCGATCGATATCGGTGAGATTGAGATCGATCTTGTAGGTCGTGGACGGCAGGGCCATGGCGCACTTCTTGGAATCGGAAAAAGTGCGCCAGTCTATCAGGCCGGCCAACAGCGTGGGCAGAGCGCTGCCCAAAGGAGGCGCCCGCCACGCATCAGGCGATCAGGAATCGCTCTTCCAGTCCGGATAGCGGCGCTCTGCCGGCGCCGGCGGGAAGTACTGGTACAGCCAGGTTTCGCTGAGTACCTCCTTGTTGTCGACGCGGCGCAGGTAGGCGCGCATGTTCACCGGCTCGACGCTGTCGCTGGTGGGGAACCAGTCGAACTGCGCGCGGAAACCTTCGACGTCCGGGTACAGGGCCAGGATGCTGAAATCCTTGACCTCGCCGTGGGAGGCCTCGACCACCACCTCGACCTGGGCCTTGGCGTCCATCTTGGCCAGCGGGCCGCCGGTAAAGTCGATGGCGAAGCGCCGTGCCCAGACTTTCGGCCAGTGTTCGCCTGGCGCCCAGCCAAGGGTGAACCCGCCCATGCCGGAACGGGTGCCATGCACCTGGGCCAGGGTCGGCTTGACCGGTGGCAGCGCGGCCCAGTGCAGCTTGTAGCCGAAGTTCAGCGAGGTACCGGGCTCGATCGGCTGCTTGGGGTTCCAGAAGCAGACGATGTTGTCCATGGTCTCGCCGGTGGTGGGGATCTCCAGCAGGTCGATGCTGCCCTCGCCCCACTGGGTGGTCGGCTCCACCCACAGGCTCGGCCGGCGGCTGTACCAGACCACGGTGTCCTGGTAGGACTTGAAGTCATGGTCGTACTGCACCAGGCCGAAGCCTTTCGGGTTGGTGTCGGCGAAGGCGTTGAACTGCAGCTTCTCCGGGTTGTTCAGCGGCCGGCAGACCCACTCGCCGTTGCCCCGCCACATGGACAGACGATCGCTGTCGTGGATGGCGGTGGCGATGAAGTCACAGCGGTTACGCTCATGGCCGCCACAGGCGAACATGCTGGTCATCGGCGAAATGCCCAGCTGCTTGATGCTCTTGCGGGCGTTGATGTGAGCGTCGATGTCCATCACCACGCGGTCTTCCAGGCAGTCGATATCGAAGCGGAAGGCGCCGGTGGCGCTCGGCGAGTCGAGCAAGGCGTAGAGCACGAAGCGGGTGGCGTCCTTGCTCGGCGTCTCGAACCAGAACTCGGTGAAATCGGGGAACTCTTCCGGGGTGTCGGTGAAGGTATCGATCGCCAGGCCGCGGGCCGACAGGCCGTACTGGCCGGTGTTGTCCACCGCGCGGAAGTAGCTGGCGCCGAGGAAGGAGACGATGTCGTACTTGGCGATGTTCGGCTGCTTGAACACCTTGAGGCCGGCGAAGCCCAGGTCACCCTTGAGTTGCGCCACGTCCACGCCGCTCTTGCCGTAGTCGAACAGATCGGGACGAAAATGCACTTCACGGGCCTGGCGGCTCTTCGGGTCCACGGCGTGCATGCGCACCGGCTGGCGAAAGCCCATGCCGACGTGGAAGAACTGCACGTCCAGCTGGCCGCCCAGTTCGTTCCACAGCGAGTGGGCCGGGTCGTACTGGATGGCGTTGAATTGCTGCGGCGTCAGCTCGGCGAGGGTCTTGGGCAACACCTCGGCGGTACTCTTGTACGCCCTGCCGGCCATGCTCTTGGCGCGGGCCTGCAGTTGCTTGAAATCGAAGGGTTCGGCTTCACCGTCAGCGGTCTTGGCGAAGCTGTGCAGGCTGAACAGGCTGGCTGGCAGGCCACTGGCGGCAGCCATCATCATCGAGGCTTTGAGAAGGTCACGTCTATGCATGGGCATCCCTGGATAGGTGAGGAATCTGCATGTCACCCCTGGCCGGGGCACTGAAAAATCCCTACAACAGATAGCCCTACCCACCACATGGTTCCGCGCTGAGTATGCAACCGGCGGTAAACGCCGCCGGTGACACAAGCGAAACGCTAGTGCGCGGCCTTCAGCAGGTTGCGGATGGCCTTGCGATCACCTCTGCTGTCGCGCTTGTCGAGCACATCGAGAAAGGCGAAGGAGTCGAGGCCGTTGAGCGTGGTCTTCGGGCTGACGATCTTGCGCTTGGGGTTGGCGCCGTGCTCGAGCAGCAGCTTTACCAATACCGGCTCGTTATAGAGGATCGCACCATTGAGCGCCGACAGGCCCATCTGATCCGGCTCGTCGACCGGGCAGCCGGCCTGCAGCGCCTGTTTCATCTGCGCCAGCGCCATGGCCTTGCGCGCTTCGGACTCGCCGTAGGCAGCCGCCATCAGCGTCAGGGTCGGCGCCTGCATGCCGGCATTGCCAAGCACGCAACCGCGCTCGTCCATGACCTGCAGGCCATGGTCTTTCTGCACGTCCTCGGCCTGCACCAGGCCCGTTGCCAGCAGGCACGCCGCTAGAAGTCTAAATCGCATAACGTTTCTCCAGGGTGCTGTAGCCCATGCCCACGCCCTTGTTGACCTTGAGCTGCACGGCGACCCGCTCCTTGAGCGCTTCGACGTGGCTGATCACGCCGATCATCTTGCCGCTGGCGTTGAGATTGTCCAGGGCGTCGAGGGCCACTTCCAGGGTTTCGCCATCCAGGGTGCCGAAGCCTTCATCGAGAAACAGCGAGTCGATGCGCGTCTTGTGGCTGACCAGATCGGACAGCGCCAGGGCCAACGCCAGGCTGACCAGAAAACTCTCGCCGCCGGACAGGGTACGGGTGTCGCGCGCCACGTCGCCCTGCCAGGTGTCGATCACTTCCAGCTCCAGTTCGCCGAGGGATTTGCGCGCCAGCTGGTAACGGCCGTGCAGGCGCTGCAATTGCCCATTGGCCAGGTGCACCAGGTGGCCGAGGGTCAGGCCCTGGGCGAAGCGTCGGTACCTGGCGCCATCGGCCGAGCCGATCAGGCTGTTGAGCTGCTGCCAGCTGTCGTACTCGACCTGCTGCGCGGCGATGGCCTCGAACAGCGCCTGCTGGTTGCGCCGGCGCTGGTCATCGCCCTGCAGTTGCCCGCGAATTTCGCCCTGGCGCTGGCCAAGCTGCTTCAGGCTTGCCTGCAGGTTTTGCAGCTGTTCATCCAGATACTCGGCGCTGTGTTCGGTCTGCGGTTCGGCATGCAGTGCGGCCAGTTGCGCCTGGGCGGCGGCATGCAGCGCCCGGGATTCGGTCTGGGCTTTTTCCAGGCGCTGCTTGAGCGCCTGCAGCTGTTCGCGCTGCGGGTCATCGAGCACGGCGTCGAGAAATCCTGCTTCGTCCGCGAACGGGCTGCCGGCCAGCGCCGCCTGCCACTGCTGCACCGCAGCCTGTTCGGCGGCCGCCAGCAGCTCTTGCTGGCGGGCAATGCCGTCCAGGGTGATGCGCAATTCCAGGCAGCGCCGCTCGGCGCTTTCCCAGCCTGCCTGGGCTGACACGAGGCGCGCGGCCGCCTGGTCCATCAGTTCGCCGCCGACCGGCGTGCCACCCGCCTCCTGCCAGCGTGCCTGCCACTGCTGCGCCTGCCTGTCGGCCTCGCTGGCCTGATGCTGCAGCGCGGGTAACTGCTGCGCCAGCGTCTGCCGTCGCTGCCGGGTTTGCTGCCAGCGAGCAGCCTCGGCCTGGCGGGCGGCGAGCCAGGCGGCGCCGTCTGCGGGCAGCGCATGGCCGAAGGCATCCAGTTGCGTTGCCAGTTCGGCTTCGACTGCATCCAGGCGCTCGCGCTGGGCGAGCAGTTGTTCGTCCAGTGCCTGCTGCGCGGCCTGCGCCAGACCACGCTCATGCTCGATGGCAGCCTGCTGATGCTGCGCTGCGGTGTGTTTCTGGCCGGCGATGTTGGCGTCCTGGCGGGCGCGCTCGAGTTCGCCCTTGAGCCCATCGAGGGCTTTGAGGGTGGCATTGACCTCGACGTGCTCGGCGAGCTGGCGGGTTTGCGCGGCGGCAAGCGCCTGGTCGTCTTCGGGCAGCGGGTCGAGGGTTTCGCCCAGGCGCTGCCAGGTGGTCGCCAGGCTATCGAGCTGACGCTGCAGGTCCTGATCCTGCTCCTGGCTCTGGGCGGCCTGGGTCTGCAGGGTGGCGACCTGGCTGCTGAGCTGCTGCCCCTGTTCGGTAAGGGCGTCGAGCGCCTGCCGCGCCTCGTCGCGCTCACGCTGGGTGGCCGAGACGTCCAGCGCCTGGTAGGCCTCGATGGCCGGGTGCTCGGTGGCACCGCACAGCGGGCAGGGCTCGTCGGCCTGCAACTGCGCGCGATAGGTCTCCAATGCGCGGATGCGTTGTTCCTGTTCGAGCAGCTTTTCCTGGTCGGCCAGGCGCTGCTTGACCTCGCGGTAGCGCTCGCGCAAGGCCGCGCGTTCGGCCTCCTTTTCGGCCAGGCCGTGCTGCTGGCGGGCCAGGCTGGCCGCCGCGCGCTGACGCTGCTGCAGCAACTGGTTGCGCCGTTCGGCCAGTTGCGCCAACTGTTCCAGGGCGCTGCCGCGGGCATGCACCTGCTGCCAGTGCTCGCGCCACTGCGCCTCGCTGCGCCCGGCCAGGGCCGCCTGCCAACGCCCTTCGACGTCAGCAACTGCCCGCTCGGCCTGGGCTTTCGCCTGGGCGGCAGCCTGCAGCGACTGGGCAAGACCGCTCAGTTGCCCACTGAACTGCTGCAACTGCTCGGCGCCGGACTGTTGCCGGCCCTGCAAGCTGGCGAGGGATTCACGGGCCTGATCACGGGCCTGGAAGGCTTGCTGCCAGCCGCTGAGCTGGGCGGCCAGGCGTTCGTGGTCAGCCGTGGCCTGCAACTGCGCATCCAGGGCCTGGCACTCGTCATCGAGGCCTTGCACCGCCTGCTGCTTTTCCACAGCCAGGGCTGCGCTGGCCCGGGTGGCCTGCTCGAGGCTGCCCCGCCATTGCGCCTGTGCTGCGGCAAGTTCCTGCTGCTGGCTACGCTGCTGTTGTTGATTGGCTGCCAGGGCACGGGCGGCCTCGCGGCGGGCCTGGTATAGCGGCTGCAAACGCTGGGCGGGCTCGCTCAGTTGCAAGCGTGCCAGCTCGGCGCCGGCATCGCGTTCGGCCTGGGCAGCAGCGTCGAGCTGGGTGGCGGCGGCGCTGACCTGCGCGTCGGCGCGCGCCAGGTCGGTCAGCCACTGGCGCTGGCGCCCCGCCGCGGTGAAGGCGGCCTGCAATGTGCCCTCCTCGACCGCCAACTGCGCCGCCTCGTCGCCGAGCGCCTGGCGCTGCTCGTCATCGAGCAATTCGACGCCATCGGCGCGAGCGCGCAACTGGTCGAGCGCGCTTTTCACTTCGCGAGTCTGCTCGAACACCCGCTGGGAAATCAGCCCGTAGATATCGGTGCCGGTCAGCTCTTCGAGCAACTCGGCGCGCTGGTTGGCAGAGGCTTCCAGAAAGGCCGCGAAGCCACCCTGGGCCAGTAGCATCGACTTGGTGAAACGGCCGAAATCCAGACCGGTCAGGCGCTCCCCTCCCTGGGCTTTTCGCTGAGTTTGTCGGTGATGATCTCACCGTCCAGGCGCGCCAGCTCGGCCTTGGCGCCCTGCAGCGCGCCATCGGCCTTGTCCCGTGCCCGACGCTGGCTCCAGAACGCCCGGTAGCCCTGCCCCTTCACCTCGAACTCGACCTCGGCCAGGCACTCGGCGGTGTGCCGGGTCATCAGCTCGTTCTCGCCGCCGACCTTGTCCATGCGCGGGGTGCGGTGATACAGCGCCAGGCAGATGGCATCGAGCAGCGTGGTCTTGCCCGCGCCGGTCGGCCCGGTAATGGCGAACAAACCGTTGCTGGCGAAGGGCTCGGCGGTGAAATCGATCTTCCACTCGCCCTTCAGCGAGTTGAGGTTCTTCAGGCGCAGGCTGAGGATTTTCATGAACGGGGTGCTTGGCTCGGGTCACGGCAGAGCAGCTATTGTCGCACTGTTGCCGGCCTGGGTGGATCAGCCGAACCAAAGTGTCCTGACGTGCGTCGTAACAAAAACGTCCCGTTCCCGCCCGTGGCGCACGGGTAACGTGTGAGACCCGCTCACAAGGAGAGAGATTCGCCATGACCCGTCCCGTTCATCTTTT
>Ga0207790_1000263_pt1 | contig 20897 bp, 14 predicted proteins | sample HigsolmetaGSP14D_FD_184842 | JGI IMG/M metagenome (GOLD analysis project Ga0207790, IMG submission 184842) | High solid enriched microbial communities from the Joint BioEnergy Institute, USA - SP1-4-D (SPAdes) | ecosystem: Engineered > Bioreactor > SSF (Solid state fermentation) > Aerobic >...
GAGGTTGCCACGCAGCTCGCTATCAAGCTCAAGGCAGAGAAGATGATTGGCTTCTGCTCCGAGCAGGGCGTGACCGATCGCGCCGGCACCATTATTTCAGAGCTGTTTCCTGGCGATGCGCAGGCGCGCATTGATGAGATGGAGAGCGACGGTGATTTCCTGTCCGGTACGGTGCGCTTTCTGCGCGGCGCGGTTAAAGCGTGCCGCAGCGGCGTGCGCCGCAGCCATCTGATCAGCTATCAGGAGGATGGCGCACTGCTGCAGGAACTCTTCTCACGTGACGGTATCGGTACGCAGATTGTTATGGAATCTGCTGAGCAGATCCGCCGCGCCAATATCAACGATATTGGGGGTATTCTGGAGCTGATTCGCCCGCTGGAGCAGCAGGGTATTCTGGTACGGCGCTCGCGTGAACAGCTGGAAATGGAGATCGATAAGTTTACGATCATCCAGCGCGATAATATGACTATCGCCTGTGCCGCGCTCTACCCGTTCCCGGATGAGCAGATTGGCGAAATGGCGTGTGTGGCCGTGCATCCCGACTATCGCAGCTCATCGCGCGGCGAGCTGCTGCTGGATCGCGTGGCGCTACAGGCGCGGCAGATGGGGCTGAAAAAGCTGTTTGTGCTCACTACCCGCAGCATTCACTGGTTCCAGGAGCGGGGCTTTACGCCAGTAGATATCGAGTCGCTGCCAGAGAGCAAGCAGCAGATGTATAACTATCAGCGTCGCTCAAAAGTGCTGATGGCAGATTTAAAATAAGCCACGATATTCCAGGGCCGCATTAATGCGGCCCCTACAACATCCCGCAGAGGCACCATTTATGACGTCCTTGTTACGCATCAAATTTCGGAACACGTTATCCCACAGGGCCGCATTAATGCGGCCCCTACAGCATCCCGCAGAGGCGCCATCTATGGCGCCCTGGCCATATTATTCTATACCGGGGCTTTATGCGTCAGACGTCGCGCCAAGCCGTGACAGCAGGCCGCTGCGGCGCTGCGTGCGCAGCTGGACTGCGCGACGGAAGATGTTTTCATCGCTGTAAAGCGTCAGCTGTCTGCGGGCACGCGTAATGGCGGTATAAATCAACTCCCGCGTCAGCACCGGTAAAAACTGAGCCGGCATCACCAGTGCAGTGTGCTCAAACTCCGAACCCTGTGACTTGTGCACCGTCATTGCCCAGGCGGTATCGTGCGCCGGCAGGCGGCTCGGCTGTACTGCTTTAATTGTGCCGTCCGGCAGCGGAAAGAAGACTTTCAGCACGCCCTCCTCGTCTGTCAGCGTAATACCGATATCGCCGTTGAACAGCCCCAGCGCGCTGTCATTGCGCGTGACCATGACCGGCCGTCCGGGATACCAGCGGCTGCCGCCTGCAGGACGACGGATCAGCTGCAGCTGCATCAGCTTCTGCTCGATGCGCTGGTTAAGTCCTTCCACGCCAAACGGCCCTTCGCGCAGTGCGCACAGCAGCTGATAGCGCCCGAAAGAGGCGAGGATATCAGCCGGGGCAGCCTCCTCAGCCACTTGCTGCAGAAAGTCCCGGTAACCTGCAGCAATCTCATTCAGCATACGCTGATACGCCTCACCGCTGTTCAGTGGCGCACGTGCGATATCGCTGAAGTTGCCCTGAAAGGCGCGTTCCACCGCCTGTGCATCGCCGGCGTTAACCGCTGCCGCCAGCTGGCCGATGCCGGATCTGGCGTCAAAACGGTAACTTTTACGCAGCAGACAGATGGCATCGCGCACCGCTGGCGCGTCGGTTTCATTACTGCCGTCAATCTCACAGCCGGTCATCAGCGTCAGCTGTGTGGCCCGGACCGGACTGTAGCCCGCCTCTGCACAGCGGCAGATATCGCCCAGTACCGCGCCCGCCTCTACAGAGGCGAGCTGGTCGCGATCGCCGAGAAAAATAACCCGCGCCTGTGACGGCAGCGCAGCGATCAGACTGGCCATCATGCCGAGATCTACCATCGAGGCTTCATCCACCACCAGCACATCGAGATGCAGCGGATTACCGGCATGATAGCGCAGGCGCTGCGTTTCCGGCTGTGCGCCCAGCAGGCGATGCAGCGTGGTGGCCTCTTCCGGAAAGCGCTGACGCTCCTCCTCGCTGACCGCCAGCTGCTGCAGCGCTTTCCCCAGTGATTCCGTCAGGCGGGCCGCCGCTTTGCCGGTTGGCGCGGCCAGCTGAATACGCAGCGCACCGTCACTCAGCCGGATCAGGGCCGCCAGCAGTTTTGCCACGGTCGTGGTTTTGCCGGTGCCCGGCCCGCCGGAAATCACTGCGGTTTTCTGTGTCAATGCGACGGCAGCGGCAATCTTCTGCCAGTCATCCGGCGCGGTGCCAAACAGCGCATCCAGCACGCGGCGTACCTGTTCCGGTGCAAACGGCTGCGGCGCGGCCTGAGGGTGGAAAAAGCGCGCTACGTCACCCTCATGATGCCATAAGCGATGCAGATAGAGCCGCTCGTCGCTCAGCACAACAGGCGCGGCGCGATCGTGGGTGCTGACCGCATCCCAGCCCGCCAGCAGGCTGTGCCAGTCGTGCGGCTCGCCGGCGGCCTGCCAGATCGCCTGCGCCAGTTCGGGATGACGACCGCGAAACAGCTTCTCGCGGTTCAGATGGGCCAGCGGCAGACAGACATGCCCTTCTCCGGCTTCAGCGCTGAGACAGGCAGCAGCCAGCAAACGGGCGGGCTCATCACTGGTGGCTATCAGCTGAGCAAACTGCACATCCAGCGAGCGCAGCAGCCGCAGCTCTGTTGCCTGCTTTAATAGCGTAGTGATATCGCTCATGCATCCTCTCCCTGCCCGCGAAACAGGCTATCAAGTTGTGTCACAAATTCAGCGGCAGGACGGGTGTAAAAGACCCCGTTAGCAGGCGAGCTGCCATCCATACCGCGTAAAAACAGATAAAACACGCCGCCGACATGCTGCTCATAGTTGTAATCAGGCAGCCGGTGCTGCAAAAACCGGTGCAGCGCCAGCGTATAGAGCTGATACTGCAAATCGTAGCGATGGTCAATCATCGCCTGCGCCATGGCATCCGGGGTATAGGCTTCATGACTCTCCCCCAGCCAGTTAGATTTGTAATCCAGCAGGTAGTATTTTCCTTCGCGGCGAAACACCAGGTCGATAAAGCCCTTGAGCATGCCCTGCACCTGACTGAAGTTAAGCGCGGGTGCCTGCGCGGAGAGCGGATCATGCTGGCGCATCAGCTGGTCCAGCGCCGGCGCGGTCAGCAGGCCGCTGATAGGCAGATAAAACTCCATCTCAATCAGGCGATCGCGTACGCCTACGTCAGCCAGCCGGATCTGCTGCGCATTAAGCGGCGTAGTGACTACCCGCTCAATCCAGCTGCTCAGCACCGGCTGCCAGTGCAGCGGATAGCCATTCTGCTGCAGATGCTGTTCCAGCAGTGCCGTTCCGGGCGGCTGGGTAAAATCGATCGACTCAAATAGCTCATGCAGAAACGTACCCGGCGCGGCCCCGCGCGGAAATTGATGTGGCGTCAGCGCCATCTCTTCGGTCGCCGCCTGCGGCTCTTCACCTGCCGCTTCCAGATCGAAGTGAGGCACCACATCCAGCAGGCGATGTGCGCTGTGCTGCTGCAAACCTGAATAGCTGGTCACGCGCCAGGATTCAGTCAGCTGGCGCGATATTGCGCGTGCGCGAAGGTCGTCGCGTGCGCCGGCCTGTACCTGCCAGCGCGCCGCTTCAGCACGATCGGCCATCACGACGTCACAACCCTCGCCGCTCAGCGCCTCCAGCAGCGCCCCGAGCTGCTCTGCCGTCGCCGCTTCGCCGCGCTGCAGCAGATAACCCAGCGCACTTTTATGCAGATCGCTCTCGCCCTCTTTTTTACGCGCGCCGCGAAACAGCGGCGCCACCCCGATGCTGCAGTGATAGATAGACCGCGTGAGGGCGACATAAAGCAGCCGCAGATCTTCTGCCAGTCGCTCCTGCTCCGCCAGCGCCAGGCTCTGCTCATCGCTCTGCAAATCCAGCACCGCGCTGAAGTTTTCGCGATCGTGGTAAAGCGCAATATCGGCCTCACGAAACCCTGCTGCAAACGGCAGCCACACCAGCGGATACTGCAGCCCTTTCGATTTATGAATGGTGACGATCTGCACCAGATGGCGATCGCTCTCCAGTCGCAGCTGCTGACTGGCTGACTGGCTATCGGGCCGCGCTATCTGCTGAGCCAGGTAACGCACCAGCGCGTGCGGGCTATCAAGCTGCGCGGCCGCTTCCTGCAACAGCTCTCCCAGATGCAGCAAATCGGTCAGGCGACGCTCGCCATTGTCCGACGCCAGCATATTTTCTGCCAGCTGGCGCTCCAGCATAATCTCCCGCAGCATCGGCAGCACACCACGCTGATGCCAGAGACGCTGCCAGCGCGCAAAGGTATCCACCAGCGTATCCCAGCCGCGCGCGTCGTGATCGAGCGCATCCAGCTGAGCCGCATCGAGCGCAAACAGCGAGGTCGCCAGCGCGGTACGCAGCATACGCTCCTGCTCCGGCGCCAGAATGGCCCGCAGCAGCCAGAGCAGCTCGCGCGCTTCCGGCGTCGTGTAAACGCTGTCGCGGTTGGAGAGATAGACTGACGGGATAGCAAGCTGTGCCAGCGCTTCACGGATCTGATTCGCTTCGTTGCGACTGCGCACCAGCACCGTGATATCCGATGCCTGTACGGGCCGCAGCGCCGCCCCTTTCCCCAGCATCGCCTCGCCCTGCTGCCCTGCCTGCAGCCAGCGGCTGATATCCATTGCACACTGCTTTGCCATCTGCTGCTGATATTCGCTGACGCTGGCGCCGCTGCCAGGCTGCAGCCAGAAGCGCAGTGCAGGCTGCTCCCGACCCTCCGCCTGCAGCGACAGCGCCTGGTTAGGCGGTGCAAACTGCACCGGCAAAAACGGAATTTCAGCAAACAGAAAAGGGGCCGGTAAGCGGGCGAAGAGCTGATTAACGCTCTTCACCATCGCAGGTGATGAGCGCCAGTTGGTGTCCAGCGTATAGTGTGCCGCAATTTCATTTCGCGCCCGGATATAGGTAAAAATATCCGCCCCGCGGAACGCGTAGATCGCCTGTTTGGGATCGCCAATCAGCAGCAGCGCATGGTCAGGCTGATGCATGTAGAGCGTACGGAAAATCCGGTACTGCTGCGGATCGGTATCCTGAAACTCATCAATCAGCGCCACCGGATAGCGCTGCCGGATCAGCTGCGCCAGCTGTGCGCCCCCCGCCTGCTGCAGCGCATCGTCAAGGCGGCTCAGCAGATCGTCAAAGCCCAGCAGCGCCTGCAGCCGTTTCTGTTTATGCACTGCCTCGCGCACTTCGGTCAGCGCCCGCGCAATGACCACATCGCGCAGCGACAGCGGCTCGGCCAGAAAGGCGTCAATTGCGCTGAACAGCGCGTGACGGGGTGCGTCGCCTTTTTTGGTTTTCTCTTCGAGGATGCGCTGCCCGAAGCGTGCCAGCTCGGCCGGCACCTGGTAATCACTGCTGTCGCTGTGAGCCCACTGGCTGACTTTACTGACCCAGGCGGGCAGATGTTTGCTGCTGTAGCTACGCTTATCCACCCCCGACTGCTCAACCAGCGTCAGCACGTCGTCGCCCAGCGATCGCCACTGCGCCTTGATCTCTGCGAGGCGCGCCATATTACGTGCGTGACGCGACGCAAGCGTCTCCTCTTTATCCGGCGGCAGCCGCAGCGATGGCGACTCCCCCTGCAGCCACGGGCGCAGGGTTGCCAGCAGCTGTTCCGGCCCCAGCCACTCGCTGACAATCACGCGCGCGATATCCAGCGTCAGCGGATAGCAGTGGCGTCGCCAGAAATCAGCCGTTGCCTGACGCAGCAGCGGATGCTCATCTTCAATCAGCTGCTGCTCAAACAGCATGCCGGACTCAAACGCATTAAGATTCAGCATGCGCTGGCAGAAGCCGTGGATAGTGAAAATAGCGGCTTCATCCATTTGTCTTTCCGCCGCCAGCAGCAGCGAGGCGGCCTCCGCCCGCTGCGGGATCGCCTGCAGCAGTGCGGTCAGCATCGGATCGCTGCTGACGCCGCGAATACAGGCGAGACGCAGCTCGTGGATATTGGCCCGGATACGGCCGCGCAGCTCAGCCGTGGCCGCCTCGGTGAAGGTCACCACCAGAATCTCTTCTACCGAAAGCGGGCGGCTGTAAGCGTTCTCTTCGCCCAGCCCAAGCAGCAGCCGCAGATAAAGCAGGCCAATCGTAAAGGTTTTACCGGTACCGGCAGAGGCCTCAATTAATCGCTCGCCGCGCAGCGGCAGCGTCAGCGGATTGAGGGATTCAGCACGCTGGCTCATGGCGTATCACTCTTAACCGGCAGCGACTGCTGCAGCTGTGCCAGCGCCGGCCAGGTCGTGAAGCCGGGTAGCGCTGCATAATCTGTCTGCGGCGTACGCTCCTGCGTACCGCTAATCTGGGAAATCATCGCCATTCCCTGCTGCCGGATCGCCTGCCGGAAGAAGGTGGCCAGGCGCACCGGCGTCAGCTGCTGCACCTGCGCAATCACTTTCTCACGCATGTCGAACGCATCATTCTGGCGGCTGAAGTCACGCTGGTAGCGGCTGGCTTCTTCTTCCAGCGTCTGAGGTCGCTGTTTCAGCTCATTGATCATCGCCTGCTGGTACTGCGCAAAAGTCTCTGGCTTCATGCTGCGCAGCCGCTGTTCTGCCTGCGGATAGAATGCCTGAAAGCGCTGCAGCAGGAAGGCGGGCTGCCGGCTGTTGCTCTGCAGCAGGAAACCGATGCCCCACTGACGACCTATCGGCATCTGATAAGTAAAGACGGCATAGCCGAGCTGCTCTTCTGTGCGCAGCTGGTTATAGAACCACGGCTGAATAATCTGGCTCAGCAGGGTGCTGGCGGCCATGCTCTGATATTCATCATACCCGGTGGGCACATAGAGTGCCGCCAGCGCCGAGTCGCTGCTGCTTCCCGCCTGCTGCAGATTCGCCTTAATGGCTTTATCCACCACGACATAGTCACTGCGCCATGGCGCCCGTTCGCTGCTCTGCAGCTGCGCTTTCAGCGTTGCGCCGAGCGTTTCTGTTTCTCTGGCTGAGAGATTACCCACCGCCAGCATCTCTGGCGTTGCCTGACGCAGCAGCGCGTCACGCCAGGCGATCACCTCCTGCAGCGTGATCTCCGGCAGCAACCGGCGTCGTTCATCGCGCTGGGTATAGGGCAGCTGTGACAGCATCTGCATCGGCTGGATCGCCTGTTCAAACGCTTTGCCTTTTTCAGCTGCATCCAGACGGTCGCGATACCAGGATTTGGCCTGAGCGAGCTGCGATTCATCCGGACGGAAGCTGCCGTAACCGGCAACCAGCTCCTGCAGCAGCTGCGGCAAACGCTGGGTGAATCCGCTGGCGTTAAACACAATGCCATCATCTTCTCCCACCGAGAAACTGATCCCTCCCACCGACGCCTGTGAGTTAAGCTCATCCAGCGCCAGGCTGGAGAGATAATCATTCAGCCCGAACAGCACCTGCTGACGCGCGTCGCTGATAGCCGTCTTGTTGCGCAGCGCCAGCGTAATCGCCGCTTTCGGCTCGTCAGGATAGAACCGGCTCGGCATCCATAAAGTACGCATTGCCGCGTCATTACTGAGCACGATCGGATGCGTGTAGTTTTTCCCGTCGCGTGCAATCAGTGAAAAGTCAGTGGGAATATAGGGGTTGAGCGCGGGCAAAGAGAGCGCAATATGCGCTGCACGCTGCTGCCAGTCGCTGAACTGCGCCGCGCTGATTTTATCAACCTGGTACGGCGCATTCACAAAGTAGGCCTGCTGGTTGTGCGGCTCCTGCGGACTGATATACCAGATGCGGGCATTGTGTGGTGTCATCTCACCGAGGCGTGCCGCTACCGCCGCAGGATCGAAACGATCGGCAAGGTAAGGGGCGTCAAGCGTGTGCGCGACCGGCACGCGCAGCATGGTGTCGGCCAGCCATTCAATGTAGTCCATGTCTCGGGTAATCGACGGGTAGCGGTAGTCAAGCGCCAGCACATGCGATACCTCATCAAAATAGCGTTTATCAATGCCGTTGCGGCGCAGCATATCGAGATAGCTGAAAATGGCGGCCACGACGTCATCACGCTGCGCCAGCCCTTTATCCGTCAGCGATACGGAAATAGCAAAAACGCCGCTGCTGCGTTCGGTTACGGGATCGGCTCCTGCCGTCACGCCATCGGCCAGGCCCTGCTTTTGCAGCCAGTCATTCAGCGTGTTGGCACTGCGATTACCCAGCAGATAGCCAATCAGCGTATCGGTTTTACTGCGGAAATCGGCGCTGTTGTTCGCGATACGAAACTCAATCTTCAGCTGTTTACGCGGCTGAGCCGGCACGTAGTGAATGATAATGCCTTTCTGCGCATCGGTGACCACCGGTACATCTATCTCCGGCACGCTTGCCGGATGCGCCGCGACGCGCCCGAAGGTCGCGGCTGCCATCTCCGCCATCTCAGAGAGCGGTTTGTTGCTGTAGATCACCGCTTTCATCAGGCTGGCAGAGTAATGGGTGCGGTAGAAGTCGCGCAGCGCCTGCTGCAGTTTGCTGCCCGGTTTATCACTCAGCGTCTCCAGATTACCGCCGGAAAAACGCGATCCCGGATGCTGCGGGTTCAGCGTCTCGGCACTTACCTGCGCCATACGCAGCCCGTCACGCGAGCGCGCCATCGTCAGCTCTGCGTTGACGGCATGACGTTCGCGATCGGCGTTGACCGGATCGAGCAGCGGCTCCGCAATCGCATCCGCAAGGCGATCCACCGCGGGCTGCAGCGCATCGTTCTCAACCTCAAGATAGAATGCAGTGCGGTAAGAGGCGGTGCTGGCGTTGTGGCTGCCGCCGTGCATTTTGAGAAATTCGGCGAGATTATCGGGCTGCGGGTAGCGCTTTGACCCCATCAGCACCATGTGCTCCAGATAGTGCGCCAGACCAGGCTGCTGGTCGGGATCGTCCAGCGAGCCAATCGGCAGCGTCAGCGCCGCCAGCGATTTAGGTGCCTCAGCGTCTGACACCAGCAGCACCGTCATGCCATTGCTCAGGGTAATTGCCTGATAGCTGCGCGGATCGCGATCGCTTTTGCGGATAATGTCATTAACCGGCTGCCAGCCCTGTCCGGTATCGGCAAAAACATTCAGCGCCAGCGTGCCCAACAGCAGCGCGCCGATACAGCGTGCGTAAATCCGCATGTAAACCCCTTAATCTTACTCTGCCCTGCGGCGGGTTTCCCGCGCAGGTTTATCAACTCAGTGTTCTGGTATAAGCGTGACGCTTAGCGGCTATTCATCATCCTGATGGGCGAGGCGTACCGGCAGATACCATTGCCGGGCCGCATTAATAATCGCCTGCAGCATCTCCTCATTCAGCGTGCGATTCAGGCGCTGGAGATAGGGATCGCTGCCCTCACCCTGCACCTGATAGCCGCCCTGCCACGCCTGCAGCAGCTTATTCAGCGCCTTTTTCTGCGTGGCTTCATCTTCCAGCAGCTGGCCGCTTTTGCGATCAAAGCTCGCCTCCAGCCAGGCGCCGCCGCTTTTGTTTAACAGTAGCAGCGGCTGCGCCAGTCCCTGCTCGCAGGCGGCGGCGTACTCTGCCAGCAGCGCCTGCGCGCGGCCGGCATCAACGGCATGAAAGCGCCAGCGGCTCTGTTTGCGGCCATACATCCGGCTTACGCCGCTGCCGCCCAGCGCACAGTAAACCAGATGCTCCAGCCACAGCTGCAGGCCGTCATTCATGTTCAGTACGCCTGGCCGCCAGCGCAGCAGACCATCAGCCTGCACCTGCGTCAGCCAGCCGGTCAGCCGCACGGCACCAAGCTGCAGATTCACTTCCTGACTCTCTGCCGGCAGACGCTCTCCGGCGACTTCTGCCGCAACCTCCTGCATCTCTTCGGTCTGACTCTGCCAGAAAAGTTCACCAAAAGCGCCATAAGGCAGGTTACCTGCGGCCCGGTGATGCGCATAGAGCTGCTGCGGATCCTCACCGTTTACCAGCACATTGAGCAGCTGTGCGTTTAGCTGATAGCGTTCCAGACTATCGGGTGCAAAAGGCTCGCTGTCGGGCAGTTCGCTCTCTTCTGTCCAGAATGAGACGCCAAGACGCTGCTGAAACCAGGCGCGAACCGGATGACGCCAGAAGCGCAGCAGCTGCTCCAGCGTGACGACGTCCTGCGTTTTCACCGCCAGCGGCTGCACGAAATCGGGCTGTGCCACGCCGCGGCCGGTGGCTGCCGGCAGCCACTCGGCAGCGAAGCTCTGCCGGTGGCTATAAGGAGTGAAATTCTCTGCCGCAAAGGGCATGCGGCTGTGCAAAGTTTGTAAGTGCTCACGTACACGCTGTTCACTGACGTCAGGTTCGCACTGCTCATCACCCGGCAGGCAGAAACTCTGCCCCAGATAATCAAGCAGTTCTGTGACCAGCACCGAAGGATAGCGCTCGGTGTTATCCTGAATCGCCCGGCCGATATAGCTGATGTAAAGCTGCTGCTGAGCGGAAATCAGGGCTTCAAGGAACAGATAGCGATCGTCATCGCGCCGGCTGCGGTCGCCTTTGCGCGTCTGCTGCTGCATCAGGTCAAACCCTACCGGAGCCAGCGTGCGCGGGTAGACACCATCATTCATTCCCAGCAGGCAGACGACTTTAAAGGGGATCGAGCGCATCGGCATCAGCGTACAGAAGTTTACCGGCCCTGCCAGAAAACGCTGACTGATGCGCTGCTGATCGAGGCGTGAACGCAGCTCATCGCGCAGCAGCGTCACCGGCACCGGCTGCTGGTAAGCAGAACCCACGCCCTGCTCAATAATCTCTTTCCACTGCGTCTCTACCAGCAGCAGCGCTGCCTCGCTTTCAGCATCACCGCTGAAAAAACTGTCAATCAGCTCACGACACAGGGGCAGCCACTCAGCCAGCGTGCGCTCGCCGCCCAGCCGGCTGCGCCAGGTATCAAGCCGCGTCAGCAGCTCGGCCAGATGCCCTGCCAGCTCTGCGATCAGGCCGCTTGACTCGTCGTAAGGCAGGATCCCCTGCCAGTCACCGTTGCGGCTCTCTAGCGCATACCCCAGTAACATACGCTGCAGGCCAAAACGCCAGGTGTGCTGGCCGGTAACCGGCAGCGACAGCGCTTCAATACTGGCATCGTCCAGTCCCCAGCGAATGCCGGACTCCATGACCCAGCGGCGCAGCAGACGCAACCCGCTCTCATCCACGGAAAAGCGCTGCGCCAGCGCCGGCACTTCCAGCAGCGCGAGGATCTCTTCTGAGGCGAAGCGGCTTTCCGGCAGCGTCAGCAGGCTTAGCAGCGCCAGAATGGCCGGATGTGCCTGACTGGCGCGGCGGTCTGAAATCGCAAACGGCAGATAGCGGTCCGGTGGTGCGCTGGCAAACGCCGCCTGAATAAAGGGCGCATAGCTGTCAATGTCTGCCACCATGACGATGATATCGCGTGGCTTAAGCTCTGGATCGGCCTCCATCATTGCCAGCAGGTGATCCTGCAGCACCTCGACTTCACGTTGTGCGCTGTGGCAGATCTGCAGCGTGATGGAGCGATCGGCCGGATCGAGACGGCGCTTCTCTGCGCTGTTCATCAGTTCTCCGGCACTCAGACCAATCACCGCGCGATCGTCAAGATTCAGTAAGTCAGCCTGCAGGCTGTGCAGCAGCGTGTCATCAGGCAGATCGACAAACGCATCAATGTCGTTGGCCGCTGACTCCATCTGGCTGAGCAAAAACAGGTTGTCGCGTCCCAGCTTTCCCCACGAGGCAAGCAGCGGGTTTGTCAGCTGCTGCTCACCGCTGCTGTTAAACAGCGTGGAGGCGGCTTCAGGTTCGCGAAACAGGGGCAGCGTCTCTTCTGAATGCAGGCGGCGCCGCTGACGGCTCTGCAGCTTTGCCAGAAATGCGTAATCCTGAATATCTCCCCAGTAGTGGCGGCAGGGATTAGTAAAGAGCAGATGAATATCGATATGGCGGCCCAGCGCTTCAAGCGCCTGCAGGTAGACGGGCGGCAGCGCAGAAATACCGCAGATAAACACACGCGGCGGCAGACCAGGCGGCGTGCTTTCAGCCCGTTCCAGTGTTTCAATAAAGCGGGCGTACAGATTGGCACGGTGCCACATCGGCTGACCGAGGCTTTCCGTAAAGCTGACCAGATCGCGCCAGAGCGCCGCCTGCCACTGCTGAGCGTCACCCAGTCCCTCAATCAGTGCACCACGCTCCCAGCTGTTGAGCCAGTCAGCACGATAGACCAGATACTGGTCAAAGAGGTCGGCGACGCGGGTGCTGAGCTGGTAGAGCTTACGCTTGTCGTCATCATCCTGCAGATAGAGCCGCAGCGACTGAAACGTTTCCTGCTCCAGCAGCACCGGCAGGCGCTGCATCAGCTTCCAGCTCATGTTGGCTTTGGTAAAGGCGCTCTCCTCCGGGATCCCCGGCAGCACTTTGACAAACATGCTCCAGATAAAGGTGGCAGGCAGTGGAAAATCGATATTTGCGGCAATGCCAAAACTGTTTGCCAGCTCCATCTGCAGCCACTGTGCCATTCCCGGGCTCTGCACCAGCACCTGTTCAGCCGCAAACGGATCGGCGAGAGGCTGGTTTTCAATCAGAATGCCTGCCAGATTTTTCAACAGATCGAGCTGATTGGAGTGGTAAACCCGGAACATAATTCTCCTTTAACAAAGCAGTACAATACAGCCTGGTCACTCTACCCTTAAACGGTGGAGATGCCTATTAATCTGCTCATCTTCGTGACATTTCAGCCGTGACAGCACGGCCGTACGCTGATGCGGTCCGGTTACGGTCACCCGTTCCAGCGTGCAGCTGCCTGGCAGGATCTGCTGCTGACGCTGCGTGTGCCAGCCCGCCGTGTCATAGCCCAGCAGTGCCTGCTGCGCGACCTGCCACGCCTGACGCTGCTGCCACTGCTGGCTGAACCCCAGCGTCAGCGCGCGCTGATAGTGCAGCAGCGTCGTGATGCTCAGTGCCAGCAGCAGCATGCCCACCAGCGCCTCTGCCAGACTAAATCCCTGCTGCAATCGCCTCTCCCGGACACGCTTCCGGTGCGTCCAGCGGGCAGAAGTCGATCCAGCCGTGCGGCAGTGCCAGCACGCGCATGCCACTGAGCTCAACCCAGTGGTAGAGCCAGAGTGCGCTGTCTGCCTGACGCGCTGATAACAAACCATGCCCCTCCTCCCTGCGCAGCAGACAGCTCTGCCACTGCGCGGTTATCCACTGCTGGCACTGCCAGCCATCAGCGGGTGACCACTGCTGCTGCATTCCCCAGCGCAGCGCCGCCTGCGCCTGGCTGTGGTGCTGAAAGTAGTGCTGTGTATCGGCCACCAGTACTATGCTGCGGCTCAATTGCTGGCGGGTGGCATGCAGCGTTACGCCTCCCAGCAGCAGCAGTATCATGACCATGCCGAGCGTACTGTTACCCTGCTGTTTCACAGATTGAGGCCTTCAATAATGCGCACCAGCGTGACCTGCTGCTGACCTGCGCGTGCCGCCAGCTCCAGCCGCAGCTTCCGCTGCTGGCGGCTGACGTGAAAGTGCTCAAGCCGCATAAACGCGGGGTCGGTGATGCGCTCCCAGCCGCTGCCGTGACACGCCTCAACGCCACGCTGCATCTCCAGCTGGCCGTTGCGCAGACGATAGCCGTAGTAATCACTGTCGCTGTGTCCCGCGCCCTCCCAGCGACCGTTGCTGTTCTCATCCCAGCGCAACAGCACACAACTGCCGCTGTTTGCCAGCGTCAGTGGCGCCCCGCGGCACGTTCCCCGGCAGTAGCCCGCCCGGCGCAGCGCTTTTTCCAGCGTGCCGGCTATCTGCTCCAGCTCCTGCTGCAGCTGTACCCGCTGCTGCAGCCGCAGATTCTGTTCCAGCAGCAGCGGCAGAAAACGTCCCAGGCTGAGCATCAGCATGGCGCTTATTGCCAGCGCAATCAGCGTTTCCAGCAGGGTGAAGCCGGCCTGAGCTATTCGCACGCCGCTGCCTCCGGCTGGCAGAGACGAATACGCGCGCGGGCGGAGATGATCACGCGCCAGCGCCCGGCAGCGCTGGTCATTTCCACGCTACCGGCGCGCGCCACATCCCTGCGCCCGTAAAAACCGGGCTCGCCCGTCAGTGCGCTAAGGTGTATGCCCGCATGCGGTGGCGTAAACCACCAGCGCGAGGGAGTATTACAGCCTGCAACGGGTACCGGCCCGGTACCAAGGCAGCCCCCCTGACCCGGCTGCAGCCAGAGTTTTAGCTCACGGTTATGCCAGCCCGCGTGCGCACGCAGGTGCAGCAGAAATGCCTGCAGCTGCAGCACGCTTTCGCGCAGTTGCTGCTGCTGCTGCCAGCGCTGAAATCCAGTTATGGCCCCGCCTCCCAGTACGCCTGTAATGATCATGACGATCAGCAGTTCCGGCAGAGTAAATCCGCAATGAGTATCTCTGTTCATGGCGTCACTCTGCCGTCAGCGCAGCAGCGGCACAAGCGCTCCGGTTGTGCCATCAGGCGTGGCTCACAGGCACCATTCCGCCGGTGCAGAGATAACCATTTTTTTGTGCGACAGCGCCAGAAATGCATGCTGTCCAGGCAAAAAAAAGCCCTGCACAGTGGCAGGGCTCAGGCGCGCTCAGCGGCAGATCAGACGGCAACAGGCGCCTTGATCGCCGGATGGGGATCGTAGCCCTCTACTTCAAAATCCTCAAAGGTATAGTCGAAAATTGAGGCCGGTTTGCGCTTAATCACCAGCTTCGGCAGCGGGCGCGGTTCGCGGGTCAGCTGCAGACGAGCCTGCTCCAGATGATTGCTGTAAAGGTGGGTATCGCCACCGGTCCAGACAAAATCACCCACTTCCAGATCGCACTGCTGCGCGACCATATGCACCAGCAGCGCATAGCTGGCGATATTAAATGGCAGGCCGAGGAAGATATCGCACGAACGCTGATAGAGCTGGCAGGAGAGTTTGCCGTTCGCGACGTAGAACTGGAAAAAGGCGTGGCAGGGTGCCAGCGCCATCTGATCCAGCTCACCCACGTTCCAGGCCGAGACGATAATACGGCGTGAGTCCGGATCGCGTTTCAGCTGCTCAATGACCCGGCTTATCTGATCGATCTCTGCGCCAGAGGCACTGCCCCAGCTGCGCCACTGCTTGCCGTAGACCGGACCTAAATCCCCGTTTTCATCTGCCCACTCATCCCAGATAGTGACCTTGTTCTCTTTCAGATACTGAATGTTGGTCTCACCTTTCAGAAACCACAGCAGCTCGTGAATGATAGAGCGCAGGTGCACTTTTTTGGTGGTGACCAGAGGAAAGCCTTCCTGCAGATTGAAACGCATCTGGTGGCCAAAAATGGAAAGCGTGCCGGTACCGGTACGGTCCGCTTTTTCTGCGCCTTCATTCAGCACATGCTGCATCAGTTCCAGATACTGTTTCATTTTACCTCTCGGGTTTGTTGCTGCGGACGACGACGATACGCCCAGACCATCATGATAATACCCGCCAGAATCATCGGCACAGAGAGAATCTGTCCCATGCTGATGCCGCCTTCAAACAGCCCCAGCTGCGCATCCGGCTGGCGGAAAAACTCGACAATAATGCGAAACGCGCCGTAACCAATCAGGAACAGGCCGGAGACGCTGCCCATAGGACGCGGTTTGCGGATAAACAGGTTAAGGATTATAAACAGCACCACGCCTTCCAGGCACAGCTCATAGAGCTGGGAGGCGTGACGGGGCAGCACGCCATAGGTGTTCAGCAGCTGCTGATACTGCGGGTTATTGACCGCCAGCGCGAGATCTTCGCTGCGCGATCCCGGAAACAGCATGGCAAACTTAAAATCAGGCGCCACGCGGCCCCACAGCTCACCGTTGATAAAGTTACCGAGACGACCCGCGCCAAGCCCAAACGGGATCAGCGGCGCAATGAAGTCAGACACCTGGAAGAACGTACGCTTCGTGCGACGGGCAAATATCAGCATGACCACAATCACGCCAATCAGGCCGCCGTGGAAGGACATGCCGCCATCCCAGACTTTAAACAGATAGAGCGGGTTTTCCAGAAACAGCGGCAGATTATAAAACAGCACATAGCCGATACGGCCACCCAGAAAGACGCCGAGGAATCCGGCATAAAGCAGGTTTTCCACTTCGTCTTTCGTCCAGCCGCTACCGGGCTTATTGGCGCGGCGCACCGCAAGCCACATGGCAAAAACAAAGCCCACCAGATACATCAGGCCGTACCAGTGAAGCGAAATCGGTCCGATAGAGAAGATCACCGGATCGAATTGGGGAAATGAAATGTAGCCGTTATTCATTATTCACCATCGATTTTTCTGCCCAACACGGGCGTGGCTAAAGGGCCAGACAATAAAAGGCTGCGCATCATAGCACAGCCGCTTTTCACAATTTCCGCAGAAATGTAAACCGTTAACGACCGCCGCGAATCAGTCCACCCAGGCCGCGACGCTCCATAAATGCTGCAACCAGATGACGCACTTCCGAAGCGGTATGCGCCGCAATGCCCTGCTGACTTAGCTTCTGTACTTCTTCCCGATCCAGATGTCGCAACAGGTACTTCACCCGCGGAATATTTTTGCCGTTCATGCTGAGATGATGATAGCCAAGCCCGACCAGCAGCGCGACACACATGGGATCGCCCGCCATTTCACCACACAGGCAGAGCTCAAGTTTGGCTTCCCGGGCTTCACGCGCAATGGTATGCAGCGCGCGCAGCATCGCAGGATGCAGTGGATCGTAGAGGTTTGCGACCCGGGTATTGTTGCGATCCACCGCCAGCAGATACTGCGTCAGATCGTTGGTGCCGACCGAGATAAAATCAACGCGGCTGGCCAGATGCGGGATCATAAACAGCATTGAGGGCACTTCGATCATAACGCCGATACGCGGCCGGGGAATGGGATAGCCCAGTACCTCTTCCACTTCACGTCCGGCGCGATCAATCAGCCGGCGCGCGTCATCGATCTCATCAATATGGCTGATCATCGGCAGCAGAATATTGAGGTTCCCGGAGGCGACGTTAGCGCGCAGCATGGCCCGTACCTGGACCAGAAAGATCTCCGGCTGATCGAGCGTCAGGCGAATACCGCGCCAGCCCAGACAGGGGTTCTCTTCGCTGATCGGCATGTAGGGCAGCTGTTTGTCCGCACCCACGTCCAGCGTGCGCAGCGTGACCGGCTTATTGTAAAACAGCTGCAGCATGCCCTGGTACTGCGCCACCTGCTCCTCTTCTGACGGGAAGCCGCTTTGCAGCATAAACGGGATCTCTGTGCGATAGAGACCGATGCCATCCACCCAGCTGTCCAGCGCCTGCTCATGCTCCGGGCTAAGGCCGGCGTTGAGCATGACCTCTACCCGCTCACCACTTTTTAGCTCACCGGGCTGATCAACCACACCTTCAGCCATTTTGCTCAGCGCATTCTCTTCGCTGATCAAACGCTGATACTCCTGTACCAGCACCGGCTCAGGATCGATCAGGACTTCCCCGCGATAGCCATCCACGATCAGCTGCCGCTTGTTGAGCTGCGCCGGCAGAATATCGGCACCCATCACGGTCGGGATCCCCATCGCCCGCGTCAGGATCGCGGCGTGTGAGTTGGCGGCGCCATCGCGCACGACCACGCCTGCCAGCCGCTCATGCGGCAGCTCGGCCAGCGTGGTGGCCGTAAGCTCATCAGCCACCAGCACAAAACGTTCCGGCCAGGCGTTGGTCCCCACCAGCGTGTCATCAAGGTGGAACAGCAGTCGCTGCCCCAGTACCCGCAGATCGCCGGCCCGTTCGCGCAGATAGTGATCCTGCAGACTGGCAAACTGCGCAGCAAACTTTTCGATCACGGTTTTCACCGCCCACTCGGCCACCGATCCGCGTTCGATCTCCGCAAACAGATCTTTCTTCAGCCGCGCATCGGTCAGCAGATGCGAGTAAAGATCGAAGATGGCCGCGCTCTCTTTCTGCACACCTGCCGCAAAGCGTTTACTGAAACGGCGGAATTCATTGCCCGCTTCACCCATCGCCACCACCAGTCGCTCGCGCTCCCGCTGTGGATCCAGGGTTGATGCGGCAGAGACCTGGTCCAGCAGCGGCTGTGTTTCATCCACCCAGCCGGTTGCCACCGCAACGCCCGGAGAGGCGGCAATGGCTTTAACACGGGTTTGCCGGAACTGGCCAAATAGCTGGCCGAGCTGTGACTGGGAGAGCAGTCCCGCCATTTGCGTGGCGAGCGTCACCAGAAATGACTCTTCACTCTCATCAAACTGACGGTGTTCGCGCTGCTGTACCACCAGCACGCCCAGTAGCTGACGACGGCTGATGATGGGTACGCCAAGGAAAGAGCGATAACGCTCTTCTTTTACGGCAGGAATATATTTAAAACTGGGGTGACTCTGCGCATCGGCCAGGTTAATGGGTTCAGCAAGCCGGCCAACCAGGCCGACAATACCTTCATCAAACGCCAGCGCAATGGTACGGCCGCGCGGCTTTTTCAGACCGCGGGTCGCCATCAGGTAGTAGCAGTGTCGATCGTGATCCGCGAGGTAAACCGAGCAGACCTCGGTCTCCATCGCCAGGCAGATTTCGTTAACCAGAATGTCGAGTGCTTCATTCAGACGCGGTGCACCCGCCACTTTTTCTACTATTTCTCGCAACTGAGTGAGCATAAGGGGCGTGGCCTATCCTCTTTTACGACGGTGGGCAACAGGGTTATTGCGCTGCCCCACACTCTCCTGCATCGACATTACCACGCCAGCAAACTCTTTCATGACGCGCCGGTAAACATCGCGCTTGAAGGAGACCACCTGACGTACCGGATACCAGAAGCTCACCCAGCGCCAGCCATCAAACTCGGGTGTGCTGCTGTGTTGCACATTGATATCCGCGTCATTACACATCAACTGCAGAAGAAACCACTTCTGTTTCTGGCCGATACAGACCGGCTTTGTATCCCAACGCACCAAACGTTTAGGCAACTTGTAACGTAACCAGTTACGGGTTGAAGCAAGTATTCGAACATCTTTGCGGTGTAAACCCACTTCTTCGAACAGTTCGCGATACATCGCCTGCTCTGCGGTTTCACCCGGATTGATGCCTCCCTGAGGAAACTGCCAGGAGTGCTGTCCAAAGCGCCTGGCCCATAACACTTGCCCCTGCCTGTTGCAGATTACGATACCAACATTCGGGCGGTAGCCATCATCATCGATCACTGGACTACCTCAAAGCTTAATTTGAATGGTCTGATTGTTTCACACTCCTTACAGGCGGTAAACCACTGGATAAGCCGGACCTTCGCAGAATAAAAAAGAGTTAACCCACAGAGATGAGTTAACTTATAAACAGTTAACCGGCGCCGCACGCGATCTTATGCACTTTTTCTGTGGATAGCTTTGTGCAGAACGCGGTAATTAGCTGCAGACAGTTTGCTGCCAGAGCAAAGCAGAAGATTCTTATCTTCAGATAAAGATATTTACTATCAGCGTATTAACAGGAAAATCGCTGTCTGGATCGCGGTTTTTTTTCTGTGCCTGCAAGGTGCAGAGAGCCGTGTGGTTAAGAATTAACCACCGTTGTTTTTATCCACAAGTAACGCCCTAAACCTGGTCAGATGCTGTAAAAAAATCGCGCATTGCGCTCTGCCATGCCCTGTAAATACAAACAGGCATGGGTTCAGAGCGGGCTTATCCCACTTATCTGTGGATAACTTACACTGATATCCTGTTTATTGTGGCAGACAAATCGGGATAAAATGCCCGTGAGAACACCACGCTTTATAGCAGTCAGAAAAAAAACGGTGTGAATCATGCTATTATGATGCCCGTTCAGAAAGAGGCTGTGTGGACAACCTGCCTGACCGCAAATTGATTAATTTTTAACCAGCCCAGATTCCATTATGACATCTCATGCCGCTTTACCTGCTAGCCCAATGACTGAAGAAGAGCTGCTGCAGCGTGCGCATCAGCTGGCCGGACAGCGGCTGGACACGCTGGCGGCCCGGCTTAACCTGCCTGTACCTGATAATCTCAAACGCGATAAAGGCTGGGTCGGTATGTTGCTGGAGCTGCATCTGGGTGCCAGCGCTGGCAGCAAAGCGGAGCAGGATTTTGCGCATTTAGGCATTGAGCTTAAAACCATTCCGATTGATGCTCAGGGTAAACCGCTGGAGACCACCTTCGTCTGTGTGGCGCCGTTAACCGGTAACAGCGGCGTCACCTGGGCGTCAAGTCATGTGCGCCATAAGCTGGCGCGGGTGTTGTGGATCCCGGTTGAGGGCGAGCGCACTATCCCGCTGGCTGAGCGTCGGGTGGGGACGCCCCTGCTCTGGCAGCCTGACGCTGAAGAAGAGCAACAGCTGCGCGCCGACTGGGAAGAGCTGATGGATATGATTGTGCTGGGGCAGGTCGAGCGAATTACCGCCCGTCACGGGGCCTGGCTGCAAATTCGTCCTAAAGCCGCGAATAACCGGGCGCTGACGGAAGCGGTAGGTGAACAGGGTGAACGCATCATGACGCTGCCGCGCGGTTTTTACCTCAAAAAGCGCTTTACGGGTGCGCTGCTGGCGCGCCATTTTTTACTGTAATACGCGACACAGATTTTATACTGCACGTTTCCCGATATCGGGTTTTGCCCTCATCCTCCCGTGGCGCCAGCGTCTTCTGATGCTGCGCAACCAGCAGGAAACGCGCCTGCTTGTCAAGCTAATGTACGTCGTCCCCTGCTTTTTTAAGAATCATGCGATTACTTCGTCATGTAAAAGCATTTATTACTACACTTTTGCAGTTAAGGCAGCTTAGGGAGCGGATAATGAAAGGGTTAGCGGGTGTAGCAGGTTTGCTGCTGGCAGCGGCAGTGCTGAGCGGGTG
>Ga0207790_1000265_pt1 | contig 20767 bp, 20 predicted proteins | sample HigsolmetaGSP14D_FD_184842 | JGI IMG/M metagenome (GOLD analysis project Ga0207790, IMG submission 184842) | High solid enriched microbial communities from the Joint BioEnergy Institute, USA - SP1-4-D (SPAdes) | ecosystem: Engineered > Bioreactor > SSF (Solid state fermentation) > Aerobic >...
GCAAATGGTTGAACCAGCTTTTTGCCGCTTCGGTCACAACCTGCAGATGGCCTACCAAGGCCGCGTACAGCCGTAGCCGATGAGGTAATTGCATGCAGATCTTCGAAGCGTTGCGCGAGAGTCATGACCGTCAGCGGGCGATCGCCGAGGCGCTGGTCGCCACCACCGGCGATTCCCCCGAGCGGGCCCGTTATTACAGTGAGCTGAAGGACGAGTTGCTGGCCCATGCCCGGGCCGAGGAGCGTTTCTTCTATTCGCCGTTGATGAAGCATGACGCCGGCGTCGACCTGTCTCGCCATGGTGTGGCCGAGCACCACGAGATGGACGAGTTGCTGGAAACCCTGGAAGACACCGACCCGTCCAGCCCGTCGTGGCTCGCCACGGCGCGCAAGCTCAAGGACAAGATCTTCCACCACCTGGAAGACGAGGAGCACACCTTCTTCCAGCAGGCCGGCAAGATGCTGACCGACCAGCAGAAGAGCACGCTGGCCACCCAGTACGTGAAGGACTACCAGGACGCGCTGGCCTGAACGGCGCTCCTAGAAACGTTGGTCGCCAAGCTGTTCGCGCACCCGCGGCGAGGGGCCATTGCCCTCGCTCGGCGTTGGCCGTGGCCGGCTGCTCGATGCTCATGATGGCCAGGTTGAGGCAACCGGCGACCATTGCCGTGGCGTCGGCCAGCGGCCTGTAGAAGCAGGCCCAACAGGTGCCCTGCGTATCGCCACCTGGTTGCGGCACCCGCCGCAAATTCTCGTCATCCAAAGGCTCGCCGCGCAGCGCCGCAGATCGGCGACTGCAGGGCTTTGCCCTGGAAAACCGGGCGCTTGCGTAGTTGTACAGCCTGCATTGGTTGTAGAACTTCTCGCCGCCTCGCTGCTCGAATTCAGTACAGGGGCCAGTTCTACCGGCCCCGCCAGCAGCTCTATAGGTGAGCCGATGCCAACAGGTGGCAAGCAGGATTTTCGAGTCGACAACGCCTCTTCAGGCGATATCTCGGGTTCGGGCAAGAACATCTTCTTCGCGGCGGTGGAAACCACCCGCATGCCGATGATCGTGACCGACCCCGGCCGTGACGACAACCCGATCATCTTCGCCAACAACGCCTTTCTGGAGATGACCGGCTACGACCCCGAGGAGATAGTCGGCAAGAACTGCCGCTTTCTGCAGGGCCCGGAAACCGATCGCTCGGTAGTGGCGCAGATACGCGAGGCGATTGCCGCGCGCCGGGAAATATCGGTCGAGCTGATCAACTACCGCAAGGACGGCTCGACCTTCTGGAATGCGCTGTTCATTTCGCCGGTGTACAACGATGCGGGCGAGCTGATCTATTTTTTCGCCTCGCAGCTGGACATCAGCCGTCGCCGCGATGCCGAAGAAGGCCTGCGCCAGGCGCAGAAGATGGAGGCGCTGGGCCAGTTGACCGGCGGCATCGCCCACGACTTCAACAACCTGCTGCAGGTGATGATCGGCTACCTGGAAGTGCTCGAACGCACGGCCAGCAAGCCCGAATACGATCATCAGCGCATCCTGCGCTGCGTGAACAACGCTCGCAACGCCGCCGACCGCGCCGCCACCCTGACCCAGCAGCTGCTGGCGTTCTCGCGCAAGCAGAAACTCGAAGGTCGGGTGCTCAACCTCAACGGCATGGTCAGTGGCTTCCAGGAACTGGGCGAACGCACCCTGGGCCATGCGAACCTGCACCTGACCCTGGACAAGGCCCTGTGGAACTGTCGCATCGATCCGACCCAGGCGGAGGTGGCGTTTCTCAATATCCTCATCAACGCCCGTGATGCGCTGGAAGGGCGCGAGCAGCCGGTGGTGCACATCGAAACCAAGAATGTGACGGTGGATGAACTGGGCAGCATGTCCTACGACGGGCTGATGCCCGGGCGCTACGTCAGCGTGGCCATCACCGACAACGGCATCGGCATGCCGGAGAGCGTGAGCAGCCGGGTGATGGATCCGTTCTTCACCACCAAGGAAGAAGGCAAGGGCTCGGGGCTCGGGCTGTCGATGGTCTACGGCTTCGTCAAGCAATCGGGCGGCGCGGTGCGCATCTATTCCGAAGAGGGTGTCGGCACCACGCTGCGCCTGTACTTCCCGGCCGATGACAGCCAGGTGATTCACAGCCCGGCGCAGGAGCGCACCCGGGAACGCAACGGCACCGAACGGGTGCTGGTGGTCGAGGATCGCCCCGACGTGGCCGACCTGGCGCGCATGGTGCTGGAGGACTACGGCTACGTGGCGGAGATCGCCCTGAACGGCAGGGATGCACTGCAGCGCCTGGAGCGAGCCGACTACGACCTGCTGTTCACCGACCTGATCATGCCGGGGGGCATGAACGGTGTGATGCTGGCGCGCGAGGCACGGCGTCGCAAGCCGGATCTCAAGGTGTTGCTCACCACCGGCTATGCGGAGACCTCGCTGGAGCGCACCGACGCCGGGGGCAGCGAGTTCGACGTGATCTCCAAGCCTTATGTACCCCACGAGCTGGCGCGCAAGGTGCGCCAGGTGATCGACGGGCCGACCGGCGTAGGGTGAGGCCTGCCGCCGCGCGCGCCGGCACAGCGCGTTGCGGCGCGATCCTGACCACCCGGACGAGTGGTCGGCAGACTATACGAACTGTTCTGCATGTATCCGCCTCACAACCTTATGGACAAATACATCAGCAGATTCACGACGGAAACCGGCTGCCGGCTTGACCTGGAACGAGGCCCCACCGGCATATGCTTCAAGGCGATGTCCAGTGAGGGGCAATGCCTGGGGCAACGGCTCTTGAGCACGTCGCAATTGGGCAACGGCGCCCTGGTGCATGCGGTGATGATGGACTTCATTGCCCAGGTCAGGCGCCGGTTGGAGCTCGACGGCCAGACCGTGTCGAGGCCGACCAACTCGTTGCACGGAGACCCGGGCAGCACACCCGGCGTTTGAGCCCTTGGCCTCTCCAGGGGCGTATTGCATAAATCTCCTCGCAAACGGCTGTTTTGCAGCTACCTGTGCGCAAGATGCGCTGTATAAAGTGGAGCCCCCTCGCCGGTACAGGCCGTTCGCTCCATGAATCTCTGGTTTCGTCTTTTCCTGATGCTCCTGCGCCGTCCCTGGCGCCGGCCGGTGGCGGCGTTCGACACCACAGTGGTGCGCATGCGCGTGTGGCCGCTGGATCTGGACTTCAACCGGCACGTCACCAACGGTCGTTACTTCACCCTTGCCGATGTCGGCCGTATGGATTACGTGCTGCGCAGCGGCGCGTTCCGGGTGGCGTTGCGCCACAAGGCATTGCCCATCGTCGGCGATGTCTGGGGCAAGTTTCGCCGCGAGCTGAAGCTGTTCGAAACCTTCGAAATCCATACCCGCATGCTGGGGTGGGATGAGAAATGGAGTTTCGTCGAACACCGCTTCGTCAAGAATGACCGCGTGGTGGGGGTGGTGATCATGCGTGGGCTGTTTCGCGGGCGCACAGGCAATGTGGCGCCGGGAGAGTTCGCCCTGGAGCTGGGCTTGCCGGAGCAATCGCCGGCGCTGCCGGACTGGCTGACTCAATGGTCCGCCAGCTGCGACGGGCTGAGCAGCCAGTTGCGCGACGCAGAGCAGTAAGCCTCAGCGCTGCGCCCGGCAATGCCTGACGTAGCGCTGACGATTCAGTTGCCGCTGCGGTTCAGGCGCACGGCTGTGCGCCATTGATTACGCCAGGGTGGCGAGGTCGGCGGCGTCGAAGCCTGGCAGCGGTTCGCCGTTGCGGGCTTTGTTGGCCCACTCGGCGTCGGAGATCAGCACGCGGCCCACGGCGATCAGGTCGAACTCCTCACGCTCCATGCGCCGGTGCAGGTTATCCAGCACCGCCGCGCCAGAACCCTTGCCGCCGAAGGCGCCGAAGAAGTCGCCATCCAGGCCCACCGAGCCGACGCTGATGGTCGCCGCGCCGGTCAGTTTCTTCGCCCAGCCGGCGAAGTTGAGGCCCTCGGCACCGTCGATTTCCGGGAATTCCGCTTCCCAGAAACGCCGCTGCGAGCAATGCAGGACGTCCACGCCGGCCTCCACCAGCGGCGCCAGCCATTCGCTCATCTGTTCCGGTGAGGTGGCCAGGCGCGCGGCGTAGTCCTGCTGCTTCCACTGGCTGACCCGCAGGATCAGCGGGAAGTCCGCACCGACCGCCGCCCGTACGGCACGTACCGCTTCGGCGGCGAAGCGCGAACGCTCGGCAATCGTGGCGCCGCCAAAGGCGTCGGTACGCATGTTGGTGCCGGGCCAGAAGAACTGGTCGATCAGGTAGCCGTGGGCGCCATGCAGCTCCACGGTATCGAAGCCCAGGCGCTTGGCATCGGCAGCGGCCTTGGCAAAGGCGGCTACGGTGTCGGCGATATCCTCCAGGGTCATGGTGACGCCGCGGGGATCATCCGGGCCAACCAGCCCCGATGGGCTTTCCACCGGCGCGTCGGGCTGCCAACCGCCCTGGCCGCGAGTCGAACCGGTATGCCAGATCTGCGGGCCGATGCGCCCGCCAGCGGCGTGCACGGCTTTTGCCACGTCAGCCCAGCCGGCCAGTGCTGCCTCGCCATGGAAGAACGGAATGCCCGGCATGTTGCGCGAGGCCGGGCGGTCGATCACCGTGCCCTCGGTGAGAATCAGGCCGACACCGCCAGCAGCGCGGCGGCGGTAGTACTCGGCATGTTGCGGGCCGGGAATGCCTTGCGGGGCCATGGCGCGGGTCATCGGCGCCATGACGATGCGGTTGGCCAGTTCCAGGCCCTTGAGCGTGAAGGGGCTGAACAGAACGTCGTCGGACATGAAAAACTCCATCAGGGGGTCACTGGCCGCTGGATTGTCAGCGGCTCTGCACGTTGGGTGAGGGTGGGGTAGGGCGGCATCTGGCTATCGAACGGGCAGTCAGTATCTCGATCAGGCGGCCATTATTCGGGCCAGAACGGCCTGATGAAGCCAGCGCGGGGTTGCCCACATGAACACGACATTCAGCTTGTTGGCAACACCAGGCACGATGCTGATACGCCCGTCATTCATGGCGCGAATACCTGCGCGCACCACGGGCGGGGGTTTCATCATCAACGCCTTCAGCGTGGGCGTGATGCGTTGCTGTGCGGCACTGGCGAAGCCGGTGTCGGTCAGGCCCGGGCAGAGCGCCGTGACGGTCACGCCGTCGCGTTTGAATTCCCGGTGCAGTGCCTCGCTGAAACGCAGCACGTAGGCCTTGGCCGCCGAGTACACCGCAAAACCCTCGACGCCCTGGTAGGCGAGAATGCTGGCGACCTGGAGGATCTTGCCGCGCTTGCGGCGGCGCATGTCCTGGCCGAAGAGGTGGGTCATGGCGGTGAGGCTGGCAATGTCCAGCTGGATCATCGACAGGGCCGCGTCAGGCTGGCTGCCCAGAAACGGCCCCTGCAAACCATGCCCGGCGTTGTTGATCAGCACATCGACCGCGATGCCTCGCTCCTCGCTCAAACGGCGATGCAGGCGGCCCACGGCGGCGATGTCGGCGAGGTCCACTTGCTCGACCAGCACCTCGATGCGCTGCTGTTGGCGCAGGGCATCGGCCAGCGTTTCGAGCCGTTCCAAGCGCCGGGCAACCAGTATCAGGTTATGGCCAAGCGCCGCGTATTGCCTGGCGAATTCCTCGCCGAGGCCGCTCGACGCGCCCGTGATAAGTACCCAGGTGCCTTGCTTCGTCGGCATGCTGTCAGCCTCGCTGCGCGCCGGCCGAGCGATAACGCTCGGCCGCGTGGGCTTGCTTGATGCCGCCGAGCAGCGCCTGGCGGGCGCCGTCGAGTTGGCCCCAGGCAGCGTCGTCATGCAGGGGCGGAATGGTCACCGGCTCGCGTTTGTCGAAGCCCACCAGTGCGGCATCCACCAACTCGTTGACCTCCATCATTTCCGCAATGGCATGGGTGTCGATGCCGGCACGCTGCCAAATCTCGGTGCGGGTCGCTGCCGGTAATACCGCCTGCACGTAAACGCCCTTGGGGTTCAGCTCCAGGCTCAGTCCCTGGGACAGAAACAGCACGAAGGCCTTGCTGGCGCCATAGACGGACATGCCCAGCTCCGGTGCCAGGCCGACCACCGAGCCGATATTGACGATGCTGCCGGCACCGGCCTGCGCCAGGCGCGGCGCAATGGCGCTGGCCAGGCGTGCCAGGGCGGTGCTGTTGAGGGTGACCAGCCGCTCGATGGCATCACCGGTCTGCTCCACGAAGCTGCCCGATTGCGCGATGCCGGCGTTGTTGATCAGCACGCCGATGCGCGCATCCTCACGCAGCCGCGCTTCGACGCGCCGCGTGTCATCGGCCTGGGTCAGGTCGGCGCGCAGGCTATCCACGGCAACGCCGTGTTCGGCGCGCAGCCGGCTGGCCAGTGCTTGCAGGCGCGCCTGGTCACGGGCGACCAGCACCAGGTCATGGCCGCGCTGGGCGAAGCGTTCTGCGTAAACGGCGCCGATTCCGGACGAGGCGCCGGTGATGAGTACGGTGGGGAGTTGGCTCATGGTGATCTGCTCGATGACGGGAGTGGGGCGTCGATGCCGGTTGAGGCTCATGTGAGCGGCAGGGCGTCGGCGTGCTATTAAGATGATGTTCGTAATCTTATCTGTCAACATTTTTGATTATGATCAACATCTATGTATAGTGACGGTCAGCTAATCGACACGACTTCAGGAGGCATAGCACTATGCGAGTGAGCAAAGCCCAGGCTCAGGCGAACCGGGCGCTGATCGTGGAAACGGCTTCGCAGCTGTTTCGCGAGCGCGGCTATGACGGTGTGGGGGTCGCCGACCTGATGGCGGCCGCCGGCTTCACCCACGGCGGCTTCTACAAGCACTTTGGCTGCAAGGCCGATTTGATCGTGGAGGCGGCGGCCAGCGGCATCGCGAAAACCCTCGAGCGCACCCAGGCGGTGGATGCGGCGCAGTTCTTCGATTTTTACCTGTCGCGCCAGCACCGCGATTCTCGCGATGCCGGTTGTACGCTCGCCGCTCTTGGCGGTGATGCGGCGCGCCAGCCGGACAACCTCAAGGCGATCTTCGCCGACGGCATCGACAGCCTGCTGTCCACCCTGGCGGGAGAAGCGAACGGTGCCGATCGCGACGCGAGCCAGGAGCAGCGCGCCCGGCTGATGGGCCAGTTGGCCCAGGCGGTGGGCGCTGTCTTGCTGTCACGGGCGTGCCCCGATGATTCGCCGCTGGCCGACGAAGTTCTCGACGTGTGCCGGGCGCAGATTCTTGCAGCGAAGTGAACCCATCACCTGAATGGCGCGGCGGCGCCGTGCAGAAACGGAGGCTGAAATGACTCTTTATTACCTCGACGACCTGGCACCGGGGCAGCACTTCAAGGGCCATACCCGAGCATGCGTGGAAGAAAGCGCGATCAAGGATTTCGCCCGCGAATTCGATCCGCAGCCTTTTCACCTGGATAACGCCGCCGCCGGCGATTCGATTTTCGGCGCCCTGGCGGCCAGTGGCTGGCACACCGCGGCGCTGACCATGCGCCTGCTGGTGGACAGTGGCCTCGAGTTGGCTGGCGGTCTGGTCGGCGCCGGTTTCGACGAGCTGCGTTGGCCGCTGCCGGTCAGGCCAGGTGATGAATTGCGCGTCGAGATCGAGGTGCTGGAGGTCAGGCCATCGAAATCCAGGCCCACCCAGGGGCTGGTCAAACTGCGTACCACCACCCTGAATCAGCATGACCAGGCCGTGCAGATTTCCGTGGGCAACCTGGTGGTGCAGCGGCGCGGCTAAGCCGCCACCTGCCTGCACCGGATAGCCTGCTTGCGGCGTATTTTGCGCCGGGCATCGCCAGCATCTCTACGGACGGTGCGTCCATGACGCACGCCGAGCGAGCCAATTCTCTGCGCAAACAGTATGCTGGCGTATAGCTATGTCGTGCCGCCCGGCATGACGTTTTGCATCGTCGGGAGAGGGCATGGGCACGGATCCGCTGAGCAAACTGCAACTCAAGGAATTGGTGCGACGGGTGATCGTCGCCCAGGGCAATGCGTTCATCAAGGAGCTGCTGCGCGGCACCACCGCCAGGATCGGTGCGAGCAAGGAAGACTTCGCCGCCAACCTCGACGCGGCCATCGACGCCGGCGAGCTGACCCAGGAAAAGCTCGAAGCCTGGCTGGCCGAGGTCGAAGGCTGGGGCGACCAGCATCTTTACCTGATCGAGCCGCCGCAGATCGAGCCGGCCGCGCTCGCCGCCGGCATCGCCGGGAGCGTTCATGCCGGCGTGCTGAACGCCAGCGCCAGCCTGGACTTTCCACAAGCACTCGAGCTCAAGCACATTGCGCTGACCGACGCAGGCCTGTCACTGCTCTGGCATCAGGGCAAGGCCGGCTGGAATCGTTTCAAGGCCAAGGACTTCAGCCTCGATGAAGGGCTCGAGCATTACCGTTTCGACGCCTACCGGCAGCGCCTGGATCGCAGCGTGGTGCGCTTCGAATGGCGCTACGCCGATGCGTACTGCCTGGTGCTGATTCACCGCAACCCGGAGATCGACCACAAGGCGGTCTTTGCGGATGTGCGCCTGAGCCTGGCGGCGATTGGTTGCCCGGACGCCGCCCTGCAACCGATCCCCCTCAACCAGGCGGTAAAGGTCGCCGCGAGCAAGGGCAAGGGCGTGCATTCGACCCGTTTCGAGCTCGACGGTGGCTACGTGGAAATGGCCTCGACCCTGGCCGACGGTGGCATCGACGCCGTCGAGCCGGTGCGCGTGGTGCTGCAGGCGGTGGACGCCGGCCAGTTCGACCGGGCCCAGGGCATGCTGCATTTCGCCGCCGAAGAACACGGCACCAGCCGGCGCATCGCCGTGCAGGTCTATGGGCGTGAAGGGCGGCTGCGCATCTGGGCGCAATGCAAGCGTGAAGACGTGCTGCGTATCGTCGAGCTGCTCTGGGAGTACAACGGCGCGCCATGAATGCTACCTGGTCGGACCGCTGGCAGGCCGAGATCGAGCGCCGCCTGGGCGAGGGCGTCGAGTTGGAGTTCACCCTGAGGCAGTTCGCCCAGGCGGTCGAGGCGGCGGATGCCGATGGCGCGCTGCAAGCCTTTCTCGACGGCCTGGTCAGTGCCTCGATTGCCCTGCGCCGCGACGTCTATCGATGCCCCATGGGCCCGTGCGCCCGCGTGCTGCCGGCCGGCATGGCCAATACGGTCTGCCCGTTCTGCCTGGCGGACTATCAGCAGGAGGGCGTGGCGCCCGAGGTCGAGCCCGGTTATCGGCTGCTGGGCGAAAGCAGCCGTGATATCCGCTGGGTGATCGTCATCCACGGCATGAACAGCCGCGCCAAATGGCAGGAAGCGTTCAGCTGGGAGATCGCCAACCGGCTCAGCTATTCGGCGCCGGTGCTGATCTACAAGTACGGTTGGGCGACCATCGACGTGTTCGCCCGCTGGCTGCACGAGCGCCTTGCCAGGCGCCTGGGCGAGCGCATGCGCATCGCCATCGAGCAGGCGCAGAAGAGCCGGCTGCCCACCCGCCCCGACATCATCGCCCACAGTTTCGGCACGCTGCTGCTGTCGCGGGTGCTGGAGAGCCCGGAGTTCGCGGACCTGAAGTTCGGGCGCATCATCACCGCGGCGAGTATCGTGCGCCCGGATTTCGATTGGGATCGGCTGATCGAGCAGGGGCGCGTGGAGGCCGTGCTCAACCATGTGGGCGGTCGGGATCGCGCCGTGCCCTGGGCGCAGTACGCCATTCCCGGCGCCGGGCCGGGCGGAACGGTCGGCTACCTGGCCGCCTCGGCGCTCAATGTGCGCGCCGACCACTATGGTCACTCGGGTTTCTTCATCCCCGAGAATCTGGGCGTGGCCATTTCGCGGCACGGTGTGTGGCAGGCCTTCCTGACCCGGCCCCTGGCGCATTTTCGTCCGCAGGGGGCTTTCGTCCCTGGGCCGCATTGGCGGCCCGCGCCGTTGCTGTTGCGCTTGGGCACGCGGGCGCTGGCCTACGGCGTGTTCTGGGTGCTGGCACCGTTCTCGTGGTTGCGGCGCCGGCTCGACCCATAGCGGGCCGTCAGGGGTAACACCTGACGTATCGCGGGATTTGCAAGGCAGTGGGCGCCGTTGCGGCGCCCGCTTGCTCAGTTGCTCGGCCGCTGTTTGGTCGAGTCCAGCTCGGTCTTGCTGGCGGTGGTGATCTCGGTGATCTGCGCGGATTTGGCGATGGCGTAGTCGAAGGTGTCCTGCATCTTGGCGATCGCTTCGGTCGGCGTGCCTTTCAGGCCGCCGCTGGCGGCCCAGTCGAAGTTCCAGACCCCGGACAGGTCATCGGCACCGGCCACGTCGTGGGTCTCGATGGCGGTGAATACATCGGGATGACGCTGCATGTACCTGGCCGCTTCGACCACATCGCTCGGCACCTTGCCCGAGGTGTCGTTGGCCAGCTGGGCCACTTGTTCCTTGGTGATCGCCTGCTTGCCGTTCTGGCGCATGTAGTCGGCAATCGTCTTGCTGGATTTGGCGATGTCCAACTTGGCATCGAACGCGGTAGTCGACGGGCTCGGCGTATTCGGGTTACCGCCGGTAGGTGATACGAACGTGGACATCGGCTCTGCTCCCTAAGTGATGATCGGCTTGTGGCAGGTCTAGGCGCCCGCGTCACTGACGGTATCAGCGCGGAGCTGGGCGAAGCACATTGCCTTCACAGCAATTCGCAACTATTGGAAGATTTCACAGCCTTTCACAGTGGCCGGGAGGGAGCGAAAAGGCACCTCACCCAACCCCTTGGCAGGGTTGGGTGAGGTGCTATGCACTTGACGACGGTGGGGAGATGGCGCTTTGCGACGGCTTAGAGGCGCGGCGCGCTCTTTATCGTAGAGAGGGCGCGTTCGATGGCTTCATGGGGAGTCGAGGGCAGTGGCTGCTCGACACGGTTGTACTTGCTGTTGTCCAGAATCAGCATCTGGGCCTTCTTCGCCAGCTTGTCGACGTCGTAGCCCAGGTCGATGCAGGCGCCCAGCATGGCCATCAAGGCCTGCTCCAGCACCCTCTCACTCTGTGTAGCCATTTGCGCACCTCGGTAGTGGCCAGTCGCGGCCTGCATGAGCGCAGATCATTCCACGCCTTACTGATGAGATATGACTGTAGGCGAGGTGGAAGGATTCAGCAGAAGTTGGTTGCGCCGCCCTGCCTGCCGATGAATGACCGGTCGTGGCGCAGCAACAAGGCCGAACCGCCGGTTTTGCCGAGAAAACAGAGAGCGCTCGCACAGTGCCTCGAGGTGCAGGGTGCTAAGATTGCCGCCGCCTTTCGCAGCACCGCGCGCCTTGCGCCAGGCCAGGAAGGCCGAACACTCCCATCATGGATAGGCATTGAGCAGACGATGAACAAATTAGCAGCAGTAGCAGTAGGGCTGGTGGCGGTTGGCGCCCTCAGCACGGCCGGCGCCTGGTACACCGGCACCCAGTTGCCCGGTGTGCTTGACAACCTTATCGATGAGGCCAACAAACAGGGTGCCGACGCGCTGCTGGGCACGGGCGTTTCCACCAAGCTCGAACTGCTGTCGCTGGAAACCCGGCTGTTCAGCAGTACCGCGCACTACCGCTTCTCCCTGGACGCACCGGCCAAAGACGGCGAGCCACGGCATGTCGAGATTCTGCTGGTGGATAATATCGAGCACGGCCCGCTGCCGGCCTCGCGGCTCATGCGCCTGAACCTGTGGCCGGTCATGGCAGCCAGCAATTACCAGTTGGAGGCCAACGAACTCACCCAGAAGTGGTTCGATGCCGCCAAGGGCGCTGCACCGCTCACGGGTACCGGCGTTCTCGGCTACGACGGTTCGACCCAGGGCACCCTGGTGCTCACGCCGCTGGACTTTGCGCCTTCGCCAACTTCCGCGGTGAAGTTCTCCGGCATGACCCTCGATATCGAAGCCAGCAAGAATGCCAAGCAGGTACAAGTCAGTGGCGGCATGGACAGCCTGCTGCTCAGCAGCAGCGATGAAACGCCAATGCAGGTCGACCTGCGCGACCTGACCCTGAGCAGCGAGCAGCGCCTGGGCAGCGGCGATTTCTATGTCGGTGACAGCAGCATCAAGCTGGCCACCGCGCAGATCAAGGTCGGTGACAAGCCCGCCGTGCTGCTCAACGATCTTGCCCAGGTCGGCAGCCTGCAGGAGAGCGGCACCGCGCTCCACGGGCAGATCGGCTATGACATCGGCAAGATCAGTTATGACGGCAAGGAGATCGGTGGCCTGCGCACCCTGTGGGCGATCAAGAACTTCGACAGCGCGGCGCTGCAATCGCTGATCAAGCTGTATCAGGACAAACTTGTCCCGGTTCAGCAGGCCCAGGCCCTGGGCGAGGAAGCACCGCAACTCGACCTCTCGGCCGAGGATGAAGCGCGCCTGAAGGCGGATCTCGAAAAGCTGCTGGCCGGTAAGCCGCAGCTGGCGCTGGACAACTTCACCCTCACCACGGCCCACGGCCAGGCCTCGCTGCGTGTGGTGCTGGATCTGGACAAGCCGGAGTCCTTCGAGCTGGCGCCTGACGAACTGGCCAGGCAGATGATCGCGAAGCTGGAGGCCAAGCTGTCGGTCGCCAAGGCGGTGATCGGCGACGGTGTGCGCATCCAGGCGATGGTCGAAGGCGTCACCGATGCCAAGGCCATCGAAGAGCAGGCGACGATGATGACCGAGATGGGCAGCGGCATGGCGCTCGGCACCGGCCTGCTGACCCTGGAAGGCGACACCCTGCAATCCTCGCTGCATTACGCCGACAACAAGGTGACCTTCAACGGCCAGGACATGAGCGTCGACGAGTTCGTCACCCTGGTAATGTCCAAGACCGGCGGCATGGGCGGCGGCCTCGATGGTGAAGCATCGATGTACGATCCCCAAGAAGGCATGGGCGAGGATGACCGCGCTGATGTGCAGGCGGCTGATCCAGCCGAGTAAGCCGTTCGCCTGATGCAAGAAAGCCAGTCCTGCGACTGGCTTTTTTGTGCGCCGGGTGCTGGCTTAGAAGCTGTACTTGGCGGTCAGCATCAGGTTGCGCGGGGCGCCGTAGGTGTCGCCACCGTACTCGATGGAGTTGGAAATCGACGCGTAGTACTTCTTGTCGAAGACGTTGTTGGCGTTGAGCTGCAGATCCAGATTCTCGTTGACTGTGTAGCCTGCCATCAGGCTGGTGAGCGCGTAGGCGCCTTGCTTGAGGCGGTAGCTGCTGCCGTCGTCCAGCGCGATATCGTTGTACAGCCGGCTCTGCCAGGAAACGTTGCCACCGACCCGCAGTTTTTCCAGCGGGCCCTGGAAGCGATAGACCGTGGAGAGCTTGAACAGATGCTCCGGCATATCGGTGTCGAAGCGCTGGTTCTCGTTCTGCGGGTTGGCGGCGTCCTTCAAGGTGTGCACGCGGGCGTAGGTATAGCCTGCTCCGAGCTGCCAGTTTTCGGTCAGCGCGCCCTGCAGTTCCAGGTCGATACCCTGGCTGCGCACTTCGCCGGAAGCCTGGTAGCAGGCGCTCTGCGGGCAACCAATTCGGGATGTCTCCACCGCGCGATTTTCTTGGTCGACCCTGAACAGCGCTGCACTGGCGTTGAGGGCGCCATCGAAGTACTCACCCTTGATACCCACCTCATAGTTCTTGCCCACGATTGGCCTGACGGGCGTGGCCGAAAAGTCCTTTTCGGTTTGTGGCTTGAAGATATCGCTGTAGCTGACATAGACCGAGTGGTGGTCATCCAGGTCGTAGATCAGCCCGGCAAAACGGGTGACGTTACGGGTCACCTTGTAATCGGCCGTCGAGCTTTCCTTGTCGTCATAGTCGTACCAGTCCAGGCGCCCGCCGAGGATCAGTTTCAACGGGTCGGCCAGGCTCAGGCGGGTGGTCAGGTACACGCCGTCCTGGGTGGTGACGGTGCGGCCGCTGCCGGTACGGGTGAAATCCGGCTTGCCGCCATCGACCGGCCAGTTGGTCACATAGGGGCTGTAGCTGTGGGTGTTGGTGTCGGCGATGCGCTTGCTGGCGCCGATCACCAGTTCGTGGGTGCGCCCGAGGGCCTCGAACGGGCCGCTGACGAAGCTGTCCAGGCCGAGCTTGTGCTCGTCGTACTTGGCTTGCCAGACGGTTCGCTCCAGCGGTCTGGCTGGTTGTTGGAAGCGCGACTGGTAGGAGCCCGAGAACAGCGCATTGAGGTCGGAGTAATCGGCATTGACCTGCAGCTTCCAGTCATTGGCCAGTTGCTGGCGCAGTTCGGCGAACAGCGTATTGGTTTGCTGATCCTTGTTTTCCCAGTCGCTTCCCGGATTGTAGGAGCGTGACAGGTCCAGGTGGCGGCCATCGAGGCCGATCATCGAGGCACCCCAGAAGTTGTTGGTCTTGTCCTTCTGGTGAGAGAAACCGACGCTCAGGGTGGTGAAATCGCTCAGGTCCGCCTCGGTGATGGCGTAGAACAGGCCGTGATCTTCCTCGGCGCCATCGACGAAGCTGTTGGCATCGCGGTAGGAGGTCACCACCCGGCCGCGCAGGGTGCCGCTGTCATTGAGCGGGCTGGAGGCGTCGATTTCGCCACGGTAATCGTCCCAACTGCCAGCGGCGCCGGTCAGGGTCACGCGCTGATCGGCCAATGGGCGCTTGCGCACCATATTGACCGCCGCCGAGGGGTTGCCCGCGCCAGTCACCAGGCCGGTGGCGCCACGTACCACTTCGACCCGATCGAACATCGCCAGGTTCGGTTGCACGCCCACCCCTACACCGTTGTAGCCGCTGGGAATGCCGTCATACATCAGGTTGTCGATTTCGAAGCCGCGGGCGTAGTAGGTCTGCCGGCCCGGGCCGCTGGCATAGCTGAGAAACACCCCGGGTGTGGCGGCGATGGCATCGTTGATGCTGGTCATGCCCTGGTCATCCATGCGCTGGCGGGTGATCACGGTGGTCGCCTGGGGTGTTTCGCGCAGGGTCATGGGCAGCTTGGTGGCGGTGGCCATGGCGCCGGTGGTGTAGGAGCGCGAGCCTTCGGTGGTGCTGCCCAGCTGGGAGTTGGTGATTTCGGTGGCGCCCAGTTCCAGCACGCCGCTCGCGGCGCCGTCCTGCACGTCGAGGCGTTCCTGGGCCAGGGCCGGGGTCATGGTGGCCATGCAGATGGCCAGGGCCAGATGATTGCGGGAGGCAGCGAAGCAGCGGGGTGGGGTGAGACGCGACATGGAGGTTCCCTGGCTAGTGAGTGGTAAGCGTGATGATTGTGAGAATTGTTATTATTATATTGTAAAAAATATCCGAGTGACCAAGGGCGCTGCGCGAATTAATCGGCTGATCAAGGGGTTAGCGGTGGGAAACAGCGAGTGCCGGCTAGCCGGCGTGCTGAAGGGAGAACAGCCAATGGGGGGCGAGCCCGAGAGCGTCGCTTCGCAGCCAGTGCTGAGGCCGGCGCAGGTCACCGACATTCCGGCGATCTACCGGGGCGAGCTGGGCTATATCCGCCAATGGGAGCCGCAGCACGAACACGCCTGGCAGGTGGCTGCCGAGCGGCATCTCGCCAGGTGGGTCGAGAACTTCGCGCGACTGACCGTCGCCTGTCTCGAGGATCAACTCGTCGGCTATTCGCTATGGGCCGATGAACTGGGGCATGCGCAGCTGTGCACCCTGCATGTCAGCGAGGCGTATCGGCGACGGGGGATCGGCCGGGTGCTGGTCACGGCCTATATCGAGAGCGCCCGGCAGGCGGGCTTCGAAACGTTGAGCCTGCATGTACGCAGCGATAACCCGGCCCGGCGGCTCTACGAGCGGGCCGGGTTCAGCCAGGTCGGGGTCAATGCCCGCGGCTACCTGCGCTATGAACTGCAGACGGCGGGTTAGCGGCCTGCGGGGGCTGGCGCCTGGGGCTTGAGCGGTTGGGTGCGTGGCAGCAGCGCGGTGGCCAGGCCCAGCAGCGGCAGGAACGACACCAGGTGGTAGACCCAGACGATGCCGTGCACGTCGGCCAGCTCGCCCAGCGCCGCGGCGCCGATGCCGCCAATACCGAACATCAGGCCGAACATCAGCCCTGAGACCATACCGACGCGCCCCGGCACCGCTTCCTGGGCGTACACCACCAGGGCAGCGAACGCCGAGGACATCACCAGGCCGATCATGATCGCCAGCACCGCCGTCGCCGTGGCGCCGACGTAGGGCAGGGCCAGGGCGAAGGGCGCCACGCCCATGAAGGAGATCCAGATCACCGCCTTGCGGCCGATGCGGTCGCCCACCGGGCCGCCGGCGAAGGTGCCGAACGCCACCGCGGCGAGGAAGATGAACAGGTAGATCTGGCTCTGCTGAACGCTCATGGCGAAGCGCTCGATCAGGTAGAAGGTAAAGAAGTTGGTGAACGCGGCGATGTACACGAACTTGGCGAACATCAGCACGCAGATCACCGCGATGGCCTGGATCACCTGGGCGCGGTTCAGGCCGACCGTCTGCCTGCCGGCCAGGCTCTTCAGCTTGGCCTGGCCGTGGTTCACGCTCCAGATGGTCAGGCGGCAGAGCACGAAGATCGCCAGCGCGGCGGCCAGCATGAACCAGGCGATGGCGTGCTGACCGTAGGGAATGACGATGGCGGCGGCCAACAGCGGGCCCAGGGCCGAGCCGGAGTTGCCGCCGACCTGGAAGGTCGATTGCGCCGTGCCGAAGCGCCCACCCGAAGCCATCCGGGCGATTCGCGAGGCTTCCGGGTGGAAGGTCGCCGAGCCCACGCCGACCACCGCCGCCGACAGCAACAGCATCTCGTAGCTGCTGGCGAAGGCCAGCAGGGCGATACCGATAAAGGTCATCAGCATGCCCGAGGGCAGCAGATAGGGCTTGGGGTGCTTGTCGGTGTACATGCCGATCCACGGCTGCAGCAGTGACGCGGTGATCTGGTAGACCAGACCCAGCCAGCCGATCTGCGCGAAGCTCAGGGTGAACTGGGTCTTGAGCATCGGGTAGACGGCCGGCATCACCGACTGGATCAGGTCATTGAGCAGGTGTGAGAACGCGGCGGCGCCCACCACCGGCAACAGAAAGCCGTGGGCCTGGGGGGACGGTGCGAGGGCCGGGTCGGCAGGGCGGTCGGCTGTGCTGGTTTTCATACGCAAGGCTTCGTGTGGCTGCTGGGCCTGCTGGCAATCGGCTGCCAGCCCGGCCGGAGGGCGGGACAGGCCGCCAAGCTTACGGACGCCGGCGGCGCCTGTCTCGCCCGATTCGGCAACGGGTTAAACTTCCGAGCCGCCGCGCCGGTCGATTTTCGGACACACCGCAATCGACGGCGAGGGCCAATGCACAGCAGTCACCGCACCACCCAGGCGACCCCGGGGCACCCAGGTGCCAGGTTTGGCGCCCGCGGATCGGCAAGCCGATGAGCCGCCGTGACGCGGCAACGCTGACCACCCCCGACCGCCGCTACCTGATCGTCAGGGGCCGGCTGTGGCGGTTATCCAACCCCGAACTGAGCGAGCCGCAGCGCCAGGCGCTGGTCAACCAACTGATGGACGCTCGGCGTCTGGTCAAGGCCGCCAAGGCGGCGGACGACCGCGCTTCGCTCAAGCAGGCGCGGGCCCAGGTGCAGGCGGCCAAGGTCGCGCTGGGCGAGCGTGGCCCGGTGTGGTGGCGCGATGGCGCGCCGGACTACAACCGCCACCTGGTCAGCAACAGCCCCTACGCCGACTGGTTCGCCACCCTCCAGGGGCAGGGCGCTGGGCCACAGGGTTCGGGGCGAACCTGAGCGAAACGGCGTTTACCCGGTTAGGGGGCTGGGCGCCGGGCCCATCTGTGCGTACGCTGTGCGCGCCAGCACCGGCAGCGGGACTGTCGAGCGACAGCCGGGGCGGCAACCAGGGTGATTCAATGGCGCAGCGGCGAGCAGAGGTAACCAGCGGTGGATGATTCCGGTCGGCGACAGTTCGACCTGTCTTCGGGCGCCAGCAATCCACGGGGCCTGCTGATCGGCGCGGTGATTTTCGTCTGTGGCGTGCTGTTGCTGTCGACCGCCCTGCACGTGCGTTGGGACAAGTCCCAGGCCATGGCCAAGAACACCGAGGCCATGCAGACCCTGGCCGCTGCGCTGAACAGCCAGGCCGAATCGACCATTCGGGTCGCCGACACCCTGCTCACCGCGCTGATCTCCATGCACCGCTCCGCGGGCCACGGCGAAGCCAGCATCCGCGAGCTGAATCAACTGGCGAAAACCCAGATAAGCGAGCTCGGTGAACTGGACGGCCTGTACATGTCCGACGCCAGCGGGCAGTACTTCCTGGCCACCAATGCTCGCGCCCAGCGGCTGAACAATTCCGACCGCCGCTACTTCCAGCACCATCGGCAAAACCCGGGCAACGCGCTGTACATCGGCCAGCCGATAAGGGGCAAGACCACCGGGCAGTGGGTCATCACCCTGTCCAAGGGCATCTACGACGCTGACGGCACCTTTCAGGGCGTTGCCCTGGCTACCCTCAGCGTCGAGCGGTTCCGCACGCTCTACCGCTCGTTGCCGCTTGGCGAGCAGGGCATCGTGGTGCTGGCCAAGCGCGACGGCACCATCCTCGCCCGCTCGCAGAGCGATGCGCAGACCTACCTGACCAACATTTCCCAGAGCCCGATGCTGCAGGCCATCAACCAGGGCACGCCGAGAGGGGCGGTCACCCTTAACGCCATCGTCGACGGCGTGCGGCGGGTCTACGGCTTCGACGCCAGCCTCAAGTACCCGATACTGGTGGCGGTGGCCGCGCCCGAGGAGCAGGCGCTGGCGGCCTGGCGGCAGCGCGCCTGGATGATGTGGAGTTTCGCCCTGGCCGCGGTGCTGGGTGTCGGCATCATGGTTCTGCTGGTGCTGCGCGCGTTGGGGCGGCAGTCGGCCATGGCGGTCGAGCTGCAGGCGGCCCACCAGTCCCTGGCTACCGCCAACAGCACCCTGAAAACCCTCGCCGCCGAAGACGGCCTCACCGGCCTGGCCAACCGCCGGCACCTCGACGCCTACCTGGCCAGCACCTTCCTGCGCGCCCGACGCGAGGACACCTCGCTGGCCTTCGCCCTGGTGGATGTGGATTTCTTCAAGGGCTACAACGATGCCTATGGGCACCAGCGCGGTGATCAGGCGCTGATCGAAGTCTGCAAGGCGATGCGTACGCGGATGCGCCGCGAGGGCGATCTGGTGGCCCGCTATGGCGGCGAGGAGATGGCCATCGTGCTGCCGGGCATGTCCGCCGAGCAGGCGCTGGGCATCGCCGAACAGGTGCGTGAGGCGGTGCAGCGCCTGGACATCGAGCATCGCCAGTCCGCCTATGATCAGGTCACCGTGAGCATCGGCGTGGTCGCAGGCGTTCCGGGCAAGGACTTCACCACGGTCGAGGACATGGTCGCGGCCGCTGACCGGGCGCTGTACGCCGCCAAGGGCCAGGGCCGCAACCGCGTGGTGCTGGCCACGCTTTGATCGGCCGATCCGTTACCCGTCACACCCTCATGAACGCGCCGGCCCGGCCTCGACCTGCTCGCGCAGCAATTGCAGGTAGCGGCGCGCGCCCAGCCCGAGCGGGCGGCTCTTGTACCAGATCACATCGACCCACAGGCGGATCTGGCTGGCCATGTTGTCGAACTTCACCGCGGCCAGCACACCCGAGTCGATCATCGGCTGCACCAGCGGATGGGGCAGGTAGGCCCAGCCCATGCCGGCCTGCACCAGGTCGAGGGTGGCCATGTAGCTGTCGGTCAGCCATACCCGGTGGGACAGCACGATCTGCGGCTCCGAGGCCTTGGGGTCGTCACTGGCCACCACGATCTGCCGGGTGTCGGCCATCTGCCCGGCGTCCAGCCGCTTGCCTTCACTGTCGAACGGATAGCCGGGCGCCGCCACTGCGGTGAGCAACTGGCTGCCGGCCTCGGCGAAGGCTTCGCGTTCGTCGATGCCGGGGCGCTCGAACATCAGTGCCACGTGCGCGCTGCCGTCATGAATCATGCGCACCGCATCGGTCTGCGTGGCCGAGCGGATCTCGATCTCCAGGGTCGGGAATTCCCGTGCCAGGGTGGTCAGTGGGCGGCTCCAGGCACCGGTCTGCAGCTCCGGCGCCATGGCCAGCACCAGGCGGCGCTCCAGGCCCTTGTGCAGTTGCAGGGCGTGGGCGTCGAGCAGGTTCAGCTGGCTGACCACCTGCCGGGCCTGGGGCTCCAGGGCGCGGGCGGCCGACGTGGGCAGCGCCTTGCGGGTCGAGCGGTCGAAGAGGATCAGGTCGAGCTCGGCCTCCAGTTGCGAGACCGCCATGTTCACCGCCGAGGGCACCCGGCCCAGGGCCCGGGCCGCCGCGGAAAACGAGCCGTGGTCGATAACGGCAAGAAATACCCGCAGCGATTCACTGGTGAAGACCATGGTTGTCAGTTTTCCTGATAATAGTTGTCTTTTTGTATCAGATTTATGCGCCTAGCATCCACTCCATCGAAATCTGTGCGGTGAGGTGGATATGTTCAAGACGATGGCCAACCACGTGGCGTTGATCAGCGGTGCCGGCAGCGACAGCGGCATCGGCATGGCCATTGCGCGCCGGCTCGGCGCGACTGGCGTGAAGCTGATCGTGACTGCCAGCAGCGCGCGTATTGCCGAGCGGGTGGCCGAGCTGCGCGCCGCCGGCTTCGAAGCCGAAGGCCGCGCGGTCGACCTCACCGACGAAGCCCAGGTGCAGGCCTTCGTCGGCTGGGCCGAAGCGTGCTGGGGGCGCATTGACATCCTCGTCAACAACGCCGGCATGGCCATGCAGGGCAGCCCGGAGCCTTTCGTCGAGGTTGCCAGGATGAGCCTCGAGGTGTGGAACCTGTCCATCTCGCGCAACCTGACCACCGC
>Ga0207790_1000267_pt1 | contig 20730 bp, 21 predicted proteins | sample HigsolmetaGSP14D_FD_184842 | JGI IMG/M metagenome (GOLD analysis project Ga0207790, IMG submission 184842) | High solid enriched microbial communities from the Joint BioEnergy Institute, USA - SP1-4-D (SPAdes) | ecosystem: Engineered > Bioreactor > SSF (Solid state fermentation) > Aerobic >...
GAAGTTTTTCGTGCGTCCCCATCGTCTAGAGGCCTAGGACATCACCCTTTCACGGTGGCGACCGGGGTTCGAATCCCCGTGGGGACGCCAGTTTCAAAAAGGACCCTGCTCCCGGCAGGTCATCCTGGTTGCATCGGGGCCATAGCTCAGCTGGGAGAGCGCCTGCATGGCATGCAGGAGGTCAGCGGTTCGATCCCGCTTGGCTCCACCACGTTCGACATCAGGCCGTCGAACGTTCTACAACGTGAAGTTTTTCGTGCGTCCCCATCGTCTAGAGGCCTAGGACATCACCCTTTCACGGTGGCGACCGGGGTTCGAATCCCCGTGGGGACGCCAATCATTGAAGACCCCGGCCTTGGCCGGGGTTTTTCTTTTCTCGCATGCACCGCTATGGTGGTGGCCACTCCGTACCACCCGCCCGCATGTGCTACTCCGCGCAGATCCGCGCCGACTACGCCAAACTGGTCCGCCACTACGGCGCGACGATGTCGCTTGACGATTTCGCCCGCCTGTACACCGCGGATCCGGGCAAGAAACGCCCCAGGACACCCAAGGCGATGGATGATGGTTTTGCCGGTGCCCGTACGGAACAGGGCCGGCAGATCGTGGCGATGATCGAGCACTGGCATGCGCTGGAACGGGCCGAGCTGGAGCAGACACTGCAGCATCAGCGTACGCGCCGCGCCAAGGCCGCGGCCGCCCTGGCGCTGCGCCCCACGCAGAAGGCACGCACCGAACTGCGCGTGGCCAGCACCCGCATCGAACGTGCACAGGCGCGCCTGGAGGACCTGCAGCGCAGCCAGCCGTTGCCGCAGGACAGCCGCATCTTCCCCGGCCTGTACGCACCGGTGATGATCTCCCGCGATGGCCAGCGCACCCTGGCGCCGATGCGCTACCAGTGCCGCCTGCCCGACAAGGATGCGCGCAGTGATGTGCTGTACCCCGGCACCTACAACGCGCGCCGGGAAAGTCTGGAGGGGTATTGGCGCGGCGCGTTCGGCCAGCGCCATGGTGTGGTGGTGGTCAGTGCATTCTACGAGCACGTCGCCGGCTCCCGTGGTGCGGGCAGCGCCGACGGGACACAGGATGCCGTACTGGAGTTCCGCCCCGAACCGCCGCAGGATCTGCTGCTGGCCTGCCTGTGGTCGCAGTGGGAAGGCCCGGAGGGCGCGCTGCTCTCGTTTGCCATCATCACCGACGCGCCACCGGCCGATGTGGCCGCCGCCGGCCACGACCGCGGCGTCATCCCATTGCGCGAGGAACACCTGGACGCCTGGCTCAACCCCGACCCGCACGACCTGGCCGCGCAGTACCGCATCCTTGATGACCGGCTGGACCTGCGCTACGCGTACCGCAAGGCCGGTTGAGCGGCCGATGGCAGCGCGATGCGACCGATCTGCACATGGCTGCGTGTTTGCATTACACTTGTCGGCCAGCCAGCCGAAGTGGCGGAATCGGTAGACGCAGCGGACTCAAAATCCGCCGCCCTTAAAAGCGTGTGGGTTCGAGTCCCACCTTCGGCACCAGCTGCAACGAAAAAAGCCAGGTCCTGCGACCTGGCTTTTTTGTTGGCCGCGCTCAGGCTGCCGTACGGTGCTGCTCGACCACTGCGCCCAGCCGCTCCATCGCCGACAGGTCCACGCCGGCGTCCTCGCGGTTGCGGCCGTGCACGAAGCCGCGCCATTCCCCGGCCGCTACCCGCGCCAGGCACATCGCATCCACCGTGATCTGCCGCATGCTCCAGTACGGAAACGCACGCTGACCCAGCTGACCGCGGTTCAGTTCCATCAGCTCGTGGTGGCTGCGCGCATGCAGCACCCGGCTGTACACCACGTCCACACCGTCCTGCGGGCCTTCGATGTACTGCAGGAACCGGCTGCCATCGAACAGCAGGACGCCGGTGACGCCCACGTCTCCATTGAAACGGATGGCATCCTGTACCAGCGCCTCCAACTGCGCCGCGGCCAGCCCGGGCACAGCCTGGCTGCTATAGACAATCGCACTGATCGGCACGTGCCGATGCTCCTTCTGCAGTTCAAGCGACCAGCCTAACAGTGCCGCATGCGTCAGAACCGGAATGGCACTGAACGCCGCGGCCGTTTGCTGAAGAATTAAGATTCACCCTGCGCCAGCGCATGTTCAGCCAGGGCAGCCGGCTCGGCCCCGGGGACGTCGCCGGCGCGCTGCCGCCATGCGCGCAACGCCGCAGCGGCGCCACTGCCCACGCACGCCAGCAGGCCTGTGGCCACGGTCCAGCGCAGCACCGCGGCCAGTTCCGCCAGCCCGCCGTGCGCCTGCGCCCACTCCATCGCCAGCAGCGCCGCCGAGGCCACACCCCAGCACACACACGCCGGCACGAACCTGCGAACCGCGTTCAGATCCCAGCCTTCCATCGTCGTCGCCCCGTTGCCTGAAGGAAACGGTAGTGTTCCGCGCCGCGCTCTCAACAGCTGCGACTGCGCTCAGCCCTCGTCCTCGGCATCGTCCGCGTCAACGTCGTCGCTCCCCTCCCCGCTGCGGGTCTGCACCTGCACGTTGTTGCGGCCCATGGCCTTGGCCCGGTAGCACTGCGCATCGGCGGCCGCCACCGCCTGGTCCACGTCCATGCCCGCCATGATCGCGGCGATGCCGATGCTGGCGCCAACCTGCAGGCGCTCACGCTCCCACGGCACCGCCAGCTGGGACAGGGTCCGCAGCAGATCGGTGCCGATCCGCCGCGCGCGGCGCAGCGAACAGCCGGGCAGGATCACCGCGAACTCGTCCCCACCCAGGCGCGCCACGACGTCCGAATCACGCACGCCATGCCGCAGCACGCTGGCGACCGCCCACAGCACGGCGTCGCCGGCCAGGTGCCCCCAGGTATCGTTGATCGGCTTGAAGCGGTCCAGGTCGATGAACATCAGCGACGTGGATTGCCCGGTGCGCTCTACCCGGGTGATCGCCCGCTGCAGATGGGCCTCGAACCCGCGCCGGTTGCTCAGTTCGGTCAGCGGATCGATCTCGGCCAGCTGGCGTGCCTCCCGCTGACGCGCCCGCTGCTGGGTCGCATCACGCACCACCCATACCGCCCCGCGGACCTGGCCCTGGTCATCACGCAGCCAGGCCCGGGTAAGGTCTGCGGGAATGCTGCGGTCCCCACAGCGCAGCAGCAGGTCGGACTGCAGGTCCACCGCGTTGCTGTCCGGATCCAGCAGTACCGACACATCCAGTACCGAGCCCGGGGCATATTCGGTCGTCAGTGCGATGACGTCCTGCAGCCGGCGGCCGGTCAGGGACGCCGCCCCGTCGCCGCCCAGGCCGCGCACGGCGGCGCGGTTGGCATGCTCGATCACCCCGTCCAGGCTGACACTGAGTACCAGGTCGGCCACCGCGTCGAGCGTGACCCGGCTGCGCTGCTCCGATTCCAGCAGGCGCTGCTCGCTGGAGCGCTGTGCGGTGATGTCCTGGATCTGTGACACGAAATGCAGCGGGGCGCCCGCCTCGCTGCGTACCAGCGAGACCGACAGCCGCGCCCAGATGATGTTGCCGTGGCAGCCGATATAGCGTTTTTCCAGATGGTAATGGCTGCGCGTGCCCTGCAGCAGGTCCTCGACCAGGCGCAGGTCCAGGGCCAGGTCATCGGGATGGGTCAGGCGCTGGAAATCCACCTGCAGCAGCTCTTCCCGCGTGTAGCCCAGCAGCCGGCACAGTGCGTCGTTGACGTCCAGCCAGCGCCCCTGCAGCGAGACCAGCGCCATGCCCAGCGCTGCGCTGGTGAAGGCACCGGCGAACTTCTCCTCGGCCAGCCGCGCCTCGGCGCGGGCCTGCAGCACCTCGGTCAGATCGGTGGCCATGCCGACGAAACCGGTGATCTCGCCGCGCGCATCGGACAGCGCGCTGACCGACAGGCGGACCTGCCGGAGCTGGCCATCCTTGCGCACGAAGGTCCACTGGCGCGAGTAGGCATGTTCCCGCGCGCGCGCCATCAGGTAGCCGAACAGGTCGTCGGTGGGCTCGGGCGGTTGCTGCGCCTGCAGGAACTGCCGGGCCTCGTCCGGGTCGTGGAAGATGGCGGGGGTGGCCTGCCCCACCACCTCGCTGGCGGCGTACCCCAGCAGGCGCTCGGCGCCACTGTTGAACAGCACGATGGTGCCGTCCAGGTCACTGACGATCACCGCCACTTCGCCGGACGCGTCCAGGATCGCTTGCAGCTGCTGGCGGGCACTGGCGGCCTGTTGGCGGGCCAGCTGCAGGTCGTTGACGTCGGCATGCGCGCCCGCCATCCACAGCGGACGCCCGTTGGCATCCCATTCGTAGACCTGGCCACGGTCCTGCACCCAGATCCACTGGCCGTTGCGGTGGCGCATGCGGCACAGGCACTCGTAATACGGGGTGAGGCCGTCCAGGTGCGCCTGCAGGGCCAGGTCCGAGCGCTGCAGATCGTCCGGATGCACCAGCCGTGCGAAGGTCTCCGCGCAGATCGGCTCCAGCTCCGCCCGGGTGTAGCCGACGATTGCCGCCCACCGCTCGTTGACGCGCATCTGCCCGGTCTGCGGATTCCACTCCCAGGTACCGGCGGCGATGCCGTCGATGATCTTTTCCTGCCGGCGGGCATGCTCGGCCAGCTGATCCACCTGCGCCTGCAGGGCCTGCAGACGGGTATCGGTGGACGCGCTCATCGGCCGGCCCCGCGCACGCGGCGACGGCCGCAGCGGCCCACGGCAGCAGCGGAGCACTCAGCAATCCCAGCAGTGGTGCACTTCACGGGCCCTCCCCTACGGCAGGCCAGCGGGCCCTTAGCAGACCCATTTAACAGGAAGTGTGCTCAATCGGAAGTCAAAGCGTAAGCCCCCCGCGTGTGAGGGTTCAGCCGGGCGCAGCCGACGCGCCCGGCCGGGGCCTGCCTCAGCTGCGTTTGGCCCGGGCAAATGCGTCAGCCAGCGCGTTGTTGGCCGGCGGTGCCCCTGCACCGGCACGTCCCGACGCCCCGCCTGCACCGCGTCCACCGGCACCGCCCGGGCGCGCGGGGCCTGTCTGCCGACGTGCACTGCCGCGCTCCTCCGCAGCAGCCGGACGGCGGGTGGCCTGCCCCGGCACGTCTTCCAGGCGCCGGGTGAGCGCGATGCGTTTGCGCGCCACGTCGACCTCCAGCACCTTCACCTTGACGATGTCGCCGGCTTTGACCACATCGCGCGGGTCCTTGACGAAGGTGTCCGACAGCGCCGAGATGTGGATCAGCCCATCCTGGTGCACACCGATGTCCACGAACGCCCCGAACGCGGCCACGTTGCTGACCACCCCTTCCAGCACCATGCCTTCGCGCAGGTCCTTGATGTCCTCCACGCCCTCGGCGAAGCGTGCCGCCTTGAACTCGGGCCGCGGGTCACGGCCGGGCTTTTCCAGTTCCTTCAGGATGTCGCGCACGGTTGGCACACCGAAGGTGTCATCGGTGAACTGCTCGGCCTTGAGCCCGCGCAGGAAGCTGCCGTCGCCGATCAGTGACTTGATCGGCCGGGCGGTGCCGGCCACGATCCGTTCCACCACCGGGTAGGCTTCCGGATGCACCGCCGAGGCATCCAGCGGCTCGTCACCATCGGCGATGCGCAGGAAACCGGCGCACTGCTCGAAGGTCTTCTCCCCCAGCCGCGAGACCTTCAGCAGCTCCCTGCGCCGTTTGAACGGACCATGTTCGTCGCGGTGGCGCACGATGTTCTCCGCCACGCTGGAGGACAGGCCGGACACGCGCGCCAGCAGCGCCGCCGAGGCCGTGTTGACGTACACACCGACGGCGTTCACGCAGTCTTCCACCCGCGCATCCAATGCGCGGGCCAGACGGTACTGGTCCACATCGTGCTGGTACTGGCCCACGCCGATCGCCTTCGGTTCGATCTTGACCAGCTCGGCCAGCGGATCCTGCAGCCGGCGGGCGATGGACACCGCACCGCGGATGGAGACATCCAGATCGGGAAACTCCCTGGCCGCCGTCTCCGAGGCCGAGTACACCGAGGCCCCGGCCTCGCTCACCACCACCTTCTGCAGGCGCGGGTTGGCCAGCGCGGCCATCACCTCGGCGGCCAGCTTGTCGGTTTCGCGGCTGGCGGTACCGTTGCCGATCGCGATGAGCTCCACGCCATGGGCCAGGCACAGCCGCTTGATCGTCTGCAGCGACTGCTCCCACTGCCGGCGCGGTTCGTGCGGGTAGATCGTGTCGGTGGCCACCAGCTTGCCGGTGGCGTCGACCACGGCGATCTTGCAGCCGGTGCGGATGCCGGGGTCGAGCCCGAGCACGGTCTTCGGCCCGGCCGGCGCCGCCAGCAGCAGGTCCTTGAGGTTGTCGCCGAACACGGTGATCGCCTCGGCTTCGGCCTTCTCCCGCGCCTGGTTGAACAGGTCCAGCAGCAGGTGCATGTGCAGCTTGGCACGCCAGGTGAGGCGGCAGGCGTCCAGCAGCCAGCGGTCGGCGGGCCGGCCGGCATCCCGGATGCCGGCACTGTGGGCCACGCGGCCCTCGGCATACACGTGACCGGCCTCTGCGTCGCTGCCCGGGTCCAGCTCCAGGAACAGGATCTCCTCACGCCGGGCACGGAACAGGGCCAACAGGCGGTGCGAGGGAATCTTCGCCAGTGCTTCGGCGTGCTCGAAGTAATCGCGGTACTTGGCGCCTTCGGTTTCCTTGCCCTCTGCGACACGTGCGCGGATGACCCCGTGCTCGCCCAGCCACGCGCGCAGTTCACCCACCAGGGCGGCATCCTCGCCCCAGCGCTCCATCAGGATCGCGCGTGCGCCTTCCAGCGCGGCCTTGGCGTCGGCCACGCCCTTGTCCGCATCGACGAAACCGGCCGCATAGGCCTGTGGGTCGCGCGTGGGATCGGCCAGCAGCCCATCGGCCAGCGGCTCCAGCCCGGCCTCGCGGGCAATCTGCGCGCGCGTGCGGCGCTTGGGCTTGAACGGCAGGTACAGATCTTCCAGCCGGCTCTTGGTGTCGGCCGCCAGCAGGTCCGCGCGCAGCGCGTCGGTGAGCTTGCCCTGCTCGCCGATGCTGGCCAGCACGGCGCTGCGCCGGTCTTCCAGCTCCCGCAGGTAGGTCAGCCGCGTTTCCAGGTTGCGCAGCTGCGTGTCATCCAGCCCGCCGGTGACCTCCTTGCGGTAGCGGGCGATGAACGGCACGCTGGCACCTTCATCGAGCAGGCCGACGGCGGCACGCACCTGGGCGGTCTGTGCGCCGATCTCATCGGCGATGGTCTGTGCGATCTGCTGGGCGATCTGCTGCGCATGCTTGGCGTCGTGCATTGCTTCCGGCCTGGGCCGCTCTTCGGGGAATAGCCCATTCTGGCGATGCGCGGCGAGCGGGGGAAGGCGTTGACAGCACGCGGACAAGTGGGCAGGCGGCATCGCGCGAGGCGCGGCGCCACCCTGCACCCGTGGATCAGCGGTAGTGGCGCGCAGCGCGCTGCAGGACGATGTCGTCGCGCAGTTCTTCCAGGGCCATCAGGCGGACCTTGCCCACGCCATTCAGCTCCATGAAACGTTCGGTGTAGATTTCCGGTCCCTGCGCCGTATCGGCGCGTGATTTGCTGAAGCCATAGGGCACGATGCCCTTGTCGCCATCCTTGCTGCCACCGACATAAAGCACGATAGCCATGTTGTTTCTCCTCGTTGCGTGTTTCGATCCAACACGGTGAATACGGCAGCTGCCGGCGTTCACCAGCCACCAGCATAGCGGCAGCAACCTGACTGGGTTGTCACGAATCGTAATGAGGACAGATTGCGCGGCGATGACCGCGCGCGCCGGACAGCCGCTCAGGCGGACGGCCACCACGGCCACCAGCCGTGACCGCAGTGGGCGTACCGGTCCGCCGCACGCTCCAGCGGATTGCCGGCACGCACCCCGCCCAAGGCCAGGTACAGCGGCACGAACAACGGTCCCAGCACCAGGTACTGGTAGACGTGTGCGCGCTCATGGTCGTCCAGCCGGATGCTCGGCTCCACCGCCAGACCGGCCTGGTGCGCATACGTGTGGCAGGCCACCTGCAGGGTCGGCCCCGTGTGCAGGATCACATTGCCCAGCGTGATGGCCCCGCCGGGACCCCACGGCCACCGCGCGAACACCAGCGCCCGGTCACGCGCGCTCCAGTGCGCCCGCGCGCCGAAGGCCATGCCTGCAGCCCCGGCCAGCAGGCCCGCCAGCGTATTGGGGCTGGTCCACAGCGCGCCCAGCACCTGCACGGCGATCAGCCCGGCTGACGCCAGCGTCAGTCGGCTTCGTTGGGAATCAGCAGCCACAGGATCAGGTAGACCAGGATGCCGGGGAACCCGGCCGAGAGCACCGAGACCGCAACGTAAAGCACCCGCAGCAGGGTGGCGCTCCAGCCGAAGCGGTGCGCGATGCCGCCGATGACACCGGCGATCATGCGGTCATTGAGCGACCGTGACAGGGGACGGGGAGTGGCGTTCATCAACAAGCTCCGTGACGTACGCCGGTACTGTACGGCAGCCCGTGTCTACGCCGCGCGTTCACCCCTGGCGGGCCTGCAGCCAGTCATGGATGGTGCTGGGTACTTCGCGCTGCGCGCGCCCGGAGACATAGATGCCGATGTGTCCGCCACGGAAGCTGGACTCGCTGTAATCGTCCGTGCCCAGCCGGCCGCGCATGGCCCGCGATGCATCCGGCGGCACCAGATGGTCCTGCTCGGCGTAGATGTTCAGCACCGGCAGGTCGACCCGGGCCAGGTCCACCGCTTCCTCGCCGATGCGCACCGTGCCGTTGACCAGCCCGTTGCCCTGGTAGAACTGGGTGATGAACTCGCGGAACGCCTCGCCCGCCAGATCGGGGGAGTCGAAAATCCACTTCTCCATGCGCAGGAAGTCTTCCAGCGCGGCCTTGTCGTCCAGGATGTCCAGCAGGCCCACGTACTTCTGCACGTTGAGCCGGAACGGCTTGAGCATCAGGTAGCTGGCATTCATCAGGTCGGCCGGGATGTTGCCCAGCGTATCCACCAGCAGGTCCACATCCACCTGCCGCGCCCAGTGCGAGAGCATGTTGTCGGCGGTGTGGAAATCCACCGGGGTGACCATGGTGATCAGCGTGGCCAGTTTCTGCCGCCGCAGCGCGGCGTAGCACAGCGCGAACACACCGCCCTGGCAGATGCCGAGCATGTCCACCGGTGCGCCGCTGCGCCGGGCCAGCGCATCCACCGCGCCGTCGATGTAGCGCAGCAGGTAATCCTCCAGCGTCAGGTAGCGCTCGGATCGGTCCGGGTAGCCCCAGTCCAGCACGTAGACATCCTGGCCCAGCGCCAGCAGCCGCTGCACCAGCGAACGGTCCGCCTGCAGGTCGACCATGTACGGCCGGTTGACCAGCGCGTAGACGATCAGCAGCGGGCGCCGGTGTACCGGCGCCTGTTCGCCCACGAAGCGATACAGCACCACCTTGCCATCGCGCCAGATCTCCTCGCGTGCGGTGGCGCCGTAGTCCACGTCCTCCACCGAGGGCAGCAGCGTGAGCCCCTCCATCAGCTTGCGCTGCATGGCCAGGGTTTCCTGCATCAGGTCATCGGCACTGAATCCCAACGGGCCTTTCATCGCGGCTCCCGGGTCTTGGCGGTCGTGGTTGTCCTGGCAGTCCTGGGGGATTTTGTTGCCTTGGCGGTCGTGGTGGTCTTGGCGGTGTTGGTTGCCTTGGCCGTGCTGGCCGTCCTGGCGGCGTTGCGGGCCCCGGCCGGCTTGGCCGGCCTGGCCGGCGTGGGCGTCGCTGCCGGTGTCCCCAGCCCGGCCACGGCCACCTGCAGGCGTCGCAGCTGGCGTTCCAGCTCGGCGATGCGCCGGTGCGCGGCATCCATCTCGGTCCGCGTGGGCAGCCCCGCGCGCTCGCTCATCTGCTCCACCTCGGCCTGCACGGCCGCGCGCAGCCGCATCTGCGCGTTGCCCAGCGCGGCATAGACCTGCTGGAATGCTTCAGACAGCGCCACCTTGGCGTAGGCCTCTTCGGCCACTTCGATCCACAGATCGAACATGGCCCGGGCACTGGTGAGCTTGCTGCCCGGCGCCTCGTGCTGGGCCAGCCGCTGTTCGAACAGCGCAAAGGCCTCCTCCAGCGCCATGCGGATCTGCTCCACATAGGCCTGCGACTGCGCCTGGTACTCCTGCTGCGCGCGCAGCAGCTGCTGCCAGCGCGCCTGGTGTTCACGGCCGGGCCCGAAGGCCGGGCTCTGCAGCCAGGGAGCCAGCGCGTTCTGCCACTGCTCCAGCAGCGCGACCATCTGCTCCAGCCCGGTGCCGTCCTGGGTGCTGCCCCGGGCCCCCTGCAGCATCCAGTGCAGCAGACCCTCGCCCTTGCCCTGCCCCATCACGGCCTCGCGCCAGGCTGCCGCGACCTCGGCACTGCTGGTATCGCGGCCGGCAAAGCGTGCCGCTACGTCCTGCATGGTCCCGTACCAGCCGCCGGCCTGGGTCCGGAAGCGGTGCAGCGCTTCATCGGCGGCGCCCGGCGGGCGTTCCGGCAGCAGCCGGGCCCAGCCATCCAGCACCTGTTTCCAGTCCCCCTGCGCATCGCCCTGCGGCGCGGCACCACCCGCCTGCCGCAGCGCGTCGCTCCAGGCGCCGAAGTACTGCCGCGCCATCGCGTCGAAGCCTGCGCCGTCGTGTCCGCCGGGGTTGCTCATGTCGTCCTCCGCGGCCGCGTCAGGGCTTGGGAATGCGCAGGGTCTTGCTGATCATCAGCGAGCCGGACAGCGCGAACAGCAGCACCAGCGGGTGCAGCTGCCACGGTCCCAGCTGCCACTGGCCGAGCCACAGCTGCGGCCCCACCGCACCGGTCCCGGCAGCCACCGCCAGCAGCACCACCAGCAACAGGCTGCTGGGAATGGGCGTGCCTTCGAAGTAGCGCACCTTGTCGCCCCCCTCGGACATGGCTTCGGCTGTCACGTTGTAGCGCGCCAGGCGGCTGACGCCGCAGCACACGAAGTAGCTGAGCACCAGCCAGTCCCACCCGCCCTGCATGCCGCAGGCGTAGGCCAGCGCCGCCGGCGCCACGCCGAAGGAGATCACGTCCGACAGCGAATCGAGCTCACGGCCCAGCGTGGAACTGGAGCGCCGCCAGCGGGCGATGCGCCCATCCAGTGCATCGAAGATGAAGGCCAGCGGGATCAAGGCCATGCCGAACAGCAGGTACCCCAGTGCGCCGTCCTGCAGGTACCGCATCGCGGCGAACACCGCGCCGGTGCCGCAGAACGCATTGGCCAGGGTGAACCAGTCGGCAAGCTGGAACTCGCGCAGCATGGAGAAGTGTCGTTTCATGAGGGCTCACGGGACAGCGATGGCTACAGGGTACGCGAGCGTACGCGCGTGCGACAGCGGGCCGGGCACGTCAACCGGCTTCGTTCTCCCACCGTCCGCACGGCTGGCCAATTTTTCGCCAGCCATCTTGACAAGCCCACCGGGCGGGGCGTGAACGCGGTTATCCACAATGTTGCGCACCGACAATCCACACCCCCTGTGGACAACCCTGTCTCACAGACTGCGACGCTGGTCATCGGCTGACCACGGTGGCGCCCGGTTACAGCCGGCTGCACGACCAGGACTGCAGCACGCCTTCGCGGTACGGCATCACCCCGTGGAACGCACGCGGGTCGCCATCGAACACCAGCGGCAGGAAGTGACGGTCGCCTTCCCACATCGGCAGCTGGTCCAGGGCCTCAACATCCACCCATTCCAGGGTGCCTTCGTGATTGCCGCCGTGCGGCGTGCCTTCGAACGCATCAATGAGGAACACGAAGCCGAACCAGTCCTCGCCCTGGCGGCCGAAGCCGGGCCAGCTGATGGTGCCGCGCAGCTGCATCGAGGTGCAGCGGATACCGGCTTCTTCTTCGATCTCACGCCGCATGCCGGCTGCGATGTCCTCATCGCGCTCGACCTTGCCACCCAGCCCGTTGTACTTGCCCAGGTGCTGGTCGCCCGGCCGCGTATTGCGGTGGATCATCAGCACCTGGCGGCGGTCGGGGGAGAGCACGTAGCCCAGGGTGGCAACGATGGGGGTATACGGCATGCGGCGGTCCAGCGGCGGGTCGGCCATCGATTATGGCCGATCAGCGCACCAGCGACAGGGCCCGCGCGGTCGCCGGGGCGGCGGCGGCCACCGCATCGTGGTCACGCACCAGGGTGGCGACCCCGTGGCCGCGGCCGGCCAGATATTCCAGCCATTTCCCCAGGAACGTGTTCATCCGCATGCGGTGGCTGATCAGCTGCGCCGGCGGCGGGTACAGGCCGATGGTGTCCTGCCAGCGACGGCCGACGTAGCAATGGGTGGTTTCGGCCTGGCATGCATCGCGGTACAGGCGCACATAGGCCGACGGGTCCGGCTGGCCGGTGACCGGGTCGGCCAGGTCGTAGGTCAGCCGCAGCTCCACCGTGTAGCGGTGGCATTCGATCACGTCCAGGCGGACATCCAGGCCATCGCCGACCGAGGAGACATAGCTGCCCACCGCCAGCTCGCCCGGCGCGAACAGGCGGACCAGATGGCGGTAGTTCTCGGCGTACAGGCCCATCAGCCAGCTGAGCCGGCTCAGGCGGGGGATGCGTTCGGTGCGGGGGCGTGCCTTCATGACCTGATCCTACACGTTGCAGGCGGGCCGGGGCGGCTCCGGGTCACGCCCCGCCCGGCACGTTCAGGCTCGCCCGGCCGCTCAGTACAGCTCGCGCCTCAGGCCCAGCGTGGCCAGCACCTTGCTGGAGATCTCCTCGATGGAGGTGTGCGTGGTGCTCAGCGTCGGCACGCGTTCCAGCTGGAACATGCGCTCGGCGATGGCCACCTCGCGCCGGCAGGTCTCGATGTTGGCGTAGCGCGAGTTCGGGCGGCGCTCCTGGCGGATCTGCTGCAGCCGTTCCGGATCGATGGTCAGCCCGAACAGCTTGCGCCGGTAGTTGCGCAGGCGCGGCGGCAGCCCCTCGTTCTCCAGGTCCTCATCGGTCAGCGGGTAGTTGGCCGCGCTCACGCCATAGTGCAGTGCCAGGTAGATGCAGGTCGGGGTCTTGCCCGCCCGCGACACCGCCACCAGGATCACGTCGGCGTCGTCGTAGTTCACCGCGATGCCATCGTCATGGGTCAGCGCGAAGTTCATCGCATTGATGCGCCGGTGGTAGGTCTCGAAATCGACCATGCCATGCGCCTGCCCCACCCGGTTCACGCGCGGCGTGGACAGTTCGCGCTCCAGCGGCTCGATGAACGGGGCGAACACATCCAGCATCAGCGCACCGCTGCCGGCCAGGATCACGCTCAGGCTGGCATCCACGCAGGAGTTCACCACGATGGGCCGCACCTGGTAGCGCTCACCGGCCGCGCGGATCCGCGCGCACGCTTCGGCGGCCTTTTCCGGATCGTCGATGAACGACATGCGGTCGGTAATGAAGCTGAATCCGGAGAACTGGGTCAGCAGGCTATGTCCAATGGTTTCAGCGGTGATACCGGTTCCATCGGAAACGTAGAACACCGGACGGATGGTCGACATGCGCGCTTTTACCCCCTGTGAAGCCTAAAAAGGCCGCCAGCACAAGCTTGTGCCCACGGTGCTCTGGCCTGCATCATATCGGCTTCTTCCTACGGACGCGGCCAGTCAGCCCGCCTCGGGCGATGGCCATACGGAGCATCGCGCTTGAACGAGAACATCCTGTGGTTGCACGAACTGCGTCTGGCCGACCTGGCCCGCGTAGGCGGCAAGAATTCCTCGCTGGGCGAGATGATCGGCAACCTGGCCGGTCTGGGGGTGTCCGTCCCCGGCGGTTACGCCACCACGGCCGAAGCCTTCAAGGACTTCATTGCCCATAACGATCTGTCCAAGCGCATCTTCGACCGTCTGGCCACGCTGGACGTGGAAGACGTGGCCGCGCTGACCGAAGCCGGCAAGGAAATCCGCGGCTGGGTCATCGACGCCCCGCTGCAGCCGCAGCTGGACCAGGACATCCGCAGCGCCTACGCGCAGCTGAGCGCCGACAACGGCGGCGGCGATGTGGCCGTGGCCGTGCGTTCCTCGGCCACCGCCGAAGACCTGCCCGATGCCTCCTTCGCCGGCCAGCAGGAAACCTTCCTCAACGTGACCGGCGCCGACGATGTCGTGCACAAGGTCAAGGAAGTGTTCGCCTCGCTGTACAACGACCGCGCCATCGCCTACCGCGTCCACCACGGCTTCAAGCACGAGGACGTGTTCCTGTCCGCCGGCGTGCAGCTGATGGTGCGTTCGGGCGTGGGCTCCTCCGGCGTGCTGTTCACCCTGGACACCGAATCGGGCTTCCGCGATGTGGTGTTCGTCACCTCCTCGTTCGGCCTGGGCGAAATGGTCGTGCAGGGTGCGGTCAACCCGGACGAGTTCTACGTCTACAAGCCCACGCTGCAGGCCGGCAAGCCGGCGATCCTGCGCCGCTCGCTCGGCAGCAAGGCCATCCGCATGGTCTATTCGGATGTGCCGGGTGAGCGCGTGCGCATCGAAGACACCCCCGCCGAGCTGCGCAGCACCTTCTCGATCAGTGACGAGGACGTGGCCGAGCTGTCCCGCCAGGCGCTGACCATTGAAAAGCACTACGGCCGCCCGATGGATATCGAGTGGGCCAAGGACGGTGTCAGCGGCAAGCTGTTCATCGTGCAGGCGCGGCCGGAAACGGTGAAGTCGCGCAGCCATGCCACCCAGATCGAGCGCTTCGCGCTGACCGGAAAGGGCGGCACCGTGCTGGCCGAAGGCCGTGCCGTGGGCGCCAAGATCGGTGCCGGCGTGGCCCGCGTGGTCAAGAGCCTGGACGACATGGCCCGCGTGCAGCCAGGCGATGTGCTCATCGCCGACATGACCGATCCGGACTGGGAACCGGTGATGAAGCGTGCCTCGGCCATCGTCACCAACCGCGGTGGCCGTACCTGCCACGCGGCGATCATCGCCCGCGAGCTGGGCGTGCCGGCCGTGGTCGGCTCGGGCAACGCCACCCAGGTCATCCGTGATGGCCAGGAAGTGACCGTCAGCTGCGCCGAGGGTGACACCGGCTTCATCTACGAAGGCAGGCAGGCGTTCGAACGCACCACCACCGACCTGGGCAACATGCCGCCGGCGCCGCTGAAGATCATGATGAACGTGGCCAACCCGGAGCGTGCCTTCGATTTCGGCCAGCTTCCGAACGCGGGCATCGGCCTGGCCCGGCTGGAAATGATCATCGCCAGCCACATCGGCATCCATCCCAACGCGCTGCTGGAGTACGACCGCCAGGATGCCCCGACGCGGAAGAAGATCGACGAGAAGATCGCCGGCTATGCCGACCCGGTCAGCTTCTACGTGGACCGCCTGGCCGAGGGCATCGCCACGCTGACCGCCTCGGTGGCACCGAACCCGGTGATCGTGCGCCTGTCGGACTTCAAGTCCAACGAATACGCCAACCTCATCGGCGGCAGCAACTACGAGCCGCACGAAGAGAACCCGATGATCGGCTTCCGCGGCGCCAGCCGTTATGTCGATGCCAGCTTCGCCGCCGCGTTCGCACTGGAATGCAAGGCCGTGTTGCGCGTGCGCAACGAGATGGGCCTGGACAATCTGTGGGTGATGATTCCGTTCGTGCGCACCCTGGAAGAAGGCCGCAAGGTGGTCGAGGTGCTGGCCCAGAACGGTCTGAAGCAGGGCGAGAACGGCCTGAAGATCATCATGATGTGCGAGGTGCCGTCCAACGCACTGCTGGCCGATGAGTTCCTGGAGATCTTCGATGGCTTCTCCATCGGCTCCAACGACCTCACCCAGCTCACCCTCGGCCTGGACCGCGATTCATCCATCGTGGCCCACCTGTTCGATGAGCGGAACCCGGCCGTGAAGAAGCTGCTGTCGATGGCGATCAAGTCGGCACGCGCCAAAGGCAAGTACGTCGGGATCTGCGGCCAGGGGCCGTCGGACCACCCGGATCTGGCCGAGTGGCTGATGCAGGAAGGAATCGAGTCGGTGTCGCTGAATCCGGACACCGTGGTGGATACCTGGCTGCGCCTGGCCAAGCTCAAGGCCAACGGCTGAGTCAGCTCCGCCCTGCCCTGCCGGGTTCCACGACAACGCCCCGCCTGCGCGGGGCGTTGTCGTTGTGCGGTGCGGCCGGCTCAGCCGGCCGTCGGTTCGATCCGTTCTCCGCCGTGCGCGATGCGGTCATAGCAGGCCCGCACCACGGCCTCGCCGTAGACGCGTTCCAGCCGCCGCACGATGAAGTGCCCCCGGGCCATGTCCTGGTAGTAGTCGGTGAACATGGTGTTGAGCGTGGCGCCGGTGGCCGCACCGATGATCGGCACGGCCTGCGCGGCGAATTTCTCCGTCACCACCACGCCGAAGCGTGCGGCGACCTTCTCCACCAGCTTGGCCAGCAGTTTGCCCGCTTCCTTGGGCGCAACGCCCAGCGTCAGGTCGCGTCCGGTCACCACGCGGCCGGCCAGCTCGGCCGACAGGTGCCGCATGACATCGGTGGTGAAACCGCGCGCCAGGTAATACCCGGTCTCGCTGGCGTCGTCGGCCGCCGAATTGCCGCCCAGCGCGAACACCTCCAGGCAGGCCTGCCGGGTGGCCAGCGTGGACAGGTCGAAGCCCTCGCTGCGGGCCACGTCGGCCACCGCACGCATCATGATGGTGGTGGACAGGGGCAGCTCGATCAGCAGCGCGGAGAAACCGAAGGCACCCCCCACCGCGCCGGTGGTGGCTGCCGCCAGCTTGTGCCAACGGGTGGAGGCGGACGCGCCGGGGGTGTTGCGCATGCTCAGCAGCGCCGCACCCACCGCCCTGGTCAGGGCCGCCTGCACCGCCCCATGGATACGCCGGGAGACCCAGTCCGGCAGCGCCTTCACCGCGAATTCCAGCGGCGTGCCGACCAGGTTGGCCATGCGCGCGGTGATCGTCGGCGCTTCCAGCAGCGCGACGGCGCGCTGCAGATCGGCCCAGTCCGCGGGCTGGGTGGCGATGTCACGCGGCAACAGCTCGGGAATATTCATGCGGCCGAGCATAGCGCGCGGCAGTTGAATGCCGCGTGGCGGCGCCCGCGCCGGATCAGGCCGCCGGCAGCCCCGACAGCGCGCCCATGAACTGGCGGTAGTGGCGCAGTTCGGCGATTGAATCGTGCACGTCGCTCAGCGCGGTATGGCTGCTGTTCTTGCCCACGCCGCCGGCCACGTTCGGCGCCCAGCGCCGCGCCAGTTCCTTCACCGTGGACACGTCCAGGTTGCGATAGTGGAAGTACTTTTCCAGGCGCGGCATCTGCCGGTGCAGGAAACGGCGGTCCTGGCAGATCGAGTTGCCACACATCGGCGACGCGCCGGCGCCGATCCACTGCGACAGGAAGTTGACCGTGTGCGCCTCGGCCTGGGCCAGGGTGATCTGGCTGTCCAGCACGCGCTGCCACAGGCCGGAGCGGCGGTGCTGGTTGCGGTTCCACTCATCCATCGCCTCCAGCGTTTCCAGCGGGTGGTGGATGGCGTACTCCGGGCCTTCGGCCAGCACATTGAGCTGTGCGTCGGTCACCACGGTGGCGATCTCGATGATGGAGTCATGGTCGGTATCGAGCCCGGTCATTTCCAGGTCGATCCAGATCAAGCGATCGTTGCCACTGCCGTTGTCCGTCATCATCTCGCCTTCGCTGCTGGGCAGGCCCATCGGCCTGCGTGTCGGGGAACCCGCATGATACCGCGCGTGTTCATTCCGCGTCGGGCGGTGCGTCCAGCGCCAGCAGCGGTCGGCCGCGCTTGGCGCGGAAATAGTTGGTCAGGCTTATGCCTGCTTCGCGTGCCAGCACGCCGGCATGCACCTCCACGCGGTGGTTGTGGCGCGCATCGCCGAGCAGGTCGAACACACTGCCGCACGCACCGGTCTTCGGGTCGCTGGCACCGTAGACCAGCCGGGCGACGCGGGCGTGCACGATGGCCATCGCGCACATGGCGCACGGTTCCAGGGTGACATACAGCGTACTGCCCAGCAGCCGATGATTGCCCACCCGCTTGCCCGCACGGCGCAGCGCGACGATTTCCGCATGGGCGCTGGGATCGTGCTCGGCGATGTTGAGGTTCCAGCCTTCGCCCAGCACCTCCCCGTCCGCGCTCACCAGCACCGCGCCGACCGGAATCTCATCGAACTCGCGCTGTGCGCGCTCGGCCAGCGCCAGCGCGTGGCGCATCCACCGCACGTCGCGGTCGGGCACCGGCTGCCCGTCAGTCATGGCCGCCCTCCCGGCGCAGGAACGCCTCGAACGCGGCCAGCGTGGCGGCACTGACATGGTGTTCGATGCCTTCGGCATCACGCCGCGCCGAATCCTCATCCACGCCCAGGGCGCGCAGGAACCGCTCCACGGTCTGGTGGCGGGCGCGCACTTCCACCGCCAGTGCCTCGCCGGCCGGGGTCAGGAACACGCCGCGGTAGGGCCGCTGGATGGCCCAGCCTTCCTTCACCAGCCGTTTGAGCGCCTTGGCCACCGTGGGCTGGGCCACCCCCAGCCGGCTGGCGATATCCACCTGGCGGGCTTCGCGGCCATCGGCGATCAGGTCGGCGATGAGCTCCACATAGTCTTCCACCAGCTCGGACCGCCGCGCTTCGCGCACCTGGGCAAAGCCCTCCACATGCAGCTGGGTCTCGGGCAGGGCGGGCTTGGAACGGGTACTGCTGGACATCGAAACTCCGGCCAACCAGGGCGTGGCGTGATGATCAGTGTACCGCCTGGCCTGTTCATCGTCGTACCCCGCCGGCCGCCCCCAGGCGTGCCACGTCAGTGTCGGCCGCCGCCTGCGCGGGCATCGGCGCGTACGCCGCGGCACGCGGAGCCGGTTCGGACACCGGCGCCGCAGGCAGCGCCTGGCCCCCGCGGGCATAGCTTCCCGGCGGTTCACCGCGCGGCCCGGGCACGCCCGGCACCCCACCGATCTGCGCATACGGAATGAATCCGCCCAGCGTGCCCTGGAAGAACATCGCCGCCATCGGCGGGGTAGTGATGATCAGGGTGGTCAGGATCAGGCCCATGCCGCCCTGCTGCATGGCCTGGCTGGTGAAACCCTCCTGTGCGGCCAGTGCGGGAATGACGAGACTGGCCGCCTCCACCGCCCAGAACGCGGCGGTGACACGCACCACCATGTCCAGCGCGATGCTGACCATGAACGCCAGCACCGCCATCGAGAACAGCGTGCCCAGCCCATACAGCAGCCAGCGCTGGAACAGTGCCCGGGTCTGCTCGAACAGCAGGCACAGGATGAACACCGGACCGAAGGCGATGAACAGGGTCAGGGCGACCTCGTACAGCAGCAGCATGGACCCGGCCGTGACCGCCGGCCCGCCAGTGCCCAGCGCGACCATGAACAGGGCCCGGGTCTTGTCGGCGCTCAGCGCGGCGTCGTCGCCCACGTCGATGGCATCGATGCTGGACAGGGCCAGCTGCATGTAGCCCAGCGAGCGGTCGATCAGCTGTTCGGGCGAGCCGTGCTCACCGGTGACGGCATGGGTGATGACCTGTTTCAGATCCTGGGTGACCCAGCCCTTGGCGGCCCCCCCACTGGCCGCGAACACGGTCGCCAGCGAGACGATCGCCGCGGCCCGGCCCATGTCGGCGACCAGGGCCATCATGGAATCGCGGCTGCGGCCGGTCACCATGCGGACGCCGCGGATCAGCGTCCACAAGGTCATCAGCCCGAGCGTCGCAGCGGTGACCACGCTGGAGAACCGCAGCAGCATGTCGCCCCCGCGGCTGGAGACCCGGCTGCCGACGTGATCGAGGATCAGGCGGAAGAAGGCGAAATCACCGACCGGACTGGCCGCAGCGGTGAGTTCGCCCAGCGCGGCAACGGGCAGCAGCAGGGCATCGATCTGCATGGTCACTCCTTCAGGGCCAGGGCCAGTGCACCCAGCGTGGCCACCGAGCGTGCCGAGCGCCGCGCAGGGCTGCCCTTCAGCGCCTGCGTCGCCAGGATCCGGCGATGGTCCTCCATGGCGGCCAGATAGGCATCGTAGGCCAGCATGCGACCCTCCCACTCCAGTCCGGCCACCTGCAGGTCATTGGCCGTGCGCAGCGCTTCGCTGTCAGCCGCCTGCACGGTGCCCTGTTCGTTGTTGCGGCTGCGCACGGCGAAGATGTCGGTCAGGGCCTGCTTCATCTGCGGCACCGAGCGGGTCAGATAGGCCACCGAGTCGTTGTACTTCCGGTTGCGCACCACCCGGATGTTCACGCAGATCTGCTGCAGCTGCTCACGCAGCTGCGCGTCGCTGCTGACCGTGACCGGCTGCAGCAGCTGCTGGAAGCCCAGATCGGCCCGTCCACACGATTCACTGACCAGATACTGCGGATCCACCGGCGCCAGGGTATGCATGGCGGGCAGATCCACCGACCGCAGCTGCGCCTGCACCTTGATCAGCTGCTGCTGGTACTGCGCGAGCTGCTGCTTCCAGCGGGCGGCGGTCGCGGTATGTTCGATGACATCGTTGCCCACGCTGACGGTGCTCTGGATGGCCGAGATGATGTTCTGGAGCATGTTGCCCAGATCGCTGACGGGCATGCCCGCCGATGCGGGAAGGCTGAGTGCCAGTGACAGCATCACGGTGGCGCCACCCTGCCAATACACGCGCCAGGGGGAGAGAGGGGCTGCGGTCATGAGAGGAACTCCGGAAGTCTCTGGGCAATCAGGGGTGGCACGCGGCGGGCTTGCCCGAGCCCTTGCGCCGTTTGTAGAAATCCTCAAGCCACTGCTCGGGGGTCAGCTCCGATTCGAGCACCTTCTCGCGCGCGGCAGCG
>Ga0207790_1000270_pt1 | contig 20545 bp, 22 predicted proteins | sample HigsolmetaGSP14D_FD_184842 | JGI IMG/M metagenome (GOLD analysis project Ga0207790, IMG submission 184842) | High solid enriched microbial communities from the Joint BioEnergy Institute, USA - SP1-4-D (SPAdes) | ecosystem: Engineered > Bioreactor > SSF (Solid state fermentation) > Aerobic >...
CCACTTGTCGTCGATTTCAACCTGCTTCCACCGGGGCCTGATGCCACCAGCACGTTGTTTCTGGGTATCCGCGTGAATGCAGAGAGCGCGGCGCAGTCGGCCTTGGCGTCTGACGGAGTCATCGCGGCTGGATTGGACGTCGATGTGAGCCTCTTACGGGTTCAGGATTCGATCACACAGGCCGTACCACTGGTCCGCGTCGAGTCTAGCGGACAGGCGCCTGCGGTACTTGTTCCGGTAGGGCCCGGAGGGCGCGTGGTCGGAGTGAGGCGAGATGATGTGGACGACATATCCATCGCTCAGAACGGGTATGCCAGCACCGCCGGCCACTCGAGATACCTTTCATTCGCATTGGCACAGAACCCCGCGCCAGGCAGATACAGACTCAGCGTACGCATTGGCAAGGCATCTGCCGAGCTTTCCGGCGTAAGGTCAGAGCTGCTGGTGGCTTACAGGCACAGGGCGAAGTAGGAGCGCATATGGACGGCAAGTACACCCTCTCTGTTTACGTGGCGGCTCCCGGTACACCGCTCTTGGATGGCGGAACCTCAGCTGCTGGCCATGTCTACTAGGACATGGTGCACGAGTCCATATCGCACGAGCTTTGGCTTTGCGCCCATAAAGCCCGGCAAGATTTATGACACCGATGCAGAGCAGTAGCAGAAGCCGTTTTACAAGCGCACGATGGAGATCATCAGGGAGCAGTACGACAAGCTGAATGAGTTCGGGAGCAGCCCTGACTCGCATGGTTTCAGCATGCAGTACAACGGTGCGTCCAACAGCTGCGTAGACTTCACGTGGGGTGGTAATCCCAATTTCTAGCAGCGGCCAAAACTGGAACGAGGCGGCCAAGGCCAGCTTTTGCATTGCGGTGATGCGGCCGAGGGCCATGCTCGGCCACTCGTCGTTGTACGTCCATAGTCAACGGGTCGCGATCTCCTGTACCTGATCGATGTCGTCAAACAAGTTGCTGGCAAGCCAGGCGTAGGGAACCGTTCGGTTGTGGCGTTCGATGTACGCGTTGTGCTGAGGGTTGCCTGGCTGGATGTACAGCAAAGCAATTTCCTGCTGGTCAGCCCAAGCCTGAAACGCACCGCTGATGTGCTCGGGCCCGTCATCACAGCGAATCGAAACCGGTATTGCCCGCCAATCGATGATCTGCTCGAAGCTTTGGGTTCACCTCCGTCCTCGCATTGCCAAGTGACGGCGCTGCGAGGACGGCGCAGAGATCACACGAGCTTTGCTCTATGACCGGCCAGCAGCATCTGCTGCCGGGGCGTGGGTGGATTGACAAGTCCCATCGTCCGCTTGATACCCAACGCGGCCAGGTGGGGCTCGATTTCCTTGGAAATCAGGATCCGCCCATCCTCGCCAAACGAGATGAGGTGCCTGTCAAAGAGCGCGTCCAGGGTGGCGACCAGTGGCAGGCCATTGTTGACGTCGAGCCGTTCATCATCGTCGGCCTCACGCCAGGGCTTGATATGCGACGCGCGCAGCGCCTCTTCGAGCGCGCACCGCGTGACGGCACAGGCCCCGTTCCACTGGGCAAGAACGTCTTTACGGAAATTGCCCTGCCCAAGCCGTGCTTCAATCAGCTGTTGACGCGTTGTCGCGGATCGGTTGGATTCCACGATGTCCTGGATGTCGTCTGCTGCGTCCTGGTCCGCACTGCGCCCGCGGGTGTCTCGTAATTTCGACGCTGGGCCCTTCGCGATTACCTCGAAACCGAGTGAATCAAAGAGCCTGTGCCAGACGCCGCCAGCAGCGCCGGCGAACTCGTCTGGAGACAGGTATCTGGATGTTGCCAATCCGTGCGCACAGCTGGCGATCGCTTTCGGGGGGTAGCGGCGTCCCTCCACAAGGACATCGAACTGTGTCGATTGGCGGAAATTGTGCTCAAAGAATGGCAGCCGTCTCGCTCCGGGTGTATCCCGCTTGTCCCATATCGCCGCTGCCTTGACGACGTGGGTTCTCTTGACTTTCTCTGGCTGCCAGTCGCGTATGGCCATGGTTATCAACGTCCTTGGTGATAAAGAGCATTACGCCCCGGTATTCGCAGCTATCGGCAGTGATTCCAGAAAATTGAGGCATCTAGGCGGCCAATCCGCAAGCCACACCCGACACCCACCGCCATAACGTTCTACCACCTCGCCCGCCTCCACGCGCTCTAGAGTCGGGCCGTGCCTGTGCCCGCAGGCGCCAACCGGAGAACGTGATGATCAGTCCATCAAGAATGTCCCACCCTGCCACGGCCCAGCCCGGCCTCGGCAGCAGTTCGCCGGCCGGGATGTCCTCGGCCCGCATGCCATCGATCGAACGCGGTGCGGCAGGACGGATGTCCGCAGCGGCCGCCACACCCAACGCGGAACGCAGCGACGGCCTGCAGCAGGCAGTGAAGGTCACGCAGGGCGTGAGCAAGATCTTCCAGGAAGTGGTGGACATGCTCAAGAGCGTGGTCAAGTTGCTGCAGGAGGGCGTAGGCCTGCTGCAGAGCCTGGCCAAGTTCGGAATGAACCTTGCCAAAGGGGCGATGGGATCGGTGATGGGCGCGATGAAATAGCGCGTCTGCACGCACGGCGATGGGGATGGCGACATCCCCATCGGGTACGGGTAGAGCCCTTCCTACATTGCAGTTAACTGCATTGTCCGGCTCGCGCGCGGGGACGCCTACTGTGCGCTCCGCAAGCAAGGAGAACATGCCGATGTCTGATGCTCAGCTCACGCTCTGGACACCACGCATCACAACGCCCGGTTGTGGTGACACGCACGGTGCATGGACGGGAACCGCAGACGCATGAACCACTCCCGCTTCAGCGTTTCCCGCCGGGATTACGCCCGGCCCACGCGCAACCGGCGCGCCATGCACGAGCGCCTGTTCTGCGCACCGGATCTGGCGTTGACGCTGCCGGTGTCGAAATCGGTTCGTCTCAACGGAAAATCGACCTGCATCCGGCTGGAACTGGCGTACTGGCGAATGCTGGAGAAGATCGCTGCCTGCCAAGGCGTCACGGTCAATGCGGTGCTGGCCGAGCTGGATCTGGAGGTACAGCAGCGCGGCGAGACTGTGAAGAACTTCAGCTCGCTGGTGCGGGTGACGGCCGTTGTCACCCTGCTGCGCCGCTCGGGGGTCACCCTGTGAGCGCGGCGGTCAGCGGCGCACCCGCAGCGTGCGCTCCCGCATTTCGGCGCAGGGTGTTGGCTACCGTGGTCGCAGGCGTCCTCTGCATGGGGGCGGCCGCGCACGTCCACGCCGCACCGGTGCCGTGGAACGCGCAGACAGTGGCCTATAGTGCCGAGCGCCGGCCGGTCAGCCAGGTGCTGAAGGACGTGCTGGCGAACCAGTCGTTTCCGGTGGTGATCGCGGCCGATGTCCGCGGCGACGTCACCGGGCAGTTCAACGAGCCGGCCGAGCGCATTCTGGCCAAACTGGCCTCGGCGTATGGCGTGGTGTGGTTCTTCGATGGCACCGTGCTGTATGTCAGTTCGGTCGCCGACCTGCGCACCGAGTTCATCGAGCTGGGGGCGCTGTCGCCGTCCCGCGTGCCGGGCGTGCTGGAAACGCTGGGCCTGCGCGAGCCACGCTTTCCCGTCCGGGTGACCGGCGGCGGCGCCCTGGTGTCCGGCCCTTCGCGCTATGTGGCACTGGTCGCCGCAGCGCTGCGGGCGGAGGCCGCCCGTCATACCGGTACCGGCAGCGGCAGCGGCGCGGTGGGGAGCATGGCCAGCGGCCCTTACGATCCGGCACCCCGCGTACGGGTGTTCAAGCTCTCGCACGCACAGGCCGGCGACATCACGCTGCCGCTGGAAGGGCGCCAGAACATCGTGCCTGGCGTCGCCACGCTGCTGCGTCGGCTGGGGCAGTCGGGCGGGGCGGTCCGTCTGGATGAGCGCGCCGCTGCCCGCGACATGATCGCACCGGATCCGGAGGCGCTGTTGCCTGCCGAGGAGGGCGACGCCTCCGACACCGTGCCTGCGCTGTCAGCACGTCGCAACGCAGCCGACGCGCAGCCGGCATCCTTACCGGTGCCTGCCACGGATGCCCAGGTGGAGGCGGACATCCGTACCAACTCGGTCATTGTCCGTGCCAGCAGCGAACTGTTGGACTACTACGCCGAGGTCATCAAGCGCCTGGACCAGCCGCAGCAGCTGGTGCAGATCGATGTGTCGATCCTCAGCGTGGCCAGCAGTGCGATCAGGGACGTCGGTGTCGCGCTGGGCGTGCAGCATCCGCACCTGGTCGGCACCACCGACCGCGCGGCCGGCGGTGGCGATGGGCTGCTGCTGCGTGGCCTGATCGGTACGGCCGCACGCCATCTGTCCGTGCAGATCGCCGCGCTGGAACGCGCGGGCAAGGTGAAGGTGCTTTCGCGCCCGACCGTGGTGGCGCTGGAGAACCGCCAGGCGGTGCTGGGCAGCCGCAGCACGGCCTACGTACGGGTGGCCGGTGCGTACCAGACCGATCTGTATCCAGTACGTGCCGGGTTGCAGGTGAAGCTGACCCCGCGCCGCGTGAGCACGGCCGCGCAGCCGGACGGCATCCACCTGGCGCTCGACATCGTGGACGGACAGCTGCAGCAGGCCGTCACGGTCGACGGCATTCCGGTGGCCAGCGAGGTGGGCATTTCCACTGAGGCAGTGGTCGGCAACGGGCAGACCCTGCTCATCGGCGGCCACCAGCGCGAGAACATCGGCAACGAGCGCCGCGGTGTGCCCGGCCTGAGCCGGGTCCCCGGCCTGGGTGCGCTGTTCCGGCATACGCGGCGCAGTCACGAACGCACCGAACAGGTGTTCCTCATCACGCCCCGCCTGCTGGATGCGGCGGCCGCGACGCCTGCACCGGCGCGTCCAGCCATGGAGGGGTGAGCGATGACCTTCCTCGGCATCAGCATCGATGGCGGACTGCACGATGGCGCGGTGGTGGTGTTGCCGGATGATCGTCCGCGGCGGCTCGGCAGTGCGGCCGACGCGGACATCCTTCTGGTCGATGACACCATCGCCGAGCACCAGTGCACGCTGGTGCCGGGCGACGACGACACACTCCGGTTGAACGTCGCCGCAGACGGCATGGAGGCGTGCGGTCGCGCGTTGGCCAAGGACGCGGTGCTTGCGCTGCCGGTCGGCGGCACGATCGCGATGGGCCCGGTGCGCATCACCGTGGTGCGCCTGGTGGACACCGATGCGGATGCTGCCCGGCCCACGGCACAGGTCCCCACCGAAGACGAGCTGCGGCGGGCACGCCGTCACATTGCCCGGCAACTGCACTGGCGGGTGTATGCCGCTGACGTGCTGCGCGCGAACCGCCGGGTGCTGGCGGGCCTGCTGGCCGTGGCCGGGGCGGGTGTGGTGTCGCTGGCGATGCTGCCGCTGCTCGGCACTCGGCCCTCGGATGCGCAGGTGAGCAGCGAGGTGGCGACCCAGCTGCGTGCGTTGTTTCCCGCGGTGACGCTCAACCCGCATCCGCTCGAAGGTCTGGTGATCTATGAGGGGTATGTCACCGATACGCGCGAGCTGAACCAGTTGCGCTCGCTGATACGCGGGCTTACGGCGGGGCGTGCGGTGGTGCGGGTGGTGCCGATGGATCTTCTCGAGTTCCAGGCGGCCACCTGGCTGGACGCTTATTACGACCACGCGCGGGTGGAGATTGCGGGCCCGGGCAGGCTGAAGGTGACGGTGCCCTCCGATGCGGCGATCAAGCGGCTGGAGGGCTGGGATCTGCCGGCCATGCAGGCGCGGTTGCTGCAGGTGCTGGGCACAGTGGAGTCGGTCAGCATCACGATCGCGCAGGCCCACCCCGCACCGGTCACGCTGCCGGCACAGCAGCGCGGGCTCAGCATCGTGGCGCTGCAGGGCGGGGGTGCCTATGCCATCGGCGCCGATGGTCGTCGCCTGTTCCCGGGTGCGCGCACCGACGATGGCCGGGTGCTGGCCATTTCCCGCTGCGGCCTGTCACTGCGCTCGCAGGATGTCGGCTCCGTGTTCCATCTGGGTACCCAGGACCCGCGCTGCAACCAGCAACATATACCACCTGCCGCTGCATCGCCCTCCCTAGAATTCAGACGTGGCACAACGCCGCATTGATTCCACGGAGGTAACTTCATGAACGCGACATCCGGTCTGGGCAGCATTCACATCGCTACATCCGCAGCAGGGGCCATCGGCTCCAATATTCCGGGCCGCACCCCGACCTCGCCGGGCATGGCGGCGGTTTCCATCTGGGACGTCCTGGAGAAACTGGCCAAGCTCAAGCAGGAGGCCATCGAGAAGGCCGACAGCATCGCCAACACCATGAGCGCGGATGATGATGAGGCAACGAAGGCGCAGAAGCAGCGCGAACTCGCCAAAGCCACGGCCTTCATCGAGGACGTGCAGAAGAAGATCGAGAAGATGACGGAAACCGCGCACACCACGTCGAATACCCGACTGTAAGTGTGACGCTCCGGGCCGGGCATGTCCCGGCCCGGAGTACGGATCCGCGCCGTTCCGAAGGAGGCACCATGTCCCTGAGTTCCGTATCCCCGTTGCTGAGCGTGCCGCAGGCACAACCGCTGATGGACCTGATGCAGGCCGGTCCCGGTGCCGGCACCCGCCAGCTCTCCGATGCCCTGCGCCCGGGCCATGCGCTCACCCAGAAGGCGCTGGGCACGCTGATGAACGGCATCGATCCGCTGCGCCTGAATCTTTCCGAGGGTGAACGGGCCGCGTTGCAGATGCACGTGTCCCAGTTCCATGCAATGGTCACCCTGGCGATGAATGTGTCGCTCGGGCTGGGAAAAGCCTGTGAGAAGCTGCAGCAGGGCTGATCGCGGCCGGCGCGCCGCAGCGCTGCTGGTCTGGTTGCTCTCCGCGCTGCTGCTGGCCGGCTGCGAGCGTTCACTGCGCGATGAGCTCACCGAGGCCCAGGCCGACGACATGGCGGCGCTGCTGCGGCAGGAAGGCGTGAATGCCAGCAAGAAGCGCGGTGAGGCCGGCGGCTGGTCGGTGGTGACCGAGGATGCCCAGGCCGCCAGCGCCAAGGATCTGCTGCACCTGTATGGCGCGCCGCGTGCGCCACACCCCACCATCGCCGAGGTGTTTCCCGGCGCCGGGCTGCTGCCCAGTGAAGTGGAGGAGCACGTGCGCTATCAGTTCGCGCTGGGCCACGAACTGGCCAGCACCATCGAGCAGATCGACGGTGTGCTGGCTGCGCGGGTCCACGTCGCCATTCCCAGACAGAGTCCGCGCTCCAAGGAGCCGCAGGCGGCGACCGCCTCGGTGCTGGTGCGCTACCGCAGCGACCAGCGGGTGGACCTGATGAAGCACCAGATCAGGACGCTGGTGGCCCAGGCCCTGCCAGGCGGCGAGGAAGACGCTGTCGCGGTGCTGTCGGTGCCGGTGTTTCCACCGGTCGGCGCCGGCCACGGCACCCTGTCCAAGCAGTTGTTCGGCGTGCGCTATCCGCCCGAGCACGCCGGGCGCGTCGCGGTGCTGATGATCCTGCCGTGGCTGCTGCTCATCGCCGTGCTGGGTTGGTGCGGCTGGCGTGCCGGGCTGCATCACACGCTGCGGGCGCAATGGGAGCGGAGCGGGCTGCTTTCCCGCAACCGCCAGATGGCACGGCGCAGGCGCGCGCCGCGCACGTCCGCCGGCAAGGACCCGGCATGAGCGGGGAGGCGTTGCCGGCAGACTGGTGGCTGCTGCCAGCCTGCCATGCCCACCGCACCCGGTTGCCGGTGGAGTACCGCGCCGGCACGCGGCGCGCGCTGCGCGTTGCATCGGCGCTGCTGCTCGCACAGGTGGGTCCGTTGCCCAGTGGGATGCGCGGACCGGCGTCGGTGCAGGCCCGCCTGGCCGCCGTGCCCGACCGCTGGCGGCGTGCAGCGCTGGCCGCAGGCGTGCGTGCTCTCAGCGCGCAGCTGCGCAAAGCCACCGGCAGTGCGCTCACTGACGCGCTGTGCCGGGAACTGCGCCCCGAACCCTGGCGGAGCGCGCTGCGCTGGACCGGCCCCGGGCTGGACCCTGTGTTTGAACTCGACGGTGATGCGCCCACCGATCGCATCGCCTGCCTGGGCTCGGAGATCCTGCTCGCACCCGCCGAGGAAGCCGAAGAGGGCTTCACGGCGCGCGTACGGCTGATGTTTCCCGCGTGCGCGGTGCGCTTGTGCCGCGGGGTGGTCGCGCAGATGCAGGCCGCTGCGTGCGTGCAGATCGCGCAGGCGGTCCTGGCGCAGGAGGAACCCTGATGTCCCTGCCTACCCTCCGGCTGCAGGCTGTGCTGCAGGGCCAGCGCGTGATAGCGCCCGATACCGTGCGCGCGGTCAGCGATCTGCGCGCACTGCAACAGCAGCTGCATGCCGAGCGGCAGGTGCTGCGCCAGCGCATCGCGTCGCGGCTGCGCAGGCAGCGCCAGCGTGCCGCACAGGCCGCGCGGGTACAGCGGTTGATGGCCGCCGGCTACGCATTCGCCCGCGACCACGCCACCTGGCAACGGTGGCGCGAGAGCCTGCGTGTGGCGCTTGAGCAGGCGGTGGCCGAGGTAGGGCTGGCCCTGCCACGCGATGCGTTGCTGCAGAAGCAGGTGGAGAAGGCGGTCTGCCTGGCCGCACATTCCACCGGGCCGCTGACCGTGCACGTCAACAGCCGTACCGAAGCCACCCTGCGGCAGATGCTGGCGACGCTGTGCGGCGCCGGTCCGCCGCTGGAGTATGCGGTGGTCATCACCGATTACCTGGAGGACGATTCGTGCATCATCGAAACGCCCAGCGGGTTGTTCGAGGCCCATGTCGGCCCCGAGGTGCAGGCGTTCGGCAGCGGCATCACCGCCTACCTTGAGGAGGCGCAGCGGGTTGCGCGGGGCGTTCCATGAGCCGCCCCGCACTGGCGCACTGGCAGGCCCTGCCACGGATGCCGCGGGCGCTGATGGAACTGCGCAACGCGGTGGCCCCGTGGCTGCACCTGCACGCCGATCACGTCCATGCGCGGCATGACCTGCGCTGCCGGCTGGCGCTGGAGCCGGCCCTGCAGGCCTACCCGTTGTGGATCACCGTCCACGGCGCGATGGGCACGATCGGGCTGGGGCTGGATGCCGGGGGCGTACTGCCCGCGCTTTCGGCCGGGGTCATGCAGGCGATCCCGGCTGCGGATGCGCGCTGCCAGGCCCTGGAATGGGTGTTGATGCCCTGGCTGGACGAACTTGAGGCCCTGCTGGGCTGCGAGGTACGCATCGCCGCGCTGGAGCTCGATGCCCGGCCCCCCGTGGAGGAGGTGCTGGCGATGTCGGTGCGCACCGACGACGGCCGCCGTGCCCACATCGCGATGTCCGGGGGCGGGCTGGCGCAGCTGGCCGCTGCGTTCCCTCGCTGCCGCACGCCACCGCCCGCATGGGGCCGGGTGCCGCTGAGCGCGCTGCTGCGCGTGGCCGGCCTGACGCTGGCGGAGCTGCGCGGGCTGGTCCCCGGTGCCTGGCTTCGCCTGCGGCCTTACACCTTACAGCTACAGACAGGAGGCATTCGCATGGCGGCACATTGGGTGGACGATGAGGGCGCGCGGATCGAGGAACGCATCCAGACCGATGCGGGCCTGGGCAGCGTAACGGCCGGGGAGGGCGCTGGCCCGCTGGTGCCGGTGGCGCAGCTGGGCTTCGATGTGGATGTGGTGCTGGCCACGCAGCGTCTGTCGGTGCAGCAGCTGGGCGGGTTGTGCCCGGGGGCTGTGCTTGCGCTGGCTCCGCCCTGCGATGGCCAGCGGGTCACGCTGGTCCACCAGGGGGCGACGATCGCGCGCGGTGAGCTGGCGCGGGTCGAGGACGAGCTGGTGGTGGTGATCACCGACGCCGCCTGCCCGCCTGCCGGATGAACATCCAGTTCGACCCGTGGATGCTGATCCTGATGCCGGTGGCCATGGCGCTGCTGCCATTGGCGCTGGTGATGATGACCGCGTTCACCAAGATCTCGATTGTGCTGGCGCTGCTGCGCAATGCGCTGGGCGTACAGCAGGTGCCGTCCAACCTGGTGCTGGCCGGCATTTCGATGGCGGCCACGGTGCTGGTGATGGCACCGGTGGGCATGGAGATCGGCGCCCGGCTGGATCTGCAGGGCATCCTGGACGGGACCGTGCGCCCGCAGGCGCCGGAGGTGCTCGAGGCACTGCTGGGGCCGCTGGAAACCTTCATGCGCCGCCACGTGGACCCGACCGAGATCGATGCGCTTGCCGATGTGGCGCGGCAGGTCAATCCGGCCTTCGAACGCTCCAGCGATTCACTGTCGGTGCTGGTGCCGGCCTTCGTGTTCTCCGAGGTCGGCCAGGCCTTCCGCATCGGCATGTACCTGGCGATCGGCTTTGCGGTGATCGATCTGGTGGTGGCCAACCTGATGATGGCCATGGGGATGACGATGTTTCCCCCGAACATCATCTCCACGCCGTTGAAGCTGATGGTGTTCGTGCTCACCGCCGGCTTCTCGCGGCTGCTGCACGGCCTGATCGGCTCCTACGCATGAGGGGGGATGGCCGATGATCGAAGACAGCACCATCCTGATCCGCGCCTTCCAGGTGGTGGTGTATGCCACCGCGCCGGTGCTGCTGACGGCCATGTGCGTGGGCATCGTGGTGGGCCTGCTGCAGACGGTGATCCAGGTGCAGGACCAGACCATCGGCTATGTCATCAAGCTGGCGGCGGTGGCGTGCGTGCTGCTCGCCACGTCCGGCTGGCTGATGCGCCAGCTGGGTGGGTTGTTCGATCTGATCCTGGAGGCGATCGGCGCCATGGGGCCGGGCCTGCCATGAACGATCCCACCCTGCATATCGCCTCGCTGGTCCTGGCGATGGCCCGTGCCAGCGCGGTGCTGGCGGCCCTGCCGTTCGCGTCGCGCACCTGGGCCGGCACCTACGTGATCATGCCGATGGCCCTGGCCGTCGCGTTGCTGGTGCCTGCGCCGCTGACCGAACTGCCGAGCGGGCCGCGCATGCTGCTGCTGGTGGCCAAGGAAGCCGCGGTCGGGCTGGCCGTCGGGCTGGTGATCGCGCGCGTGTTTCATATCGTCGCCGCCTCCGGTGCGCTGCTCGACCAGCAGGCCGGTTACACGTTCGGGGCCACGCTCAATCCCACCGTGAACATGACCACCGGTCCGATCGAAACGCTGTTCAGCACCACGCTGACGCTGATGCTGTTCAGCAATGCCGGGGCATTCACCCTGGCCAAGACCATCGCGCTGACGTTCCAGGGCTGGCCGGCGCTTTCCCTGCTTCCGCTGGAGGGTGGGGGCGCGGAACTGTTCGACCCGCAACTGCTGGGCGCCACCGTGCAGCTGATGCACGAACTGGCGCTGCGTCTGGCTGCGCCGGCCATGGCCCTGCTGCTGATGGCCGACATCAGCCTGATGGTCGCCTCGCGCTATGCGCAGCAGCTCAACCCGTTCTCCATTTCGCTGGCCCTGAAGGCGTTGGCGATGACGCTGCTGCTGGCCTGGATGCTGCCCCGCTCGCTGCCGCAGTGGCGCGCGCTGCTGGACACGGCGGTGCCCGTGCCATGAGCGGCGGCAACGAAGGCACCCAGCCGCCCACCGAGCACCGTCTGCGCGAAGCGTGGAAGAAGGGCGATACCCCGCAGAGCACGGACCTCAGCCATGCCGTGGCCACGCTGCTGTGGTCGGTGGCGCTCATGGTCAGCGCCGGCACGCTGCTCGGCCTGCTGCTGCGCTACCTGCACGTGCTGCTGGGGCTGCTGTTCGAGCAACCGCTGAAGGCGGCCGGCTGGGCCGGGCTGCATCTTGGGGTGGGGGTGGCCGCCGTGTGCGCGCTGGGACTGCTGTTCGCGCTGTTGCCGGATCTGCTGCAGTCACGCGGGCGCTGGGCGAGCAAGCGCGAATGGATCGATGTCGGCAGGGCGAACCCGATCAAGCGCCTGAAATCGGTGTTCGCGCTGCCGCGCCTGCTGCAGATCCCGTTGGCGCTGGTGCGCCTGGTGGCCGTGGCCTGCGTGGCCTGGGGCGTGTCCGATACGGTGCTCGCCTTCATGCGGGCCAGCAGCGCGCTGCCGTGGTACAGCGGCTACGCCGTGGCGTGGTGGGCGGCGGTGCGGGTGCTGGCCTGGAGCTCGGTGGTGTGCCTGGGCATTGGCCTGCTGGACGTAATGATCCAGCGGCAACTGTGGATACGCCGCAACCGGATGAAGACCGATGAACTGCAGAAAGAACACAAGGAGCAGGAAGGCGATCCGCAGGTCAAGGGCCTGCGGCGCCAGCTGCACCAGGAATCGGTGAACGGATGACGCTCAGGATCGATGTCAGGAAAATGCGCCCGGGAGGCCTGGCCGCGCTGTTGGGGCGCCACGCCGATGTGGCGCTGGCGCTGGTGCTGCTTACCGTGCTGGCGCTGCTGGTGCTGCCGCTGCCCAGCCTGGTGCTGGATGTGGCGATTGCGCTCAATTTCAGTTTCGCGCTGGTGCTGCTGGCCACCGCGATCCACCTGCGCTCGGCGCTGGATCTGGCGGCGTTTCCGTCGCTGCTGCTGCTGAGCACGCTGTTCCGGCTCGGGCTCTCGGTGGCCACCACCAAGCTGATCCTGCTGCAGGGGCATGCCGGCGACATCATCACCACCTTCGGCGACATGGTCGTCGGCGGCAACGTGGTGGTCGGGCTGGTGATCTTCTGCGTGCTGTGCGCGGTGCAGTTCATCGTGGTGGCCAAGGGCGGCGACCGCGTGGCCGAGGTCGGTGCGCGTTTCACGCTGGATTCGATTCCCGGCCGGCAGATGAGCATCGATGCCGACCTGCGCGCCGGTACCATCGGCCGCGAGGAAGCCAAGCAGCGGCGCGACGTGCTCGACAAGGGCATCCAGTTCCATGGCGCGATGGACGGCGCGATGAAGTTCGTCAAGGGCGACGCGATCATCGGCGTGGTGATCGCACTGGTCAACATCCTCGGCGGCATCATCATCGGCATGGTGTACCGCGACATGTCGCTGTCCGATGCGGTCCAGCTGTACACCGTGCTCACCGTCGGCGATGGCCTGGTCTCGCAGATTCCCTCGCTGATCATCTCCATCACGGCCGGGCTGATCATCACCCGCAGCGAGGAGGCCGGCAGCGGCAGCGATGACCACCTGGGCCGCAGCATCTTCACCCAGCTGGGGATGAAGTTCCGGCCGCTGGTAATGGCCGCCGTCGGCACGCTGCTGATGGCCTGCATTCCCGGATTTCCCGCCATTCCGTTCCTGGCCATTGCCTGCGTGCTGCTGGCGCTGGCATGGGGCGCGCGCCGGCAGGGCCAGGACGAGACCGGTTTTGAAGCGGTGGCCCTGCGCAACCTGACCCGCGATGGGGCGCAGTACAGCGCTGGACTGCTGGACGTGGTGGAGATGGGCACCGCGCCGCCGCTGGCGGTGCGGCTGGGCGAGGCGGCGGTCGGCGCGCTGGACCCGGCCGGCTTCGACGAGGCGTTGGGCGAGATGCGCCGGCGCCTGATGGCGGACACCGGCCTGCCGTTCCCCGGGTTGTCGGTGTTCCTGGAGGACACCACCGACGAGGACGCGTACCGCATCGAGATCAATGGCAGCGTCATCGCGGACGGCGTGCTCATCGCAGGACAGCTGTTCGCGGTGACTGACGACGCGACCTTCGGCGCACCTGGCGGGGTGGACGGCGTCGGCGCGGGGCACTGGGTGGAGCCTGCCGCCGAACCGCTGTTCGATGAGGTGGAACGACTCACGCCCGATGTGCTGCTGGCCCGCCACCTGCACGCGGTCTGCCGCCAGCGTGCCGCGCTGCTGCTGGGTACGCAGGACGTCGCCTTCCTGCTGGACCGGCTGGCGATCCTGTTCCCGGATCTGGTTGCGGCACTGCGGGAGACGTGTACGGCGCCGCAGGTGGCCGCCCTTCTGCGGCGCCTGCTGGACGACGGGCTGTCCATCCGCAACCTGCGCGGGATCGCCGAAGCGGTGGTGGGCATCGGCGGGCAGGCGCGGGTGGAGGAACTGGCGGTCCGCGCGGTGCGCGTGGCACTGCGCCGGGAGATCATCACCGCGTTGCGCGACCCGGCCACCGGCACACTGCCCAGCGTGCTGCTGCACCCGGACCTGGACCGCGTCCTGGTGCGGGCGATCGATGTGATGCCGGACGGCACCACGCAGTTCACGCTGGATCCGGCCACGATGATGGCGGTCAGCACGACGCTGCGCCAGGCGCAGGCACGCTGGGGTGATGGCGTGGTGGTGCTCACCGGGCCGCTGGTGCGCGCGCACCTGGCCGACCTGGTGCGTCATTCCGGATGGGGCGCCCGCGTGCTGGCCATGGACGAGCTGGACCTGGAGGTCGCCGGGCTGGACCCGCAGGGTGTGATGGAACTGGACGACGCGGCGACGGCGTCGGAGGTACCGGATGCATGAGGTCCGTGCCGGAGGCAAGATTGTCAGCGTGACCGGGCTGATCGTGCGCGCCATCGGTGTGCGGGCGCGCATCGGCGACCTGTGCGTGCTTCGCGGCGGCGGCCTGCCGCAGCCGCTGCCGGCCGAGGTGGTCGGGCTGGAAGACGGACAGGCGGTGCTGCTGCCGCTGGGCAGCCTGGCCGGGGTGTCATTCACCACGGTGGTGGAGACCGGGGGCGCATCGTTCGATCTGCCCGAGCCGTCGGCCGTGCTCGGCCGGGTGGTGGATGCATTCTGCCGCCCGCTGGACGGTGCGACACTCCCTCCCGCCCGCGGCCCGCAGCCCACGCGGGCAGTGCCTTCGCCGCTGGACCGGCCGATCATCCGCGCACCGTTCGTCACCGGTATCCGCGCCATCGACGGTCTGCTGACGCTGGGGGTGGGGCAGCGGGCCGGTATCTTCGCCCCTCCCGGCGTGGGCAAGACCACGCTGCTGTCGGCCATTGCCGCCCATGCCGCCGTGGACGCGGTGGTGATCGCGCTGGTGGGCGAGCGCGGCCGGGAAGTAAACGAGTTCCTGCGCGACGGCGTGCCGGAGCACATGCGCGAACGCGCGGTGGTGGTGGTGGCCACGTCCGATCGCCCGGCCGCCGAACGGGTACGGGCGGCCGAGGCCGCCTGTTCCATCGCCGAAGCGCTGCGCGGGCAGGGTGCCCACGTGCTGCTGGTGGTGGACTCGCTCACCCGGTACTGCCGCGCACTGCGCGAGGTGGCCACCGCCGCGGGCGAGGCGCCGGCCCGGCGCGGGTTCCCCCCCAGTGTGTTCGCCGCACTGCCGCAGTTGATCGAACGGGCCGGCGGTGATGGCCGCGGGGCCATCACCGGGCTCTACACCGTGCTGGTGGAGGGCGCGATCGGCAACGATCCGGTCAGCGAAGAGGCGATGTCCCTGCTCGACGGACATATCGTGCTGTCGCCGGAACTCGCTGCGGCGGGGCACTACCCGGCCATCGATGTACTGGCCAGCCGGAGCCGGGTGGTTCAGAACGTGTGCGCGCCGGCGCAGCGGGCGGCGGCCGGCCAGGTGAGGCGGTGGCTGGCGGACTACCAGAAATCCGAGCTGTTGATCCGGCTGGGGGAGTATCAGCCGGGGCACGACACCGCGCTGGATGAGGCGGTGGCCGCGCATCCGGTGCTTCTGGACTTCCTGCGCCAGCCGTTGCACCAGGCGAGCGCGTTCGATGCGACGCTGCAGCACCTGCGCCGGTGTACCCGGCCGGACGACGCGGCGGATGCGGACGGCGATGATTGACCACGGTGTCCGCGCGCTGCGACAGCTGGTGCTGGTGGGCCAGCTGCGCGAACGCCGCGCGCAGGTCCGGTGCCAGCAGCTGCGGCGGGCGCATGCCGCGTGCGAGGCGCGCTGGCGCGGGCACGACGCCCGCGCACGGTCGCATGAACAGGCGCAGGCCCAGGCAGGTGCCCAGGCCTTCCAACAGTTGCAGCAGGGCAGGGTGCAACCGCTGCTGCAACAGTGTCTGCACGGCGGCGAGGCCCGACGGCGGACCCTGCGGCAGGCGGTGGACGAGGCGAGGGCAGATGCGGTGCGCAGTCACGCAGCGCTGCGGCACGCGGCGCAGGCGGCCCGCGTCTGCGAAGAACGGCGCCGGGCCTACGAGGTGATGCTCGCCGATGCGCTGGCGCGGCAGCAGGACGATGAGGACGAAGCGGCCTGCGACTGATCCCGGGCGCAGGCGCAGGCGCAGGCCGCAGGCCAGGGACCGGACAAACGACGACGGCGCCACGTGGGCGCCGTCGGGGAGGGGGCAGATGCCCCCGGGTGCAGCGGGTATTACGACTTCATGGCGTGCTTGCGGTTGCGCATCACGTTGTGGCATTCCTGCACTTCCGGCATCAGCGCGGCAACCTGCTGCTGCGCAGCCGGGCTGATCTCGTGGTTCTGCAGCGCGTCCTTGAAGGCGGCCAGCAGGCGGTCTTCGGACTCTTCCAGCTCGGCCACGTAGCCGTAGTTGGTATCACCGAAGGTCGCGCGGATCTTGCCGTACATTTCCTGCAGCGAGCCGCGCAGGGTGCCCTTCTCGGCCGGCTTTTCGCCGGTGGCGGCCACGGTGCTGCTCAGCGTGGAGATGATGCGGCCCTTGACGCCGGCGATGCGGGTGAACAGGGCCTTCAGCTCGGCGTCTTCCACCTTGCCGGCCGCTTCGGTGTAGAAGTCCTGGCCGTCACGTGCAATCTCGATCAGGTCGTTGAGTTCGTGTGCGGTCTTGGTCTCGGTGCTCATGTGTGAACGCTCCTTTGGGGAAAGTCGGTGGGCGTCGGGTGCTTCACCGTACGGCCCCACAATGGCAACCGGCATATCTGGATGGGGTGATGGCCGTTTTATCTGCCGCTCACGTGGCCCAATCGCGGTATAACCTTGCGTTTCCCAGGCCTTGCACTGCGCGCACCCGCCCACACGCGGGCACGCGCCGGCCGAATCCTCCTGCAGCAGAGGTGTCCGATGAAGATGGCCGTGTTCAGTGCCCGCCCCTACGACCGCCGCTATCTGGAGCAGGCCCTGCAGGCGCGGCCGTCCGCAGAAGCCTGCGAATGCCGCTATCTGGACGCGGCATTGCAGGCACAGACCGCCACGCTGGCAGCCGGCTGCACGGCGGTATGCGTGTTCGTCAATGACCGCCTGGACGCACCGGTGCTGCAGGCCCTGCATGCGCAGGGGGTGCGCGCGGTGCTGCTGCGCTGCGCCGGTTTCAACAACGTGGACCTGGCCGCCGCGCGTGCGCTGGGCATGTTCGTGGCGCGGGTGCCGGGTTACTCGCCCGAAGCCGTGGCCGAACATGCCCTGGCGCTGGTGATGACCCTGAACCGGTGCACCCACCGGGCCTACAACCGTGTGCGCGAAGGCAACTTCATGCTGGAAGGGCTGCTCGGCCACACCCTGCACGGCCGAACGGTGGGCATCGTCGGCACCGGCCGCATCGGCCTCGCGGCCGCGCGGATTTTCCGCGGTCTTGGCTGCCAGGTGCTGGGGTACGATCCGTTTCCGGCACCGGCGTTCGCCGAGATCGGCCGGTACGTGGCGCTGCCCGAGCTGCTGGCGGCGGCGGACATCGTGTCACTGCATTGCCCGCTGGACCAGGACACCTACCATCTGATCAATGCCGACTCGCTGGCGCGGATGAAGCGGGGGGCCATGCTGGTCAATACCTCCCGCGGCGCGCTGGTGGATACCGCCGCGGTGATCGCCGCGCTGAAGTCACGTCAGCTGGGCCACCTGGCCATCGATGTCTACGAACAGGAAGGTCCGCTGTTCTTCCAGGACCGCTCCGGCGATATCATTGACGATGACACGTTCCAGCGGTTGATGACCTTCCCCAATGTGCTGGTGACCGGCCACCAGGGATTCTTCACCGAGGAAGCGCTGCAGCAGATCTCTGCGGTCACCGTGGCCAATCTGGACGATTTCCAGCAAGGGCGCGCCTGTGCCAACAGCGTGTTGTGAACCCCATGCCGTGCGGGGCCTGCCGTGAAGGCCACGCGATGGTCATGCCGGTGTTGCACCTGAACGGTAGCTGGATGATTGCCTGAAACTGCATGGGATGCGTCAGGATCGTCGCAGTGCGACAACGTGTCGCAGGCCTGAAATGCCGAAAATTGCGCCACATCATGGCCAATGCCCTTCTTAAATGGTTGGTGACGGCCTAAAATTAAAAGGCTGACTCCACCCCCGTCCCCCGTATCCGTCGCTTCATGACGGGCCGGGCTGGTTCTTGCCGGACCGGGCAGGGCGGGACCCGGCATTCCCTACGCAATTGGATCTACCGATGATTCCGTTGAAAACCCTTGGGCGCTGTCTGCGCCCGGGCCTGGTGTTCGCTCTGCTGGTGATGCTCACCGGCTGCGATGCCGTGGCCATCCTGAATCCGAAAGGCCAGATCGGCCACGAGGAGAAGAGCCTGCTGATCACCGCGGTGGCATTGATGCTGCTGGTGGTCGTGCCGGTCATCGTCATGACCCTGACCTTTGCGTGGAAGTACCGCGCGACCAACACCAAGGCCCGTTACGAGCCGAAGTGGTCGCACTCCACGGCCATCGAGGTGGTGGTGTGGTCGGTGCCGTGCATGATCGTGATGGTGCTGGCGGTGCTGACCTGGCGCTCCTCGCACGCGCTGGATCCGTACCGGCCGCTGGAGTCGAAAGTCGCCCCGGTGACGATCGAGGCCATCTCGCTCGACTGGAAGTGGCTGTTCATCTATCCGGAAGAGAAGATCGCGGTCGTCAACGAGATCAAGTTCCCGGTGGACACCCCGCTGAACTTCAAGATCACCGCCGATACCGTGATGAATGCGTTCTTCATCCCGCATCTGGGCAGCATGATCTACTCGATGGCGGCGATGGAAACCAAGCTCCATCTGATCGCCAACGAGACCGGTGAGTTCCCGGGCATGTCCTCGCACTACAGCGGCGCCGGCTTCGCCAAGATGCACTTCACCGCCCATTCGGTCACCCCGGCCGAATACCAGCAGTGGCTGCAGCAGGTCCGTGCCGGCAGCCAGACCCTGAACAAGGACACGTTCAAGGCCCTGGGCGAAGAGCGCAATGCCGACTGGTACCCGGTGACCTACTACGGGCAGGTGGAAGAAGGCCTGTTCGACTGGGTGATCGCCAAGCACATGGGTGACAACCACCACTACGGCATGAAGCATGCCCATTCGTCGGTTAGCACCGGCGAAGCCGCAGCGGCAGATGCCTCGGTGCAGGAAGACCATGAAGGTCACACCCCGCGCGAGGCCCATGAGTCCAAGGCGTCCGGCGAGAATCTGGATGCCAACCCCACCGAAGATGAACACGCGGGCCACCATGGCCACGAGGGTTCGGGAGAATGAGCATGTTGGGAAAACTCTCCTGGGAGTCCGTCCCCCACGATCCGATCGTGCTGACCACCCTGGTCGGCGCGATCCTGGGTGGCCTGGGCGTTGTCGCCCTGATCACCAAGTTCAAGCTGTGGGGCTACCTGTGGAAGGAGTGGTTCACCTCGGTGGACCACAAGAAGATCGGCGTGATGTACCTCATCGTCGCCTTCGTCATGCTGCTGCGTGGCTTCTCCGACGCCATCATGATGCGTACCCAGCAGGCCATCGCCGTAGGCGGGTCTGAAGGCTACCTGCCGCCCCATCACTACGACCAGATCTTCACCGCCCACGGCGTGATCATGATCTTCTTCGTGGCGATGCCGCTGATCACCGGCCTGATGAACCTGGCCGTACCGCTGCAGATCGGCGCGCGCGACGTCGCGTTCCCGTTCGTGAACTCGCTCAGCTTCTGGCTGTTCGTGGCGGGCGCGGCGCTGATCATGCTGTCGCTGTGGATCGGTGAGTTCGCCGCCACCGGCTGGCTGGCGTTCCCGCCGTTGTCGGGCATCGAGTACAGTCCAAGCGTCGGCATGGACTACTACATATGGGGTCTACAGGTCGCCGGCCTGGGTACCACGCTGAGCGGTATCAACTTCTTCATTACCATCCTGAAGATGCGTACCCCCAGCATGAAGCTGATGCAGATGCCGGTGTTCACCTGGACGGCACTGGTCACCAACGTGCTGATCGTGGCGGCCTTCCCGGTGCTGACCATCACCCTGGTGCTGCTGACCCTGGACCGTTACCTGGGCACGCATTTCTTCACCAATGATGGTGGCGGCAACGCCATGCTGTACATCAACCTGATCTGGATCTGGGGCCACCCGGAAGTCTACATTCTGGTGCTGCCGGCCTTCGGCGTGTTCTCCGAGGTCATTGCCACGTTCTCGCGCAAGGCGCTGTTCGGTTACAAGGGCATGGTGTACGCCACCGCCGCCATCGGCGTGCTGTCGTTCATCGTCTGGCTGCACCACTTCTTCACCATGGGCTCGGGTGCCAACGTCAATGCCTTCTTCGGCATCACGACGATGATCATCTCCATCCCGACCGGCGTGAAGATCTTCAACTGGCTGTTCACCATGTTCCGCGGCCGCGTGCACTTCACCACCCCGGTGCTGTGGACGATCGGCTTCATGGTGACCTTCACCATCGGCGGCATGACCGGCGTGATGCTGGCCATTCCGGCCATCGACTTCGTGCTGCACAACAGCCTGTTCCTGATCGCCCACTTCCACAACGTCATCATCGGCGGCGTGGTGTTCGGCATGTTCGCCGGCATC
>Ga0207790_1000271_pt1 | contig 20533 bp, 16 predicted proteins | sample HigsolmetaGSP14D_FD_184842 | JGI IMG/M metagenome (GOLD analysis project Ga0207790, IMG submission 184842) | High solid enriched microbial communities from the Joint BioEnergy Institute, USA - SP1-4-D (SPAdes) | ecosystem: Engineered > Bioreactor > SSF (Solid state fermentation) > Aerobic >...
GGAAGGCTGCAGCGTGCTGGATTTCGGCTGTGGCTCGGGCATCCTGGCCATCGCCGCCCTGCTGCTCGGCGCGCCGCGCGCGGTCGGTACCGACATCGACCCACAGGCTTTGCAAGCGTCGCGCGATAACGCCGGGCGCAATGGCATCGCCGAGGAGCGTTTCCCGGTCTACCTGCCGGCCGACCTGCCCCAGGAGCAGGCGGACGTGGTGGTCGCCAACATTCTTGCCGGCCCACTGGTCAGCCTGGCCCCGCAGATCACCGGGCTGGTCAAGCGCGGCGGCCGCCTGGCGCTGTCGGGCATTCTCGCGGAACAGGCCGAAGAAGTGCGCGCCGCCTACGCCGCCCACTTCCAACTCGACCCTACCGCCACCCTGGACGGCTGGGTGCGCATCAGCGGCGTTCGCCGCTAAGCCAGTGGCCATGCCGTGACCGCATTGGCGGGCACGGCACTTAATGCTGCTTTTGCAATCTGTTGGGTTAGACTATCGCCCCGTTTTTGCCGCCCTGCGGCCGTCGGATTCAGCATGACCGAAAGCTTCGTGACCCAATGCCCGAACTGCAGCACCAGTTTCCGCGTGAACCTGGCCCAGCTTGCCGTCGCCCAGGGTTCGGTGCGCTGCGGCGCCTGCCTGCAGGTATTCAATGCCGCACGCCAACTGCGCGAGCAGGGTCATCACATTCCGGACATGCGCAAGGCCGCCCCGGCAGCGCCAAAACCACCAGCACCAGCACCAGCACCAGCACCAGCACCGAGCATTGCAGCAGCCCCACCGCCGCCTGCCAAGCCAGCTGGCAAGGCCGACGACGGCACGCTGTGGATTCATGACGATCTGGATCTCGATGACCTGGACCTCGACGAAGAGCTGGCCAAACTCGAAGCCCAGGAACAGCAGCTGTCGCGGCAGTTCCTCGAACTCGACCTGCCGACCCGGCAGACGCCGCGTTTCGACGACCAGGACGATGATGAGCCCGCCGAGGACGAGCGCTGGGCCGAAGCCCTGCTGCGTGACGACCCACCCGTCAGCAAGCTGGCGCTAGAGCCGCTCGCCGAGCGCCAGGCACCCAGTATCGATTTCGGCAAACCGCCGATCAGCACCCAGCCGCCGGAACAGGTGCCACCGCTGCCCAAGACGCCCGGCCTGCGTGATGTGCTCGCGCCGACCAAGCCAGTCGTCGCAAGCCGTGACGAGGACGAGCCGCTCTTCAGCCTGAATGCGCAGCGCGATGACGAGCCCGAGCCCGATCCGGTGATTGACGCGCACCAGGAAGACGCACCCGAACCACCGCCACCGGCACCCTCGAAAGCACAGAAAACCCGTGCACGCGCCGAGCCGAACCTGCGCGGCGACGCCCTGTTCGAGCTCGAAGAGGAACCGCTGCAGCTCGACTGGCGCCCACCGCGCAAGCCCTGGGGCCGCTGGATCGGCTGGGGCCTGCTCAACCTGCTGGCCGCCACCGCGCTGGCTGGGCAATACGTGATCTATCACTACGCCGAACTGGCCCGCCAGGATCAGTACCGCCCGTGGTTCGAACAGATCTGTCCGACCCTTGGCTGCAGCCTGCCCTCGAAGGTCGATATCGACCAGATCAAGAGCAGCAACCTGGTGGTACGCAGCCATCCGGAGTTCAGCGGCGCCCTGGTGGTTGACGCGATCCTCTACAATCGCGCGCCGTTCTCGCAGCCATTTCCGCTGTTGGAGATGCGTTTCGCCGATCTCAACGGCCAGCTGATCGCCAGCCGCCGCTTCAAGCCCAGCGAGTACCTGGCCGGCGAACTGGCCGGCCAGGCGGAAATGCCGCCGCAGACACCGATCCATATCGCCCTCGACATCCTCGACCCGGGCGCCCGCGCGGTGAACTACAGCCTCAACTTCCACTCGCCGGAGTAATGCTCGCCAGCCGATAGGCGGCAGCGCGCGGGCGGCCGTCTGTATCGCGGCCATCCGCCAAGCCGAGCGGGTAGCGCAGCCCAACTGTTCAGATTTTGTTCAAAACCAGCTTTATCCGGTCATTCAGAGCGGGTATGATCTCCCCCCTTTCGCACCCTCCTACTGACCTCAACAGCATGTCTCTTGAGCAGGGAAGCCCTATGTCGGCGCTAAGCATCGGCCCCTATACATTGCCCAATCGACTGATCCTGGCCCCCATGGCCGGCGTCACCGATCAGCCATTCCGGCAGCTTTGTCGTCGCCTCGGCGCCGGCATGGTGGTGTCGGAGATGGTCACCAGCGATGTGCGCCTGTGGAATACCCGCAAGTCGAGCCTGCGCATGATCCACAGCGGCGATCCGGAGCCACGCTCGGTACAGATCGCCGGCGGTGACCCGCAGATGCTCGCCGAGGCAGCCCGCGCCAATGTGCAGCTGGGCGCCCAGATCATCGACATCAACATGGGTTGCCCGGCCAAGAAGGTCTGTAACAAGGCGGCCGGCTCCGCGCTGCTCAAGGATCAGCCGCTGGTCCAGGCGATTCTCGAGGCAGTGGTGGCTGCGGTCGATGTCCCGGTCACGCTGAAGATTCGCACCGGCTGGGACCGACAGAACAAGAATGGCGTCGAAGTCGCGCGGATTGCCGAGCAGTGCGGCATCGTCGCCCTGGCCGTGCATGGCCGTACCCGCGCCGACCTGTACACCGGCGAAGCCGAGTACGACACCATCGCCGCGATCAAGCAGGCCGTATCGATTCCGGTACTGGCCAATGGCGACATCGACTCACCGGAAAAGGCCGCCCAGGTGCTGGCCGCCACCGGTGCCGATGGCCTGCTGATCGGTCGGGCGGCTCAAGGCCGCCCGTGGATTTTCAGAGAAATAGAGCATTACCTGCGCACCGGAGCCCATTGCCCGGCCCCTGCGCTGGCCGAGATCGAACGCATTCTGCTCGAGCATCTCGCCGCCCTGCACGCCTTCTATGGCGATGTGATGGGCGTGCGCATCGCTCGCAAGCATGTGGGCTGGTACCTCGCGACGCTGCCCGGCGCCCGCGAATTCCGTGCCCAGTTCAATCGTCTGGACAGCCAGGAGGCGCAATGTGCAAGTGTTCGCCAGTTCTTCGGTGAGCGCTACAACGACGAAAAAGAGGCTGCCGCATGACAATGTTGACCGAGACTTTTGGAAGTGGGATTGCACCCGTGAGCGACAACGCCAGTTTGAAACAGCACCTCAATACCCCGAGCGAAGAAGGCCAGACCCTGCGCGGCAGCGTCGAGAAAGCCCTGCACAACTACTTCGCTCACCTTGAGGGCGCGGACGTCACCGACGTCTACAACCTGGTACTCACCGAAGTGGAAGCCCCGCTGCTGGAGACCGTCATGAACTACGTGAAGGGCAACCAGACCAAGGCCTCGGAACTGTTGGGCCTGAACCGCGGCACCCTGCGCAAGAAACTCAAGCAGTATGATCTGCTGTAAATCACCGAAATCCTGAAGAAGGGCGGCCTTGATGAGCCGCCCTTTTTACTGATTCCCCTGCTGATGGATCCTGTAATGACCGACCAGACCACCCGCCTCCCCGTCCGCCGTGCGCTGATCAGCGTGTCCGACAAGACCGGCATCCTCGAATTCGCCCGCGAGCTCGTCGCCCTCAACGTGGAAATCCTCTCCACGGGCGGCACCTACAAGCTGCTCAAGGACAACGGCGTGGCAGCAGTGGAAGTGGCCGATTACACCGGCTTCCCGGAAATGATGGACGGCCGGGTGAAGACCCTGCACCCGAAAATCCATGGCGGCATCCTCGGTCGTCGTGCACTGGACGGCGCGGTGATGGACGAGCACGGCATCAAGCCGATCGACCTGGTGGCAGTCAACCTGTACCCCTTCGCCGCCACCGTCGCCAAGCCCGGCTGTGACCTGGCCGACGCCATCGAGAACATCGATATCGGCGGGCCGACCATGGTGCGTTCGGCCGCCAAGAACCACAAAGACGTGGCCATCGTGGTCAATGCCGGCGACTACAAAGCAGTCATCGACTCCCTGAAAATCGGTGGCCTGTGCTATGCCCAGCGCTTCGACCTGGCCCTCAAGGCCTTCGAGCACACCGCCGCCTACGACGGCATGATCGCCAACTACCTGGGCACCATCGACCAGGGCCGCGACAGCCTGTCCACCGAAGACCGCAGCCTGTTCCCGCGCACCTTCACCACCCAGTTCATCAAGGCGCAGGACATGCGCTACGGCGAGAACCCGCACCAGCAGGCGGCGTTCTACGTCGAGCATGCCGATGAAGCCTGCGTGGCCACCGCCGTGCAGCTGCAGGGCAAGGAACTGTCGTTCAACAACGTGGCCGACACCGACGCCGCGCTGGAATGCGTGAAGAGCTTCGTCAAGCCGGCCTGCGTGATCGTCAAGCACGCCAACCCGTGCGGCGTTGCCGTGGTGCCGGAAGACGAAGGCGGCATCCGCAAGGCCTACGACCTGGCCTACGCCACCGACACCGAGTCGGCGTTCGGCGGCATCATCGCCTTCAACCGCGAGCTGGATGGCGAAACCGCCAAGGCCATCGTCGAGCGCCAGTTCGTCGAAGTGATCATCGCCCCGAAAATCAGCGCAGCGGCCCGTGAAGTGGTGGCCGCCAAGGCCAACGTGCGCCTGCTCGAGTGCGGCGAGTGGCCAGCTACCCGTGCGCCGGGCTGGGACTACAAGCGCGTCAACGGCGGCCTGCTGGTGCAGAGCCGCGATATCGGCATGATCAGCGCCGACGACCTGAAGATCGTCACCCAGCGCGCGCCGAGCGAGCAGGAAGTCCATGACCTGATCTTCGCCTGGAAAGTGGCCAAGTTCGTCAAATCCAACGCCATCGTGTACGCCAAGAACCGCCAGACCGTCGGCGTCGGCGCCGGCCAGATGAGCCGCGTCAACTCCGCGCGTATCGCCGGCATCAAGGCCGAGCACGCCGGCCTGCCGGTACCGGGCGCGGTAATGGCCTCGGACGCCTTCTTCCCGTTCCGCGACGGCATCGACAATGCCGCCAAGGCCGGCATCACCGCGGTGATCCAGCCGGGTGGCTCGATGCGCGACAACGAAGTGATCGCCGCCGCCGACGAAGCAGGTATTGCCATGGTGTTCACCGGCATGCGCCATTTCAGACACTAAAATCGGCCGCACTCGGTCAGGCATCTGCGGCGTTGCAGCTAGCTCCGATAATGCTCATTGCCACCAGGCAAATCCGCTTATCGAAGCCAGCTGCGCCTTGCATCTACCCGCCCGATCGCGACCTCGGAATTTGCAGGGTGGATAACGCTTCGCTTATCCACCACGCGGGCTCAAAGCCCGCCTCCATTGGGAGAGAGACATGAACGTATTGATCATCGGCAGCGGCGGTCGTGAGCACGCCCTGGCCTGGAAAGTGGCGCAGGACAAGCGCATCGCCAAGGTGTTCGTCGCCCCCGGCAACGCCGGCACCGCCACCGAGGCCAAGTGCGAGAACGTGGCCATCGACGTGCTGGATATCCAGGCGCTGGCCGACTTCGCCGAAAAGAACGTGCAGCTGACCATCGTCGGCCCGGAAGCGCCGCTGGTCAAAGGTGTGGTCGACCTGTTCCGCTCCCGCGACCTGGACATCTTCGGCCCCACCGCCGCCGCCGCCCAGCTGGAAGGCTCCAAGGCCTTCACCAAGGATTTCCTGGCCCGCCAGAACATCCCGACGGCCGACTACCAGAACTTCACCGAGGTCGAGCCGGCCCTGGCCTACCTGCGCGAGAAAGGCGCACCGATCGTCATCAAGGCCGACGGCCTGGCGGCGGGCAAGGGCGTGATCGTCGCCATGACCCTGCAGGAAGCCGAGGACGCGGTGCGCGACATGCTCTCCGGCAACGCCTTCGGTGACGCCGGCGCGCGCGTGGTGATCGAGGAATTCCTCGATGGCGAGGAAGCCAGCTTCATCGTCATGGTCGACGGCCAGAACGTGCTGCCGATGGCCACCAGCCAGGACCACAAGCGCGTTGGCGATGCCGACAGCGGCCCGAACACTGGCGGCATGGGCGCCTACTCGCCGGCACCGGTGGTCACCGCCGCAGTGCACAAGCGGGTGATGGACGAAGTGATCTACCCGACCGTGCGCGGCATGGCGGCTGAAGGCAACGTCTACACCGGTTTCCTGTATGCCGGGCTGATGATCGACAAGGCCGGTGCGCCAAAGGTCATCGAGTTCAACTGCCGCTTTGGCGACCCGGAAACCCAGCCGATCATGGTGCGCCTGGAAAGCTCCCTGGTGCTGCTGGTCGAGGCCGCACTGGCCAAGGCCCTGGACAAGGTCGAAGCGACCTGGGACCCGCGACCGACCGTGGGCGTGGTGCTGGCGGCCGGTGGCTACCCGGGCGACTACGCCAAGGGCGATGTGATCGAGGGCCTGGATGACGCCGCTCAGCTCGAAGGCAAGGTGTTCCATGCCGGTACCGCCCTGCAGGACGGTCAGGTGGTGACCGCTGGCGGCCGCGTGCTGTGCGCCACCGCCATTGGCGCCAGCGTGGCGGACGCCCAGCAGCAGGCCTACCGCCTGGCCGAGAAGATTCGCTGGAACGGCATGTTCCACCGCAACGACATCGGCTACCGGGCAATCGCCCGCGAGCGCGGCGACAACTGATGCGACACGACGGGCGGCATCGCGCGATGCCGCCCATCGGCAATACCGCAGGCAGCCGCTGAAGCGGACGGCCTGGCTGTCAGGATAGGGTTTCAGTGTCATAGTCTGTGCCACCTCGGCTGGCTATAATTCAGCCGTATAACCTAAAAGGGATTGCCACGTGCGACGGCTCAGGATCGCCATAGGTCTACTCGTCAGCCTGCTGCTGGCCGGCGTCTGCCTGTCGAGCACGGCGGCGCAGCGCGCGGTCACGCCCTATGCCACCGGCTGGTCGGTATTCGTCGACGACAGTGCCCAGCTGAACCTGGACGACGTGCGCAGCCGGCGCAATCAGTTCCTGCCCCTCGATGACCTCGCCTTCACCTACCCGCCCAGTGAAAAAGCCGTGTGGCTGCGTTTCGACGTGCCCGAGCACCAGGCCCCCTACTGGCTGTGGCTGTTCGCCCCACGGGTACAGTTTCTCGATTACTACCTGCTCAACGGCGCGCTGATCGAGCAGACCGTGCACAGCGGCGAGTCGATGCCGATGAGCTCGCGGCCGCTGCCCTCGCGGGCTTACCTGATGTCGCTGCCCAACGACGGGCAGGCCCGGGAAGTCTATGTGCGGATGACCTCCAACCACCCGCTGATGGCCTGGTTCAAGGTCATCGACGAGGCCGAGCTGGTCAGCCTGGAAAAACCGGCCTACCTGTTTGGCGCCCTGCTCGGCGCCCTGCTGCTGGTGGTGGTCTACAACCTGATCCGCTTCGCCTACATCCGCTCGGTCTGCAGCCTGTGGCTGGCCGGGCTGCATGCCGGGCTGGCGGTGTGCGCAGCCGCCAACCTGGGGCTACTGGCGGCCTGGGTGCCGCGATTGGGCTACAACCAGTCGCTGATCGCCGACACCAGCGCGCTGATCGCGGCGTTCTGCCTGTCGGCGTTCGTGCTCGGCTTCTTCCGCAACACGCCGATGCAGCGCAGCAAGCTCAATCTCGTCCTGCAGGGGCACGCCCTGGTAACGCTGCTGCTGGGCCTGACCATCCTGATCACCGGGCTGCTCTGGTACAGCGCAGTGGTCTACCTGCTGGTGTTCCTGGGCACCCTGGCGGTCCTGCTGGTCAGCGGCGTGCACTGGCACAACGGCTACCAGTCGGCGCGCCTGCTGGTCGTCGCCATGGTGGTGTTCAACGTCGGCTTCGGCCTGTTCATCCCGATCCTGTTCGGCTTCGACCAGCTCGACCCGGGCTGGCTGGTCATCGGCGTGTTCACCATTGCCACGCTGAGCGGCGTGGTGCTCAGCGCCGCCCTCGCCGAGCACCAGCGCCAGCTGCAGCGCGCCGCGTCGCGAGCGCGCACCGCGCTGGTCGCCAGTGACGCCGAGCTCAGGGCCAAGGCCGAATTTCTGGCCAAGATCAGCCATGAGATCCGCACGCCCATGAACGGCGTGCTGGGCATGACCGAGCTGCTGCTCGGCACGCCACTGTCGGCCAAGCAGCGCGATTACGTGCAGACCATTCACAGCTCCGGTAACGAGCTGCTCAACCTGATCAACGAGATTCTCGACATTTCCAAGCTGGAGTCGGGGCAGATCGAGCTGGACGACGTGCAGTTCGACCTCAACGCCCTGACCGAGGACTGCCTGGACATCTTCCGCGCCAAGGCCGAGCTGCAGAAGATCGAGCTGATCAGCTTCATCCAGCCCCAGGTGCCGCGCATCGCCAGTGGCGATCCGACGCGCCTGCGACAGATCCTCCTCAGCCTGCTCGACAACGCCTTCAAGCAGACCAGCGAAGGCGAGATCCTGCTGGTGGTCGCCCTCGATACCAGCGGCGAGCAGCCGCGCCTGCGCTTCGCCGTGCAGGACAGCGGCCACCCGCTCAATGCCAGCGAGCGCGATGCGCTGCTCAACACCGAGCTGCAGAGCCGCGACTTCCTCTCGGCCACCCGCCTGGGCAGCCGCCTGGGGCTGATCATCGCCCGCCAGTTGATTCTGCTGATGGGCGGCGAGTTCGGTATCCAGAGCGGCGGCACCCAGGGCTCCACCCTGTGGCTGACCCTGCCCCTGGATGACGCCCGCCTGCAGCAGCCGAGCACCGATATCGACGGCACCCTGCAGGGCACCCGCCTGCTGGTGGTGGACGACAACGACACCTGCCGCAAGGTGCTGCTGCAGCAGTGCAATGCCTGGGGCATGAACGTCAGCAGCGTGCCGTCGGGCAAGGAGGCGCTGGCGCTGCTGCGCACCCGTGCGCACATGCGCGAATACTTCGACGTGGTGCTGCTCGACCAGGACATGCCGGGCATGAGCGGCATGCAGCTGGCCGCCAAGATCAAGGAAGACCCGAGCCTCAACAACGACATCCTGATCATCATGCTCACCGGCATCAGCCATGCACCGAGCAAGATCATCGCGCGCAACGCCGGCATCAAGCGCATTCTCGCCAAGCCGGTGGCCGGCTACACCCTCAAGGCCACCCTGGCCGACGAGCTCGCCCAGCGCCAGCGCGGCCCGGATGCCCCCGCCCTGGCCAGCCCGGCAACCCTGGAGGTGCCCGAGGACTTCCGCATTCTGGTGGCCGAGGACAACAGCATCTCCACCAAGGTGATCCGCGGCATGCTCGGCAAGCTCAACCTCAAGCCGGACACGGCGAGCAATGGCGAGGAAGCCCTGAATGCCATGAAGACCCAGCGCTATGACCTGGTGCTGATGGATTGCGAAATGCCGGTGATGGACGGCTTTTCCGCCACCGAGCAGCTGCGCGCCTGGGAGATCGCCGAGCGCCGCCCGCGTACGCCGGTGGTCGCGCTGACCGCGCACATCCTCAGCGAGCACAAGGAGCGCGCCCGCCAGGCCGGCATGGACGGCCACATGGCCAAGCCGGTGGAGCTCTCGCAGCTGCGCGACCTGATCGAATACTGGGTGGGCGAGCGCCAGCCCCAGGCCCGGGACGATACCGTCGTTTCCTGATGCGGCTGCTAGAATTTTCCACGCCGCCCAGGCACCGCCTACCCTGCCGATAGAGCGCCCATGGATATCAAGCAGCTCAAGTTTCTGATCGCCCTCGACGAGACCCGCCATTTCGGCCAGGCGGCGACCCGCTGCCACGTCACCCAGCCGACCCTGTCGATGCGCCTGCGCAACCTGGAGAACGAACTGGGCCTGGAACTGGTGCGCCGCGGCCAACGCTTCGAGGGCTTCACCGCCGAAGGCGAGCGGGTACTGGCCTGGGCGCGCAGTCTGATGGCCGCCCACGACGGCCTGTACGCCGAGGCCGCCGCCTGCCGCGGCCAGCTGGTCGGCACCCTGCGCCTGGGCGTGGTGCCGTTGTCCGGCTTCGACCCGATGGCACTGGTACGGCTGTTCGCCGAGCAGCATCCGGGGCTGCGCTTTCAGCTGTTCGCCCTGAGCAGCGACCAGATTCTCGAGCGCCTGGGCAGCAACCAGCTCGACCTGGGCCTGTCGTATCTGGATCGCCTCGACCGCGAGCACTTCGACAGCCTGGAGCTGGCCGCCACGCGCATGGGGCTGCTGTACGACCGCCGGCATTTCCAGTTCACGGAAACCACCCTGCGCTGGGAAAGCCTGATCGACCTGCCCCTGGGCCTGCTGTCGGCTGGCATGCACTTTCGCCAGTCGATCGACCACAGCTTCCGCTCCCGGGGGCTGACGCCGCTGCCCAAGCTGGAAACCGATGCCGTTCACCAGTTGCTGCAGGCGGTCAGCGCCGGCCTGTGCTGCTCGATCATGCCGCTGCAGAACGGCCTGGCCGAGTTCACCAACGAGCTGATCCTCACCCCCATCGAGGACGCCCATACCCTGGCGCCGCTGGGCCTGATCATGCGCCGCGGCGCACCTCGCTCGCCGCTCGCCGAAGCCTGCTTCGGCGAGGCGCGCACGCTGATCAACGCCTGACCGCTACCTCGCGCTCGGCCGCCGGCGTGCCGGTTTCGCCGCGATCCGCCCGGCCGCCCAGGTACCAGCCCAGCAGCCCCCAGAGCGCCGCACAGAGGGCGCCGACCAGCGCGATCAACGCCACGCCATAGCCGAGCATATCGATCAGGCTCTTGGCCCAGCCGCTAAGCGCATCGCCGCCGCGGTAGACCACGGTGTCGATGAAGTTCTTGGCCTTGTACTTGCTCTCGGCATCCAGCGGCGCGAAGAGCATTTCCCGGCCCGGCCGCACGAAGGCGTACTCACCGATACGCCGCACGATCATCAAGCCAGCCAGCACCGCGAAGGTCGGCGCCAGGGCCAGGGCGAGAAAGCCCACGCACATCAGCATCGGCACCGCGGCCAGCAGGCTGCGTACGCCGAGGCGCTGGGCAACGCGACCGGTGATGAACAGCTGGGCCAGCAGCGCACCGGCCTGGACCACGAAATCGATCAGTCCGAACACCCGCACCTGGGCATCGCGATCAGGGAAGCGTTCAGCGACCAGCCGCGCCTGCTCGAAGTACAGAAAGGTGGTGACCGTGGCGAGCAGGATCACGAAGGCACAGATGCCCAGCAGATAGGACGATTTGAATACCCGCGTCATGCCGCTGAACGGATTGCCCGCCACCGGGCGCCGAGGGCTCTCCGTCAGGCTGGCTCCCGGCCGCCCGGCACCGGCCCGTTCGCGCCAGCCCATCAGGTAATGCTTGAGCACCAGGGCCGCGGCCAGCAGCAGCGCAGCCAATAGCACCAGGCCGCTGGCGCCGATGCTGCCGACCAGCAACGCACTCAGCGCCGGGCCGAGCAGACCGCCAACGCTGGCGCCCGCGGCGATAAAGGCGAACAGCCGCTTGGCCTGGGGCGAGTCGAACACGTCGGCCATCAGGCTCCAGGCCACCGAGACCACGAACAGGTTGTAGACCGAGATCCACACGTAGAACGTCCGCGCCAGCCACAGGCTGTCGGCCATCAGGCTGAACGCCACGGCGAAACCCAGCAGGTTGACGCAGAAGAAGCCGTACACCCAGTCGATGAAGCGGATGCGCGGCACCCGCGAGTTGAGCCAGGCGAACAGTGGCACCGCCAAGAGCATCACCACGAAGGTCGCGGTGAACAGCCACTGCAGGTTTTCCACCCCGGCCTGGATGCCCATCGACTCGCGGATCGGTCGCAGCATGAAGTAGCCGCAGAACAGGCAGAAGAACAGCGCAAAGCCGGCCAGGGCGGCGGTCAACTCGGCGGGCTGCGCATTGATGGCGCGGGCCAGGCGCTGGGGCATGCAAGCATTCATGGTTGAAGATCCGGGCGGCGAAGCCTTGCAGTATGGCCCACGTAGCCAGGGCCGCCCGTCGGCAGGCCCTCAGCCGCCGGCCAGCCAGGCGCGAATCTCGCCGTAAGGGTAGTCTTCCAGGGCGGCGAAACCGTTGATCTGCCGGGCCTTGAGGCGGGTGAACAGCGGCACGCTGATGCCGCACAGAAAGCGCGCCAGGCATTCGTTGCTGGGCAACTCAGCGCCGCGGGCACTCTGGTATTTGCTGATGAATGCGCCGCACAGCGCCTGGCGATCCAGGCTGGCCAGGGGCTTCAGCACGGGCGGCTCGGGCAGCTGGGCGACCTGACCACGGCACACCGAACAATGCCCGCAGTGCTGCGGCGCTTGTTCATCGCCAAAGTAGACGGCCAGCCGATGGCTCAGGCAGTGCTCACTGGCGAACAGCGCGAGCATGGCCTGGATACGACGGATCTCGCTGCCCTCCTGGGCGAGGAAATAGGCGTGCAGCTCGGCGGCCAGCGCCTGAATATCGAAATCCGGCTGCAGCACGGCATAGACGTCGGTCATCTGCTTGCTTTCCAGCTCGATCCAGCCGCGCTCCTGCAGGTAATCCAGGGCCTTGACCACCCGGGCGCGCGGCGCCTGATGGCCGTTGTACAGGGCGTCGAAATCCACCGTGCACCAGGTACGCGCCCGCGTGGACGCGCTGACGATGGCCTCGATGAACTGCCGCCGCTCGCCTTCGAACTTGCCCAGCAACGCCTCGGGCTCGAGCAGGTACTTGAAGCGGTACTCGGCGAAATAGGCGTAGCGCGGCGCGATGATGCCGCGCAGCTCCAGCTGCACCAGCAGCGTCTTGAGCGGCAACTGGCGGATATTGCTGTGATCGCTCAGCGCATTGATGGTCATTTCCCACTGCCCGCCGCTGCTGTTGCCACGAATCTCTTCGAGCACGCGCAGGATGCCGTCGTGCTCCGGCGTGTCGCCGTACACGAAGTTCTCCAGCACGTTGAGGCTGTCGCGGTTGGCCAGCACCAGGCAGTCGGAGGCTTCGCCATCACGGCCAGCACGGCCGATTTCCTGGCTGTAGTTTTCCACCGACTTGGGCAGGTCGAAATGCACCACGTTGCGGATATCGCGCTTGTCGATGCCCATGCCAAAGGCGATGGTGGCGACGATGCAGCCCAACTCGCCAGCCATGAAGCGCCGCTGGATCGCCTCGCGAATCTCGTGGCCCATGCCGGCATGGTAAGCGCTGACCGACAAGCCTCGCTGGCTGAGCTGCTCGGCCACCTGCTCGGCAGTCTTCTGCTGGGTAACGTAGACGATGCTCGGCTCGCCCTGCTTGGCGCCCAGCCACTGCTCGAGGCGGCGCTGCTTGTCGCGCCCCGCCACGGGCTCGACCAGCAGGTTCAGGTTGGGCCGGTAGAAGCCGGTGGTGACTACATCCTCGGCGGCGATGGCGAATTTCTTCTGCATGTCCTTGATCACCGGCGGCGTTGCCGTGGCGGTGAGCAGCAGCACCTGGGCAATACCGAACTGGCGCTGATAGTCCGGCAGCTTCAGGTAATCCGGGCGGAAGTTGTGGCCCCACTCGGAAATGCAGTGGGCTTCGTCGACCACCAGCAGGGAAATCGGCACGTCACTGATGAAGTTGCGAAAGCGCTCGTTCTTCAGGCGCTCGACCGAAATCATCAGGATCTTCAGCTCACCGGACTTGGCCTTGGCCATGGTCTCGCTGACCTGCTCACGGCTCTGCGCCGAATCGATGCTGGCCGCACTGATGCCATGGCGGTGCAGAAAGGCCAGTTGGTCCTGCATCAGCGCCAATAGCGGCGAGACCACCACCGTCAGGTGCGGCAGGTGCAGGGCCGGCAACTGGTAGCACAGGGATTTGCCCGAGCCGGTGGGAAAGATCGCCGCCGCCGAGCGGCCAGCGAGCACGGCGCTGATCACCGCTTCCTGGCCGGGGCGCAGTTGGTCGAAACCGAAGACACGTTTGAGGGTGGACATGAGCTGTCACTCCATTGACCGCTGAATGGCCAATAACCGTAACCTGTGTGGCAAGCGTTTCACAGCGCACAGCCGCCTGGGGGCCGCGAGAAGTGTTGCACCATAAATGACAAAGCCGCCCGAAGGCGGCCTTGTCGAACGTGGCGCGAGCTTACAGCTGCGGGCCGGCGCTCTTGATGGCATCGCTGACGTCGAACTTGGTGAAGTTGTCGATGAACAGCTTGGCCAGGCCCTTGGCGGCCTCGTCGTAGGCAGCCTTGTCAGCCCAGGTGTTGCGCGGGTTGAGCAGGTTGGTCTCGACGCCCGGAACGGCTTTCGGCACGTTCAGGTTGATGATCGGCAGGTGCTCGGTTTCGGTACCGATCAACGCGCCGCTCTGGATCGCGGCGATCACACCACGGGTGGTGGGGATGTTGAAACGCTTGCCGACGCCGTAGCCGCCGCCAGTCCAGCCGGTGTTGACCAGGTAGACCTTGGAGCCGAAGGCCTGGATGCGCTTGATCAGCAGCTCGGCGTAAACGCCAGCCGGACGCGGGAAGAACGGTGCGCCGAAGCAGGTGGAGAAGGTCGACTTGATGCCGCTGCCCGAACCCATTTCGGTGGAACCGACCAGGGCGGTGTAACCGGACAGGAAGTGGTAAGCCGCTTGCTCTTCGTTGAGGATCGACACCGGTGGCAGCACGCCAGTCAGGTCGCAGGTCAGGAAGATCACCGCGTTCGGCTCGCCGCCGAGGTTCTTCTCGCTGCGTTTCTCGACGAATTCCAGCGGGTAGGCGGCGCGGCTGTTCTGGGTCAGGCTGTCGTCGGTGTAATCCGGCTTGCGCTGCTCGTCGAGCACCACGTTTTCCAGCACGGTGCCGAACTTGATGGCTTTCCAGATCACCGGCTCGTTCTTCTCGGACAGGTCGATGCACTTGGCATAGCAACCGCCTTCGATGTTGAACACCACGCCAGTGCCCCAGCCGTGCTCGTCGTCACCGATCAGGTAACGGCTTTCATCGGCGGACAGGGTGGTCTTGCCGGTGCCGGACAGGCCGAAGAACAGGGTCACGTCGCCTTCTTCGCCGATGTTGGCAGCGCAGTGCATCGGCAGCACGTCGGCGGCCGGCAGCAGGAAGTTCTGCACGCTGAACATGGCTTTCTTCATTTCACCGGCGTAACGCATGCCGGCGATCAGCACCTTCTTCTGCGCGAAGTTGATGATCACGCAGCCATCGGAGTTGGTGCCGTCACGCTCGGGCACGCACTCGAAGTTGGCAACGTTGAGAACTTGCCACTCCTGTTTGCCGGACGGGTTGTACTGGGTCGGCTCGATGAACAGCTGACGGCCGAAGAGGTTCTGCCAGGCAGTGGCAGTGGTCATCTTGACGGGCAGGTAGTGAGCTTCGGCGGAGCCTACATGAACGTGGGAAACGAAGCTGTCCTGGGCATCGGAGAACGCCTGGACGCGATCCCACAGGGCATCGAACTTGTCGGCTGGAAACTTGCGGTTGATCGGGCCCCAGCCGATATCGGCCGAGGTGCTCGGCTCGTCGACGATGAAGCGGTCGACCGGAGAACGCCCGGTACGGTGGCCGGTGCGTACAACCAGAGCACCAGTGGACGCCAGTTCGCCTTCACCGCGACGAAGGGCTTCTTCGACCAGTTGGGCAGTGCTGATGTCGGTGTACACAGCGTTGTTGGCTTGCGTCATGTAAGTCCCCGTCGGCCGAGTGGCCGAGTCTTCCAAACGTTTTGTAGCCCTGCGCGGAGCAGGGCTACAGCTAAAAAAGTGCGCGGATTATGCCAGAAAAGCGGGCTACGGGTGCAGCCCCCAATCAGAACAGCCTGCGCGTTGCTGGCAGCCCTCAGTGACGGGTGTCGGAGGGCTGCTGACTGCCTCCGCCCGCGAACAGCTGAGCGATGTCGGCGGCGTCGAAGCCGTAGCGTTCGTTGCAGAATTGGCAGTCGATTTCCACGCGGCCGTCATGCTCGCTGACCAGCAGCTCGGCATCGGCCCGCCCTAAACTGACCAGCGCTTTGGCCGAGCGTTCACGCGAGCAGCTACAACGGAAGCGAATGCCACGCGGCTCGAACAGGCGAACCGTCTCCTCGTGGTACAGGCGATGCAGCACGGTTTCGTTGTCCAGGCCCAGCAACTCCTCGTTCTGCAAGGTATTGGCCAGGGTCACCAGGTGCTCCCAGCTGGCCGCGCGCTCTTCATCATCGGGCAGGCGATCGGCCGGCAGTTGCTGGAGCAGGAAGCCGCGGGCGCGCAGGCCGTCGGCGCACAGCCAGAAGCGCGTGGCCAGCTGTTCGGAGGTGGCGAAGTAGTTGCTCAGGCAATCGGCCAGGGTGTCGCCGTCCAGCGACACGATGCCTTGATAGCGCTGCCCCTGGGTGGGGTCGACGGTCATCGCCAGCACGCCTTCGGGCATCAACTGCGGCAATCCGTCGCCCTCGGCGATACGCTCGGCCTGGTAACGGGCGATGCCACGCACGTCGCCTTCGCTGGAGCATTCCACCATCAGCAGCGGTACCGGGCCCTCGGAGCGCACCTGCAGCACCAGCAGGCCGTCGAACTTCAGGGTGCCGACCAGCAGGGAAGCGGCGGCCAGCAGCTCACCGAGCAGTTGCGCCACCGGGCGTGGGTAGTCGTGCTTGGCCAGCACCTGTTGATAGCTGCCGGACAGCCCGACCAGTTCACCGCGCACATCGGTGTCATCGAAAATAAAGCGTTGGGTGAAGTCGGACATAACGGGTCGCCTGCTGATGGATGCAAGACAGGCCAGGGGCGCGCCCACTGGACTGGGGGCCGGCAATTTTAGGCGCAAACGCGACGCCGACCAAGCCGCACGCGAAGAACGGCAGGCGTACAGCAGCTGAACCCGGGCTGAACGAAGCCGCGATAGCGCCCAGCGAGGCAGCACAGCTGCCTAGAATCGGCGGTTTTCTTCGAGCCGCCGTCATGTATCTCGCTCTCAATACCCAATGGCGCCCACGCGCCCTTTTGCTCAGCCACCTGCTTATCGGCCTGCTGTTCGCCAGCTGGCTGTGGCCGGTCAGCCGTGTGTACTGGAATCAGTTCGACGTCTGGCTGTTCCACCTGCTCAACGACCCCGTGCATGCCGCCGGCCTGTGGGCGCATATCTGGGCCATCGGCAGCATGCGCCCGGTGGATGCCGGCGTCGGCGTGGTGATGCTGGCAATCATGCTGCGCGCCGGGCTGATCTTCCCGGCCAACCAGGTGCGCACCGGGCTGTATGCGTTTCTGGTCGCGCTGACCGTCATGCTGCTGATGCGTGTGGGCTTTTCCGACCTGGTCGAGTACATGGGCTGGCAACATGCGAGCCCATCGCTGCAGATTGCAGGCAGCGCGCGGCTGACCGAGATGTTCCCGGCCTGGGAAGAACGTTGGGACCTCAAGGACAGCGCCAGCCGCAGCTTCCCGGGCGACCACGCCTCGGTGCTGATGATCTGGGCGATGTTCTGCAGCTTCTTCGTCAGCGGCTGGCGCCGCCTGCTGGTATGGGGCGTGGCGGTGCTCGGCATGCTGCCGCGCCTGGTCGCCGGCGCCCACTGGGGTGCGGACGCCTTCGTCGGTGGGGTGCTGCTCAGTGTGCTGGGCATCGCCTGGAGCTGCTACACCCCGCTGGCCTACCGCGCCAGCGCTGCCATCGAGCGCGCCACGGCGCCCTTGATGCGCCCCCTGGCGCGGCTGCCGGTGATCGGCGCCTTCGCGGTGGTCAACGGGCGCTGACGGCCACCGCCTGCCTGCATGGCGGGCAGCCCTACTCCACCCAGTCCCCGGAGCCGCCGCGCAGGTAGAACAGCTGCCGGCGCTGCTTCTTGCTCGGCCGGCCGTCGGTCTGCACCCCCAGGGCACCAGCCTTGCGCTGCTCGGCAGCCTTCTCGCGGCGCACGATACTCTCGCCGGTTTCGGCATACAGCGTCTGCGCCTCGGGTGCGCCGCGGCGCACCACCGACAGCGCCTGCACCACCACGGTTCGCTCCTCGAAACCGGTGCGAATCACGTACTCGTCACCGACCTTGGGCTCCTTGCCCGGCTTGCAGCGCTCGCCACGGCAATGCACCTTGCCGCCTTCGATCGCCGCCTTGGCCAACGCCCGGGTTTTGTAGAAGCGCGCGGCCCACAGCCACTTGTCTAACCTTACCTTGTCATCGGCATCCTGCTTTGCCACCCTTACCTCGCTAACCTCACAATTCATTGTCACTCCAGCCTGTGCGCATTGTCCGATGCATGCAAGCTTGAGCAATCCTCATTCTGGAGCAGCGGTGACCCACTTTCCCAGCGATCTTATCCACCCTGAAAAATGTCAGGGCTGCCAGGGCAGCACGGAGCTGGATTTCGCCTTCCATTTCGCCTTCCAGCCGATCATCGACGTGCGCAGCCGCCAGGTGTTCGCCCACGAGGCGCTGGTACGTGGCCCGGCAGGCGAAGGTGCGCTTTCGGTGCTTGAGCGCATCACCGACGACAACCGCTACCGCTTCGACCAGCGCTGCCGCACCCAGGCGATTGCCGAAGCCAAGCAGCTGGGCATGGCCAGCTACCTGTCGATCAACTTCCTGCCCAATGCCGTGTACCGCCCCGAGCTGTGCATCCGCAGCACCCTGGAAGCGGCGCGCCAGCACGATTTTCCGCTCGACCGGCTGATCTTCGAGACCCTGGAAAGCGACCACATGGCCGACAGCAAACACCTGACCAACATCCTGCGCCAATACCAGGAGTTCGGTTTCAAGACCGCCATCGACGACTTCGGCGCCGGCCATTCGGGCCTCACCCTGCTGGCCGACTTTCAGCCTGACCTGATCAAGCTGGACATGGCACTGATTCGCGATGTCGACAAGGACAAGGCGCGCCAGGCCATCGCGCGCGGCATCCTGTCTATCTGTAACGATCTGGGTGTAACGGTGATCGCCGAAGGGATCGAAACGCCGGGCGAGCGGGACTTCCTCGCCTCCATCGGCATCGACCTGATGCAGGGTTACCTGTTCGCCAAGCCGCAATTCCGAGGTTTGCCGGAGATCGCCGACGCGGCGTGGACGCCTGCAGCGACCACGCATTGACGAACGTGCAGCGCGGCGGATTTTCAGTACCATGCGCGGCAGATGCGCGACCTAAGTAGATACGGACAGCTTTCTTGAAGACATTCGACCACCTCAACGTGATCGGCCTGCGCGAGTGGGTGAACCTGCCCGAACTCGGCATCGTCGGCCTGCGCGCCAAGATCGATACCGGCGCCAGCACTTCGAGCCTGCACGCCAGTGACATCCAGCCGTTCGAGCGCGACGGCGAGCGCTGGGTGCGCTTTACCGCCTATATCGGCACCCAGGTGCAGCGCCGCCATCGCTGCGAGGCGCGCCTGGTTGCCCTGAAGATCATCAAGAGCTCCAATGGCCAGGCCCAGAGTCGCTACGTGATCCGCACCAGCCTGATGCTGGGCGACTTGCAGTGGCCGGTGGAATTCACCCTGGCCAGCCGCAAGGCCATGCGCTATCGCATGCTGCTCGGCTCCAAAGCGCTGATCGACGGCCACCTGGTGGTCAACCCGGCGCTCACCTACGTACAAGACAAACCCGTACTTCCCGACCCGACCGGTGCCCAATGAAAATCGCTGTGCTGTCGCGCAATCCGCGCCTGTATTCCACGCGTCGCCTGGTCGAAGCCGGGCAACAGCGCGGCCATGAAATGGTGGTGATCGACACCCTGCGCGCCTACATGAACATCGCCAGCCACAAGCCGCAGATCCATTACCGCGGCAAGCCGCTGGAAGGCTTCGACGCGGTGATCCCGCGCATCGGCGCCTCGGTGACCTTCTACGGCTGCGCGGTGCTGCGCCAGTTCGAGATGATGGGCGTGGTGCCGCTCAACGAGTCGGTGGCCATCGCCCGCTCGCGGGACAAGCTGCGCTCGCTGCAGCTGCTGTCGCGGCGCGGCGTCGGCCTGCCGGTGACCGGTTTCGCCCACTCGCCGGACGACATTCCCGACCTGATCCACATGGTCAACGGCGCGCCGCTGGTGATCAAGGTGCTCGAAGGCACCCAGGGCATCGGCGTGGTGCTGTGTGAAACCGAAAAGGCCGCCGAGTCGGTGATCGAGGCCTTCATGGGCCTCAAGCAGAACATCATGGTGCAGGAATACATCAAGGAAGCCGGCGGCGCCGACATCCGCTGCTTCGTGGTCGGCGACAAGGTCATCGCGGCGATGAAGCGCCAGGCCAAGCCGGGCGAATTCCGCTCCAACCTGCACCGCGGCGGCACCGCCAGCCTGATCAAGATCACCCCGGAAGAACGCATGACCGCCATTCGTGCCGCCAAGGTCATGGGCCTGTCGGTGGCCGGTGTCGACATCCTGCGTTCCAACCATGGGCCGCTGGTGATGGAAGTGAACTCCTCGCCGGGCCTGGAAGGCATCGAAGTGACCACCGGCAAGGACGTCGCCGGGATGATCATCCAGTTCCTGGAAAAGAACGGCGGCCCCAACCTGACCCGTACCAAGGGCAAAGGATGAGTGCGCCATTTGCAGGGCGCCTGGCCCTGATCGCCCCCGCCTCGGCGATTGCCGATGACGTGTTCGACGCGACCCTGGCGCAGCTCGAGGTGCAGGGCATCGACTACCACCTGGGCCGCAACGTGCGCGCTCGCCATCGTTACCTGGCCGGTACGCCGGCGCAGCGCCTGGATGACCTGCACGAAGCCTTCAGCTTGCCGGATATCGACGCCGTCTGGTGCCTGCGCGGCGGCTATGGCTGCGCACA
>Ga0207790_1000272_pt1 | contig 20448 bp, 21 predicted proteins | sample HigsolmetaGSP14D_FD_184842 | JGI IMG/M metagenome (GOLD analysis project Ga0207790, IMG submission 184842) | High solid enriched microbial communities from the Joint BioEnergy Institute, USA - SP1-4-D (SPAdes) | ecosystem: Engineered > Bioreactor > SSF (Solid state fermentation) > Aerobic >...
CCGCCCATGGGCGAGTCGTACACGGTGATGCCCGGGGTCTTTTCCATGACCTGTTCGATGGTGTTGAGGTGCTGGTCGTCAAGCATCTTGCGGGTCATCACCGTGACCGATTGCGGGGTTTCGCGCAGCGAATGCCGGCCCTTGCCGATGGTTACCGCACCCGTGGTGTAGGAGCCGCTGCCCTCGGTGAGCTCGCCCAGGCCGCTGGCGTTGATGCTGGTTGCGCCCAGTTCCAGTGAGCTGCCGTTGTCCTGTGCGACTTCCAGGGCGTAGTTGTTGCCGGCCTGCAGCGGGCGCAGACCGGTGCCGGCCAGCAACTGCGCCAGGCCTGCCTCCACCGAATAGCTGCCGTTGAGCCCGGGGCTGCGTTTGCCCGCGGTCAGCCGCGAATCCACCGAGAGCAGGATGTCGGCGTCGCTGGCGAAGCGGTTCAGCACCCCGTCGAGATCGCCCGCGGGGATGGCATAGACGCGGGTCTGCGCAGTGGCGGCCGATTGCGCCTGGGCGCTGGCCGCGATCAGCAGGGGGCTGGTGGCCAGCAGGCTGGTGAGCAGGGCTCGGGTGATCGACAGGCTCAGCGTCGAGCGTTGAGATGCGGGCAGGTACGGCATTCTGGATATCCTCTGAGAATGCGTCTTTGTTGGGTTCAAGAGGTATCCCGTGCGAGCCGGCAAAACCGACAATAGATTCTGAAAACATCTCAACTACCCCGCAGTGCAGGGCATGTAGCGCGCTTTTGGAGCCTGGGTGGAGCGCAGCGAAACCCGGGGAGCGGTATCTGCTCGTTCCCGTACGCTACCTGGCGGGGCGCTCACGTCCGTGCGGTTCAGCAAGCGCCCCAGATGGCATTCCCCGTGGCGCGTGGGGAACGATCCGGCCGTCAGCCTCTCGGCCGCACGGTGACCCAGTAGCGGGTAACGCCGTGTACCTCGACCGGCAGTGAGTGCTGCAAGGCGGCGAGTACGCGGTCGGTGTCGGCCAGTGGAAATACGCCGGTCAGCGGCAGCTCGGCGACCGCCGGATCGCAGCGCAGCACACCGCGGCGATGACGGCCCAGCTCGTCGAGGAATTGCCCCAGGGGCATGCGTTCGGCAATCAGCCGGCCCTCGCTCCAGGCAATCGCATTGCGGTCTGCCTGGCCGATAACACCGCTCCGTATGGCACTGAACCAGCGTTGCTGGCCAGCCTGGAGGTGGGATGGCGGAGCGTTGTGCGGGCGCAGTTGCAGTTCGCCCTCGTAGAGGCCGACGCGGCTGCCGCCGTCGATTTCATGTACCGAGAAGCGTGTGCCGAGGGCCTGGATTTCACCGGCGGCGGTCTCGACGATCAGCGGGCGGCGAGCGGCATCATGGCCACTGTCGAGCAGCAGTTCGCCCTTGAGCAGGCGGATGCGGCGCTGCGTTTCGCTAAAGCGAACATCCACCGCGCTGTCGCTGTTCAGCGCCAGCCGGCTGCCGTCGGCCAGGGTGCGCTGCAAGCGCTCGCCAGTACCGCTGCGCAGGTCGGCCATGGCTTCGCGCCAGGGCAACTGTGCCTGGGCCAGGTAGCCGCTGCCGCCTGCCAGCAGCGCCAGGCCGAGCATCTTCAGGGCCTGGCGACGCCGTGCGTCCGGCAGGTCGCGCAGCACGGCGCTGGCGGTATGGGCGGGGACGCCAGCCAGGGTACCTTGCAGGCGCTCCAGGCGTTGCCAGGCGCGCTGGTGTTCGGGGTCGCGGGCCTGCCAGTCAGCGAAGCGCTGGCGTTGCTCGGCATCCAGATCGCCGCCCCAGTGCAGCATCAGCCAGTGGCTGGCCTGCTCGACGATGGCCGGCGGGATGGGGGCATCGCTGGCACGCTTCATTCGGCGTACAGCACCTGATAGCAAGCGGTGATGGCGCGCAGCATGTACTTCTGCACCGAGCTGACGCTGACCTGCAGGCGCTCGGCGATCTGTGGATAAGTCAGCCCCTCGAACTGCGAGAGCAGGAAGGCTTCGCGTACCTTGGCGGGCATGGCGTCGAGCATTGCATCGATTTGCAGCAGCGTTTCGACCACCAGCGCACGGGTTTCCAGCGAGGGCGACTCGGGTTCGGCAAGGTGAGCGATGCTGTCGAGGTAAGCCCGTTCGATACGCTGCCGGCGCCACTGGTCGATCACCAGGTTGCGGGCGATCTGGGTCAGGTAGCTGCGACCTTCACCAATGCTCGGCAGGCGGCCGCTCAGCAGCAAGCGCAGGAAGGTGTCCTGCGCGATATCCGCCGCCTGTTCGCGGTCGCCCAGGCGTTTGCGCAGCCAGCCGTGCAGCCAGCCGTGATGATCGCGGTAGAGCGTATCGACGCTTTGCAACGGTGAGGGGGGCGGAGCGCTGGACACCAAAACTCCCTTGGCGTGCGCCAGTGCGGATAAGAATTGATCGCGATTGTAGGCGGGCCGGCTTGTATTTGGGAACAGGGTTGGTGGTAAATGCTTGAGCAGGGAGCTGGGCAGTCTGCTGCATCGCCGAAAACCTGAACTTAGCAGCGCCTTCCAGTGACTGAGTGAATAAGGGCAATCAGCCCACTTGTGTTTACCAGCCCTGGAGGCGGATATGTCGGATCATCACACTTACAAGAAGGTCGAGCTGGTTGGCTCGTCTACCTCGAGTATCGAAGATGCCATCAACAATGCCCTGGCCGAAGCCAGCAAGAGCATCCGGCATCTGGAGTGGTTCGAAATCACCGAAACCCGTGGTCACATCGCCGATGGCGCGGTGGCCCACTATCAGGTAACCCTGAAGGTTGGCTTCCGCGTCGCCAACAGCTGATCGCGGGCATCTTTAGCCGCAGCCACTTGCCATAACGGCGATCTGCGGCTTTATTGAGTCGGGCCGCTTCAAGGCGCCCGGAGTTGTTCACTGTTACGAGGGAGCGTTTGTGATGAAGAAAGTGTTGTTTGCAGCAGGCCTGATGGCGCTCGCTGGCTCGACCTTCGCAGCTGGTAAAGACTGTGAAACGCTGAAGAGCGAGATCGATGCGAAAATCCAGGCCAATGGTGTTTCGTCCTACACCCTGGAAATCGTCGACAAAGGCAGCGTGACCGATCGCCAAGTGGTCGGCACCTGCGATGGCGGCACCAAGGAAATCGTCTACCAGCGCAACTGATGGCGATGGTCGAAAGCCGGCTCGCAGCCACTGCGATGCCGGCTTTTTACTGCCTGCAATTTGCCATGAGGTGGCCTGAGACGGCGGGCAGGCGTAGGATAAGACCTACTGTTTTACTCGGATAAGGCCCCGGCGTTATCCATCAGCAAGGGTTCTTTCATGTCTGCACTCGCCAAACTTCCGTTTTCCGTTCTCGATCTGGCGCCGATCCGCGACACCGGCAGCCCACAGCAGGCGCTGCACAATTCGCTGGCGCTGGCCCGGCATGTCGAGTCACTGGACTTCAACCGCTTCTGGGTCGCCGAGCACCACAACATGGACGGCATCGCCAGTTCGGCGACCGCCGTGCTACTCGGTTACCTGGCGGCCGGTACGTCGCGCATTCGCCTCGGTTCTGGCGGGGTGATGCTGCCCAACCATGCGCCGCTGGTGGTCGCCGAACAGTTCGGCACGCTGGCGACCCTGTATCCGGGGCGCATCGAGCTGGGCCTGGGCCGCGCGCCGGGCGCCGATCAATTCACCGCCCATGCGTTGCGCCGCGAGCGCTCCGGCAGCGCCGACGACTTTCCCCAGGACGTTGCCGAGCTGCAGCGCTACCTCGGCCCGCGCACGCCGGATCAACGGGTCATCGCCGTGCCGGGTACCGGTACCAACGTGCCGATCTGGCTGCTGGGTTCCAGCCTGTTCAGCGCCCAGCTGGCCGGTGAGCGTGGCTTGCCCTATGCCTTCGCCTCGCACTTCGCGCCGCGCTATGTGCACGAGGCGATTCGCGTGTACCGCAATGCCTTCAAACCGTCCGAAACCCTCGAAAAGCCCTATGTGATGCTCGGTGTGCCGCTGATGGCCGCCGATACCGACGAGCAGGCTCAACACCTGGCCACGTCCGCCTACCAGCGGATTCTCTCGCTGATTCGCGGCCAGAGCCTGGTGCAGCGCCCGCCAGTGGAATCGATGGAGGGCCTGTGGCTGCCCCACGAGCGCGATGCCGTCGGCAGCTTCCTGGGGATGGCGGTGATTGGCGGCCCGCAGAAGATTCGTGCGCGCCTGGAGGTGTTGCTGGAGCAGACCGAGGCCGACGAGCTGATCTTCACCTGCGACCACTACGACTTCGCCGACCGTCTGCACGCCTTCGATATCCTCGCCAGCCTGCGTTGACCGAGGCGGCACGCGCGCCAAAAAACTCGAACTTGCCTGGCCGCTGTCTCTCTGAACTCTGTACCCCTCATCAACAGGAGCACAGAGATGAAGAAGACAGCATCGGCCCATTGGCAGGGCGGCATCAAAGACGGCAAAGGCACCATTTCCACCCAGAGCGGTGTGCTTGCCGAGCAGCCCTATGGCTTCAATACCCGCTTCGAAGACAAGCCCGGCACCAACCCCGAAGAGCTGATCGGTGCGGCCCATGCCGGCTGTTTCTCCATGGCGCTGTCCAAGGAGCTGGGTGAAGCGGGCATGACCGCCGAGAGCATCGATACCAAGGCCGAAGTGACCCTCGACAAGCAGGACGGCGGCTTCGCCATCACGGCGGTGCACCTGTCGCTGAAAGCCAAGATTCCAGGCGCTGACCGCGCTGCTTTCGAGAAGGCGGTAGAAACCGCCAAGACCGGTTGCCCGGTCTCCAAGGTGCTGAATGCGGAAATCACCCTGGAAGTAGTACTGGAAGCCTGATCGACGTTCAGCACGTCAACCGCTGAGCCGCCCCGCGCGGCTCAGCCTCTTTATTGCACGCCAGTCAGAAACTGCCGCAGCGCAGATTCTTGCCCTGTGCCAGTACGTTGCGCTCGGCATCGTAGAGCACCGCCTGCGCGCGCATCACCACTGCACGGGCCTCGACGCGATAACGCTGGCCGGCCTTGAAGTCGTCGTAGCGGATGCGCACGTCACAGGTCAGCTGCTGGGGCTCGGACATCATCGAAGTACCCCCGCCACCGGCCACTTCGAAGCGATAGCGCATCTCCAGCTCATGGGCACCAGGGGTTACCTGGAAGTAGCGACCGTCATTGACGCGCTCGCGATCCAGCCGCTCGGCCATCAGCAGGTCGATGCCTTCGCCCTTGAGGTCGATCCAGGCCATGTTCGGGTCGGCGGCTGGCAGCGGCGAGGCGCAGGCGCCCAGGAGCAGCAGGCTGGCAAGCAGGAGGGGCTGGCGCATCAGGGTGCCTCCGTTAGGCGATTGTGGGGATGCAGCAGTATCACGCAAAGCGGTCGCGACTTCGCGGTAGGATGAGGCGTTTATCCCTTACATGACGATGGCCATGCTCGAGCAGTGCACCTCTCTCCTTGTCGACCTGCCGCGCCGCGTTGCGGTTCCCCTGCTGGCGCTGCTGCTGACTGGCTGCAGCACGGTCGATTACTACGGGCAACTGGCCCGTGGGCAATTGCAGCTGCTCAGTGCACGGCAACCGGTGCAGGCGCTGATCGATGATCCAGCCACCGATGCGCAACTGCGCGAGCGGCTGGTGCTCTCCCAGCAAGCACGACGTTTCGCCAGCGAGCAGCTGGCCCTGCCGGACAATCGCAGCTATCGCCTGTATGCCGACCTGCAGCGGCCCTTCGTGGTGTGGAACCTGTTCGCCACCGAAGAGTTCTCGCTGCAGCCGCAGCTGCACTGTTTCCCGATTGCCGGCTGTGTGGCCTACCGCGGGTTCTACGAGCAGAGCCGTGCCCGTGGCGCGGCGGCCTTGCTCAAGGCGCAGGGCCTGGACACCTACCTGGGCGGCGTCGAAGCCTATTCGACCCTGGGCTGGTTCGATGACCCGATCCTCAACACCATGCTGCGCTGGAGTGAGGAGCGTCTGGTGGCGGTGATCTTCCACGAGCTGGCGCACCAGCAGTACTACCTGGCAGGGGATACGGCCTTCAACGAGTCCTATGCCACCTTCGTCGAGCAGGAGGGCTTGCGCCAATGGCGCGCCGCGCGGGGTCTGCCGGCTGCCAAGACGCTCGGCGTGCAGCCGCGCGAGCAGTTCAGCGAACTGGTGCTGGCCAGCCGTGCACGCCTGGAGAGGCTCTATGCCAGCGGCCTGGATGCCGAGGCGATGCGTGCTGGCAAACAGGCGGAATTCGAGCGTTTGCGCAGCGAGTACCGACAGCTGCGCGCCAGCCAGTGGAACGGCGTGGGCTATTACGACGGCTGGATCAACGGGCCCTTGAACAACGCCAAGCTGCTGCCGTTCGGGCTCTATGACCAGTGGGTTGCGGCGTTCGCCAGGCTATTCGCCGAGGTGAACGGCGACTGGCCGGCGTTCTACCGGCGGGTCGCCGAACTGGGCGCCTTGCCACAAGCGCAACGGCAGATACAACTGCGGGCGCTGTCCGTTGTCCGAGAGTAGGGTTCGAACAACTAGACGCAGAGGAAGGTCGTGATGAGAGGATGGACGGCAGTGATGCTGGCGCTGGGCGTGATGAGCAGCAGCGCCTGGGCGGCGCCCAAGTCGTGCGAAGAGCTCAAGCAGGAAATCGAAGTGAAGATCCAGGCTGCGGGCGTGGCCAGCTATACGCTGGAAATCGTGCCCAACGAAGAGGTCGAAGACGACGCCATGGTGATCGGCACCTGTGACGGCGGTAGCCGCAAGGTGATCTACCAGCGCAACGACCTGACCGGCTCGCGGATGATGTAGCGGCCCGCGCCGCTACCCTAGCCTAAGAACGCCTGGTGCAGCTGCGCCAGCGTCTGCACATGATGAGCCGGGCGTTCACTGCTCAGCTCTTCCAGGCTGCCAAACCCGTAACCGACCGCCACCGCCCGCAAGCCGTTGTCATGGGCGCCGATCAGGTCATGCTTGCGGTCGCCGATCATCAGCGTATCGGTTGGGTTCAGGCCTTCCTGCTCGAGCAGGTGGGCGATCAGCTCCACCTTGTTGGTGCGCGTACCGTCCAACTCGCTGCCGTAGATGGCCTTGAAGTAACGGGCGAAATCGAAGTGCCGGGCGATCTCGGTGGCAAACACCGTGGGTTTGCTGGTGGCGATGTACAGGGTGCGGCCCTGATCCTGCAGCAGTTGCAGGAGCTCGATCACCCCGTCGAACACCTGGTTCTCGTACAGCCCGACCTCGCGGAAGCGGTCACGGTAGTGATTTACCGCCTCCCAGGCGCGCGCCTCGGTCAGGCTGTAGGTATGCATGAAGCATTGCAGCAGCGGCGGGCCGATGAAGTGTTCAAGTGCGACCAGATCGGGCTCGTGGATGTCCAGTTTCGACAGCGCATACTGCACCGAGCGGGTGATGCCTTCACGCGGGTCGGTGAGGGTGCCGTCGAGGTCGAAAAGAACGGTGCGCTGCTGCATCTTGGGTTATCCACTGGCCTGAATCGGCGCGGATTGTCCCGCACCGCAAGCACCCCGGCAACTCAGGCGGCGAGCGGGCGGTAGATCCAGCGCAGGCTCAGGTGGGTCAGCGGCCACAGCAGCGCCAGCAGCAGGAGCCCGAACAGCAGCATCAGCACTAACACCAGAATTTCCGAGCCGGCATACAGCGCCACCAGCAACACGAAGCCCAGCACGCCGGCCACCAGCAGCCAGATCAGCATGCACGCCAGTACGCTCGCCAACAAGCGGCCTACCGCCAGCTGCGGTAACTGCGTCGGCAGGGAACGGTGGGCGGCGATCAGCGCCACCAGGCTGTACACCAGGCCGATGGCACTGCTGAGGCCCAGCATCCACTCCATGCCATAGGGGCTGATGGCAGTGGAGGGCAGCAGCGTCAGCAGCTTGGTGTAGAGCACCAGGAACAGCAGGCCGAAGGCCAGTGCGGTTTCAGCGCGGCTTATCCGGGTGAGGCCGTTCTGGAACTGGCCCGTGCGGCGCATCAGGTGCAGGCTCAGCCACAGCGGCAACAGGCTCGCCAGCAGGAAGGACACCAGGTTGAGCGGCAGCATGAGCAGGGTGGGCGAAACGCCTCGGGCGTTTTCATACAGCCAGGGCCCTATCTGCGCCCACAGCAGGTTGTAGAGCAGGCCGACCACGAAAATGGCCACCAGGTAGAGGGCCACAAACAGGGCGATAAGCCGCGCCGGGCGGCTGACATCCACCAGGTTGTGACGCTGCAGGTAGTAGCGGGCGAGCAGCAACGCGCTGCAGCCGTCGACGGCCAGCGCACTCAGCCAATAGGCGGCCAACTGCCACAGGTTGTTCAGGTAGGCCTGGAAGTGCTCCGGCTCCAGGGTCAGCCACATGATGACCCAGTGGATCACCAGGCTTGCCGTGCAGCATGCCAGCGCGGTGAACAGCAGGCGCATGGGCAGCCGCGATGGTTGTCGAGGCTCGACGCCAGGGCCGGGCTCGACCTGGCTGATGGTGGGGTTGCTGTCCATGGTGATTTCCTTTTGCGGCGAGGCGGCGCCAGCAGGGTAGAGGGCAAACGGGGGCGGTGCCGTGCAGCGAGGGATGCGCGGCTCAGCGGGACGGCGGCGGCAGCCATTGCGAACGGCCGAACCGGCCGCGCAGCCAGGTGATCGGCCACATGGCGGCGGACAGGATCAGCAGGTACTCGAAGAAGCGAAAAGGCACCACCACCCAGCTGCTGAGTTCATCCACCCTCTGGCCGCGGGCATCGACGAAGTGAAAATCGTAGTTCACCCCGGTGCTGCCGCCGCCATGGCTGACGATCTCGCGGGTCTGCAACTGCGCGCCCGCCGGGGCGAACAACCACTCCAGCGGCTTGTTGTAGGCCGGGTTACCACGGGCATCGAGGAACATGCCGACATAGGCCGTGATGGCAATCAGTACCGCCGCCGCCACCGGCTTCGCCCAGGTGATGCGCGCTTTCCAGGCAATGGCGCTGAACACCAGCAATACCGCCGCGCTGGCTACCCCGTCGATGAAGATTGCGCCCGTGAAGAACAGATAAAAGGCCAAGCCGATCAGGCAAAAACCACCGATCACGGCGGCGGCGATGGCGAAGATGCAAATGACGGTGAGGAAGCTGGAGCGTGGCTTTTTCATGGCGGCGATTCTAGCGCAGGGCTCAATGGTTCAGGTGCCGTCGGTGTGCAGGCGATGCGTGCCGCACTGTAGGCAGCGAAACAGATAACCCGTCGGGTTGCCGTCCGCGCTCAATGCCTGCACATGGGTGTCGTCCAGATGCTGCAGATCAGCCGCCAGTTCCGGTCGCAGCCCTTCTACCTCGGTAGATCCGACATAAGCGATGAACTGGCACGGCTGCCCGCAATGCACCAGCCAGTGGGCTTGTTGCCAAGCCAGATAGCCCGGCGTGCGGTCACACACCTCGGCGATCAGCTCTGCATTCAAGGCGTTGGCCGAGACCGAGGGATCCGGCTGCCAGCCTTCAATGGAGAGCTCGTCGTTGAATTGCCCCTCGTAGCGCCGGGCGGCACTGCCATCGGCGATGCACCAGGGGCACAGGTAGTCGGGTTTGTGTATGGCGTAGAACGGACCACGGTACTTCCAGTCGCGTAGGTGTCCGCAACAGGAGCAGGTGCCGACCTCTGGTGCGAACAGGTCCAACTGGTAAACATTGGGATGCAGACGGAAGGTTGGTAGATACTGGTTCATTGGCGATCTCCCAAGCGGGTGAGGTGAGCCATGTAGTTATCGAAGTGCTCACAGGCCGTGTCCAGTTGCCAGCTCTGCTTGTCTGCTATGAAGGCATGCCAGGCCGGCAGGTGGCTGGTCAAGCGCTGCTCCTGCCGTTGCCGGTCGAGGTAGGCAAGGGCGGCCATGGCGTGCTGCTGATCGAAGTACAGCTGTGGTTGGCCCAGGTAGTAGTGCAGGTAGCGCTCCAGGTAGTCGACCGCCTCATCGCTGGCGAAACGGGCTAGCGCGACGCAGTACGCGAAGCCGGCATAGCACAGGTCGCTGCGTAGCAGCAGGCGGCCTATTTGTGATTCCAGTTGCGGGCAGGGAATCAGCGCCGCGAGATGGGCGCCTACTGTGCGCGAGCGCCAGTCGACATGTGCCAGCAGGTGGCTGGCCAGGTGCCCGTCAGCGTCGCTCAGATTGGCCGCCAGGTATTCGCGAGCTGTCTCACTGTGCAGCCCGAAGTACAGCGGCACCACCCAGCGTTCACGTAGCGATATCTCCAGTGGAGCCTGGTGACAGGGCACGTCCAGCTCGGCGAAGGGACTGATGTGCCGGATGATCGCACCGGCAATGTGGCGTTGCGCATCTGGTGTCATTGAGGCTCCGGTCGGTTCGCCATTTGAGTAGTGACAGGCCTCGGCAAAAGCCATCAAGTCGAGCACTGTACCGACTCCTGCGCTGGTCGGTCATCTGCGCAGCGCCGTGCCTCTGCCGGCGAGCGGGCTGAAACCCAAGCGCTGGCAGCCTCACTGCACGGCGGTGACGCGACGCCGAGCGCACGGCCCGCGGTGCGCTGGGTGATCGCCAACCCGCTGACTGTACCTGCCTGCCAGGCAGCGTTCTTCACTCCAGTGATGCGGCCGCAGCGTTGCAGCTCAGAAATCGCGCACCTCGTCCATGGCGGCGTCGATTGCTGCCCGATCCACGGGTTGCGTATCGGCTTCGAACAGCCGAATGCGTTTCTCGTCCATGATGCCCATCAGGGCCAGGTAGATCGCTTCGCGTTCGGTGGTATCGATGAAGCCTGAGCGGCGATCCAGCGCATTGAAACCCTCGGTGCACTGCCGAACCACGGCTGCCAGTTGGGCGGTAATGTCCACAGCGCTGCCTGGCGTCTGCGCGGCGATGACAAGCGCCCGCCCGTCTAAGTCATGGGGGGCACGCCGGAAGGCTCTCCAGTGGCAGGCGTTCAGGCCTTTTCGCCGTAGCGGCTCGTCAACCACTCATCGATGGCATGCTGAATGTCGGGGCATGCCCGACGGGCCTCTTCGACGATGCTGGCGCCGGTTGCCGGGCAGGTCAGGCCGAATTCACGCTGCAGCCAGGCGCGCAGATTTTGCGCCGAGCCTGGATCGTCGGGTGGCTGGTTCAGGTCGTCGAACCCCAACTCGGCATAGCCGACGCCGAACAGCTGCAGGAAGTCCTGGAAGTTCTTCGCCAGCACCCGATTGTCGCAACCTTCCGAACCCAGATGGACGACTGGCGCCTGGCGGGCATCGGTACCGTCGAGCAGCCAAAAGGCGACCAGCGAACCATCCGGGCCGGCGCCGAAGCAGGCGAAGTGGGCAGCCATGGCCGTGTCGCCATCGAACCAGGCGAGTAGGCCACCATAGTCGTCGGGCCTGAGGCGCATGCAGCCGCTGATGGGGTAATCGGTTTGGTCCAGATAGTCGCAGATTCGGCGCAGTGCGTCGGGAAGCTCGACGCCTGCGGGAACGCTGGCCTGGATACGCTGGAAGCGAGTCATATTCCGGAACCTGCTGAAACGCGTGCTATGAGTGTTATGTGTTGTGCACTATGTCGGCTGGGTAGTGTGGGTGCGTACGGAAAGACGAATCGTCTATTCCAAATAGCTTTACCACCAGTGCGGCTTCGAAGCACCAATAACCAACGTAGCCGGTGTCTTCGCCCTTGTGGTTGTCATACCAGGCGGCAAGGTTCTTGTTGCCTTTGTACCAGCTGTCTAGGAACTTCTTGACCAGATTGGATTGCTCTTGCGAAGGAGCATCCAGTGCTTGCAGCAATAGCGCATACTGTTTGGGAAATACCAATTCGTTGGATACGGCGCGCTGATGATCGCCGAGTTTCGCAGCGATACGATCTATTAGCGCGTCCTGGCCTGCGTTGTCGATCAAGGCGATTACGCGGCTCAGGTGCGCTTCGCCCATACCGAGGCAGGCTGCCAGCGACAGCCACCAGAAGAAGTCCAGGTAGTTGTCAAAACTCAGCCGCTCATACTGGAAGCGATTTTTTTGCTCACCCGGTGGTAGTGCATCGCACAACAACTTCAGTTGCTCACGGACAGCCAACAGGCTCTCGAGATCATCGCGAAAATCGGTAAGTCGATCTCCTCTCGAGTAGCGCATTATGACGCGATCAAGAATTTTCTTGGCTAGGTCATATGCCGCTTGAACCCTGCCATATGGCGACAGAGAGTTGGACGCGAGTTCGTCCTGTATTTGTTGAATTACACCTTGGTCGTAATCAATCCATTCATCGAAATACGCCGTTGTTTTAATGTTGTCACGAATCATCAATTATTCCCTTTAAAAATTGGGGACTTTCCCAGCATTGCCTCTGATTACGTTGCCGGCACTGTCAACCAGCTTGGCGTTCACCTTGCCATCCTCACCAACACGAAGAACCCATTTTTGAACTTCCCCGCGGCGCATGGACGCGCGAATCGCATCAGCCTGCCTTTTACCAACCTGTGCATCCAACCGGTTTCTCACCCAGGCATCATCCATCTGGTTGGTGCCATCGGCCAGCCCCTTGTTTAGCTGCGATGAGCCGTACTTGGCCTCGGTGATAATGTATTCGGGGGGCGGGTTTGAGTTCTTGTAGACGCCATCTATGCCGTTCTGTCCGGGCTTGTAGTTGCCGTCCGTTTTGCCCAGTGGCTCGTATCCTTTGCCTACCATGGCTTCATGCGCCGCTTTCTCGCCTTTCGCCGCCTTGACGTGCACCCCGGGGCTCGAACTCTTGCCTACATCTGCGGCTTTCTCGGCGTCGGCCGCCTCATCCAGAACTCGCACGCCACGGGCTGCCTTGCCCGCTCTACTCGCCCCCTTCACCACCACGCTGCCGGGTATGAACATCGACAGGAACGAGCCGCCCTTTTGCGCATCGCTGTTCAGTTCGAAGAGATCCCCTGCGGTACCTGCGTTCATCATCGTGCTGGCCTGGCTGGCGAGCTCATTGGCCTTGGCCAGATCGCCGGCCTGGTGGGCGGCAAGGGCGGCCTTTTCCATAGCATGTGCGCGCAGTGCGATGGGCGGGATGCCCGCCGCCGAGCTGTACTTGCTGGCCATCACGCCGAGGTTCCAGAGATCCGTAGGCAGGTTGCCGATGCCCTTGAGAACACCAACGCCGGTATCCAGCGGGTCGTCAACGCTGGCCTCGGCTATGCGTTTGGTGCTGCTCCAGGCGCCGGAACCGAAGTCCTTGGTCTTCTCCCACAGCGAGCGCTCGTCGGCTTCTGCGTCGAGCAGCGCCTGCAGTTCCGGGTTGGCCTCTTTGTCGGCTGCTTCCGCTTGGGTATCCGCGCTGCGCTGGGTGGTGACGACCTTGCCCAGTGCGCCGCCGATACCTGCACCGTTGCAGTTGACCAGGCAGGCGCTGTCCTGGCGTACCAGGGGGATGTTGTTGACCTTGACGTCGCTCTGGCCGCTGAGAAACTTGACGTAGCCGCCGCCCAACGAGGTTCCGGCCACCACATGGGAGCCGGCATCCCCCTGTACGCCCTTGTGCAGGTCGCCGACTCGGTACACCGGTACGCCCTGAGCTTTGACGTCTGGCGAAGACTGGGTCTGATTGCCGATGGTGGCGAAGCTGTCGAAGGGCACCACGGCATTACCGACCTTGCAGAAGTCGGGCACCGAGCAGACCGCTTTCCATTCATGGCTGTCGTTGGCGGCGTGGCGGGCGTTGCCGAGCAGATCCTTGCCATCTTTTGTCGGCTTCGATTCGGCCAGCTCACCGTCCTTGAATACGCCTTTTTCGTACAGTTCATTGACCTGTCTTGCAGTCTTGTCGAAGCTCTCCCGCTGGCCTGGAAAGTACTCGCCGTTGCTGGCCGTGAAGGCTTCCCAGGGGTGGCCGCCACGGGCATACAGACTGTCCAGGTTATTGAGTGCGTTAGCTGCCTGTTCGGCGCTGTCGATACCGAAGTTCTTACGGAACAGGTTGGCGTTGTGGTGCGGGCCCGCGACGATGTCGAGATCAAGCGCCATGCACGTCCTCCTGCACCAGGGGAACGTCCAGCGTGCCGATTGCCAGTCTTCGCCAGGGCTCGCCACGTTCGAAGGTGCCGCGCCAGATCAGCGACACCTGCCGCGCATCCAGGTCGATGGCCACGGTATCGAGCACCAGTGGCCCTTGCCGGCAATGGCCACTGGTGCTGGTCAGGGAGGCCAGCGCCAGCACCCCCGGCAGGCGGAAGTGGGTCAGGCCCTCGGGCAGCATGCCGAGCAGGGAGATGAATTCGTCGCCGCTCAGGTAGCCGGGCTGAATCAGGTCAGGCGGTGCGGCCTGGTAAAAGCGTTCGTCGAAATCATCGGGCAGCAGCGGATAGCGCTCACGCTGCCAGTGCTCGTCGTAGGTGCCGGCGTAGCGCAGGCGGGCCTGGCTCCAGCGGGCGAGTGGGGCGAAGCCTTGTGGCGGCAGAACGTCGTGGGGGCTGGTGATGGGCGCCTCGGCGTCCTCGATCTGTGGCGCCGGCAGCTCGCTTACGCCCTCAAGCCATTGGCGTATCTGCTCCTGCGCTTCGGGCGACACGGCTTGCAGGTCGGCCTCAGCGGGCAGCCAGCCGCACCCGGCAGGATTCTCGGGGTTGTACACCCGCTCCACCTCGCTTTGCTGGCTGGCCATCACGCTGTAGCAGCCGCCGAAGGCATAGCGGTAGTCGAGGGGCACCTGGTTGACGGGCTCGGCGCTGCTCAGGTGCCACTGCTGCCCCTGGCGTACGAAGCGCCGGGGGCCATGCAGTTGCAGCAGCTTGCGCCGCGTGCCGACGCGAATGCCGGCCAGCCAGCCGGGCAGGGCAGCGCCGCCTGTGCTGCGTGCGCTGCCGGTCACGTAGACATCGCTGGCCGCTTTGAACAGCAGCAGATCGCCTTCGCGGCGCAGCACGCTCTGCAGGGGGTTGGCCTCGGGGTGACCGTCGTATTCGTCTGCATAGACGATGGGTGCCTGCACCTCGGCCCGTTGCAGCGGTTGATAATTACCGCTCAGCGCGAAGGTGCCGCGCAGCACCAGCACGTCGTAGACGACACCGCCAGGGCCGGTCTTCTCGAACCAGGCGTGGGGAAAGCCGCTGCGGTTATCGATCTGCACGTTGCGTCCGTTCGCCCAGGGTCAGGATTGGTCGGGCATCGATGGCGCGGCCGTGATGAGCGACACGCTGTGCAGGCACTCGGGGTTGTTCTGCTTGAATGCAAAGCGCAGTTGACCCCAGGGGCGCACGCTCTCCCAAACGCTTGTCTCGTTTAGCGAGCGGCCACGCGGGGCCGAGACCAGAAGCAGTTCACCATAGCGAGCTTCGATATCATCGCGGCCGATGCAGGCACCGCTCAGAAACAGGCCGACGGTACTCTGGCGCGCAGCATGCTCCTTGTTGAGGACGGTGAAGCCGGTCTGCGCAATGCGTACGTTGTCCAGCAGGGCCACTTCGCCGCCCACCCAGCGCGTGCGATGCTCATCCTGCTTGTCCAGCTGCAGCGGGCTGCCGAGCGTCTGCTCGATCTTGGCCTTGGTCAGTGGCGCCTGTTGCGCCAGTTGCTCGATGGTTTGCCAGAGCGTGAAAGAGGCTTGGTTCATCCGTTGGTTCTCGTTCGTTGTGGAGCAGGCTGTTGCGCTCGCTACCAGCAAATAGGCAAAGAGCCTGAAAAAAAGCCGCTTACTCGCCGACGTTGTCGTCATACCAGCTGCCGTAGTAATCGTTGTACGTGACGAACTGGCCGTCGACCTTGACCGATGAGGTTTCGCTGCCCCACAGGCGGCCGACCGCCGAGCGTGCAGCCTCGCTATTGCCGTTGCTGAGCAGCTGGTCATAGGCGGCGTTGTAGCCGGCATGGTTGGCCGGCGAACCGTTGATGCCGATGTCCGGACCGCCGCTGGCGATGATTTCGCGCTGCACCTTGATATTGTTCAGCACGGCCGCCCCCTCGTCCTTGAGCGCACCGTTGACGTACGCGGCCTTGGAGGACAGGTCCTGCTCGTACGGGTTGCTGGCATGCCCTACTTCGTGAGCCAGCAATTGCGTCACTGTTTCGGGGGCGTCGCGCATGTCGCCATCGATGACGATCCTGCTGACGTCGCCCTCCTGGATGGCGTAGGTGCCCTCGCCGGCAGGGCCGTATTCGATGTCCCAACCTTCCTCCTGCAACTGGCGCAGGCCGCCTTGCAGCGAGGGCGACTGGGCGGCAATGCGGTCGACCGCCGTGCCCAGGCCGGTGGTCACGCCCGCGGGCGTAGCGGCTGCCGCAGGCGCATTGCTCCTCAGCGCCAGGCTGCCCTGGGCGTCGGCGCCTGGGCGTTTGTCGTTACCCTGGGCGGTGGGCGCCGCTGTCGAGCCCTGGCCACGCATTACACCCGCGACCGCAGCCAGCGCACCCACCAGCGAACCGGGTTCCATCTTGCCGCTGTGTTCGGGGGCCGGCTGAGCCGTACCCGAGTTGAGCAGAATGTCCGAGGGCGCGTCGGCGTGCAGGTACTCTTGCGCCTTGAAGTGAATGTCCTTGGCGCTAAGGTAGATGGCATCCGGGGTCAGGGTCAGTTGCGAGCTGCCGACCTTGAATTCGATCTTGTCGCCGGCCGAAACCGCCCAGGTCTTGCCAACGAAGTCGGTGCGGTTCATCCCCACGGCCGAGAACATGGCCATGCCGACATTGCGGTTGTAGCCCAGGCCGACGTTGGTCATCTTCGCCATGCCGATGCTCTCGACCTTGAAGCGCCCGATGTTGACCGTCTTGTTGTGGCCAATGCTGTAGCGCTCGTTACGGGCGATCTTCTTGGTGCGGTTGGCGCCGACATCGACGGTCTCGTTGCGGCCAATCGACTTGCTGCGGTCGCGGCCGATGGCGTGGGTCTCGTCCAGCTCGACGACGATGTCCTGATTGCGTTCGGCATGGATGTACAGCTGCTCTTCGCCCTTCTTGTCCTCCATGCGGATTTCATTGAACTGCGCCGGCGTGCCGCCCTTGCTGGAGCGGCTCTTGATACCGCTTTGCGTGGCGTTGGCGGGCAGCTCGTAAGGCACCGTCTGTTCGGCGTTGTAGACGCGACCGGTGATGATCGGTCGGTCGGGGTCGCCTTCCAGGAAGCTGACGATCACCTCCTGGCCAATACGCGGGATCTGGACCGAGCCCCAGTTCTTGCCGGCCCAGTTCTGCGACACGCGGATCCAGCAGGAGCTGTTCTCGTTGGACTGGTCGTGACGATCCCAGTAGAAGTGCACCTTCACACGGCCGAACTGGTCGGTCCAGATTTCCTCGCCCTGCGGGCCGACCACCAGCGCCGTCTGCGGCCCCTGCACGATCGGCTGCACGGTCAGCGGCAGCGGTCGGAACACCTGGCTGGCGTCGATGCAGTCCAGGCGGCTGTCGAATTGCAGAGGTTCTTCGTGGGTATTGTTCTCGAAGGCCTCCTGAACGATCTGGTAGTCGGCACTGACCGCCAGGTATTCGCGGTTCTGATCGGCACGCGGGTAGCCGGTCATGCTGAACAGGTGGCCGGAGCCGATGCCTCGGGCGTTGCTACGCAGCTGAATGCGCTCGTACTGCGTGTGGATGGCCTCGATACGGTTGCGGGCGTATTGCTCGCCATCCTTGCTCTGCACGTACTCGCCGGGATAGTCGAACAACGGGTGGCCAGCGTTACTGTGCGGCCGCGAGACGATCGAGCGCACTTCCAGGCGGGCGCTGGGGCGCTGGAAGTCATAGTCGTTGAGCTCCAGCGAACCTGGCTGCACCTCGTGATTCAGGTGCCAGTCGTAGATATGGTCGCGCTCACGCATCTGATCTTCCAGCGGGAAGAACGGTACGCTGGCGTAGCCCGGTGCAGCTCGATGCGCACCGTAGGCGTCGCACAGCACCAGCACATGGCGGGCCTGCTCGTGGCGAAAGTAGTAGTAGATGCCTTCCTGCTCGAGCAGCCGGCTGACGAAGTCCAGGCTGGTTTCACGGTACTGAACGCAGTAGTCCCACTCGCGATAGGTGCGCGTCAGCGCGTCTTCGAAATCGGAGAAACCCAGGTCGCGAAACACCTGCTTGACGATGTCAGGCACCGTCTTGTTCTGGAAGATCCGGCAGTCGGAGGTTCTGGAGAGCAGCCACAACCAGGGCTTGAGGGTGACCCGGTAGCTGGCGAATTGCCCGCTACCGGCAGCCTGGCTACAGCGCGCAGCGATGCCGTGAAAATAACGGTCGCTGCCATCGGCCAATTGCAGGGTCAGGCCCATGGGCTTGCCGAGCAAGGCATTGAGCGGCAGCGAGTGATCCTCGGAAATCAGCGCCAACTCATAGGCGAATGGCCGGCTGAGCTCGTCGCGGCCTTCCATGCGGCGCAGCACCAGCACGTCACCACCCAGCGGGCTGGTGACGATGGCCATGCGTGCATCCTGGGTAATTGCCATCTGGCGTCCTCTAGCGCAGCGAGCGTTCGGGTTGTTATTGCACCTGTGCAAACGCGTAATGCAGGTCATGGTCCTGCACGCTGACCTGCACGCCAGCCAGCGGCTTGCCTTCGAGCAGGCGGCCGAGGAACTCGCGGCTCATGTCCGGCAGCATGCTGTTGGTGAGGATCGCGTCGATCTGCCGGCCGCCGCTCTCGTTCTCGGTGCAGCGCGAAACCACCAGGTCGACCACTGCGTCGTCGTAGCTGAACGGCACCTTGTGGGTGCTTTCGATGCGCTTCTTGATGCGCTCGAGCTGCAGGCGGGTGATGGCCTTGAGCATGTCGTCCGACAGCGGGTAGTAGGGGATGGTCACCAGGCGGCCGAGCAGGGCCGGCGGGAAGATCTTCAGCAGCGGCTCGCGCAGCGCCTTGGCGATGCCTTCGGGTTCGGGCATCAGCTCCGGGTCGCTGCACAGCCCGGCGATCATCTCGGTGCCGGCGTTGGTGGTGAGCAGGATCAGGGTGTTCTTGAAGTCGATCTGGCGGCCTTCGCCATCTTCCATCACGCCCTTGTCGAACACCTGGAAGAAGATCTCGTGGACGTCCGGGTGGGCCTTCTCGACCTCGTCGAGCAGCACCACGCTATAAGGGCGGCGGCGCACCGCTTCGGTCAGCACGCCGCCCTCGCCGTAGCCGATGTAGCCCGGTGGCGCGCCCTTGAGGGTGGACACCGTGTGGGCTTCCTGGAACTCGCTCATGTTGATGGTGATGACGTTCTGCTCGCCGCCGTACAGGGCTTCGGCCAGGGCCAGGGCGGTTTCGGTCTTGCCCACGCCGGAGGTGCCGGCGAGCATGAACACGCCGATCGGCTTGTTGGGGTTGTCGAGCCCGGCGCGGGAGGTCTGGATGCGCTTGGCGATCATTTCCAGAGCGTGATCCTGACCGATGATGCGTTTTTTCAGGTGCTGGTCGAGCTTGAGGACGGTTTCCAGCTCGTTGCGCGCCATGCGCCCGACCGGAATGCCGGTCCAGTCGGCGACCACCGAGGCCACCGCCTGGTAATCGACGGTCGGCAGGATCAGCGGATCTTCGCCCTGCAAGGCGCTCAGGCGGCTCTGCAGGTCGGCGAGCTTGCTGCGCAGGGCGGCGTGCTCCTCGTCGCTCAGGCGCGCCTCGCCGGCCTCGCGGCTGGTATCGTCCACTGGCTCGGCGGCAGCGCGCAGGCTGGCGCGGGTGGCCAGCAGTTCGTCGACCAGTGCCTTCTCGTCGGCCCAGCGGGTTTCCAGGGTAACCAGGCGCAGGCGCTCTTCGGCCAGGGCCGCGTCGACGTCCAGCAGTCGGCTGCCGATGCTGACGCCGATGGCTTGTTCGCGGCCGATGATGGCCAGCTCGGTTTCCAGGGCCTCGATGCGCCGACGGCTGTCATCCACCTCGGCCGGCACCGCGTGCAGACTGATCGCCACGCGGGCGCAGGCGGTGTCGAGCAGGCTCACCGACTTGTCCGGCAGCTGGCGCGCCGGGATGTAGCGGTGCGACAGCTTGACCGAGGCTTCCAGCGCCTCGTCGAGAATCTGCACCTGGTGGTGCTTTTCCATGGTCGCGGCGACGCCGCGCATCATCAGGATGGCGCGGTGCTCGGACGGCTCGTCCACCTGCACCACCTGGAAGCGGCGGGTCAGGGCCGGATCTTTCTCGATGTGTTTCTTGTACTCGGCCCAGGTAGTGGCGGCCACGGTGCGCAGGGTACCGCGGGCCAGCGCCGGCTTGAGCAGGTTGGCGGCATCGCCGGTGCCGGCCGCGCCGCCGGCGCCGACCAGGGTATGGGCTTCGTCGATGAACAGGATGATCGGTTTGGGCGAGCTCTGCACGTCCTCGATGACCTGGCGCAGGCGCTGCTCGAATTCACCCTTCATGCTCGCACCGGCTTGCAGCAGGCCAACGTCCAGGCTGCGCAGCTCGACGTCCTTGAGGCTCGGCGGCACGTCGCCGGCGACGATGCGCAGGGCGAAACCTTCGACCACCGCGGTCTTGCCCACCCCGGCCTCGCCAGTGAGGATCGGGTTGTTCTGCCGGCGCCGCATGAGGATGTCGACCAGTTGGCGGATCTCGTCGTCACGGCCGACGATGGGGTCGAGCTTGCCACTGCGCGCCTGCTCGGTGAGGTCGACGGTGAAACGC
>Ga0207790_1000273_pt1 | contig 20331 bp, 16 predicted proteins | sample HigsolmetaGSP14D_FD_184842 | JGI IMG/M metagenome (GOLD analysis project Ga0207790, IMG submission 184842) | High solid enriched microbial communities from the Joint BioEnergy Institute, USA - SP1-4-D (SPAdes) | ecosystem: Engineered > Bioreactor > SSF (Solid state fermentation) > Aerobic >...
GGCCGCCATGCGCGTGGCGTTGCAACAGTAGCCGAGCCACCCGTTGCACCAGCAGCCGAGCATGGCTCGGCTCTACCGGTCTACCGGCGCTGCGGCGGTCACCGTTCCGAAGGCCCGCTCTGGTCGTATTCGCGCGGCGCCACCAGCTGCGGTTGGATCAGCTCGATGAAGGCGCGCGCCTGTTTGGACAGCACCTTGCCCCGGCGCACGATCACGCCGTAGCTGCGCTCGGGGAACCAGGCGCGCATCGAACGGGCCACCAGCCGTTCGCGGTCGGCCTCGCCCAGGCACAGTGAGGGCACGATGGAAATGCCCATGCCCATCGCCACGTACTGCTTGATCACTTCCCAGCCACCGACCTCCAGCGCCACGGTGTACGGCAGGCGGTGGCGCTGGAAAACCTGGTCCACCAGCCGGTAGGTGATCTGCCGCTTGGGTGGCAACACCAGCGGGTGCCGGGAGATCGCCTCCAGTTCCAACGCACCGGTGGCCAGGTCATGCCCATGCGGCACGATCAGCATCTGCTCGAAACGGTAGGCCGGAGCGTAGCTGAGGTCCGATGGCACGTCCGTCATCGAGCCCACCGCCAGATCCGCCGCATCGTCGCGCAGCAGCTCGGTGCCGTCGGCACTGATCGCGTTGTGCAGGGTCAGGCGCACATCCGGATGGACCTGGCGGAAACGCTCCACGATGGCCGGCAGCAGGTACAGGATCGTGGTGCTGTTGGCGGCGATGTTCAGCTCGCCCGCATCCAGCCCGCGCACCTTCTCGCGGAAGCGCGCATCCAACCCATCCAGGTTCTCCACCAGGGGCAGCGCCATGTCGTAGAGGATCTGGCCCTCGCGGCTGGGCACCAGGCGGCGTCCGCTGCGCTCGAACAACGGCACCCCCAACTCGCGCTCCAGCGCCTGCAACTGCTGGCTGATGGCCGGCTGGCTGACGAACAGCGCCTCAGCAGCCCGTGAGACCGATCCCAGCCGCACGGTCTGGCAGAACGCGCGCAGCGGCTTGAGCCGGTCGGATTTGTAGGAAAAACGCGGGCTTGGCGATCGTGGCGTGGGCATGATGTCACGAGTATAAGCGCAGCTTATGCCGTGCATTGCAATATCTGCTTTGTCAAATATGGGTGCCCGACGGCACGGTGGCGTCATTCGCTACTCCGGAGCACCGACATGTCTGCCGTTTCCGCCGCGCCTGCCACCCCGCCGACCAAGGCAACCCCCGGTATCCGCCTGACCACCCAGGTGGCCGGCCAGGCCGCGCTGCTGCCGGCGCCCCTGCTGGCGCTGCTGGTCTCGCTGCACCGGGCGGTGGAGCCGGGTCGGCAGGCGCAGCTGCAGGCCCGTCGCGAGCGCCAGGCGTTCTTTGACCAGGGCGGCCTGCCGGATTTCCGCACCGACACCGCCTCCATCCGCCAGGCGGACTGGCGCGTGGCGCCGCTGCCGGCCGCCCTGCAGGACCGCCGCGTGGAGATCACCGGGCCGACCGACGCCAAGATGGTCATCAATGCGCTGAACTCCGGGGCCAAGGTGTTCATGGCCGACTTCGAGGATTCCACCGCGCCGACCTGGAGCAACCTGCTGGGCGGGCAGCAGACACTGGCGGCGGCCGTGCGCGGCGACCTGACCTACACCGCCCCGCCGTCGCAGGGGGCGCCGGGCAGGCACTACACGCTGCGCCCGTACGAGGAGCAGGCCGTGCTGATCGTCCGCCCGCGCGGCTGGCACCTGGATGAAAAGCATGTCCACGTGGATGGGCAGCCGCTGGCCGGCGGCCTGTTCGATGCCGCCGTGTTCGCGTTCCACAACGCCCGCGCGCTGCGGGCGAAGGACCGCGGCCCGTACTTCTACCTGCCCAAGCTGCAGAGCATGGAAGAGGCCGCCCTGTGGGAGACCGCGCTGTCGCACATCGAAGGCATGCTCGGCCTGCCGCACGGGCAGATCAAGGTCACCGTGCTGATCGAAACGCTGCCGGCGGTGTTCGAGATGGACGAGATCCTGCACGCATTGCGCGAGCGCATCGTCGGCCTGAACTGTGGGCGCTGGGATTACATCTTCTCCTACCTGAAGACCTTCCGCCGCCACGCCGACCGGGTGCTGCCCGAGCGCGGCCAGGTGACCATGACCCAGCCGTTCCTGAAGGCCTATTCCGAACTGCTGATCCAGACCTGCCACCGCCGCGGCGCGCATGCGATGGGCGGCATGGCCGCGCAGATTCCGATCAATCACGATGCCGCGGCCAACGAGCAGGCCATGGCCCGTGTGCGCGCCGACAAGCTGCGCGAGGTCAGCGCCGGTCATGACGGCACCTGGGTCGCCCATCCCGCGCTGATTCCCGTGGCCATGGCCATATTCGATGCACACATGCCCACGCCGAACCAGCAGCACGTGCTGCGCCAGGACGTGCGCGTGGACCGCGATGCGCTGATCGCCCGGCCAACCGGCACGATCACCCGCGCCGGCTTCGAGGGCAACGTGGAGGTCTGCGTGCGCTACCTGGCCGCCTGGCTGGAGGGCAACGGCTGCGTGCCCATCCACCACCTGATGGAAGACGCGGCCACCGCCGAGATCAGCCGCAGCCAGCTGTGGCAGTGGCTGCACACGCCCGGCCAGCAGCTCGAGGATGGCACCGCCATCGAGCTGGGGCTGCTGCAGGCCACCCTGGCGCAGCTGCCGGCCCGGCTGGGCGATACCCGCAGCCTGCCCGGCGGCGGCCGCATCGGCGAAGCCATCGCCCTGCTGGACGCGCTCAGCCGCGCCCCCGAACTGACCGAGTTCCTCACCCTGCCGGCCTACGAACGCCTGCCCTGAGCCGGCGCCCCCTGTGCACTCCATCCTCGAACGGGAGAACCCCATGAGCACGCTGCCCACCGCCGAACAGATCCAGCACGACTGGGACACCCACCCGCGCTGGGAAGGGATCCAGCGCAACTACACCGCCGCCGATGTCGTGCGCCTGCGCGGCACCGTGCACATCGAGCATTCGCTGGCCCGCCTGGGCGCGGAAAAGCTGTGGGCCGCGCTGCATGAGCGTGAGTTCGTCAACGCCCTGGGGGCGCTGACCGGCAACCAGGCCATGCAGCAGGTCAAGGCCGGGCTGAAAGCCATCTACCTGTCCGGTTGGCAGGTGGCGGCCGATGCCAATCTGGCCGGCCAGATGTATCCGGACCAGTCGCTGTACCCGGCCGACTCGGTGCCGGCGGTGGTCAAGCGCATCAACAACACCCTGCTGCGTGCCGACCAGCTGCACCACGCCGAAGGGCGGGACGACATCGACTTCCTGCAGCCGATCGTGGCCGACGCCGAGGCCGGCTTCGGCGGCGTGCTCAATGCCTTTGAACTGATGAAGGCGATGATCGAGGCCGGTGCTGCCGGCGTCCACTTCGAGGACCAGCTGGCCTCGGTGAAGAAGTGCGGCCACATGGGCGGCAAGGTGCTGGTGCCGACCCGCGAGGCGATCGAAAAGCTCAACGCGGCCCGCCTGGCGGCCGATGTGCTGGGGGTGCCGACGCTGCTGGTGGCGCGCACCGATGCCGAAGCGGCGGACCTGCTGACCAGCGACATCGACGCCAACGATCGCCCCTTCACCACCGGCGAGCGCACGGTGGAAGGCTTCTACAAGACCCGCAACGGGCTGGACCAGGCGATCAGCCGGGGCCTGGCCTACGCCCCCTACGCCGACCTGGTGTGGTGCGAAACGGGCAAGCCGGACCTGGAGTTCGCACGCCGCTTCGCCGAGGCCATCCATGCGCGGTTCCCCGGCAAGCTGCTGGCCTACAACTGCTCGCCCAGCTTCAACTGGAAGAAGAACCTGGACGACGCCACCATCGCGCGGTTCCAGCGCGAGCTGGGCAGCTACGGCTACAAGTTCCAGTTCATCACCCTGGCCGGCTTCCACGCCCTGAACTACGGCATGTTCAACCTGGCCCACGGCTACGCACGGCACCAGATGAGTGCCTTCGTGGAACTGCAGGAAGCGGAGTTCGAGGCGGCCGAGCGCGGCTTCACCGCGGTCAAGCACCAGCGCGAAGTGGGTACGGGCTACTTCGATGCGGTGACCCAGGCGATCCAGCAGGGGCAGTCTTCCACCACCGCCCTGACCGGTTCCACCGAGGAAGCGCAGTTCCACAACCCCCGCGCGGCCTGAGCGCGCGCCGGTCGGTGGCGGCCGGATTGTTCCCCGCCACCGGCCTCCCGCGCCCGCCGCCGCTGATCGGAAAGCGCTTGCGCCGCCCTGCGCCCGGGCGCACCATCGGCCCGCACCGGCAGGGACGGCCGGGCGCCTGGCCGCCTTCACGCGCGGCCTGCGTTGGAGCTCTCAGGACGGGCGTCCCATCCGCGAAAAGTGAGAGACAGCGCACATTTTCGCGCGGTGGTATGCTCCGCGCATCAGTAGGGACGGACTGAACGGCGGGACGGGGGATGAACGGCAAGGGTGTGGCCGAAACCGCGCATGAAACAGCGGGCGTTGCCTCCACGGCGATGGGTGAGATCGTGCACGCCATTCTGTCGGCCGAAGAGTTCGCGCTGTTCGCCCGGTTTGCCCGCCAACGCACCCTGCAGCATGGCGAATACCTGTTCCGCCGCGGCCACCGCGGCAGCAGCATGTATATCGTCGTGGACGGCCTGGTGGAGCTGGATTTCGGCGAAGACCTGGTGATCAAGGAACTGCGGGCCAACGAGTTCTTCGGTGAGCTGGGCCTGCTGATCGGTGACCACATGCGCAGCGCCGATGCGCGCGCGCTGTCCACGACCCGCGTGCTTGAACTGGGCAACGCTGATTTCCAGCGGCTGGTGGATTCGGATCCCGGACTGATCGCGTTTTTTCTGCGCCGTACGATCATGCGGGTGGTCAGCAACGAGCAGGCACTGATCGGCCAGCTGCGCCGCCGCAACCACGATCTGGAAACGGCGCTGGACAACCTGTACGTCACCACGCACCAGCTCACCCATACCCGCGAACTGGTGCGTACCGACGAACTCACCGGCCTGCACAACCGGCGCGGTCTGAGCCTGCACCTGCAGGAAAACCGCGCCCACGGCACGCCGCCGCAGGCGCTGCTGCTGATCGACTGCGACCGCTTCAAGCAGATCAATGACCGCCATGGCCACCAGGCCGGCGACCGTGTCCTGCAGAGCATGGGCAACATCCTGCGCTCGATGGCCAGCGAGGATGACCTGGCCGTGCGGCTGGGCGGGGACGAGTTCTGCCTGCTGCTGGGCCGCGCCAACATGCAGATGGTCCGGCATGCGGCGGAGTTCATCCTGAGCGCGGTGCACGGGCTGATCGAACGCAGCCACGGTTCGCCGCACGCCTGCCCGGTGAGCATCGGCGCGTGCATGCTGGACAGCGAGGCCGACTGGAGCGAGTGGTATGCGCGCGCCGATCGGGCGCTGTACCAGGCCAAGCGCGAGGGAGGCGACCGTGTACGCTGGCCGTCGGATGTCGTGGACGCTGCATAAGGAGCGCACACGATGACCACGGACGTCGACCCCATCGCCACCGATCCAGCCGCGCCCACGCAGAGCGCGCAGCTGCGCGCGCTGCTGTTCACCGACCTGTGTGATTCGGTTGCCCTGGTCGAGCGGGTTGGCGACGCCGCCGCCGTCGAGCTGTTCCAGCAGCACGACCGGCTGGTGCTGGGCCTGCAGCAGCGCTGGAACGGCCAGCTGATCGATCGTTCCGACGGCCTGTTCCTGTTGTTCGAGCGTCCGGTGGACGCGCTGGGTTTCGCGCTGGCGTATCAGCAGGGTCTGCGTGAACTCGGTGAGCAGTCCTCGATTGAACTCTGCGTGCGCGCCGGCCTGCACGTGGGCGAAGTGATCGTCTGGAAGAACGCCGCCGATGCCGTGGCGCTGGGCGCCAAGCAGGTGGAAGTGGAAGGCCTGGCCAAGCCGATGGCCGCGCGCCTGATGCAACTGGCACGGCCCGGACAGCTGCTGGTATCGGCTACCGCTGAATCGATGGTGCGGCGTAGCGCTGCGCGCATGAGCGACGGCCCCCAGGCGTTGCAGTGGACCTCCTGTGGCCGCTGGCGCTTCAAGGGTGTGGCACAGCCGATGGAAGTATTCGCGGTGCAGGCCCCCGGCATGCCCAGGACCCGGCGACCGCGCCAGAGCGACAAGGCGACGCGGGACATTCCGCTGTGGCGCCGACCGCTGGCGATCGTTGCGCAGGCCGCCCTGGCGCTGTCGCTGCTGATCGGTGGCTGGTTCCTGACCCGTTCGCCGCCTGTGATCGCCTTTGCCGAGCGCGATTGGGTGGTGCTTGCTGATGTGCACAACACCACCGGCGAGACCATTTTCGATGACTCCATGCGTCAGGCGCTGCTTGTGGGTCTGGAGCAGTCCAAGTACATCAATGTGCTCGCGCAGGGCAAGGTCAGCGAAAGCCTGGAGATGGCCCGCGTACCCGTGGACAGCCCGTTGAGCATGGCGTTGGCGGTCGATGTCGCCAATCGGGAGGGCGCGCGCGCAGTGCTGCTCCCTTCCGTGGTCCCCCGTGCAGGCGGCTATGAAGTCCGGATCGAACTGGTCGATCCAACCACCTCCAAGGTAGTCCAGCGTTATGCGGCGCGCGCCGACGTGCTTGATGATTCGGTCGCAGCGGTCGGGACGGTTGTCGAAGAGGTGCGTGAAGGGCTCGGTGAGTCGATGAAGGGGCTGTCGGAGTCGGTTCCTCTGCCGCTGGCCTCCACCCGCAACCTGCGCGCATTGCGGGCCTATGCGCTGGCTGAGAAGGCGCTGGCTCAACGTCGATTTGACGAAGCCATGCAGCTGTACCGGGCTGCGATCGAGTTGGACCCTGAGTTCGCATTGGCCTACACCTCCATCGCCCGCCTGTACGCGCGTGTTGCCAATCGGGCAGAGGCGCGCGTCTATCTCGAAAAGGCGATGGGGTTGCAGTCACGCTTGCCCCATCGTGAGCGTCTGTATCTGCGAGGCTGGCAGGCCGAGCTGGAAGCTGCAGGTTGGCCGCTTGAGTCCTGGCGCGTTCTGGCCAGCATGTACCCCGACTCCTTCGCCGGTCTTTCCAACGCCAGTTGGTACCTGTTGCAGGAGAATCGGTTCAAGGAAGCCGAGCCCCTCGCGCGTGCCGCATCGGTGCCACAGGATCATCTGCGTTCATGGCCGATGGTTCTGCTTGCCCGCATCCAGCTCGCGATGAATCAACCCGAAGCGGCGTTGCAGACGCTCAAGCAGGTTGCGATTCTGCAGCACAACGACATCGACGACACCCAGGTCGATGTGCTGATTGCGTTGCGCCGCTACCCGGAGGCAGAAAGCCTGTTGGAGAGACTCGGGTCCGGACAAGACGATCTCAATCGTCTGATGATCATGCGCGCGCACCTGCTGCTTGCCGCGGACCGTGGAGATTGCAGCCAGGTCGTCACCGCCGTCAGCGGCAATTCCCACCAGATGGCCTTGGCGGACTACCAGGTGCAGCAGGAGCTGATGCACGCCACGGGCTCTGTGCTGTGCAGTTCTGGATCCGCACGGCAGCTGGGCGCGCTGGGAGATCAACTCACCGGTCTGCTGCGGGATCGGGACCATCCCAACCTGCGTGATCGTACGCTTCAGTTGCTGGGTGTCGTCTACCTTGCTCAGCGTGACGGACAGCGGGAGTTGGCGTCTCGTTTGTTGCGAGACAACATGCGGGTGTTACAGGCACAGCGGAGTCCGGTGACCCGTCGCTGGCTGGCGGTCACACAGGCCATGGAAAAACTGCAGCAAGGGCAGGCCGATCAGGCGCTTCGTCTGCTGTCGCCCCTCATGGACGGAAGCGAGCCGTATCAGGCGCACGTGGTGATGCTGCACGCGCATCGGATGCTCAATGATGCCCCAGCGGTAAAGGTTCAGCAGGATTGGCTTGCCAACCACAGGGGCGTGGCCATCGCCGAGGTCCCTGCCATGCAGCTGTGGCAGGCGCTCAATGTGCATGACGCTGCGACGTGGAGCGCGCCGGCACAGGTTGCGGGCGCGCCTTGAATCAGCTGATTGTGTCGCTGACCCTGCCTGCCTCGAAGCAGAAGATGATCGTCATCGAAGCGGTCGAGTTGACGAGATAGTCTTCCAGCTCTGCGCGGATGGAGGCGAACTCGCTGGGGGACGCCAGCTCACCCACGGCCAGACAGGCCGTGTCACAGGGCGCGGTGATGCCGATGCCGGCCAGGGCGCCTACCGGATCGGTGATGAACTGTGCACGAAATGCCATGTCGCCGATCAGATGATCCAGCAGCAGTGACGCTTCTGCAGGAGAGAGTGGACCCGCATGGGATGCTGTGCTCATGTCGTGGACTCTTGGTGTGGAACCACTCTATCGGCCAAGGGACGGTGCAATTGAGGGGGCATTCCTTCTTACGCAATGCCGCTCGGACAGGCGTTCGGGACGCCATCCGGGTGTCGCCGCCGCTGTCCTGTGCGGCCTCTCCACACGGCAATTTCTTCCACTATGCTGCGTGCCATTCCCTCTGTCCTTCCGAGTGTCATGCAGATCCGGCGATGCGCAATTGTGATGTTTGAGCCGTACTCCGATCTTGAACTGGATTTCAGTCTTCTGCTTCGAGGTGGCGCCGGGATCACCAGAACGCCGCGCTGGCGTGCATTGGCCGCGCACCTGGATGGCCCGGTTGTGCTGGACGCAGAGGACGTCGCTCTGCTGGGTCGGATGGATGCGGAGCGCTGGATTTCGCCAGCCTCTCTGGGCGAGCACAGCAGCAGGGTTCCCCCTTTGCTGGAAGCGGGGCTTGTCATCAGTGACCAGGATGCATCCGTGGTGCATTGCGTTCGTGACCTCGCGGTACGCGAGGCGAACTGGTGGCCGCTGGCTGCCTTGACGCATCGGATGGGGCGCTGGAAAGGGATCGACAGTGTCAAGGACATGCACGAAGCGAAGTTGACCACGGCGCGCGAGCTGCACGCGCGCCATGGATCTCCGCCTCCCGCCGTGGACGCCCCGGTCGGCACCGCTGCAATAGCGTTGCCTGTCAGCAGCGAGGATGCTCGCGACGAGGTGCTCGCGCGGCGTGTCACGTGCCGCAATTTCGATGTTGACCGGTCGCTTCCGCTTGAACTGGTCGCCAAGGTGCTCAAGCGGACCGTGAAGGCGCATGCCGTGATGCGCCCTGGCGAGGACATGGAGTTCCTCAAGAAGAACATCCCTTCGGCAGGCGGTCTGCACCCGTTGGAGACCTACGTGGTGGCGGTGGATGTCGACGGGCTCGAGCCCGGCATCTATCACTACCATCCTGTCGAACATGCGCTACGCCCGGTGCACGTACCTGATCTGGATCTCAGGCAGGCGCTGCCAACGTTCCTGGCAGGTCAGCAGTGGTTCGCCGATGCGCCGCTTCACCTCATTCAGGTTGCACGCTTTCCGCGGAACTACTGGAAGTATCGAAAGCATCCAAAGGCCTACCGCGCCGTGCTGCTGGATGCAGGTCACCTGTCACAGCAGTGGATGCTCTCGGCAACCGAGCTTGGGCTTGCCGCCTACGTGACGGCCGCAATCAATGAGATTGACGTGGAGGCCGCGCTGGGCCTTGATGGAATAGCGAGCAGCCCGGTGATGATGTGTGGGCTGGGATGGCGTGCAACCGACAAGGTGACCAGTGAGTTTGATCCTGGCGAACGCGTCTGGAAGCAGGCGTCATCCCCCTGAGTGATATCGGCCGGAGGTGGCCCAGGCGAGTGTCGGACGTCAGAGGGATGGGCGGAGCAGGTCTGCGGCCTCCGCCCCGCACGGCCAGCCGCTGCAGCCCCGGATGCTGCAGCGGCCGATCAGCTGGCCCCTCACCCCACCTCGAAATCGACCAGCACCGCCCCGTCACCCACCTGATCCCCCGCCTTGGCGCGGTAGCCCTTCACCGTGCCATCGGCCGGTGCCTGCAGGGTGTGCTCCATCTTCATCGCTTCCAGCACCACCAGGGGGGTGCCGCGGGTAACCTGCGTGCCGTCGGCCACCAGGGTCGCCACGATCCGGCCGGGCATCGGGGCCAGCAGGCTGCCTGCGTCGGCGCCGGACTGCTCCGATTCGCTCACCGGGTCATGCAGGGTGAAACGGTGTTGTCCGTCGTTGCCGAACAGATACAGCTGGTCGCCGTCGCGCAGCAGCTGCAGCGTCCAGCGCGTGCCGTCCAGCTGCGCGCTGAGCGTGCCATCCGCGCTGTGGCCGAGGACCTGCTGCGCGGGACGGTCATCGCACTGCACACGCCAGCCCTGCGCCTGCGGCCATACCTTCACCGTGCGGGTGTGCTCGCCGTGCTGCAGGGGCACCACGCGTGCGGCAGGGCTGCCCATGCGCCAACCATCCTGCGCGCGCCACGGCGAATGCGCGTCGCGCGGATCGGTCGCTGCGTGCGGCGTGGTGGTCACCGCCGCCAGCGCCGCCAGCGTCCACAGCGCTTCGCTGACATCGCCGTCCGCGCGCAGTGCCGCCTGTTCGCGTTCGATCAGGGCGGTATCCAGCCTGGCCTCGGCGAACGAACCGGTCTGCACCAGCCGGCGCAGGAAACCGGCGTTGGTGGTTACCCCCACCACCTGGCAGTCGGCCAGCGCCTGGCGCATGCGCCGTAGTGCCGCGTCACGGTCCACATCCCACACGATCAGCTTGGCGATCATCGGGTCGTAGTACGGCGTGATGCTGTCGCCTTCCTCGACACCCGTATCCACGCGCACGTTCGCCGAGGGCGCAGGCAGGCGCAGGCGGCGCAGGGTGCCGGTGGACGGCAGGAACCCGCGGTCGGCATCTTCGGCATACAGGCGCGCTTCGATGGCATGGCCGTGGATGCGCAGCTCCTCCTGGCGGCGGGGCAGCGGCTGGCCGGCGGCCACGCGCAGCTGCCATTCCACCAGGTCGGTGCCGGTGATGAACTCGGTGACCGGGTGTTCCACCTGCAGGCGGGTGTTCATTTCCATGAAATAGAAATCGCCGTCCGGGCCGGCAATGAACTCCACCGTGCCCGCACCCACGTAGCCCACCGCGCGTGCGGCATCCACCGCGGCCTTGCCCATCGCCGCGCGGCGTTGTTCGCTCATGCCCGGCGCCGGTGCTTCTTCCAGCACCTTCTGGTGGCGGCGCTGCACCGAGCAGTCGCGCTCGAACAGGTAGACCGCGTCGCCGTGCGTATCACCGAACACCTGGATCTCGATATGACGCGGGCGCTCCACGTACTTTTCCACCAGCACATGCGCATTGCCGAACGCGGCGGCGGCTTCGCGCTGGCAGCTGGCCAGTGCCTCGACGAAGTCCTCGCTGCGTTCGACCTTGCGCATGCCCTTGCCGCCGCCACCGGCGCTGGCCTTGATCAGTACCGGGTAACCGATGCCGTCGGCCTGTTCGCGCAGGAACTGCGGGTCCTGCTGCACGCCGTGGTAGCCCGGCGTCAGCGGCACGCCGGCGTTGGCCATCAGCGCCTTGGCGGCGCTCTTGTCACCCATCGCGCGGATGGCACTGGCCGGCGGGCCGATGAAGGTGATGCCGGCCGCCGCGCAGGCGTCGGCAAAGTCGGCGTTCTCGGACAGGAAGCCGTAGCCGGGGTGGATGGCCTGCGCGCCGCTGCGGCGCGCCGCCTCCAGCAGCACATCACCACGCAGGTAGCTTTCGCGCGCCGCGGCCGGGCCGATGTGCAGGGCCTCATCGGCCAGCCGCACGTGGCGTGCGCCGCGGTCAGCGTCGGAGTACACCGCGACCGTGGCGATGCCCAGGCGGCGGCAGGTGGCGATGACGCGGCAGGCGATCTCGCCGCGGTTGGCGATCAGGACTTTGGTGAACATGGCAACAGACTCGGTCATGGCGCGGATTACATGCGGAACACGCCGAAGCGTGTCTGCTGCGGGGCGGCGTTGAGGCTGGCCGACAACGCCAGGGCGAGCACGCGGCGGGTGTCGGCCGGGTCGATGATGCCGTCGTCCCACAGCCGCGCGCTGGCGTAGTAGGGATGACCCTGCTGCTCGAACTGCTCGCGGATGGGGGCCTTGAACGCCTCTTCCTCGTCGGCGGGCCACTGCCCACCCTTGGCCTCGATGCCATCGCGCCTGACCGTGGCCAGCACGCTGGCGGCCTGCTCGCCGCCCATCACCCCGATGCGCGCGTTCGGCCACATCCACAGGAAGTTCGGCGAGTACGCGCGGCCGCACATGCCGTAGTTGCCGGCGCCGAACGAGCCCCCGATGACCACGGTGAACTTGGGGACCCTGGCACAGGCCACGGCCATCACCAGCTTGGCACCGTCCTTGGCGATGCCGCCCTGTTCGTACTTGCGGCCGACCATGAAGCCGGTGATGTTCTGCAGGAACACCAGCGGGATGTTGCGCTGGGTGCACAGCTCGATGAAGTGCGCGCCCTTCAGCGCGGACTCGGAGAACAGGATGCCGTTGTTGGCGATGATGCCCACCGGATAGCCGTGCAGATGCGCAAAGCCGGTGACCAGGGTGTTGCCATAGCGCGGCTTGAACTCGTCAAAGCGCGAGCCGTCCACCAGCCGCGCGATCACTTCGCGCACATCGAACGGCTTGCGTGTGTCGGCCGGAATCACGCCGTACAGCTCCTGCGCGGGCAGCAGCGGTTCCTGCGGCGGTTGCATCGCCATCGCCGGCTCGGGCTTGCGCCAGTTGAGCTGGGCGATGATGGCGCGCACCCGCGCCAGCGCCTGCAGGTCGTTGTCGGCCATGTGGTCGGCCACGCCGGACAGGCGGGTGTGCACGTCGGCCCCGCCGAGATCCTCGGCGCTGACCACCTCGCCGGTGGCAGCCTTCACCAGCGGCGGGCCGCCCAGGAAGATGGTGCCCTGCTCACGCACGATCACCGTTTCATCGCTCATCGCCGGCACATAGGCGCCGCCGGCGGTGCAGCTGCCCATCACGCAGGCGATCTGCGGAATGCCCTGCGCCGAAAGATTGGCCTGGTTGTAGAAGATGCGGCCGAAATGATCACGGTCGGGGAAGACCTCGTCCTGCAGCGGCAGGAAGGCGCCGCCGGAGTCGACCAGGTAGATGCAGGGCAGGTGGTTCTGCTCGGCGATCTCCTGCGCGCGCAGGTGCTTTTTCACCGTCATCGGGTAGTAGGTGCCGCCCTTGACCGTGGCGTCGTTGGCCACGATCACGCATTCCACGCCACTGACGCGGCCGATCCCGGCCACCACGCCCGCGGCGGGCACGGCGTCGTCGTACATGCCATGCGCCGCCAGCGGAGCGATTTCCAGCAGGGCGCTGCCGGGGTCGAGCAGGGCATCGATGCGCTCGCGCACCAGCAGCTTGCCGCGTGCGGTGTGCTTGGCCCGTGCTGCCTCGCTGCCGCCCAGCGCGGTGCGGGCGAGGGTGGCATGCAGGTCGTCCACCACCGCCTGCATGGCGGCGCGGTTGGTTTCAAAGGTCTCGCTGCCCGGTTGCAGCTGGCTGGTCAGTACGGTCATCGCGGTGGCCTTACAGGGTGCGCTGGAACAGTTCGCGGCCGATCAGCATGCGGCGGATCTCCGAGGTGCCGGCGCCGATCTCATACAGCTTGGCATCGCGCCACAGGCGGCCGGTCGGGTACTCGTTGATGTAGCCGTTGCCACCGAGGATCTGGATCGCCTGGCCGGTCAGCCAGGTGGCCTTCTCGGCCGCGTACAGGATCGCGCCGGCCGCATCCTGGCGGGTGGTGCGGCCCTGGTCGCAGGCCCGCGCCACGGCGTAGACATACGCGCGGCAGGCGCCCAGGCCCACGTACATGTCGGCGATCTTGGCCTGGATCAGCTGGAAGCTGCCGATGGCCTCACCGAACTGGTGGCGCTCGTGCACGTACGGCATGACCACATCCATCGCCGCGGCCATCAGGCCCAGCGGGCCGCCGGAGAGCACCACGCGCTCGTAGTCCAGCCCGGACATCAGCACACGCACGCCGCCGCCCACCGCACCCAGCACGTTCTCTTCCGGGACCTCGCAGTCCTGGAACACCAGCTCGCAGGTCGGCGAGGAGCGCATGCCCAGCTTGTCCAGCTTCTGCGCGGTGGTGAAGCCCTTCATGCCCTTTTCCACCAGGAAGGCGGTGATGCCCTTGGCACCGGCGTCCGGGTCGGTCTTGGCGTACACCACCAGCACGTCGGCATCCGGTCCGTTGGTGATCCACATCTTGTTGCCGTTGAGCACGTAGCGGTCGCCGCGCTTGTCCGCACGCAGCTTCATCGACACCACGTCCGAACCCGCACCGGGCTCGCTCATCGCCAGCGCACCCACCTTGGCGCCGCTGCACAGGTCGGGCAGGAAGCGCTGTTTCTGCTCCTCGTTGCCGTTCTTGCGCAGCTGGTTCACGCACAGGTTGGAGTGCGCGCCATAGGACAGGCCGATGCCGCCGGAGGCGCGCGAAATCTCTTCCATCGCCACCACGTGGGCCAGGTAGCCCATGCCGGTGCCGCCGTACGCTTCTTCCACGGTCAGCCCGAGCAGGCCCTGTTCGCCCAGCTTCGGCCACAGCGCCTGCGGGAACTGGTTGGTTTCATCGGCCTGTGCGGCCAGCGGCGCGATCTGCGAGGCGGCGAACTGGGACACGCTCTGCCGCAGCAGGTCGATGTCCTCGCCAAGGTTGAAATCAAGGGAAGGCACGTGCATGGGGCGGCTCCGCGGTCAGCAAAGGGGTCGAGAGGGGCGCCGGTGGGGGGCGGACAGCCGTCCGCGCAGGCGATGGCCCAGCGTAGCGCCAACCGCTCAAGAAGTGAACAAAGGTTCAAAAAATGAACTTACAATCACCGCATGGCCTACAAACGCTCGGCACTGATGGAAGAACGCATGGCAGGCGCGCGCGAGCGCATCCTGCTGGCAACCCGCACGCTGGTCGCCGCCGGCGGCTACCGCAGCGCGCCGGTCACGGCCGTGGCGGCCCAGGCGGGCGTGTCCACCGGGCTGATCTACCGGCACTTCCCGTCCAAGGCCGACCTGTTCGTGGAGGTGCTCAACGCCGCGGTGGAGCATGAGCTGCGCATCCTGGACGACATCGCCGCCGGCAGTGGCGCTCCGGTCCAGCGGCTGCGCCAGGCCGTGGCCGCCTTCGTGCGTCGTGCGCTGGCCGGCCCGGGGTTGGCCCATGCCTTCATCGTGGAGCCGGTGGACCCGGAGGTGGAGGCCGAGCGCATGCGCGGCCGGCGCCGCTTCGGTGGCGTGTTCCGGCAGCTGGTGGAGGAGGGCATCGCCTGCGGCGCACTGCCGGAACAGGACCCGGATGTCGCCGCCGCCTGCCTGGTGGGCGCCTTCACCGAGGCACTGGTGGGGCCCACCGCGCCCAGCCGCCAGCCGCACCGCGACGACGACGCACTGGTGGAGTCCATCTGCGGCTTCTGTCTGCGGGCGCTGGGCGCGCGCTGACCGGGCGTTGCGGCTGGCGCTGCCGATGCTGCGCTGCGTCAGCGGCATCGCTGTTGCCGCGGCCTGAACGCGTTCTATACTCGCGCGGCAGGCTCGCTCGCTCAGCCGTGGTCCACCGACTACCAGCCAGGGGTACCGAAGAGTGCGGAATTACGATCTGGAGTTCCTGAAACGCTTCTCCATGGTGATTGCCCTGTTGGCCTTCATCACCCTGTGCCTGATCCTGCTGGCCGCCTGGCTGCACACGCGCATTCCGCCGGAGGTCTCGCCCACCGCGGCCAAGCGCACCGAACAGCGCATCGCGCCGGTCGGTGCGGTCTACGCCGGCAGCACCGGCGCGGCCGCGCAGGCCGCCGCACAGGCCGCCGCGCTGGCCAAGGCCGCTTCGCAGGTCGCCTACGGCGGCACGCTGGACGGCAAAGTGATCTACGACAATCTGTGCACGGCGTGCCACACCAACGGCGTCGGCCTGGCGCCCACGCTGGACCACGCGCACTGGGATGCGCGCATCGCGCAGGGCAAGGAAACGCTGTACAAGCATGCCATCGAGGGCTACACCGGCCCGGACGGCGGCATCATGCCGCCCAAGGGTGGCAACCCGGCGCTGAGCGAAGAGCAGATCCACGCCACCGTGGACTGGATGCTGGACAACCTGAAATAACCGCGGTGTCCGCGTGCCGGGAACGACCGGTTTTCATCATTTCTGGGTAGAGTGGCGGCCTGCCGATCGGCGCGCGTGGTCGCGCCGGTGCGGTTCCCGTTGCTGACCCCGGAGTTGTTGCCGATGCGCCGTTGTTCCTTCGCCCTTGCCCTGGCCCTGGCCACCCACGGCGCATCCGCGCAGCCGCAACCGAAGCCGGAGGCCGCGCACGGCCTGCCGGGCACCCTGGCAACCGGGACCGCCAGCGTCACCCTGACCCGCGCACCGGCCGACTGGCGCAGCCTGGACGGCCAGTACGTGCGCATTGCCGCGCCGCTCACCCTGGTGGGCACCGATGGCCTGGATCGCGCCGGGCAACTTACCGTGGCCTTCGACGGGCGCCTGTGGCAGCCCACCGAAGTGGCCGCGCCCGGCAGTGCCGGCAGCGCCCAGGTGCTGGCCAGCAACCAGCGCCGCCGGTTGATCATCGATGATGGCAGCCAGGCGCGCGATCCCGCGGGCGTGCCGTACCTGGCCGCCGGCACCGTGCTGCGCACGGGCATGCAGCTGCGCAACGTGGAAGGCCGGGTGCAGGTGGATGCGCAGGGCCAGGCCACCCTGCAGCCGGGTCGCCCGCTGGTGGTCCCGGCGCTGGAACGCCCGGCCACGCCGCCGCAGGTGGCCGGGGGGCTGCGGGTGGCCGCCTTCAATCTGGAAAACTTCTTCAACGGTGATGGCCAGGGCGGGGGGTTCCCCACCCTGCGCGGTGCCCGTACGCTGGCCGAACACCAGGCGCAGCTGGCCAAGCTGGTGGCCACCATCGTGCCGCTGCAGGCCGATGTGGCCGCGCTGATGGAACTGGAAAACGATGGCTACGGCCCGCTGTCGGCGGTGGCGCAGCTGGTGGATGCGATCAATGCCGCGCCGGGCAGCAGTGGCGACTGGCGCTTCATCGATGCCGGCAAGGGTCCGGGTGACAACCCCATCCGGGTCGGCATCGTCTACCGCAGCAGCCGGGTGACCCCGCTGGGCACGCCGGCCACGCGGGAAGGCGGGCCGTTCGCCGAACACAGCCGCGTGCCGCTGGCACAGGCGTTCCGCGCCGGTGACGGCGCACCGTTCGTGGTGGTGGCCAACCACTTCAAGTCCAAAGGCTGCCGCGACGCCAGCGGCGCCGATGCGGACCAGAACGATGGCCAGGGCTGCTGGAATGCCACCCGGGTGGCCTCGGCCGAGCAGCTCGATGCCTGGCTGAAAACCGACCCCACCGGCACCGGCACGACCGATGCGGTGCTGCTGGGCGACTTCAATGCCTACGCCCAGGAAGGCCCCCTCCGCGCGCTGCGTACCCTGGGCTGGCAGGACGCCTTCACCGTGGCCAAGGTGGAGCGCCCCTACAGCTACGTCTACAACGGCTACAGCGGGCGCCTGGATCATGCGCTGCTGAGCGCCGGCATGGCCGCACGGCTGGCCGGCGCCGCCGAGTGGCACATCAATGCCGACGAACAGGAGCAGACCGGCTACCAGGACCGCAACGTGCCGGGCCCGTGGCGCAGTTCCGACCACGACCCGCTGCTGCTGGGATTCGACCGCTGACCGGTTGAGCCGCTGCGCCGCGACCAGGCGCGGCTCAGCCCCAGGCGATCAGCACGATCGCCGCGACCGCCAGCGCCAGGCCCGCGCGGTTCCAGCGCGTGGTGGGCTCGCCGAACACGGCCATGCCCACCCCTGCACCCAGCACCACCACGCCGATGTTCATGCCGGCGAACACCGTGGCCGGGCTGTGCGGCAGGGCCTGGTGGGCGTGCACATAGAACAGGATGTTGCCGCCGTTGAGCAGGCCCAGCAGCAGCCCGCCCACGGCGTTGCGCCAGGTCAGCCGGCTGCGGCCACGGGCATGGCGCCACAGCTGCACCGCCAGCATCAGCACGAAGGCCAGGCAGAAACACACCAGCAGCGCGGCCATGGACGGCGTGCCGGACAGCGCCACCTGCTTGAGCAGGATGTCCACCACCGCAAAGCCCAGCCAGACCGCCAGCAGCCAGCGCCAGCTGCCGTCGTGGGCCTGGCCGCCGGCGGGGCGCAGGCTGATGGCCAGCATCGCCAGCAGTCCCAGCGCCAGCCCCAGCAGTTTCCACGGCGTGGCGTGCTGGCCGAAGAATGCGAACGCGGCCGCCAGCGAGACCAGCAGGGACAGCCGCTGGGCGACATCGGTCCGCACGATCCCGGCCAGGGCCACGGCGCGGCCCAGCACCAGGAACAGCGAGGGCAGCACCACCGCCAGTGCCAGCAGCGAGGCCCACGGGGCATGCCCGCTCTGCAGCGAGGTCAGCGAGGGCCGCAGCAGCAGCGCGGTCATCGCCGCGGCGACCAGATAGTTCCAGGTGACCATCTGCGCCACGTCCAGCTGGTGGCGCCGTGCCAGCTTGAGCAGCACGGACACCAGCACACTGCAGACCACCGCGAAAACGAGGAAATGCATGGGAACGGGCAGGGCAAGGGGAGGGGACGGTATCATGGTGCCATGCGTACTCCCTCATTTCCCCAAGCTGCCGCCGAGCTGATCCTGGCGGGCCCGGTCGGCCCGCTCGAGGTCGTCGTTGATCCGCCCAAGGCCGACGTGACCCCGCAGCCGGTGGTGGCCATCGTCTGTCATCCCCTGTCCACCGAGGGCGGCACCCTGCACAACAAGGTGGTCACCATGGCCGCCACCGCCCTGCGCGAGCTGGGCCTGACCACGGTGCGCTTCAATTTCCGCAGCGTGGGTGGCTCGGCCGGGACCTTCGACCACGGCACGGGCGAGCAGGACGACCTGAAGGCCGTCGCCGCCTGGGTGCGTGCGGAGCTGCCGCAGCACCGGCTGTGGCTGGTGGGCTTCAGCTTCGGCGCGTTCGTCTCGCTCAAGGCGGCTGCGGACCTGCAGCCGGAGGCGCTGGTGTCCATCGCGCCGCCGGCGGGCCGCTGGGATTTCAGCGGGATCGTGCCGCCGGCGAACTGGCTGGTGATCCAGGGCGAGCAGGACGAGATCGTCGATCCGCAGGCCGTCTATGACTGGCTGGAGGATATCCAGGCACCGCATACGCTGGTCCGCATGCCGGACACCAGCCACTTCTTCCACCGCAAGCTGATCGACCTGCGCGGGGCGATCACCCACGGGGTCAAGGGCTGGCTGGCGGACAGCGCGGCATGACCGCAGCGGTGATGACGCCCTCCCAGCGCTACGCCGAAGGCGCGGCGCGCGGGGAGTGGCAGGACGATGTGGCCCAGCACGCGGCCCTGGCCGAGCTGGACCGGATCCATCTGGCGCTGCTGGAAGACGCCGATGATGGCTGGCTGGACCGGCTGTCCTCGTTCTTCCGCAAGCCCGAGCCGGTCAAAGGCCTGTATTTCTGGGGTGGGGTGGGGCGCGGCAAGACCTTCCTGGTGGACCTGTTCTACGAAGGCCTGCCGATCCGGCAGAAGTACCGCACCCACTTCCACCGCTTCATGCGCGGCATCCACGAGCGCCTGCGCGAGCACCAGGGCCAGAGCGATCCGCTGGCGAAGATCGCCCAGGAGTGGCGCAGCCAGCTGCGCGTGCTGGTGCTGGATGAGTTCTTCGTCACCGACATCGGCGATGCCATGCTGCTGGCGCGTCTGCTGGAACGCCTGTTCGCCGAAGGGGTGACGCTGGTCACCACCTCCAACACGGCGGTGGAAAACCTGTACCTCAACGGGCTGCAGCGCGACAGCTTCCTGCCGGCCATTGGGCTGCTGGAGCGCTTCTGCGTGGAGCTGTACGCCGAGGGCACCGAGGATTACCGCATGCGTGCGCTCACCCGCTCGCCGGTGTACCGCGCCCCGCTGGCAGCGGACAGCGATGCCTGGCTGGAAACGCGCTGGAACGAGCTCAGCGGCGGCCTGCCCGCCAAGGCCGGCAACATCGTGATCGAGTCGCGCAGGATTCCGGTGCGCGGCCGTGGCAAGAGCATTGCCTGGTTTGATTTCGCCGCGTTGTGCGAAGGGCCGCGCGGTCCCTCGGATTACATCGAGATCGCGCACGAGTTCAACACGGTGCTGCTGGGCGGCATTCCCGCGTTCGACCGCATGAACGAAGACGCGGCGCGCCGCTTCGTCAACCTGATCGACGAACTGTACGACCGCAACGTCAATCTGGTCTGCACCGCCGCGACCTCGCCGGTTTCGCTGTACAGCGGCGAACGCCTGCAGGGCGCATTCGAACGCACCGCCTCGCGGCTGATCGAAATGCAGAGCGCCGAATACCTGGGCACCCCGCACCGCCCCTGACCGCCACCCCGGTGATGCGTGGCCTGCACGCTGGTAGAGCCGAGCCATGCTCGGCTTGAGCCGTTGGCG
>Ga0207790_1000274_pt1 | contig 20283 bp, 17 predicted proteins | sample HigsolmetaGSP14D_FD_184842 | JGI IMG/M metagenome (GOLD analysis project Ga0207790, IMG submission 184842) | High solid enriched microbial communities from the Joint BioEnergy Institute, USA - SP1-4-D (SPAdes) | ecosystem: Engineered > Bioreactor > SSF (Solid state fermentation) > Aerobic >...
GGGGCCCCGGCATCCGTTGTCGGGGGTGACCGCCTGAGCCCCGGATTCGGATCGCCGCCTCGGATTCGGATCAGTTCGTGAGGTCAGATCCGAATCCGAAGCGGATCTCCGAATCCGAGGTGCGCGCCCTGCGCGATCGCGCGAGCGATGGAGCGCTCCACGACGTCCCAGCGGTGCAGCACCTCCGCATAGGTGAAGCGCAGCACGGTGTACCCGCGCGCAACGAGTTCGCGGTCGTGCGCGACATCGCGCGTCCGATCGGCCGAGGTCGAGTGGAAAGCGAAGCCGTCGAGCTGCACCACCAGGCGCTCTCCGATCAGCGCGTCGACCGGGTGTCCGGCGACGACCTGCTGGAACCGAACCGCGACGCCCGCACTCCGCATCCTCACCGCGAAGATCGTCTCCAACCCGGAGTCGTGCAGCCCCGTCATCTGTTCGCAGAGTTCCCGAGCGGATGCGGACCGCCACCGCACGCGTCTCAGGTCAGCCGGTGTGAAGCGCTCGGTGCGACAGGCCGATTCCCAGAGAACGGCAGCGGTCTCGGCGTCGGCGCACACCGAGATGTGATCGAGCGAGTCGTGCACGGACTCGATCAGAGAGGCTCGGCCCGTGGGCGCGATGGGCTGAGTCCAATGAATCACGTCATCCGTGCGGGGCCGTTCGGCGTGGGGAAGCACGTGCAGGTGGAGCCGATGGTCGGTGGAGGGAGGCATCCACCATCCGCGTCGGCGCGCCGCCGAGACACATGCGACCTCGGCCGTCGCGGCGGCTGCGGCGCGGAGATCGCTCGGGGCTGACGCTGTCGCGACCCAGTAGCGGCGGAGACGTTGGAGCTCGCCGGTGGCGCAGGCGCGCTGCAGTCCGCGCGGTGTCCCGCCCGCGGCCAGGATCGCCGTCCGATGCGCGATCCCTCCGCGCTGCTCCACCCAGGCGCCGTAGTCCATGAGACGAGCGTGGCGCCCGGCGGCGAACGTCCGTGCCCGATGCTGCAGACAGGGGTCGGCTCGCGTGCCGAGTCACCTGTGCAGAAGGCGCGGCGCGGCCGGCGGCCCCGGGGCCGGATTCGGACCGTGCGCTCGGATTCGGGCGTGCGCGCGGGTCGCGGTCCGAATCCGAGGCGGATCTCCGAATCCGGCGCACCGGCTCGGCCCGAAACCGGCGCGGCCCGAAACCGGCGCGGCCCGAATCAGGCGGCGCCGGCGCGGTGGACGACGGCGCCGAGCGGATGCCGCGGGTCGAGACTCGCGAGCGCGAGGGCGCCGTCGATGCCGACGCCGCCGGGATCCACCAGCCTGAGGTGTGCGTCCGCGTCGACCTCCCGTGCGAACGCGGTCCGGAGCGGGGCCGAGGAGAAGACGCCGCCGATCGCGCAGACGGGGAGCTCCGTCTCGTTGCTGCGCACCGTCGATGCCGCCGTCCGCACGCTGTGCGCCAGTTCCGCGGCCGCGCGTGCGGAGATGTCGAGCGCGACTGCGTCTTCCGCGCCTGCCGCGGCGGCGACATCGCGCGCCAGCGACGCCACGACCCGGACGCGATCATGGTTCGCCTGCAGCTCGATGTACGCCTGGGTGAGGTCGGGCCAGAGTCCGCGGGCGACCTCCGTCAGCGTCGTCGCCGGCCCGCGTCCGTCGAACGCGCGCATGACGGCGTCGAGGGCCTCGCGGCCGATCCAGTACCCGCTTCCGGCGTCTCCCATGATCCACCCCCACCCGTCGACCCGGGCGGTGGTTGTGGCGCCGACGCCGAGCGTGACGACGCCGGTCCCCGAGGCGACCACGACACCGGGGCGATCGCCGAGGGCGCCCAGGAACGACGTCGTGGAGTCGTGGGCGAGAACCACGCCCTGCGCACCGTGGGCCTCGACGAGGCCCAGGAGGGCACCGGCATCGGCCTCCCGGTCGGTGAGCCCTGAGACGCCCGCCGTGACGAGGTCGGGCGCGACCCCGGAACGGGCGACCGTGTCGCGGACGACCTGCGCGAGCTGCGGCAGCAGATCGGTGCCGGTGTGGATGCCGCCGAACTCGAACTCCTCGCGACGCTCACCCGCCTCGATCCGCACCTTCATGCCGCTCTGACCGGCGTCGACAGCCAGGACCGTGCGCCCGGTCATCGGACGCCTCCCGCGCCGGCGCCGACCACCAGTTGGTTCGCCGACCGGAGTACGCGCGGGTCGGCCAGGGCATCAGCCTCGAGCCGGACGTCGTCGCGGTGGCGAACGACGATCCGTCCGGTCTCGCCCGGGAGGAGCGTCAGCAGCCCGTCCTCGGGCTGAGCAGAGGGGTGCGCTTTGTCGGCGAGCAGGGTCACGTCGCGGGCGAACCCGGCCGCCGTGATGCTGACCTCGGTCCCGCCGGCGACGGCCCGCGTCGAGACGGACAGACCGGGGTCCCCGAGCGCCGAGTCACGCGGCTCGGCGAAGTACCAGACACCGCGCTCGTCTCCGGCTTCGACGACGAGGACCTCGTCCGCAGCATCGGTCGCGGTCCCGACAACGGCGTCGATCGGAACGGTGAGCGTGCCGCGGGGGTCGACCGTCACGTCGGCGGTGGTCTCGGCGAGCACGTCGCCGCCGAACGTCATCCGCCGCAGCCGCACCGCGGCGCGCCAGGTCTCGTCGGTGTCGTTCCCGAGAACTGCGGCGAGGTCCGTGCCGCGCGGCTGGACGGTCAGAACGCGTGGCGCGAAGGCCCTCTTCAGTGCGTGATAGAGCGGCTTCACCCGCTCGGCCCCGTCGATCGCCGCCCACGACGTCACGGGCCAGCAGTCGTTGAGCTGCCACACGATCGCGCCCATCGTGTGCGGCGCCCACGACCGGAAATGGTCGAGCGCGGCTCCGACGGCGAGGGCCTGGTTGAGCTGCATCGCCCAGTGCCAGGTCTCCATGTCCGCCGGGACGCGGAAGTGGGGGAGCAACCCGCTCGTCAGCTTCTTGTTCCCGTCGGTCGCCTTCTGGTGGACGATCATGCCCGGTGACTCCGGCGTCAGCGGGTCGTCGTCGACGGAGCCCGTCAGCGTCGTCCAGGCCGGCGGCGCCTGCCATCCGAACTCGGCCACGAAACGCGGCGTGTGCTCGCGATATGTCGCCCAGTCGCGGAAGTTCCACTGCGCCCACAGGTGGACGCTGCCGCGCGTCTCGTCGTTCGGGTGCGGACCGGTCTGCCGACCGGATGCGGCATCCCATTCCGTCTCCGGGCTGAAGGGACTGCCGGGCGCATACGGCACGTGAGGAGCGAGCTCCGCGACGAGAGCCGGGAAGAGCTCGTAGTAGTACGTCGCCCCCCAGCTCTTCCCGTCGAGGCTCAGCTTCCAGCCCCATTCCTCGAAGCCCCACAGGTTCTCGTTGTTGCCGACGAGCTGGACGAGCGAGGCGTGCGGGGCGAGCCGCAGGATGTTCTCGCGTGCTTCGGCCTCGATCTCGGAGCGCAGCGGCTCCTCCTCGGGATACGCCGCGCAGGCGAACAGGAAGTCCTGCCAGACGAGCAGACCCATCTCGTCGGCGAGCTCGTAGAAGTCGTCGGACTCATACAGCCCACCGCCCCAGACGCGGACCAGGTTGATGTTCGCCTCGACGGCCTGTCGCAGGCGGCGCGCGTAGCGATCGCGGTCGACGCGGACAGGTAGCGCGTCGTCGGGGATCCAGTTGACGCCCTTCACCAGGACGGGGCGCTCGTTCACGTGGAGCTCGTACGGAGTGCCGTCGGCATCCGGTTCGGTGTTCCATCTCACCGTCCGGAACCCGACGCGACGCGCGGCCCCGTCGATGACGACGCCGTCGCGTTCCAGAATGACCTCGACCGTGTAGAGCGGCTGATCCCCGTGACCGACCGGCCACCAGCGCTCGACGTCGCCCAACTCGACCTCGACGCGACCCTCGGTGCCCTCGAGTGTCGCCTCCGCAGTGACCTCCGCACTGCCCTCCGCGCCCGGCCCCCGCACGGTCACGCGGACGGCGGCCGGATGTCCACCGGCATCCGTTCGATCCAGGACGACGTCGACGCAGACCCGCCCGCCGTCGCCCTCCGGCGTCGCCACGACGCGAGCCTCGGCGAGGCGCGCCGTCGACCAGGACTCGAGGTGGACGGCTTTCCAGATCCCGCTCGTGTACGTCGCGATGCCCCAGTCCCAGCCGAAGCTGCAGGCGGACTTGCGGATCGCCTCGTACGGCAGCGGGTAGGGGCGCGGTCGCGCTCCGAGGTCGAGGCTCGCCTGATTCGCGTAGGGGACGGGCGCTCGGAAGGCCACCTCCAGCTCGTTCGCGCCCTCCCGCAGGAGAGCCGCGACGTCGTACCGGTAGGAGCGGTGCTGGTTCGCGACCTCGCCGATCGCCTCGCCGTTGAGACGGATCGTCGCCACCGTGTCGAGCCCGTCGAAGACGAGGTCGTGCCGATCGTCGCCGTCGGGCGTCCACGCGAAGGTGGTCCGGTAGGTCCAGTCCACGAGACCGATCCATGCCAGCAGCGACTCGTTGTCGCCGTGGAACGGGTCGGGGATCAGGCCTTCCGCGAGGAGGTCGACATGGATGCCGCCGGGAACGGCGGCGGGGATCGTGAGACCCGCGAGGGGCTCGGGGACCGGTCCGGCAGCGGCGCGGACGGTCCAGTCGGCGTGAAGGGCACGGCGCGTGAGACTCATGGCGTTCAGACCCGCGCCGCCAGGAACTGGGCCTGACGCTGCCACTGGTGGGCTTGACCCCCCTCGTGCTCGTTGAACGGGAAGACCTCGATCTCCTTGTCCGCTCCCGCCCACGCGTTGAACGCCGCGAAGACGGTCGACGGCGGGCAGATGGGATCGAGCAGAGCGACGGAGAACAGGGATGCCGCCTGTGCCCGCGCCGCGAAGGTCACCCCGTCGAAATACGACAGGGTCTCGAAGACGCGCTCCTCGGCGCCGCGGTGGACCGAGAGGTAGCGGGCGATCTCCTCGTACGGGTCGCGCCCTGTCATGCCGACGGCGCGCTCGAAGTGACACAGGAACGGCACGTCGGGCATCGACGCGACCAGGTCGTCGCTGAGGGCGGCCGCGGCGATCGCGATGCCGCCGCCCTGACTGCCGCCGCAGACGGCGACGCGGGCGGCATCCACCTCGGGGAGGGAGCGCACCGCGTCGATCGCGCGCACCGCGTCGGTGAAGACGCGACGGTAGTAATACGTCTCGGGGTCGTCGATGCCCCGGGTCATGAACCCGGGGAAGGCGGGACCGGCGCCGTGCGGATCGGGGGTCGCGCCTCCCGAGCCCCAGGCGCTTCCCTGACCGCGGGTGTCCATGAAGAAGTGCGCGTACCCGGATGCCGCCCACCCCAGACGCTCGAAGGGGAGGCCGCGGCCGCCGCCGTACCCGTTGAACTCCACGACGGCCGGCAGCGCGCCGTTCCGCTGAGCCGGGAGGAGCAGCCATCCCTTGACGGGATCGCCCGCGAAGCCGGGGAAGGTCACGTCGAACGCGTCGATGCCGCGGAGAGGCGTCTCGACGGGGCTGACGACGGGGGCACCGCCCGCCTCTCGCGCACCGGCGACGGTGCTGGTCCAGAAGTCGTCGAAGTCTGCGGGGACGCGGATCTCGGGACGGTAGTCGCGGAGGTCGGACAGAGGCAGATCGAAGCGCGGCATTGGCTCACACTAGCGGTCGAGGGTCACCGCCGGAGATATCTCGATATCGAGAGAAACCGGGGTGGTGCGATACGCTGAGGGGCATCCGCGACGCCCTTTTCCTGGAGACGACACGTGCCTGATTCCACCATCATCTACACCTACACCGACGAGGCCCCTGCGCTGGCGACGGCGTCCTTCCTGCCGATCGTCGAGGCCTTCGCAGGCAAGGCGGGCGTCCGCATCGACACGCGCGACATCTCGCTCGCCGGCCGCATCCTCGCCCTCTTCCCCGAGAAGCTCACCGCGGAGCAGAAGGTCGGCGACGCGCTCGCCGAGCTCGGCGCTCTCGCGACCCAGCCCGAGGCCAACATCATCAAGCTGCCGAACATCTCGGCATCCATCCCGCAGCTCAAGGCCGCGATCGCCGAGCTGCAGGCCGCCGGCTACGACGTCCCGAACTACCCGGACGAGCCGAAGGATGCCGGCGAGAAGGACGTCCGCGCCCGCTACGACCGCGTCAAGGGATCGGCGGTCAACCCCGTCCTGCGCGAGGGCAACAGCGACCGTCGCGCCCCCCTGTCGGTGAAGAACTACGCCCGCAAGCACCCGCACCGCAACAAGGCCTTCGCGGAGGGCAGCAAGACGCGCGTCGCCACGCTCGGCCACGACGACTTTAAGTCCAACGAGACCTCCACGGTCCTCGAGGGCGACGACGTCCTGTCGATCCGTTTCACGGGCGAGGACGGCGCCGTCACCGAGCTGAAGTCCGGCCTGAAGGTCCTCGCCGGCGAGGTCGTCGACGCGACGTTCCTCTCGGCGAAGGCGCTCGACGCGTTCCTCGCCGACACCGTGGCGCAGGCGCAGGCCGAGGACGTGCTCTACTCCGTGCACCTCAAGGCCACCATGATGAAGGTCAGCGACCCGATCATCTTCGGACACGTCGTCCGCGCCTTCTTCGCCGACGTGTTCTCGCGTTTCGGCGACACGCTCGCGGCGGCGGGGCTCACCCCCAACGACGGACTCGGCGCGATCCTCGCCGGTCTCGGCCACGTCGAGAGCGGCGACGAGATCCGTGCAGCGTTCGACGCGGCGATCGCGGCCGGCCCGCGGCTGTCCTACGTCAACTCCGACAAGGGCATCACGAACCTCCACGTCCCCTCCGACGTGATCGTGGACGCGTCGATGCCGGCGCTCATCCGCAACGGCGGCAAGCTGTGGGGCGCCGACGGCGGCGAGGCCGACACGATCGCCGTGATCCCCGATTCGTCCTACGCCGGCGTCTACCAGGCGACCATCGACGACGTGATCGCGAACGGCCCGCTCGACCCGGCCACGATCGGCTCCGTGCCCAACGTCGGCCTCATGGCGCAGGCGGCCGAGGAGTACGGCTCGCACGACAAGACCTTCGAGATGACCGCCGCCGGCACCGTCGAGGTCGTCACGGCGGCAGGCGAGGTCCTCCTCTCGCACGCCGTCCAGCCCGGCGACATCTGGCGCGCGACCCAGACGAAGGACGTCGCGATCCGGGACTGGGTGAAGCTCGCGGTCACCCGCGCCCGCGCGACCGGCGACCCGGCCGTGTTCTGGCTCGACGAGAACCGTGCCCACGACGCGAACCTCATCGCGAAGGTGAAGACCTACCTCGCCGATCACGACACCGAGGGGCTCACGATCGAGATCCTCGCCCCCGCCGAGGCGACCCGGTACTCGCTCGAGCGCATCCGCCGGGGCGAGGACACCATCTCGGTCACCGGCAACGTGCTCCGCGACTACCTGACCGACCTGTTCCCGATCCTGGAGGTCGGTACGAGCGCCAAGATGCTCTCGATCGTCCCGCTGCTCGCCGGCGGCGGACTGTTCGAGACCGGTGCGGGCGGCTCCGCTCCGAAGCACGTGCAGCAGCTGGTCGAGGAGAACTACCTCCGGTGGGATTCCCTGGGTGAGTTCTTCGCGCTGGCGGCATCCTTCGAGCACCTCGCCGACTACACCGGCAACGCGCACGCCAAGGTGCTCGCTGACACGCTCGACGCGGCCACCGGCACCTTCCTCGAGGAGAACAAGTCCCCCGGCCGTGCCCTCGGCACGATCGACAACCGCGGCAGCCACTACTACCTGGCGACGTACTGGGCTCAGGAGCTGGCCAGCCAGGCCGCCGACGCCGAGCTGGCGGCGGCGTTCGCCCCCGTCGCCGAGGCGCTCACCTCCCACGAGGAGACGATCGTGGCCGAACTGATCGCCGTGCAGGGTTCGCCCGCCGAGATCGGCGGCTACTACCGTCCCGACACCGCGCTGGTCGAGAAGGTCATGCGCCCGTCGGCCACGCTGAACGGCATCATCGACGGACTCTGATCCGACAGACGGATGCCCCGGCCGCGAGAGCGGGCCGGGGCATCCGTGCGTTCGGGGTCGGTCAGAGACGGATCTGCGCGACGACCTCGCCGTACTCGGTCTCGTCGACGGGAGTGAAGCCGACGCGGCGGAAGAACGCGTCCGGGCCGCCCTCGCCGGCTTCGTAGATCACGTTGACGTGATCGAAGCCGCGGGCGCGCGCCTCGTCGACGAGCTGGTCGACGGCGTAGCGGCCGATGCCGCGGCCCTGGTCGTCGGCATCCACATTGATCCGCCACAGCACCGAGCGGAAGTGCTCGTGCGGGGCGTCGTCGTCGAAGCCGGCGCTCACGAAGCCGACGACCTCGTCGCCGTCGAGGATGACTCGCTGCCACGACGTGGCGGGGTCGACGACGGTCGCTGCGATCGCGTAACTCTCCGGTGCGATGAAGCGTTCCTGGCCCGGCTTGAGCGAGAGGGTGTTCACGGCGACGATCGTCGACGCCGACAGTTCTTCCACGCGGAGGTCAGCCATGAGCACAGGCTAACCGTGATCGGTGTCCCGCGCACAGGACGGATTCCGAGGAGCCGGAATGTGTCAGGCGTGGATCCAGACGTCGCCGCCGTCGGGCATCCAGTCGTACAGCTTCTTCGCGAGAGCGGGCGGCATGTTCACGCAGCCGGCGCTCATCTGCTGTCCGAAGTTGTTGTGCCAGTAGGCGCCGTGGAAGGCCTGGTTGCCGTTGAAATACATGACCCAGGGAACGTCGGGCTGCGTGTACTTCGATCCGGTGTCGCGCGAGGTGCCCTTCATGTCCTGCAGGGGAGTGCGCCAGCCGATGGAGTAGTGGCCCTGATAGGTGATCGCGCCGTCCCGACCGCTCGAGATGAGCCACGTGTCGACGACCTTGCCGTTCTCCTTCAGGTAGAGGCGCTGTGCTCCCAGATCGACCTCTGCGAGCCGGACCGTGCTGACGGTGCCTCGAGGAGTGACGTCGGCTGCCAGGTCGTACGAGGCGTCACCGCCGGCGAGCTGCTCGGCGAACTCGCGAGCCACCCCGGACGTGTCACCCAGCACGCGGCCGTCCTGCCCCTCGACCAGAGTGGTGAGCACCGTCCCCGCTTCGTTCGCGAGGACGGATGCGTCGACGGGGTCCTGATCGACCTGGTCGGGGAGCCCGTCGACAGCGGTCTGGATCGCGGCGGCATCCACCGTGAAGGAGAACGTGCCGGACTCGTCCGCTGCCACAGTCAGCCACGATGCGAGCGTGTCGGCCGACACCGGGACGGCCCGATCGTCGCCCACATAGAAGCCCGCGTCGGCGATCATGTCGTTGAGGCTCGCCGCCGTCGCCTCGGCCGCGACCGTCGTGACGACGGAGGCCACGGGTTCGGGCGTCGGATCCACGGTCGCTGTCGCAGCTCCGGAGCTGAGCGCGGACTCGAGGGCGCGGCGCACCGCGTCGAGCGAGACGCCGGTCCCATCGACAGCGGGAGTGACCGTGTAGGCGCCGTTCTGGAATGCCACGGCCGCGGGTGTCGGATCGGCGTAGGCGTCGGGCAGCGCGGCGCGCAACGCGTTCGTCGCGCGTTCGGGGTCGAGGCTCACCTCGGGGGCGCCGTACTCGGCGAACCAGGCGCCGACGTTCCACATCGGGCTGCCGGCGAACGCGGCGTCCGCCAGAGCCGACGCGTTCACGGACGCACCGAGGTCGGCGGCCGAGACGGTGGGACCGCCGTCGCCGAGGGAGACCTCGATGGCGGAGAGGCGGGATGAGATCGAGTCGGCTGCCGAACCGGAGGTCTGGCCACCCACCGGCACGCCGGCAGCGGTCGTGCCGGGTGCGATCAAGACGAGCGAGCAGACGGTCGTCGCAGCCACGACGGCGGCGACGGGGACGCCGATCTTCAGCCAGAGACGTCGAGGTTTCGGAGCGGGAGCGGCGGGCGCCCAGCGCACGTCGACGGACGCGTCGGAAGCGACGGTGTCGCCCGCGTCCTGGCGTGTGATGATCTCGGACATCGATCTCCCCCGAGCTGCTGCCCGGCGTTCCGGTCGCCGCGGGGATCCGCGGTCCGTCGCCAGGGCGAATGTCGCTTCACGAAAGGGTACGCGACCAGGGTTGTGCGCGGCTCATCCCGCGCACAGATCGTGATATTCCGAGACTCCCGAGCGGATGCGGTCGGTCGCCTCGCTGAGGCCGGTGACGCCGTCCACGTCTCCGTCGGCGGCGGCCGAGGTCGCGTCGGCGAGGACGTCGAATCCTGCCGCCAGGTCGGCGACGACCGCACCGACCCTGTCGTTGTCGATCGAGCGAGTCAGCTTCTCCAACTGGTCGCGCGCGCCGGCGGTGGCCGTCGCGGCGGCAGTCGGATCGGCGGCATCCGCTTCGGTGAAAACCGCCATCGCGTTCCCCACGGTGTCTGCGACTGCCGTGCACGCGGAGGCGACGGTCTGCTTCTCGCGGTGAGGGGATTCGGGGGCGCACGCCGCGCCGAACGCGACGACGGAACCGGCGGCGAGCAGCGCGCCGATGATGCGGGCGAAGCGGGATGCGGGCACGTCAGGTCCTCCTCGGGTCGGGGCCGTTCGAGCCTGCCACGGCTTCGCTGGAGGAACAGTGCACCCGCGCGCCCGGCACGGCGGATGACAGCGCCGGACCCCCGGGCATATCGTGTGCCCATGCAACGCACAACGGTGTGGTCGTGGCTGCTGGGTGGGTTCCTGCTTCTCGGGCAGGGCGTCCTCGGGGTGCTCGCCGCGCTCGCGGCGGGTTCGGGGAACGCGGCGGCCGTGCCCTATGAGCTGGGCGCCGGCGTGCTCACCGCCGCCGCCTGCATCGTCTATGCGTTCGGGCTGCGACCGTCGGAGAGCGTCGTCGCGCGCCGACCAGCCGGGATGATCGTGCTGCTCGCTCTGGGGGCGTTCGTCCTCGTGCGTGCGGTCTGGTGGGCGGGGCCGACGGGGTACGCCGTCGGCGCCGAGTCGACGGCCGCGCTGGGAGCGATCGTCTCCTACGTCCTCGCGATCGGCGGCGCGATCGCGATCCTGCGCATCGGCGTCATCCCTCGCCCGTGGAGCTGGATCCCGCTCGCAGCGATCACCCTCGGGCTCGGGCTCGCCGTCGTGTTCGCGGCCGTCACCGTCGTGGCGCCCGGAATCGGCGGCCCGGTCGGCGTCCTCCCGGCGACGATCCCCGCCGTCGTCGGCATCGTGTCGATGGTGCTCGCGGTCACGACGCGGCCGTCTGCGGACCGCTCATCGCGGACGCCCTCGCGCGCGGCCGTGCGTCACGGCTGACCCGCGAACACCTTGCCCGGGTTGAGGATGCCGGCCGGATCGAAGACCGCCTTGATCCCGCGCTGCAGCGACCACTGATCCTCACCCAGCTCGTCGGCGAGCCAGCGGCTCTTGAGGACGCCGATGCCATGCTCTCCCGTGAGAGTGCCGCCGAGGGCGATGGCGGCGCGGAACAGCGCATCCGCCGCCTGCCACACGCGTTCCGGGACCTCGTCCCCGTCGAAGATGAAGTTGGGATGGAGGTTGCCGTCGCCCGCGTGGCAGACGGTCGGGATCGTCAGGTCGAACTCCGTCTCGATGCGGGCGATCTCGTCGAACATCGCGGGGAGGGCGCTGCGCGGGACCGAGACGTCCTCTATGAGAGCCGTGCCGAGACTCTCCATCGCCGGATGCATCGCGCGCCTGACGGCCCAGAGCTGCGCGGCCTCGTCGTCGTCGGCGGCGAGGCGGACCGCGCCGCCGACCGCTGACAGGACGTCGGCGATCGCCGCCTGCTCCGCGGCGGCGGCCACGCCGTCGGTCTGCACCGTCAGCTGGGTCGCGCCGGGCGTGGGGGAGGGGAGGCCCAGCAGTGCGTGCGCAGCAGCCAGACTCACGGCATCCATCAGCTCCATGATCGCGGGCTGCGCACCGGAAGCGGTCACGGCCGCAGCCCCCGCGGCGGCCGTGCGCACGTCGGGGAACTGCGCCGTCAGTGTGCGGGTCTCGCCGGGGACGAGTCTGCGGAGCTTGAGGGTCGCCCCGACGACGACGCCGAGTGTTCCTTCCGACCCGATCATGAGCGCCGTGAGGTCGTACCCCGTCACGCCCTTCACGCTGCGGTGGCCGGTGGAGATGAGGCGGCCGTCGGCGAGGACGACATCGAGGGCGAGGACCGCGTCGCGGACGACCCCGTACTTCGCGCACAGCAGCCCGCCCGCACCGGTCGCGATGTTGCCCCCGACGGTCGATATCTCGCGGCTCGCGGGGTCGGGTGCCCACCACAGGCCGTACGGGGCGAGAGCGCGCCCCAGATCCGCGTTGAGGATGCCGGGTTCCACCACCGCCAGCAGGTCATCGGGCCGAACCTCCAGGACTCGGCCCATGTCGCGCACCGACAGGGCGATCTCCCCGGCGCCGGTGTTCGCGCCGCCGGCGAGGCCGGTGCCCGCGCCGCGGGTCACGACCGGCGTGCCGGTCGCGGTGGCGATCCGCATCGTCGCCTGGACGTCCGATACGGATGCCGCGCGCACGACCGCGAGCGGCCGCCCCGCCGCGCGGTGGCCGGACTTGTCCGCCCGGGCCGCCTCGAGGGCCGGTTCCGAGGTGTCGACGCGCGCGCCGAGCGCGTCGCGAAGGAGGGCGGCGACGTCGGTCACGACAGGCGGCGGCGCCCCGCGAGAACCCCGACCGTGACGGCGACCACGGCGAAGCCGAGGCCGATCCACGCCTGACCCGCGCTCCACCAGGCGATCGTGGCCGACAGGTAGATGAGCAGTTCGACGAGGCCGCGCACGAACGGGTGCACGCGGACGACGGCCCGCGGCGAGGCGAACAGCCCCCAGACGATCAGCGTCGCCAGCGGTGCGGCGATGCCGAAGACGATGTTCCAGGGGAACTCCCACGCCGTGAAGCCCCAGATCGCGAGCGACGCGACCGCGAACAGAGTGCACAGGAAGCTGAGGAGGTCGAGGGCCGACAGCCGCTCGGGCGCAGACGCCTGGGGCGCGGAGGCTCCGGGTGCGGAGGCGACGGATGCGGCGGCAGCGGGTGCGGGCTCCGCGGGTCGCTCGGGCCGGACGTGGGGGAGCTCGGACATACCTGGATTCTACGGCGGGCGCGGCGACGCCCGGAGTGTAACGAGTTTGTTAAGACTGCTTGCAAAATGGTCGGACCCCTTGCAATGAGGCTATTCGTAAGGCTTACTAACAAACATGTCGACGCCGACCCGATCCACCGCCGTGACCCGTTCCCGACGCGCGGCGGGCAAGATCCTCCCGGAGCACGCCCGCGCGCACAACCGTGCGCTCGTGCTCCAGTCGCTCTTCTCCGAGGGGGCCATGAGCCGCGCCGATCTCGCACGCGAGACCGGGCTCACCCGGGTCACCATCTCCGATCTCGTGGGCTCGCTGATGGAGGACGGGTACGTCGTCGAGCAGGGTGTGCGCGAGGCATCCGGTCCCGGCAAGCCAGCGATCCTCGTGGACATCGCCCGAGACGGCCACCGCATCGCCGGGCTGGACCTGTCCGGCAGCGAGAGCTTCCTCGGAGCGGTTCTGACCCTCGACGGCGAGATCGTCGCCCGGCACAGCGTCCCGGTCCCCGCCGGCCAGTCCGACGTCCTCGGTGCGATCCTCGCCCTCGCGCGCACCGTCGTCGCCGACGCACACGCCCCGGTCCTGGGTCTCGGCGTCGGAACGCCCGGTGTCGTCGACGATCGGGGCGTCGTCGTCGCCGCACCCGGGTTCGGCTGGGAGGATCTCGACCTCGCCGGTGCGCTCGAAGCAGAGGTCGGGCTCCCCGTGCTCGTCGCCAACGACGCCAACGCCGCCGTCCTCGCCGAGCACACGTTCGGAGGTGCCGGCGACGACGTCATCCTCGTGCGCGTCGGTCGCGGTGTCGGTGCGGGCCTCCTGACCGGGGGAGAGCCCCTCGCCGGCGCCCGGTTCGCCGCCGGCGAGATCGGCCACGTCACCGTCGGCACCGACGGCGGACCTGCCTGCGCCTGCGGCAAGATCGGATGCCTCGAAGCGTGGCTCGCGGTTCCCGCCCTGAGCGAGCGACTCGCCGCGACCGACGACCCCGACAGCGTCCTCCGCGATGCCGGCGAGCGGCTCGGCATCGCCCTCGCCCCGATCGTCGGAGCGCTCGACCTGTCGGAGATCGCCCTCTCCGGACCCGCCGACCTCCTCGGCGGAGCGCTCGCCGAGGCCGCAGCGGACACCGTCCGCACCCGCACCCTCGCCACCTTCCACGACGGGCTCCAGGTGCGCATGTCGACCCACAGCGAGGACATCGTCCTGCGCGGTGCGGCCGTCATGGTCCTGTCCGGCCGTCTCGGAGTCTCCTGACCCGCACCACCCGCGTCACCACGCACCACCCCGTATCCGCGACGGCTCGACCGAGCCGCCGCATCCCACACAGTGAAGGAATCGCTATGAAGAAGACCCTCGGAGCACTGTCGCTCCTCGGCGCGTCAGCCCTCGTCCTGTCCAGCTGTGCCGGCGGCGGCACCCCCACCGGCGGGAGCGCCGCGACCGGCGACCTGACCGTGTGGCTGGTCGGCACGGACACCCCGCAGGATGCGCGCGACTATTTGAAGAAGACGTTCGAGGACCAGAACGACGGCTGGACGCTGACGGTCGAGGAGAAAACCTGGGCCGACACGACGGAAGGGTACGTGGCCGCGCTCTCGTCGAACGACGCCCCGGATCTGGTCGAGGTCGGCAACACCCAGGCGCCGGGGTTCATCGACCAGGGGCTGTTCGCCGACATCACCGACATCCGCGAGGATCTCGGCGGCGACGACATGCTGCCGGCTTTCGTCGACAGCGCGACCCTCGACGGTGCGCTCTACGCCGCGCCGTATTACGCCGGATCGCGCGTCGTCTTCTACTCGCCCGCCACCTACTCGGGCGAGGTCCCGGCGACGCTGAGCGAGTACGTCCAGGCCGGCATCGACAACACGAGCTCCGGCAAGTCCGGCATCTACGCGCCCGGCAAGGACTGGTACAACGCCCTGCCCTACGTGTGGGCCAACGGCGGCGAGATCGCGACGCTCGAGGGTGACCAATGGGTCGGCGGGTTCTCGAGCGAGGGCGGCATCAAGGGACTCGAGATGCTGCAGGACGTCTATCAGAACGCGACGATCGCGCCCGCCGACGCGGACGAGACCGACCCCCAGGTGCCGTTCTGCGCGGGCGAGGTCGGCTTCCTCTCGGCGCCGAGCTGGGTGCAGTGGTCGATCCTCGCGCCCGCCGACGCCGAGGCGCCCGGATGCCCCGACGATGCGGGCAAGGACCTGGCGGCCTACGCGCTTCCCGGCATGACCGAGGGCGAGGTCGCGCCCGTCTTCGCGGGTGGATCCAGCATCGCGATCGCGGCGAAGACCGACGCATCGGAGATGTCCCAGGCCGCGCTCGAGATCATCCTGTCGGAGGGGTACCAGAAGATCCTCGCCGATAACGGGCTGATCCCGGCCCGCACCTCCTTCGCGCAGTACCTGCCCGAGGGGCAGATCACCGCCGAGGCGGCGAAGGCCGCGGCATCCTCCAAGGCGGTCCCCGCCAGCCCTCAGTGGGTCGAAGTCGAATCGGCGGGCATCATCAAGGACGCTCTCGTCAAGATCGCGCAGGGAGGCGACGTCACCGAGATCGCGACCGCCCTCGACGCTCAGATCGAAGCGATCCTCAACTCCTGACCCGAGCGGTGCAGGGGGCGACGCGTCCCCTGCACCGCTCCCATCCCGCGGAGACGACGATGTCCGGAACCCTCACGCGCCCCGCCCCGACGAGGGTGCCGCGCGATCCCCTCGCCACGGCCACTCGCGATCGCGCGCGACGACGCAAGGACGGCGCCGCGGCGCTGACGCTGCTCGGGCCCTCCCTCGTGATCCTCGCGGTCATGGTCGGCTATCCCGCCGTCCTCATGATCGTGCAGTCGTTCACCGACTACTCGATCCGCAACAAGGTGCAGGGAACCCTCCCGGACGTCGTCGGCTTCGAGAACTACGTCGAGGTGTTCACCGCGTCGGACTTCCCGGCAGTGCTGGTCCGCAGTCTCGGCCTCATGCTCGTCATGACGGTGCTCATCGTCGGGCTCGGGGCGCTGGTCGCGGTGCTGATGACACGGCTCACCCGGGGGTGGCGGATCCTCGTGTCCATCGGTCTGCTCCTCGCGTGGGCGATGCCGCCGCTGGCTGCGACGACCGTGTGGGGGTGGATCTTCGACGCGCAGTACGGTCTGGTGAACTGGGCGCTGAACACCGTGACCGGTACGCAGGACTTCACGAACCACTCCTGGCTGCTCGACCCTTGGTCGTTCTTCGTCGTCCTCACGATCATCGTGGTGTGGCAGGGCGTCCCCTTCGCGGCCTTCACTCTCTACGCCGCCCTCGGGCAGGTGCCCGGCGAGGTGCTCGAGGCCGCATCCCTCGACGGCGCAACCGGCCTCCAGCGCTTCCGGCTGGTCGTGTACCCGTATCTGCGCAACGTCGTCACCGTCGTCGTCGTGCTGCAGGTCATCTGGAACCTGCGCATCTTCACCCAGGTGTACGCGCTGCAGCAGCGCGGGGGGCTCGCGTCGGAGACGAACGTCCTCGGCACCTACATCTTCCGGCAGGGGGTGGGGGAGTTCGGTGTCACGAGCGCGATCGGCGTGCTGACGGTCATCCTGCTCCTCGCTCTGTCGTGGGGCTACGTTCGCACCACCCTCAAGGAGGAGGAGCTGTGAGCACGCAGATCACCCCGGCCGCGCAGTTGTCGACCGTCGGCGTCGAGGAGGTCGCCGGTCCGGTCGGCGACGCCCGGACGCCCCGGCCGGGCTCGCTCGCCGCGCGGCGGCGACGCCGATCGCCGGCGGGACGGGTCCTGCGGAACATCGCCGCCCTGATCGTCTTCGCATTCTCGGTGTTCCCCGTCTACTGGATGCTGAACATGTCGTTCACGAGCGGTCAGTCGATCATCAGCCGCACGCCGAGCTTCCTGCCCCTGGACTTCACCCTCCGCAACTACGAGACCGCGTGGACCCGCCCCGCGGCGCCGGGGCAGACCGACTTCGTGCACGGCCTGATCAGCTCGGGGCTGGTCACCGTGAGCGTGCTGGTCATCACCCTGCTCGTCGCGTTCCTCGCCTCGATCGCGGTCGCCCGCATCCGCTTCCGCGGGCGCCGTTCCTTCATCGTCTCGGTGCTCATCGTGCAGATGATCCCGGGCGAGGCGATGATGTTCACGATCTACGGGATGATCGACGACTGGCGCCTCATGAACACGCTCGTCGGTCTCGGGGTCGTTTACGTCGCAGCCGTCGTCCCGTTCACGATCTGGACCCTGCGCGGCTTCGTCGCAGGAGTCCCGGTCGACCTCGAGGAGGCGGCGATGATCGACGGCTGCACGCGCTCGCAGGCGTTCTGGAAGGTCACCTTCCCCCTTCTCGCCCCCGGCCTCGTCGCGACGGGTGTCTTCGCCTTCATCCAATCGTGGAACGAGTTCACGATGGCGCTGCTCCTCCTCCGCGGCCAGAATCTGACGCTGCCGCCGTGGCTGCTGTCGTTCCAGTCCGCGACCGAAGCGACCAACTGGGGTGCGGTGATGGCGGCATCCACCCTCATCTCGGTCCCCGTCGTCGTGTTCTTCCTCATCGTGCAGGGGCGCATGTCGGGCGGTCTGGTCTCGGGCGCCGTGAAGGGCTGACCATGCGCGTCGGAGTCGACGTCGGCGGTACGAAGATCCTCGCCGTCGCGGTGGATGAGCTCGGTCGCGTCGTCGCCACCGAGCGCCGCGCGACCGGGCGCGGAGCCGATGCCGTCGTCGACGGGATCGTGGCGGTCGTCGACGCGCTCGCGCGGGGTCGACGGGTCGATGACCTCGGTGTCGGCGTGCCCGGCCAGATCGGGCGGGACGGCGTGGTCCGCCACGCCCTCAATCTCGGGATCGACAACCTCGACCTGGCGGCCGCCCTCGCCGCGCGCCTCGGGGTGAGGCCCACCGTGGACAACGACGTACGCGCCGCCGCCGTCGGAGCCGCCGCGGTGCTGCCCGACATCGACTCGCTCGCTTACCTGAATCTCGGGACGGGCGTCGCCGCAGGGATCGTCCGAGACGGGATGCCGTGGCGCGGCGCGCGCGGCGCCGCCGGCGAGATCGGGCATCTCAGCGTCGACCCCGCCGGGCCGGCCTGCCCCTGTGGGCAGCGGGGCTGCATCGAGGCGCTCGCCGGAGGCGCTGCCGTCGCCGCGCGGTGGGGGAAGCCGTCTCCGCTCCCCGTCGCCGAGGTGTTCGACTGCGCGGATGCGGGTGATCCGTTCGCGGGGTCGTTGCGCGCGGATCTCGTCCGCGGCGTGGCCGGGGCGGTGCAGGTGCTCGTCCTCACTGCCGACGTCGATCTCGTCGTGCTCGGCGGCGGGGTGTCGCACCTGGGGGAGCGGATGCTCGTGCCGGTGCGGACGGCCCTGCGGGCCGCGGCATCCGGGTCGGCCTTTCTCGCCTCGCTGGATCTGGCGGACCGGATCGTCGCGGTGCCTGCGGGCGAACCCGTCGGCGCGGTCGGTGCCGCGCTGCTGGCGGGCTCGCCCGTCGGTGTCGTGCCGGGACTCTGATCGATGCGCTGGTCGGTATTCAGTCTGGACGCGAGTCCGCTGGGCGTGCGGGGGCGGATCCCCGGGCATCAGCTCAGCAGCCGCACTGATCGGGACTGAATACCGAACGCGGCGTCTGACCGGCGGTCGGAGGGAGCCGCGGCTCAGACCGTGCCGGTGAAGACCCGCCGCACGTGCAGGTCGGCGCTCAGCAGCACCGCGTCGGCGACGGCGCCGACGGCGAGCGAGCCGAGGTCGCGCCGGCCGATCGCTCGAGCCGGGGTGCGGGTGAGTGCCGCGACGGCGTCGGGCAGCGTGACGCCCGCGGCGACGGCGGTGCGAAGCGCGGCATCCTGCGTCAGGGTGGACCCGGCGATCGTGCCGTCGGACAGGCGAGCGACGCCGGCCTCGACCGTCACCTCGAGCGACCCGAGCAGGTAGGTCCCGTCCGCGGCGCCGGCGGCGGCCATCGCATCGGTCACGAGCGCGACGCGGCCGGGGGCGGCGGCGAACAGCATCCGGATGACATCGGGGTGCAGGTGCACGCCGTCGGCGATGACCTCCAGGGTCGTCCGGGGGTCGCCGGTCGCGGCGCCGACCGGTCCCGGGGCGCGGTGGTGGAGTCCCGGCATCGCGTTGAAGGCGTGCGTGAGCAGGGTGGCTCCCGCGTCGAATGCACGGCGCGCGGCCTCGGCATCGGCATCGGTGTGGCCGACCGCGACGACGACGCCGGCCGCCGTGAACTGCGCGATCGCCTCGTGACCGCCGGGCAGTTCGGGCGCGAGTGTCACCTGCACGAGCGATCCGCGCGCCGCCTCGATGAGCGCGGCGACGACATCGGGCGTGGGCGCGATGAGCAGGGCGGGATCGTGGGCGCCGTGGTGCCCCGGATCGAGGAAGGGACCCTCCAGGTGCGCGCCGAGGACCGAGGCATCCGTCTCGGCGAGGTCGGCGATCGCACCCAGGCGCGCCGCGAGGTCGTCGGGCGAGCCCGCGACGAGCGAGATCACGGCCCGCGTCGTCCCGTGCGCGAGGTGCATCGCGCGAGCCACCTGGATCGCCTCCGCACCCTCCTCATGCGCCCGTCCGCCGCCGCCGTGCCCGTGCAGGTCGACGAAGCCCGGGGTGAGGAGCGCACCCTCCCCGGCGACGTCGCGGGCATCGACGGCCTCATCCGCGCCGAGCGCGCGCCACGCGTCGCCGGTGCCGGATGCCGCGACCCGACCGGCTTCGACGCGGATCCAGGCGTCGGGGGTCTCTGCGCCGGCGTCGATCAACCGGGCGGAGTGGATGATGCGGGTCACGTCGTCCACGGGACCTCCGCGAGCGCGGGGAAGCGGATGCCGAGCGAGGTCCAGAGCGGCCCGAGCCCGCCGACCCGCGCGCGGAACGAGTCCCACGTCCGTTCGGGACCGGTGGCCGAAGACCAGGCGATCTCGGACGCGGCGGCGATGCGGGGGAAGGCGAGCGCGTCGATGTCGGCCAGGCTCGCGACGGTCTCCGTCCACAGGGGCGCCTCGACGCCGAGGATCGCGTCCTCGGGGAGACCGTCGACGACGGCGGTCGGCTCCCACGAGTACGCGCGTTCGAGGCTCGTCGCACCGTTCGCCCAGGTGAGTCCGAGCGGTGCGTCCTCGGTCGGCTTCATGTCCAGGTAGATCGCGTCGGCGGGCGAGAGGATGACCCGACCGCCGCGCTCGGCGAAGGCGCGGGCGTGCTGGGGCGCGGCATCCGTCGGCGCCGCGAAGCCCCAGTACTGGCCGACCGTGCCGGGAGCGAGGCCCGCGGCGGCG
>Ga0207790_1000275_pt1 | contig 20233 bp, 20 predicted proteins | sample HigsolmetaGSP14D_FD_184842 | JGI IMG/M metagenome (GOLD analysis project Ga0207790, IMG submission 184842) | High solid enriched microbial communities from the Joint BioEnergy Institute, USA - SP1-4-D (SPAdes) | ecosystem: Engineered > Bioreactor > SSF (Solid state fermentation) > Aerobic >...
AACCTGAACACCGATCACTCCTCGCTGATCCAGCTGTATCGCAGCGCCCGCGCATTGCCGGGGGTGAAGAAGATCCTCATCGCCTCTGGCCTGCGCTACGACCTGGCCGTCGAGTCGCCGGAGTACGTCAAGGAGCTGGTCACCCACCACGTCGGTGGCTACCTGAAGATCGCCCCGGAACACACCGAGGAAGGGCCGCTCAACCAGATGATGAAGCCGGGCATTGGCAGCTATGACAAGTTCAAGCGCATGTTCGAGAAGTACTCCAAGGAAGCGGGCAAGGAGCAGTACCTGATTCCCTACTTCATCGCCGCCCACCCGGGCACCACCGATGAAGACATGATGAACCTGGCCCTGTGGCTCAAGGGCAACGGCTTCCGCGCCGACCAGGTGCAGGCGTTCTACCCCTCGCCGATGGCCACCGCCACGGCCATGTACCACTCGGGCAAGAACCCGCTGCGCAAGGTCACCTACAAGAGCGACGGCGTGACCATCGTCAAGAGCGAGGAGCAGCGCCGCCTGCACAAGGCGTTCCTGCGCTATCACGACCCGAAGGGCTGGCCGATGCTGCGTGAAGCGCTGCAGCGCATGGGTCGTGGCGACCTGATTGGTGATGGCAAGCACCAGTTGATTCCGGCTTACCAGCCGAAGGCCGACGAGTACCAGAGCGCCCGCCGCAAGAACTCCACGCCGGCCGGCAGCAAGAAGGTCGCCGGCAATGGCGGCGGCAAGCCAGCGGCTGGGCGCATCCTCACCCAGCACACCGGCCTGCCGCCGCGCGGCAGCGACGGCAGCAAGCCCTGGGACAAGCGCGAGCAGGCCAAGGCGGCTGCCGAGGCGCGTAACCAGCAAGCGGCGCGCGAGCGTGCCGGTGCGGGCAAGGGCAAGAAACCGGTGAAAAAGCCCGCTGTGCCGCGTTAACTGGCTGTTTCAAGGTGGGAGCAGATACTCGTAGGGTGGACGACGCTTGCCTGCGCGGCCCGATCCGCCCACCGCTCTGCAATCGTAATGGTGGACAAAAAGAGCGTTGTCCACCCTACGGGGAAGTGTCTGCTCCCGGCACTTCGCGGCAGTTCTAGTCGGCGCTGAATATGCAGGTCAGATAGCGATTGCTCGGCCCATAGCGCAGGATCGAAGCCAGTCGCTTGAGCAGGTACAGCGGATGGCTGCGGTAGTACGCCAGCACCGCATTGCCGACGCCTTCCGAGCGATGCTGACGGGCGGCTTTCTCGGGGCGCTTGAACAACCCGGAAAATTCCCAGCGCTGGATCTGTTCGAAACGCTCGCGCGGCTTCAGCCCGTGGTGGCGGAACAGCGCGTAGAAGCTGCGCGGGCTGAAGTCGTGCAGGTGATGGGGGTTGCCATCCAGGGTCGGCGTGGTCGGCACCGAGGCGATGATGCGCCCGCCCTCTGTCAGCAGGCTGGCGTAGTTGGCCACCAGGCGCTGCGGGTTCGGCAGGTGTTCGATGGTTTCCAGGCTGACGATGCTGTCGAAGCCCTGGCTGTCGGCGAAGGTTTGCGCGTTCGCGCACAGGTAGCGCAGGTTGTCCCGCTGATAGTTGGCCTGGGCATAGGCGATCGCTTCGGGGTCGATGTCGATACCGGTGATCTGCTTGTCCGGGTGCTGCTCGGCCAGCAGCGCACTGCCGTAGCCGCAGCCACAGGCCATGTCGAGTACCCGCGGGCCATTCAGCAAGCGGCTGGCGAACCCATAGCGCTGCATATGCAGGTCGAGGGTTGCCTGGTCGGCCGCCAGCCGCTCGTCCATCTGCAATGGGTAGATGCGTTCGAGGCTGTGCATGGCAACCGTCCTTTCTCCGTGGGGATGGAAATATAAACCATTCCACCCTCGCGGGTAGCCGCACGTGGCCGGGGTGTGTCAGCCGTAACGTTTCTTCGCCTCGATGGCCAGGCCGCTGCCGATGCTGCCGAAGGTATTGCCTTCCACGTGCCGGGCGTTGGGTAGCAGCGCCGCCACGCTCTGGCGCAATGCCGGCACACCGCTGGAGCCGCCAGTGAAGAACACCGTATCGACCTGTTCCAGGCTCACGCCGGCGTCAGTAAGCAGCGCGGTGACGCTGTCGCGGATGCGTTCGAGCAGCGGTGCGATGCTGTCTTCGAACAAGGCGCGGGTCAGTTCGGCGACCAAACCGGCCTCGATGCGCTGCAGGTCGATCGGGTGTTGCTGGTGCTCGGTCAGGGCGATCTTGCTGTTTTCCACCTGCATCGCCAGCCAGTGGCCGGCGCGTTGCTCGATCAGCTTGAACAGGCGGTCGATGCCGGTCGGGTCGATGATGTCGTAGCGCATGTTCTGCAGCGCCCGCTGCGACGCGGCGGCGTAGACCATGTTGATGGTGTGCCAGGTCGCCAGGTTGAGGTGCATGCTGGTGGGCATCGGCGCGTCGCTCTTCATCCGGCTGCCGTAGCCGAACAGCGGCATCACGCCCTGCAGGCTGAGTTGCTTGTCGAAGTCGGTGCCGCCGATGTGCACGCCGCCGGTGGCCAGAATGTCGTTCTGGCGCTCTGCCTGCTGGCGGCGCTCGGGGGCCAGGCGCACCAGCGAGAAGTCCGAGGTACCACCGCCGATATCGACGATCAGCACCAGCTCCTCGCGCTCGATGGTGGACTCGTAGTCGAAGGCCGCGGCGATCGGCTCGTACTGGAAGGACACGTCCTTGAAACCGAGCTTCTGCGCCACGGCGACCAGGGTGTTCTCGGCTTCCTGGTCGGCCAGCGGGTCGTCATCCACGAAGAACACCGGGCGGCCCAGCACCACGGCCTCGAACGGGCGCTCGGCCACCGCTTCGGCGCGTTTCTTCAGCTCGCCGATAAAGAAGCCGAGCAGGTCCTTGAAGGGCAGGGCGCTGCCCATCACCGCGGTTTCGCTCTTCAGCAGCTTGGAACCCAGCAGGCTCTTGAGCGAGCGCATCAGGCGGCCTTCATAGCCTTCCAGGTACTCGTGCAGGGCCAGGCGGCCATAGACCGGGCGGCGCTCCTCGAGGTTGAAGAACACCACGGAGGGCAGGGTGATCTTGCCGTCTTCCAGCGCGATCAGCGTTTCGCCACCCGGGCGCAGCCAGCCAACCGTGGAGTTGGAGGTGCCGAAGTCGATACCGCAGGCGCGGGCAGGGGTGGTAAGGGACATGACGCGCGGCTCCTGAAAAAACGGCCGCGCATTCTAGGCCAAATGAGACCCTCGTGCTGCCGCTTCGTCAGGGCAGTGGGGGATTTTGTACTTCGCCGCGACGGATGCGCCATTGGCCCCACTCGAAGCCCAGCACGACGATCAGCGACAGGGCGAATGGCAGCAGCAGGTAGAAGCCGCGGAACACGATCAGCGCCGCCAGCACGTCCGGTGCGGGGATCTCCGGCAGGGCCGCCAGGAAGCTCACCTCCAGCACGCCCAGGCCGCCAGGGGCGTGGGACAGCAGCGCCAGGGAGAAGGACGCCAGGAACACGCCCAGCACCACCATGTAGCCGGGGTTGTGCGCCTCGGGCAGGGCGAAGTAGATGATCGCCGCCGCGCAGGCCAGTTCCAGCGGGCCGGCCAGCAACTGGCGGCCAACGATGCGCAGGCGCGGGTACTCGACATGCAGTTTGCCGAACGTCCAGGGCTTGAACTGCAGCCAGGAACCCAGCACGTAGAGGCCGACCAGCAGCAGCAGGAAACCGCCGATAACCACCGAGACCAGCGGGGTGACGTCCAGCACGCGATGGATCAGGTCAGGCTGCAGCACCAGCACGCAGCCGCTGGCCAGCAGGGTGCCGAGGGCGAAGGTGAAGGAGCAGAAGACGATCAGGATGCCGATTTCATGGGGCGTCAGCCCTTTGGTGCGGTAGGCGCGGTAGCGCACCACGGCACCGGAGAACACCGAGGCGCCGATATTGTGGGCCAGGGCATAGGTGGTGAAGGAGCACAGGGTGATGAAGCGCCAGGAAATCTTCTTGCCCAGGTGGGCGATGGCGATGCGGTCGTACCAGGCGAGCGCCGAATAGGCGCCGAGGGTGGCGACGGCGGCGAGAACCCAGTCGAGGTGCGGGATGGCCTTGAGGCTGCCGGCGATCTCGTCGAGGGAAATGTTGCGCACTTCGCGGTAGAGCAGGAAGCAGGAGGCGACCACGGCGCACAACCCGATCAGCGTCCAGATCAGGTCACTGCGTTTCATCGTGGGCTTGGTACCTTGCAACGGCGATCCCCTGTTTCACGTCTCTGCGGACAGTCGATAGTGCATTCGATGGGCTGTCGCAGCTATTGTTCAGACCCTTTCCCCTGGGTATGTCCCGGCGGGATGTGGGTGTACAGGGTGCGCAGTATCCCGGAGGCGGGCCGGTTGCTCAACTGGCACGATTTCGCAGGCCGTTACCGAGTGTGTCTTTTTACCGGCCCAGACCCAGTGTGGCCGCGGCCAGCACGCCATAACGCAGGGTTTTCGCCAGGCTGACGATCAGCATGAAGCGCCACAGCGGCTCACGCATGATACCGGCGACCAGGGTCAGCGGATCGCCGATCACCGGCAGCCAGCTCAGCAACAGCGACCAGCGCCCGTAACGCCCGTACCAGTGCTGCGCCTGCAGCAGGCGCCGATCACTGACCGGAAACCAGCGGCGGCCGCGAAAGCGCTCCAGGTAACGGCCCAGCCACCAGTTGACCAGCGAGCCCAGCACGTTGCCCAGGCTGGCGACCAGAACCAGCACGCCGGCCGGCTGCCCGCCACCGAGCAGCAGCGCCACGAGCAGCGCCTCGGACTGCAGTGGCAGCAGCGTCGCCGCGGCGAAGGCGGCGCCGAACAGCCCCAGGTAGGCGTAGAGATCCGGCAAGGTGCTGGGCTGTCAGGACTTCTTGTCGGCTTCGGCGTTGGCCATGATCTCTTCCAGCTTGAGGCCGGTAAGGTCATGGATGGTGCGCCACAGGTAGTAGAAGACGGCCATCAGCATGATCATCGACGGAATGGCGATCATCGGGTAGCTGAGCAGGGTCATGCGGCCCAGTTCGTCATTGAAGGCTTCGCTGCCGGCCGGGCTGGTGACGATCCATTTGGCCAGCACGTAGTTCATCAACGAGGAAAAGAAGAAGGTGCCGCTGAGCAGGTAGGTGGCACGCAGCAGGCGGGCTTCGAAGCGCTGGGTATGGCCGCCCTGTTCCAGGCGCTCATGGATCTTGTCGACGTTGAGCACGGTCTTGTTGAACAGCAGCGTGCGGATCAACGGGTAGCGGGTGCGGGTCGACACCAGCACGGCGATGCCGATCAGGCCGGGAATCGCCGCTTCCTTGATCGCCAGCCATTGGTTGTCCAGGTGCAGCAGGCCGATGCCGCCGGTGAGGATCACGCTGACCAGGCCGAGCAGCGCGACGAAGTTGAATTTGCGGTACTTGACCAGCTCGAACGCCCCCCAGCCCAGCGGGAACGCCAGGGCCAGCACCAGCGCGCCATCCGGGCCCAGGCGTGCCTCGCCACTGAGCTTCATGAGGATCAGCGACGGGATCACGATGCTGATCAGCAGGTCGATGAATGGGCGGGGTTTGTGCGGGGCGGCAGGCGTTTGCGTGGTGTCGGTCATGTCGATGCGCGTTGAGGGGCGAGCGCCGATGATCGCCTGCCTGAGGCGCTGGCGCCAGCCCGATTGTCGGTGCATTCACCACAAAGTCCTTCGGCGGCCGCATACGGTCGCTGGCCGGGCGACGGCGCTTCGGCGCCGTTGTTTGCTGAAATTGGCCGGTCACTGGGTTAAAATTGCCAGCTTGAGCTGCACGGTGAGCGTCGCCGGCGCGCCGGTGCCAGATTTGTTCAAGCGTTCATGGGGATGGCCGGATGGGCCCGCTGCGTTGCTATGGTGTGCTGTTGCTCGCGTTGCTGCTGTGCGCACGCGCGGACGCCGAGCTGCGCATCCTCACCGAGCCGGGCCCGCCCACCGCGTTCATGGAAGACGGCGAGCTGCGCGGCTTTGGCGTCGATGTGGTGCGTGAGCTGATCGAGCGAACCGGCGCCAACGCGCAGATCGAGATGATGCCCTGGACCCGCGCCTACACCCTGGCGCAGCGCGGCCCGAACGTGGCCTTGTTCGCCATGGTGCGTACGCCCGAACGTGAACAGCGCTTCCAGTGGGTCGGCCCGATCCTGCACGGCAAGGTGCGCTTCTATTCGCTGAAATCCAGTGGCATGCAGGTCGACAGCCTCGATGATGTGGCCGCCAGCGGCCCCCTGGCAGTGCCCAAGCAGTGGTACAGCTACGAGGCCTTGCAGGCCAAGGGGCTGGCGAACCTGTATGGCGTGCCGACGCCGCAGACCATGGTCACGTTGTTCGCCCATGGCCGCGGCAGCCTGATCCTCCTCGAGGACATCCTGCTGCGCGACATGCTCGCCCCGGCAGGGCTGGAGCCGGCGGACGTGCAGCCGCAGATGGTGTTCATGGAGTCGTCGTATTACATCGCGTTTTCCCGCGATACCGACCCTGCCATCGTCGCCGCCTGGCAGAACGAACTGGCGGAAATGCGCCGAGATGGCAGCTTTTCGGCGATTTTCCGCCAGTGGCTGCCCGATGTAGAGCCGCCCGCCGCCCCGCGCTGAGTTGGCGGGGAATTTGCTGCGCAAGCTGGAATCCGCGCGCTGCGCCTGGCCGCTCGCGCAACTGCCGGGGCCTGGCCCATCGGTCGCAACACGCCACAAGAATTCGCTCCAGACGGCCGGGACAAGGCTGTCGAGCCCCTGATTCATCCGACGCTTTGGACAATGCCTATGACCAACATGCAACGTGCTTCCCACCATGAATTGCGGCGCGCCTTCCGCACCCTGCTGGCCTCGAGCGCCTGCTACCACACGGCATCGGTCTTCGACCCGATGTCCGCGCGTATCGCCGGTGACCTTGGCTTCGAAGTCGGCATCCTCGGCGGCTCCGTGGCGTCGTTGCAGGTGCTGGCCGCGCCCGATTTCGCGCTGATCACCCTGAGCGAGTTCGTCGAGCAGGCCACCCGCATCCACCGCGTTTCCCGCCTGCCGGTGATCGCCGACGCCGACCACGGCTACGGCAATGCCCTGAACGTGATGCGCACCGTGGTCGAACTGGAACGTGCCGGTATTTCCGCGCTGACCATCGAAGACACCCTGCTGCCCGCCCAATTCAACCGCAAGTCGACCGACCTGATCAGCATTGCCGAAGGCGTCGGCAAGGTACGTGCGGCCCTGGAGGCGCGGGTCGACCCGGACCTGGCGATCATCGCCCGCACCAACGCTGGCGTGCTCAGCATCGACGAGGTGATCAAGCGCACCGTGGCCTATCAGAAGGCCGGCGCCGACGCCATCTGCATGGTCGGTGTCGAGGATTTCGAGCACCTGGAGAAGATCGCCGAGCACCTCAGCGTGCCGCTGATGCTGGTGACCTACGGCAACCCCAAACTGCGCGACAACGAGCGCCTCGCCAAGCTGGGCGTACGCATCGTGGTCAACGGCCATGCCGCCTACTTCGCCGCCATCAAGGCCACGTACGACTGCCTGCGCGAGCAGCGCAACGCGGTTGGCAGTGACCTCAGCGCTTCCGAGCTGGCGCACAAGTACACCCAGCCCGAGGACTACGTGGCCTGGGCCGACGAGTTCATGAACGTCAAGGAATAACCCCGCAACACCTGCCACGCCGGACAGCGGCCGCGCAACGCGCGCCGATTCGTCCGCCGTCGGCTGCCCCTTGCCAAGCCCGTGCGCACGCTCCTATCTTCCCCTGAGCAGCATTCTTTTCGGGAGAGCGATATGGCCACCGGTTGGGCGCAAGACGGCGCCGTGCAGGAACAGATCGACAGCACCATCGAAGACGCCGTGCAGCGCGCGCGCAGTCAACTGCCCAAGGGCGAGAGCCTGACCCATTGCGAAGAATGCGATGCGCCGATTCCCGAAGCGCGGCGCCAGGCCGTGCCCGGTGTACGCCTGTGCGTGAACTGCCAGGCGCAGGCCGACCTCGAGCAGGCCAAGGCTGGCGGCTTCAACCGCCGCGGCAGCAAGGACAGCCAGCTGCGTTAGTCGGGCCGCGACAAGGTCTTGTAGTAGATGGCATTGGCGCGGTACTGGCCGTCCGGCCCGCAGGCGTAGTCCGGCAGGCCACCGATGCAGGTGTAGCCCAGGGTGCGGTAGAGGTTTTCGGCATCACTGCCGGCCTCGGTATCCAGATAGAGCAGGCCACGCTGCCGTTGCTCGGCGTGGGCTTCCAGCTGTTGCATCAGCAGGCGGGCAATGCCGCGGCGACGGGCACTGCTCAGCACCAGCAGCTTCTGCACTTCGCCGCGATTCAGGCCATTGGGCTTCAGGCACAGGCTCAGCTGCACCGAGCCCAGCACGTGGCCATCCTCTTCAGCGACCCAGAGGGCCAACGCACCGCTGGCCAGCGCCCGGCTTACCTCGTCGAAGTAACCATGCGCCTGCTGGGTGTCGATATCGGCCATGAAACCCACGGATGCGCCGTTGGCCACGGCATCGATCAGCAGGGCGATCAAACCCTGGCGGCAGGCTTCGAAATCAGTCGCGTGGAGCTGGCGGATCTGCAGGCTCATGGCGCGCTCCGCTGTGGCGTGAGGATCAGCTGCATAAAGGTCAGGTCCAGCCAGCGCCCGAACTTGCAGCCGACCTGGGGCATCTGCCCGGTGATGGTGAAGCCCAGGCGTTCGTGCAGGCGCACCGAGGCGGCGTTGCCGCTTTCGATGGCAGCGACCATCACATGCTTGTCGACCTTGCGCGCACGCTCGATCAGCGCCTGCATCAGCAGCGGGCCGAGGCCCTGGCCGCGGGTGTCATGGCGCACGTACACGGAGTGCTCGACGGTGTTGCAGAAGCCCTCGAACGGCCGCCAGTCGCCGAACGAGGCGTAGCCCAGCACCTGCTGCGCCTCGTCGACCGCCACCAGAATCGGGTAGCCCTGGGCCGCACGCGCCTCGAACCAGGCCTGGCGGTTGGCCAGGTCCACGGGGCGCTCGTTCCAGATCGCCGTGGTATTGAGCACGGCATCATTGTAGATGGCGAGCAGGGCGGGCAGGTCATCGGCAGCGGCATCACGGATCGTAATGGGCATGGTTCTCTCAAAGGCCGGTTGGTGTGTTTACCAAAGCATTGAGTATCGCGGGCGAAGCGGCATAGGATCAATGCTTGCATACCCCCAGTTTGAGCCTGTCATGCACGAAGGGCACTGGCTGTCATGGCAGCTGGCCGGGCTATGCTGGGTGGTAGGTTTTGGTCGAGCACGACCGCCGATATCAGCGGAGACGAGACATGGCATTGCTTCCAGTGAGTGTGGCCAAACGCATGACCGTAGGCGTCCTGCTGTTGCTGAGCCTGACTGCTGTGGCGGTCTACTCGGTAATGACCTTGCGCGGCAAACCACAATTGATGGCCGTTGGCGTGACGTCGGCCGAGCAGGCTGCCGCTGCACTGGCGCGTCAGCTTGCGTTGCAGCTCAGCGAAATCCAGGGCACCACGGCTGCCCTGGCGCACCTGGCCGAGGCGCTGCCCCGCGATGCTGCACTGGTGCGCGGCGCTTTGCCCGGGGTGATCGACAGCCAGGGCAACGCCGCCATCGCCGGTGGCGGCCTATGGCCCGAGCCGGATGCCTTCGAAAGCGGCGTGGCGCTGCGCAGTTTCTTCTGGGCGCGCAGTGCAGCCGGCGGTCTGCAATACAGTGAAGACTACAATGCCGCCTCCGCGACGCCCTATCAGAACGAGTCCTGGTACACCGCGGCCCGTTCATCGGCAGCCGGGCGCTGCGTGTGGTCGGATGGCTATCTCGACACGGTCACGGGCGTGGCGATGACCACCTGCAGCGTGCCCTATCGCCTGGCAGGGCAGTTCGCCGGTGTCGCCACGGTCGATCTGCGCCTCGATGGTCTGGCCACCTTTCTACGCGAGCATGGCGGCATCACGGGCGGTTACGCGTTCGTCGTCGACAAGGCCGGTAATCTGCTGTTTTTCCCTGATGCGCAGGCAGCCAATGGCTTGCCTACCCTGGCTGGGCTGGTCGAGGGTGAGCCGGCGCTCGCGCCCTTACAGGCAGCGTTGCAGGCGGCACGCAGTGGTGAGCCGACCAGCATGCTGAATTTCGACGTGCGCCTGCAGGGGCCTGCCTACGTCAGTTTCCAGCCGCTTGGCGATACCGGATGGCAGGTGGGGCTGGTGACGCCGGAGCGTCAGGTTTCCGGCTTGAGCCAGCGCCTGACCGGCGAGATCCTGCTGTTCCTGCTGCCCTTGCTGGCCGTGCTGCTCGGCCTGGCATGGCTCGCCGGGCGTCGTTTGCTGGCGCAGATCGAAGAGACCACCGGGCAGATCGAGCAACTCGGCCAAGGGGGCGGTAGCGAATTGCCGATCGGCCGTAACGATGAAATCGGCGCATTGCGCGGTGCGGTGAATCGCTACGCCGGCTCGTTGCGCCGCATGCTGCTGGATATATCCGAGCAATCACGAGTACTCGAGCGCCAGGCCGCCGAGCTGGCCAGCCTGTCGCAGGCAATCGCCGAGCGCGCCGAAACGCAACGTGAAGACAATGCGTTGCTGGCTACGGCGATCACCGAGATGTCGGCCAGTGCTCAAGAGGTGGCCGGCAATACCAGTGACTGCTCGGACACCGCGGAGCGCTCGCTGCTCTCGGCACGAGCAGGCCAGGTCAACGTGCGCAGCAACAGCGCTTCGATTCAGGCGCTGGCCGAGGAGATCGGCCAGGCCGAAATGGCCATTGGTCGTCTCGGTACCGACATCGAGCGAGTTGGCAGCGTGCTGGAGGTGATCACCTCGATTTCCCAGCAGACCAACCTGTTGGCGCTCAACGCGGCGATCGAGGCGGCACGGGCTGGCGAGCAAGGGCGTGGTTTCGCCGTGGTGGCTGATGAGGTGCGCACGCTGGCCGGTCGCACCCAGGCGTCGGCCAACGAGATTCAGGTGATGATCGGCCAGTTGCGCGAAGCATCAGGCCAGACGGTCGCCACCATGCAGGCCGGCGTGCGCCGTACCCACGAAGCGGTCGAGCAGGCCAACGGTGTCGCGCACACGCTGGAAGGCACGGTGAGCGGCTTCGAGGATATCGTCCAGCGTGCCCAGCAGATCGCCGTGGCGGCTCAGGAGCAGAGCCACGTGACCCAGGAGATCAGCGAGCTGGCGGTGCGCATTCACAGCGCCAGTGAAGAGGGCGCCCGCGACTCCGGAACCTTGCGCGAGCTGGGCCGGGGTATCGAAGAGCTGTCCCAGCGGCTCGCGCGGATGAGTGGCCAGGGCTGAGCTGACCCCAGGTGGCCCGTGCATAGCGGACATCTGGCTCTGCAGGGGCTCAGCGGCGCTGGATAGAGTGGCGGCAGTTCCCCATTGGATAGCCGCCATGCTCCTGCTTCTCGCTGCCTTTGCCGGGCTGGTTCGCGGCTATAGCGGCTTTGGTTTCGCGATGATCCTGGCGCTCGGGATGCTTGGCTCACGCGCCCCCAGCGAGGTTATTCCCACGGTTTTGCTGCTCGATCTGGTCGGCAGTGCCAGCCTGTGGTTACGCGCTTTGCGCGATAGCCATCATCGGCTGACGCTGCGCCTGACTGCCGGGCTGCTGTGCGCCGTGCCCATCGGCGTGCTGGCGCTAGCCCGGGTGCCTTCAGCTTGGTTGGCGCCTGGTATCGCAATGGTGTGTCTGTTTGGCGGGATGATGGTCTTGCGACAGTCGCCAGCCCCCGTCACCGAAGCCGCCGTGCCACTACGCTCGGCTTTCTGGGCCGGGCTTGGCGCTGGCCTGGCGACTGTATTGGCGTCGGCCGGTGGGCCGCCGTTGATGCTCTATCTGCTTCGTTGCGGGCTGACGCCCCGGGCTCTGCGCGCGACGGCAATCATGTTCTTCGCGCTGAGCAGTGCGCTGGCGTTGCTGGTCATGGGGCTGTTTGACGTCGTGGGCCGCACGCATGTGCAGTTGGCGGCTACCCTGCTGTTGCCAGCGCTGGCTGGCAATCTGCTGGGGCAATGGCTGCAGCCACGCTGGCAGCCGTTACCGCTGCATCGCCTCGTGGGCATGCTGTTGGTGCTGTTCTCGGCCGTTTTGCTGTACCGCACTCTGGCCGGTTAACCACTGCGAAGCGCCGGGCGCAGGGCACGCCCGGCGTAGCCATCATTTGTCGCGGTCGACCGCGAACGGGCCCCAGGCCTGACGGCTGGGCATGATTTCCAGGCGGTTGATGTTGATATGGGCGGGCAGGGTGGCGACGTAGAAGATCTGCTCGGCAATATCTTCGGCGCTCAACGGCGTGGTGGTGCTGTACATCGCATCGGAAGCCGCCTGGTTACCCTTGGTGCGTACCAGGGTGAACTCGGTTTCCGCCATGCCCGGGGCGATGTCGGTAACCCGCACGCCGGTGGACACCAGGTCGCAGCGCAGGTTGAAGCTGAACTGCTTGACGAACGCCTTGCTGGCGCCATACACGTGGCCGCCCGGGTACGGCCATTCGCCGGCCACCGAACCGATGTTGATGATGCTGGCGCCCTTGCCGGTTTCCAGCAATTTGGGCAGCACCGCGTGGGTGACGTTGACCAGGCCGGTGATGTTGGTGTCGATCATCGTGTGCCAGTCTTGCAGCGCGACCTTCTGCGCGGCTTCCGGCGCCAGGGCCAGGCCGGCGTTGTTGATCAGTGCGTGGATCTTGTCGAACGGCGCCGGCAGGCTGTCGACCAGCGCCTGCACGGCGGTGGCGTCACGCACGTCGAGGGTGGCGATATGCACCGGCACCTTGCCTGCCAGCTCGGCCTTGAGCTCTTCCAGGCGCTCCTGGCGACGGCCACTGAGCACCAGGCCCCAGCCTGCTTCGGCGAAGCGGCGAGCGGTGGCGCGGCCAAAGCCGGAGGTGGCACCGGTGATGAAAACTACCTTGGTCATGTTCTGCCTCTTTTCAGAATGTCGTAATGGCTGCTGCGTCAGGCAGCTAACCGGGTTCGTCAGGCGGAGAGCTCGAGGAACTTGCGTACCCGCTCGGTCTCCGGGTTGCTGAAGAATTTCTCCGGGGCGGACTTTTCGATGATCTTACCTTTTTCCAGAAACACCACCTGATCCGACACCGCGCGGGCGAATTCCATTTCGTGGGTGACCACGATCATGGTGTAGCCCTCGGCGGAGAGGTTCTTCATCACCGTCAGCACTTCGCCGACGCGCTCCGGGTCGAGTGCCGAGGTAGGCTCGTCGAACAGGATCACCTCCGGGCTCATGGCCAGTACGCGGGCAATCGCCACACGCTGCTTCTGGCCGCCGGAGAGGGTGTAAGGATAACTGTCCCGCTTGTCGCCCATGCCGACTTTTTCCAGCAATTCGACGGCGATCGCGCGGGCTTGCTCCTTGGCCATGCCCTTGACCTGCACCGGCGCCTCCATGACGTTCTGCAGCACGCTGAGATGGGGCCACAGGTTGAAGCCCTGGAACACCATGCCGGTCTTGGCGCGGATGGCCGCCAGCTCGCGATTGGTCATCTTGCGTCCGGCTTGTTCATTGATCCCGATGCGTTGCCCGGCGATATGGATGCTGCCGCGATCCGGCTCCTCCAGCCAGTTGATGCAGCGCAGCATGGTCGATTTCCCCGAGCCGGAGGAGCCCAGCACGCTGACCACCTCGCCCTTGTTCACGGTCAGTTCGATGTCGCGCAGCACCTCGATGTCGGAGAAGCTCTTGGACAGGTTTTGAATGCGTACTGCGGGGATGTCAGCCATGTTCGAATCCTCGTTTCGCTCCGAAGCGCGCCGCCCATTTGAGCGCCAGTTCCAGGCCGATGCTGATGAGCCAGTACAGAACGATCACCACCACGAAGGCTTCGGTAGGAATGAAGTAGGTGGCCTGCACCGAGTTGGCGGCGGCGGTCAGTTCCTGCACGGTGATGATGGTCAGAAAGGCGGTGTCCTTGAGGGCGATGATCAACTGGTTGCCCAGCAGGGGCCGGGTCTTGATCACCAGTTGCGGCAGGATGATGCGCATGAACAATCTGAAGGGCGTGAAACCGTGCGCCTTGGCCGCCTCGACGTAGCCCGCCGGCAGTACCAGGCGGCTGCCGCGCAGGATCTCGGTGAAGTAGGCGCCGTGGTAGACGATCAGGGCCAGTAGGCCGGCCGTCCAGGCGTCCAGGCGCAGCCCCAGGCGCGGCAGGCCGTAGTACAGCAGGTAGGCGAGGATCAGGAACGGCAGCATGCGCATGCCGTTGACCAGCCAGCGCACCACGATCGCCAGCGGCGTACGTTCTTCCAGGCTGTAGAGCATCGCGCAGCCGAGCACGAAGGCGCAGACGATGGACAGGGCGAAGAGCGCCAGGGTGTTGAAAAAGCCGTTGAAGAAGGCTTCGCGGGCGTCCCAGATAATGCTCCATTCGGTCATGCTGAAATGTCCTTACATGGCCAGTCGGTTGGCTTTCTTCTCGGCAATCGCCTGCAGCTTGAGCAGCACGCCGATGATCAGCATGTACAGCAGCGCGGCAGCGAGAATCGGTGGCAGCGGGTCATAGGTCACCGCCGCGATACGGTTGGTCACCCGGGTCAGGTCGACGATGCCGATGATGGCGATGGCCGGGCTGCCCTTGATCAGGAACGACATTTCGTTGACCAGGCCGGGCAGGCTGCTGGTGAGCATCTGCGGCAGCATGATGCGACGGAAGAACACGCCCTGGGTCATGCCGCAGGCCAGGGCTGCTTCCTTCTGCTCACGGGAGAAACTGATGAATGCCGAACGCCAGATCTCCGCATTGAAGGCGGTGGTGTTGAGCGTCAGGGCGAGGATGGCGGCGGTGTTGCGGTCAAGGTTGATGCCGAACATCGGCGCCGAGAGAAAGATGAACAACACCAGGGTCACCAGCGGCGTGGCACGCGCCAGGCTGGTGTAGAGAATCAGCAGCTGTTCCAGAAAGGGGATGCGCGCCATGCGCAACAGGGCGATGCCAAGCCCGCAGAACACCCCGATGGCAATGGCGATGGCGGATATCCACAGGGTCGTCCAGGCGCCCTCCAGCAGCAGTAGCCAGGCTTGTCCGTTCATGGCAGCTCCTTCGGGTCGAGAGGGGAATGAGGCCGGCGAAGCAGGCGCGCTTGACAAGCCCGGCGCCTGCTCGCGATAGGCGGTGATACGTGGCTTACTTCATGCCGGCCAGGGTATGGAACTGATCGACGTCGGTGATGGGTTCCTTGGGCATCGACGGGAAGGCCTCGCCGAACCATTTGCTCTGCAGCTCGGCCAAGCGGCCGTTGTCGCGGATCTGATCCATGAAGCCGGTGATCAGCTTCAGCAGCTCAGGGCTCTTCTTCGGCACCGGCCAGGCGGCGAAACCGTCACCGGATACGGCGATGCCCTTGGCGAAGGTGTCGCCACGGGTCTTGACCAGATCGTTGACCGAGATCAGTGCGTTGATCACGTAGTCCAGGCGGCCGTTGGCAAGGTCCGCATAGGCTTCCGGATAGGATTGATATTCGACCACCTCACCGATCTTGCAGCCGGCATCGGCCATCATCTTCTTCAGTTCCGGCAGTCGCGCGAGCAGCGCACTACCCGCCTGCAGGCCGGCTTTCTTGCCGCACAGGCTGGCGATATCGCTGAGGCTGTCATCGCCGGCACGCTTGACGTAGAAGTGCTGGGCCGAGGCGAAAGGCGGGGCGAAGTTGAACACGCGCAGGCGGTCGTCGGTGACCAGCGCGCCGGTGAAGGCCATGTCGTACTGACCGGAGGACACCGCGGCGAGCAGGCCGGTCCACGGCAGGATTTCCTGCTTCACGTCGAAGCCTTTCTCCTTGGCGTAGGCCTTGAGGTCTTCGAGCAGCTCCTTGTGGAAACCCTCGGGCTTGCCATCGACGATGTAGTTGAACGGCGCGTAGTCGTCCTCGGTGGCAACGCTCAGGTAGCCGCGTTTTTCGATGTCGGCCAGATCCGCGTGAGCGCTGGTGGCACCTGCCAGCAGGCAGCCGGCCAGGCCTGCGAGTGCCAGTTTGCGCAACTGGGCGAATCCGTTCATGGGCGTTGCGGTAGCGATGCCTGCGTGGGTCATGGTCAGAACTCCAGGGGTCGACAGATCGATTGGCTTGCGATGGGCGTGCCAGTTGGCTGTTTTTCACCATAGAGAGCGCAAAGCGTCGGGCAATAGGTGCAGTTTGGCGCATTCGCCTGGCCAGCCTGGGGTGGTGGCCATGGCTCACTAATTGCTTCGGGGAGGGCATAACACATGGAGCGGCAGTGACCATGATCGACCACTTCTACCACCTGAATTTCGACCAGCAGCGCGGGCTGCAGGAGCAACTGCGCGAGTCGCTGGTGTCTGCGATTCTCGCTGGCGGTTTTCCCCAGGACGAGCCCTTGCCGTCCTGCCGGCGGCTGTCGCAGCAGTTGTCCATTTCCCGCAACACCGTGGCGCTGGTCTATGAAAGCCTGCTCGACAATGGCTACCTGGTCAGCCGCCCGCGCAGTGGCTACTACCTGCACCCGGACTACTGCGGCAGCCAGCGTGAAGTCGCCCTGGCGCGCCTTGCACCGGCGCACAGCGATGCCAACCCCCAGGCCGTTGGTGCACCAGGATGGAGCGGTCGATTCAAGATCCAACCGAGTTTGAGGCATGGTGTGTTGCGCCCCAGTAACTGGCAGCGCTTCACCTATCCCTTCGTCTACGGCCAGCCGATTGCCGATCTGTTTCCCCTGGAGCGCTGGCGCGAGGTGTCGCGCAACAGCATGCGCAACGAGCGCAACCCGGAGTGGCTGCGCGACAGCCACGACCAGGACGACGCCATGCTGATCGAGCAGTTGCGTACCCGGGTATTGCCCAAACGCGGCATCTGGGCCGGCGCCGATGAAATCCTCATCACCCTCGGTTCGCAAAATGCGCTGTATCTGCTGGCCACTCTGTTGATGAGCAAGGGCACTCGCGTGGCGCTGGAGAACCCGGGGTTCGGCGACGCCCACAACGTGTTCGACCTGCAGGGTGCGGACATCCACTTGCAGGACGTGGACGAGCAGGGCATGCGCGTCGACGAGCGCCTCAACCGCTGTGAGTACCTCTACGTCACGCCTGGGCACCAAGTGCCTACCGGGGTGAGCATGAGTTCCGCGCGGCGCAGCCAGTTGCTGCAGCAGATCCGCCAGCACGATCAGATCCTCATCGAAGATGACTACGACGCCGAGCTGAATCTCGACAGCCATCCCCAGCCGGCGCTCAAGGCCAGCGACAGCAGCGGCCGGGTGATCTACATGAGCAGCCTGTCGAAGGCCTTTTCGCCGGGGCTGCGGCTGGGGTACCTGGTCGCCGATGCCGAACTGGTCGAGGAACTGCGGGCGTTGCGCCGCTTGATGTATCGCCACCCACCGCTGAACAACCAGCGCATGCTCGCCCAGTTTCTCGCCCAGGGGCATTACGACGCGCACCTGCGGCGTTTCCGCGAGGAGCATGGGCGTCGTCGTGAAGCGCTGCAGGGCGCGCTGGATAGCGTGCTGAAGGGGTGTCGGCACGTGAGCAGTGCCGGCGCCGGCGCCTTCTGGCTCAGCGCCCCGGCTGGCGTCGACAGCCAGCGGTTGGCCTGGGCCGCGGCTCAGCAGAGTGTGTTGATCGAGCCGGGGGCGCAGTTCTTCTTCAATGACGATCCGCCGCAGCGTTACTTCCGCATGGGCTTTCACGCCATCGACGTGGCGCTGATCGAACCGGGCATCCGACTTCTCGATGAGGTGCTGCAGGGGCAGTGATTGCGCCGCCATCTGTGATAACCCGCGATCTGCACCGCCACGGATATCGCTCGGTGGGTTACGCGGCGCTCCATCACCGTGTCGACTGAGGGTACAGAGCCCAGCGCCGCTAACCCACCCTACAGGATGTGTTCCCGGCGCCGGTAACCTGCGCGGCCCGGCTCATCCGGTTCGCGTCTGTTACAGGTGCTTGGCGCTGAACTCGCCGATCACCTCGTCGAAGATCGCCAGCGCCTGCTGGACCTGGGCCGCGTTGACCATGCACGGCGGCACCACGTGGATGCGGTTCTCCACCACGAAGGCCAGCAGCCCGCGCTCCAGCAACGCGGCTTTCATCTGCGCCATGATCGGCGCGGCCAGCGGGGTTTTCTTCACTGGGTCGGCGACCAACTCCAGCGCCTGGAACAGACCGATACCGCGCGCCTCGCCGATCAACGGGTATTTGCTGGCGAGCGTCTTCAGGCCCGGGCCGAGCAGTTCCTGGCCGATCTGTCGGGCATTGTCGACCATGCCTTCCTCGGCCATGGTGTCGAGGGTGGCAACGATGGCCGCCATCGCCAGCGGGTGGCCGGAATAGGTCAGGCCACCCGGGAAAAAGTGGCTGTCGAAATACTCGGCGACGGGCTGGGAAATCATCACCCCACCGGCCGGTACATAGCCGGAGTTCACACCCTTGGCGAACACGATCAGGTCCGGCACCAGGTCGAAATTGTCCAGCGCCAGCCAACTGCCGGTGCGGCCGAAACCGGCCATCACCTCATCGAGAATCAGCAGAATGCCGAACTCGTCGGCCAGGGCGCGTACACCCTGCATGTAGCCTTTCGGCGGCACCAGAATGCCGGCGGTGCCGGGGATGGTTTCCAGCAGAATCGCGGCGATCGAGGCCGGGCCTTCGCATTCGATCACCCGACGCAGGTGCTGCAGCGCGCGGGCACATTCCTCTTCCTCGCTGGTGGCATTGAACTCGCTGCGGTACAGGTAGGGGTTGAAGAAGTGCACATGGCCACGGGCGAACTCATTGGGCACCCGGCGCGGGTCGCCGGTGGCGACGATCGCCGAGCCGGTGCTGCCGTGGTACGAGCGATAGGCCGAGAGAATCTTGTCGCGGCCGGTGTAGAGGCGCGCCATGCGCATGGCGTTTTCATTGGCGTCGGCACCGGCGTTGGTGAAGAACACCTTGCTGAAGTTGGCCGGCGCGTGGGAGAGGATGCGTTTGGCCGCTTCGCCACGCATCAGGTTGGCGGTGGCCGGGGCGATGGTCACCAACTGCTCGGCTTGAGCCTTGATCGCGGCAATCACCTTGGGGTGCTGGTGGCCAATGTTGGTGTTGACCAGTTGGCTGCTGAAATCCAGGTACTGGCGACCGTCGTAGTCCCACAGCGTGCAACCGGCGCCGCCGGCGATCACCAGCGGATTGAGGGCGCCCTGGGTCGACCAGGAGTGGAACACGTACTGGCGATCCAGCGCGTGGACATAATCGTTGCTGATCTGGGTTGGGCTGCTCATGGCGACCTCGTGAGTGCAGAGTGGGGCCGGCCAGGCGGTCGGCTGTTACGGCAGGTATTCACCATAGGAACAAAGCGCTGTGCGTCCGTAGGGCCAGACGCCTGAAGTCGGCGGGCCAGCCATCTGGCCTGGCGGCGGCCGCTATCTGTCCCTGGCGCGCTGAGGTCGCCTTGCTAGGGTGAAGCCATCGCACACGTTGAGGAGCACCGCCATGGCACATGCATTCGAGATCAACGCCACGCCACTCGACCAGCGCCTGGTCGACAGGCTGGGCAGCCCGGCGATCCGCCAGGCACGTATCGACCTGGCGGCCTGCTTTCGCATGGCCGCGCGACTCGGTATGGGCGAGGGGATCTGCAACCACTTCTCCTTCGTGGTGCCGGGTCACGACGACCTGTTTCTGGTCAATCCCTACGGGTTGGCGTTCGCCGAGGTGACCGCCTCGTCGCTGTTGATCTGCGATTTCCATGGCCGTGTGGTGGCCGGTGAGGGCACGCCGGAAGCCACCGCGTTCTTCATCCATGCGCAGTTGCACCGCCTGCATCCACGCGCCAAGGCGGCGTTCCACACCCATATGCCCAACGCGACGGCGTTGTGCATGCTCGAAGGCGATCCGTTGATCTGGGCGGGGCAGACCGCGTTGAAGTTCTATGACCGCCTGTGCGTGGACGCGCACTACAACGGCCTGGCCCTGAGCAACGCCGAGGGTGAGCGCATTGCCGGAGCCGTGGGCGAGGCGGATGTGCTGATGCTCAAGAACCATGGCCCGCTGGTGCTCGGTGGCAGCATCGCCGAAGCCTGGGACGACCTCTATTACCTGGAGCGTGCCGCCGAAGTGCAGCTCAAGGCCATGGCCAGCGGCCGTGCTCTGAAAACCGTGCCTCATGAGGTGGCGCGCAAGGCCTGCCGGATCATGCTCGAAGGCAATGCCGAGAGTGCGCGGCTGCACCTGGAAAGCGTGAAGCGGCAGATCGCCCGGCAGGAGCCGGAATTTGCCGAGTGAGGGGTAGTTGTAAGGCGCAAGCAGCCGTTCATTGTGGGGCGCCAATGGGTGGGC
>Ga0207790_1000277_pt1 | contig 20188 bp, 11 predicted proteins | sample HigsolmetaGSP14D_FD_184842 | JGI IMG/M metagenome (GOLD analysis project Ga0207790, IMG submission 184842) | High solid enriched microbial communities from the Joint BioEnergy Institute, USA - SP1-4-D (SPAdes) | ecosystem: Engineered > Bioreactor > SSF (Solid state fermentation) > Aerobic >...
CCCCAGTGCTGGCTGATCGCATCGGTGAAGGCCTGGCCGTAGCCGGTGGAGCCATGGAAGTCGATCATCACCACGGCGTAGCCCTGGCCGGCATAGGTCTGCGGATTCCAGCGGTAGCTCCAGCCATTGCCGAAGCTGCCCTGCGGGCCACCGTGGATCAGGAACGCCACCGGATAGGAACGGCCTTCCTGGTAGTCGTGCGGCTTGACCACGTAGCCGTGCACGGTGTCGTTGTTCCAGCCCTTGAACTCGAACTGCTCGTAGTCACCGAAGGAAACGTCCTTGAGCACCTCGCTGGCCGCCGGCGTCAGGGCGCGCAGCTCACCGAGCGCTTCGCCGGCCGCCGGCAGCTGGCCGACCAGCACCTGGTCGTTGGTCTTCAGGCTGTTGCGGGTGATGGCCACGGTGGTGCCGGCCACGTCCACCGCGGTCACGCTGCCGTCGCCGATCAGGCGGGTGGCCTTGCCGCTGGCCACATCGATCTGGAACAGCGGATGCTCGCCCAGGTCATCGGCGGTGGTGAAGATGCTGGCGCCGTCGGCGGACAGCACGATGCCACCGGCCGAACGGTCCCATGCCGGGGCGATCTCACGGGTACGGCCGCTGGCCACATCCATCGCCATCAGGCCGAAGCGGTCCGCTTCGAAGCCCGGGCGCTTCATGGCGCGGTAGTACAGGGTGCGGCCATCGGCGCTGAACACCGGGCCGGCATCCCACGCCGGGTTGGCGGCGGTCAGGTTGACCGGCGCCTGCTTGCCCGACGCATCGAAACGGTACAGGTCGAAGTTGGTGCTCCACGGCTCCTCGCGGCCGGCCACGCGGATGCTGGCCACCACGCTGGTGCCATCCGGCGACCAGGCGAAATCATCATTGCCACCGAACGGCTTGGACGGGGCATCGCCCTGCAGCGTGGCGCTCAGCGCCGAGGCCCCCTTCACCGCCGCCGCGCTGGCTGCCGGCAGCGGCGCCACGAACAGGGTATTGCGGCGGCCGTCGTTCCAGGTGTCCCAATGGCGCACGAACAGCGAATCGAACACCTGCCCGCTGCTCTTGGCGGCCTCGCGCTCCTTCAGCTTCTTCTCGGTGCAGCCCAGATCCGAACCGCAGTCCTGGAACACCCCGGCACTGAACAGCACGCGGTCGTCCTGCGGCGAAACGTGGTAGCTGTCGATGTCCACGGCGAAGTCGGTCAGCTGGCGCGGTGCGCCTCCGGCCAGCGGCTGCGCGTACAGCTGCTGGCGCCCGCTGCGGGCGCTGAGGAAGTACACGGTGGCACCGTCGGCCGACAGCGAGGCCGAGTTGACGTTCCAGCCTTCCGGGGTGAGGCGCTTGGGCGGGGCGGCATCGCGGGTGCGCAGGTTGCGCACGTACAGCGCGGTGCTGGCCTTGCGCTGGGCGTCCACGCTGCGCTTGGCGAATACCACGTTGCCGCCGTCGGCGCTGAGCACCGGCGCGGAGACGCGATCCATGGCGACCATGTCGCGCACATCCAGACCGCGCGCGGCGGCCACGCTGGGCAGTGTGGCGAGCAGGGCCAGCGGCAGCAGGGCAAGACGGAACTTCATCGGGTATCTCCGCAGGACGGCAAAAGGCGATGGTAGGCCCCTGCACGGCGGGCTGCCAAGGCCATCGGTCATGCCTGCCGCGGCCCTTGGAACGGGCTCCGGAAAAGACAGACCCCGCCGCAGCGGGGTCTGTCAGCGCCGCCGGGTGCCGCGTGGCGGCAGCGCCCGTACGGGATCAGGCTCAGGCCAGCGCGCGTCGGCCCGCCCGGTAGATCAGCAGGCCGACCAGGAACAGCACGGCCAGGCCCACCCATTTGGCGCCCGGGATGGCGAACGGCACCGCCAGCACATCGGCGCTTTCATAGACCACGATCGGAATGGCGATGGCGATGCCCATCAGGGCCTCGCCGGTGATCAGGCCGGCAGCGAACAGCACGCCCGGCTTGTGCACGCGGTCGCGGCCTTCCTCATCGTCGTGGCGGATGCGGTGGTAACGCTCCACCAGGTACGCAATGAAGCCACCGGCGAAGATCGGCACCATCAGTTCCAGCGGCAGGTAGATGCCGATCGCCGCCGCCAGCACCGGCACGCGGAAACGCGCATTGCGCGATTTCAGCCACTCGTCCACGGCGATGATGCCCGCGCCGACCACCGCGCCCAGGCCGATGAACAGCCACGGCAGATCGCCGCCGAACAGTCCGCGCGCCACCGAGGCCATCAGGTTGGCCTGCGGTGCCTGCAGCGGATTGGGATGGCTGGCGGTGGCCGTGCCGATGCCATAGGCCTGCGCCAGCAGATTCAGCACCGGCGCCATGATCAGCGCGCACGAGAACGCGCCGATGCCCAGCATCAGCTGCTGCTTCCACGGGGTGGCGCCGACGATGTAGCCGGCCTTCAGATCCTGCAGGTTGTCACCGCCCACGGCCGCCGCGCAGCACACCACCGCGCCGATCATGATGGCCGCCACCGCGCCCAGCGGCGCACCGAACGCACCGACCGGCTGCAGCCCGTCCTTGCCCAGCAGCAGCACCAGCACCGCCGAGGCGAACAGGATGGTGGAAATGGTGATGCCCGAGACCGGGTTGTTGGACGAACCGATCAGGCCGGCCAGGTAGGCCGAGACCGAAACGAACAGGAAGCCGGCGACGATCATGATCACCGTCATCGGAATCGACACGTGCCACTGGCCGACGATGGCCTGGTACAGCGCCAGCAGCGGCAGGGTGAAGACCACCAGCGCGGCCAGCATCCACTTCATCGGCAGATCGCGCTCGGTATGGGCCAGGGCCGGGCCGCTGCTCTTGCGGGCGGCGGCAAAACCGCTCTTGACCCCGTTCAGCAGCGACTTGCGCAGGGAGAACAGCGTCCAGATACCGCCGATCAGCATGGCACCCACGCCCAGGTAGCGCATTTTCGCGCCCCAGATGGCGAAGGCGGCGTCGGTGGACGAGGCGGTGGCCAGCGAGGCGGCCAGTGCCGGATCGGTGTCCATGAAGAACGCCTGGTACAGCGGAATGGCGATGTGCCAAGTGAGGATGGAGCCGGACACCACCACGATGCCCACGTTCAGGCCGACGATGTAGCCCACGCCCAGCAGGGCCGGCGACAGGTTGGTGCCGATGAAGGCGGTGATCTTGCTGCTGCCGACGTAGGCCGAGGTGGCCCACGCGTCGGGGATCAGCCGCATGCCGCTTTCCGCGGCCAGTTTCACCACCGCGCCGATCACCGCCGAAACACCGAGCAGCTTCAGGCCCGGACCGGGGTTCTCACCGGCCTTGAGCACTTCCGCGGCTGCCTTGCCTTCCGGGAACGGCAACGGGTCTTCCACGATCATCGAGCGCCGCAGCGGGACCGAGAACAGCACCCCGAGCAGGCCGCCCAGGCCGGCGATGCCCAGCACCCACCAGTACTTGAAATCGGGCCAGTAGCCCATGATCACCAGCGCCGGGATGGTGAAGATCACCCCGGCGGCGATCGACGAGCCGGCCGAGGCGCCGGTCTGCACGATGTTGTTTTCAAGAATGGTGCCGCCGCCGAGCAGGCGCAGCACGCCCATGGAGATGACGGCGGCGGGAATCGCGGTGGCGATGGTCAGGCCGGCGAACAGGCCGAGGTAGGCGTTGGCGGCCGACAGCACCACCGCCAGCACGATGGCAAGCACCACCGCGCGGAAGGTGAGCTGCTTGGGCGCAGCGTCGTTGATCATGAAAATCCCTGCGGGCAGAAAATCCCTGCACGCTAGCGTTCAGGGAGCAGCAAGTCCAGTGCGGTGGGACCCGGGAGGCGATGCAGCCTCCCGCGCATTTTGCTATGTTATATCGTTTCTACGCTACAACCTGCTGCCCTGATGACGCTGCCTGCCCCGTCCCGCCTGACTTCCATCGACCAGCTGCGCGGCACGGTCATGTTGCTGATGCTGCTGGACCACGTCCGCGAAACCTTTTTCCTGCAGGTCCCGATGGCGGATCCGGTGGACGTGGCGAACACCTCCCCGGCATTGTTCGTCTGCCGCCTGCTCGCTCATCTGTGTGCGCCGGTGTTCGTGCTGCTCACCGGCCTGTCGGCGTGGCTGTACGGCCAGCGCCAGCCCAATCCGCGAGGCGCCACGGCCGCGTTCCTGTTCAAGCGGGGCCTGTTCCTGGTGGTGCTGGAGCTGACCCTGGTCAACCTCGCGTGGACGTTCGAGTTTCCGGCGCAGACGATGTACCTGCAGGTGATCTGGGCCATCGGCCTGAGCATGCTGGCACTGGCCGCGCTGCTGTGGCTGCCGCGCCCCCTGCTGCTGGCCGTGGCGCTGCTGCTGGTGGCCGGGCACAACCTGCTCGATGGCGTGCGCGTGCAGGGCGACGCGCCGCTGGCGGTGCTGTGGAAAGTGCTGCACCAGCGCGACTGGATCGTACTGGGCGACACGCTGCGGCTGCGGACCTCCTATCCGCTGCTGCCGTGGATCGGGGTGATCGCGCTGGGGTATCTGATCGGGCCGTGGTTCGGCCGCGAGGGTGACCCGTCCCGCCGCCGGCGCTGGCTGCTGTGGGCCGGCACCGGTGCACTGGCCGGCTTTGCCCTGCTGCGCGCGGTGAACGGCTACGGCGACGCCCCCTGGCAGCTGCACGACAGCACCGTGCGCACCATGATGAGCGTCTTCAACGTGACCAAGTACCCGCCCTCGCTGCAGTTCCTGCTGTTGACCGGCGGCACCGGCCTGCTGCTGCTGCGCCTGTACGAACAGCCGGCCGTGGCCCGTGCGTTGCGGCCGCTGGCCGACATCGGTGCGGCACCGATGTTCTTCTACCTGCTGCACCTGTACGTGCTCAAGCTGCTGTACCTGGCCGCACTGGCGGCCTGGGGCCCGACCGAGGGTGCGCTGTACACCCTGGATTCGGTGGCCGGCCTGGTGCTGGTGGCCGGCGTGCTGGCATGCGCGCTGTACCTGCCCACACGGCACTTCGCCCGCTTCAAGGCGCGCCGCCGCGACCTGCCGTGGCTGCGCTACCTGTAAAGGCGGTGCAGCGGGCGGCATGGCCCCTATACTTCGGCGATGACCATCCCAGCCATTGCCACCGACGACTTCCTGGGTCACCCCAAGGGCGTCTACGTCTGCTTCTTCACCGAGATGTGGGAGCGCTTTTCGTTCTACGGAATGAAGGCGCTGCTGCTGCTCTACCTCACCAAGTACCACCTGTTCGGCGACAAGGCCGGGCTGGATCTGCTGGGCGCCTACGGCGGGCTGGTGTACTGCATTCCGGTGTTTGGCGGCATGCTGGCCGACCGCTGGCTGGGCATGCGCCGGGCGGTGCTGTTCGGTGGCGTGCTGCTGGTGCTGGGCCACCTGGGCATGGCCTACGAAGGGCACGCGGCCTACCGCGGTGCCGAGGGCATCGTGCGCGATACCGGCGCGCTGGCGGTCACCTATGTCTCGCTGGCCCTGATCATCATGGGCGTGGGCTTCCTGAAGCCGAACATCTCCACCATCGTCGGCAAGCTCTACGCCGATGACGATCCGCGCCGCGATTCCGGCTTCACCCTGTTCTACGCCGGCATCAACCTGGGCGCGCTGTTCGCCTCGCTGATCTGCGGCTACCTCGGCGAAGCCTATGGCTGGAAGTACGGTTTCGGCGCTGCCGGCATCGGCATGCTGGCCGGCCTGGCCATGTTCCTGTGGGGCCAGAAGTACCTGCACGGCCACGCCGAACCGCGTGACCCGGCCCTGCTGCGCGAGCGCGTGCTGGGCCTGCCGCGCGCGGTGCTGATCTATGCCGGTGCGATGCTGGCGGTGCTGCCGGTGGCCTGGCTGATGTGGGCGGCCGGCAACGGCGCGTTCGCGCTGGGCGGACACATCAGCCTGGCGCTGTTGCTGATGCTGCTGGTGCTGGGCGGCGTGCTGGTGTGGTTCGCCTGGTTCACCGGCACCCGCTGCACGCCGGTACAGCGCCAGCAGATGATCGCGCTGATGGCGCTGATCTTCATGGCGCTGGTGTTCTTCACCCTCTACGAGCAGTCCTACGGATCGTGGGTCACCTTCACCGACCGCCTGCTGACCAAGGACGTGGTGCCGGCGCTGGTGATCCGCGATGGCATGGCGCTGCCATGGTCGATCCTGTCGCTGCTGCTGGCGCCGGCCGCGTTCGTGGCCGCCGCCCGGCTGTCCGAAGCGCGCCCGGGCTCGGCCGCGCCCCGCCTGCTGTTCGTGGCGGTGGCCGCGCTGATGGTGGTGCTGCTGGTCCGCGACTGCCTGGTCATTCCGCAGACGGCCGGCTCGCTTACGTACCTGGGCGGCCTGTTCCTGGTCCTGCTGGCGCCGGCGTTCGCTGCACTGTGGGCCTGGCTGGCACGACGCAATGCCGAACCGGGCAAGGCGGTGAAGTCGTCGCTGGGCCTGGCGCTGGGCGCGCTGTCCTTCGTGCCCTTGGCGCTGGCCGCCCAGCAGGTGGGCGCCACCGGCGCCATGGCCAGTGTGTGGTGGCTGGTGCTGGCCTATTTCCTGCTCGCCGCTGGCGAGATGTGCCTGTCACCGGTGGGCCTGTCGGCGGTGACCCAGCTGGCGGTGCCGCGGGTGATGAGCCTGATGATGGGCACCTGGTTCCTGGCCACGGCCTTCTCGGAAACGCTGGCCGCGCTGTTCGGCACGCTGGCCGCCATCGACGTGCCGGCTGATGGCACGCTGGACCTGGTCGCCGCGTCGGCGCGGTATGCGCACCTGTTCTGGCTGCTGATGTGGATCGGCCTGGGCTGCGCGGTGTTGGCGCTGCTGTCCGCGCCGGTGCTGAAGCGGATGATGCACGGCGTACGATGAGCGGGATGCCGCGGGCCGGCGACACTGCGCCGGCCCGCACACCGTTGCTACCCGCGCGTCAGGGCGCCTTGCCGGCCGCACCGGCCGCTGCCGGCACCGCGGCGGTGGCGCCGCCCAGGCGCTGGGACAGGAACGCCAGCAACTGCGTGTAGTACGCGCGCCGGTTCTCCGGCGTGTAGAAACCGTGGCCTTCGGTCCTGTAGTACAGGCTCTGCACCGGTACCCCGGCACGCGTGAGTGCCGCTTCCATGCGCTCGGTGTGCTGCACCGGTGCGCGCTTGTCCGCGCCGCCCGCTGCCAGGAATACCGGCACCCTGATCTGTGCGGCCAGGTTGACCGGCGAGCGCGCGGCCAGCCCGGCCGGGTCGCCCAGCCACTCGCGCAGATAGGTCTGGCCCGAGCCGGTGTCCTGGATATCACCGCGCACGAACATCATCGGCAGGTCATACACGCCGACATAGCCGGCCGCACACTGGTACAGCGCCGGCTCGCGCGCCGCGCCCATCAGCGCGGCGTAGCCGCCGTAGCTGGCGCCATAGATGCAGATCCGCTGGCGGTCGGCCACCCCCTGGTCGATCGCCCAGCGCGTGGCATCGGTGACATCGTCCTGCATCGCCCCGCCCCACTGCCGGGCGCCGGCCTGCTGGTGCGCGCGTCCGTAGTTGGACGAGCCGCGGAAGTTCACCTGCATCACCGCATAGCCGGCCGCGGCCAGCAGCTGGGCGTCGGTATCGTAGCGGCCGGTGTCGGCGACGCCGAACGGCCCGCCGTGCGGCATCACCACCATCGGCAGGTTGCGGCCCTCGCTGCCGTGCGGCAGCGTCAGGAAGCCGTGCAGCGGCAGGCCGTCGCGCGCGGTGAAGGCCACCGCCCGCACCGTGGCGCTGTGGTCGGTATCCAGCCACTCGCTGCGACTGATCAGGTGCGTGGCCTTTCTGGCCACGGTGTCGAACACATAGAAGTCGCCCGGATTGCGCGCCGAGAACGACTCCACCAGCACCTTGCTGCCATCGCGGGTACTGGAGGTGATGAACACCGGGCCGCCCAGCCCGGCTTCCAGCGACCGGTACAGACGGGCGTCGGCCGAGGCGTCATCGAAGAACCGGGTACGGGGCGTGGCCCCCATGAACAGCGCACCGACCGGCACCCGCGTGCCCGGCCGGTAGAGGATGCGATCGGGATCCACCGTCTCATCGCGCAGCACGGCCTGCCGCTGGCCGGTGGCGGGATTCCAGCTGACGATGGCATCCGGCCCGGCCGCCTGCTCCGAACGCAGGTAGGCCAGCGTGCCATCGGCGGAGAAGCCGAGGGCCGTCTCGATCCGGCCGGTGACCGCCTCGTCATTGATCAGCGCCCAGCTCTCGCCGTTGCCTTCGCGGTAATACAGCTTGTTGACGTTGTCGGTGCCCGCCCCATACGCGAAGCGCACCTGGCCGCCGGCGTCGGCAAGGAAGCGCGCGCGTCGGACCGGCGAGCGCGCCACCGTGGTGCGCCGGCCACTGACCACGTCCAGCCGCTCGGCGCGGGTGAAGGGGTCTTCGTGGAACGGCCATACCGCCACCAGCACGTTGCGGTCATCGTCGGGCAGTTCATCGCTGAGGAACGCGGCCACCGCTTCGACCTTTTTCGGCTGGATGTGCGAACCCGGCCCGTTGCCCTGCACGCGGTAGCCGACCAGCAGGCTGCCGCCCTTGCCATCGGCATTGAGCGCGTAGAGCTCGCCGGTGCGCTGGGGCTCATCGAGTGAACCGAACTTCTCCGCCAGCCCGATCAGCACCCGGTCGTTGCTGACCCAATCGAATGCGTCGGCATGGTTGTCGGTGGGAGGACGGAAGCTGCCCACCAGGCTGCTGTCCGCGGTACGCAGGATCACCAGTGCCGTGCTGCGCTCCATCGGGACGGTGGCCGCCACGTATTCACCGGTGGGTGAGAGCTTGATGTCACCGAAGCTCTGCTGCCGCAGGTAATTGTCCAGGTTCACCGTCTGCGCTGCGGCCGCCGTGCCGCAGATCCCCATGCATACCGCTCCCATCACTGCCGCCCATCGGGACATCCTCATCCTTCCTCCAGGTGTGTTGGCCGACCTCATGTCTGCCGGCCGATTCTAGGGGCCGGACGCAGGCCCGCGCCAGCGTGCGATGCGTCACGCACGGCGCCGCGGGGCACACATGTAAAAACGGCGGCACCGTCATCCGGTACCGCCGTTACCACGGCCTTGGAGAGAGCGTGTGGGTTTGGAGCCTCAGGGCGTGCCGCGCAGGGCCAGCGCCAGGGCCAGAACACTCAGGATGACCGCGATGGTGCCGTCCAGCACGCGCCACGTGCCCGGCTTGTTGAACAGCGGCGCCAGCATGCGCGCGCCCAGGCCCTGCGCGGTCAGCCACAGGCAGCTGGCGGTGACCACGCCGGCGGCGAACGCCATCCGCGAGGTGCCGAAGTTCTCGGCGATGGAGCCGATCACCATCATGTCCAGCCAGAAGTGCGGGTTGATCAGCGAGAAGCCCACTGCGGCCATCAGCACGGCCCGGCGGCTGCCGTCGTCGCTGTCCGCCTCGCCCATGCCGCCGCCGCCGGCCAGCGCACGGCGCGCGGACTTCATCGCATACCAGGCCAGGAACGCAACGCCGGTCCACAGCACGGCCGTGGTCAGCCACGGCAGTGCTTGGGTCAGCGTGCGCAGGCCGGCCACGCTGGCGAAGATGAAGGTGGCATCGATCGCCGCGCAGGTCGCCACGACCGGCACGATGTGCTTGCGCAGGATGCCCTGGCGCAGGATGAAGGCGCTCTGCGCGCCGACCACGGCGAACAGGCCGATGCCGGTGGCGGCACCACTGAACCAGGCCGCAAGGCCGGTGCTGGCGGAGATGATCGGGAACATGGGGTCAACTACCTTGAAGTACGGGGGCGGTGCCTCGCGAAGGCGGACAGCACCGGAACGGCCGCTATTGTCGCGCCGCAACATAAGAAAGACGAGCTAAACTTACTTAACCCTCTTTAGAAGAGCTTAATACCATGCGTATCGACCATGCCCAGCTGCGTGCATTGGCGGCGGTCATCCGCGAAGGCAGCTTCGACCGCGCCGCGCAGTCGCTCAATGTCACCGCTTCGGCCATCTCACAGCGGATCAAGGCGCTGGAAGACCGCGTGGGCCGCCTGCTGGTCAAACGCGGCGCCCCGGCCACCGCCACGGCCGAGGGCCAGGTGCTGGTGCAGCTGGCCGAGCAGACCGCGCTGCTGGAGCACGATGCACTGCACCGCATGGGGCTGGCCGATGAAGACCTGCCGCAGGCCAGCATTGCCGTGGCGGTGAACCATGACAGCCTGGAAACCTGGTTCCCGCAGGCGGCGCAGCGCTTCGCCGAGGGCACCGGCACCACCCTGGACCTGCGCGTGGAAGACCAGGACCACACGGCCGAGCTGCTGCGCCAGGGCTCGGTGCTGGGGGCGGTGACCACGCTGGACGAACCGGTGCAGGGCTGCCAGATCCATGCGCTGGGCAGCATCCGCTACGCCGCCACCTGTACCCCGGCCTTCCGCGAGCGCTGGTTCGGCAAGGGGGTGACCGCCCAGGCGCTGGCCCACGCCCCGGTGCTGGTGTTCAACCGCAAGGACGACATGCAGACCCGCTTCGCCCGCCGGCTGGCTGGCGATGACGTGCCGGCCACAGCGCCGACCTGGTGGATTCCCTCCACCCGGGCATTCGTGCAGGCCAATCTGGGCGGGCTGGGCTGGACGATGAACCCGCTGCCGCTGGTCAAGCGGCACCTGGACGCCGGCCGGCTGGTCTACGTGCGCCAGCGCGCCTGGGAGGATGTGCCGCTGTACTGGCAGCACTGGAAGGGCGATGTGCAGACCATGGCACTGCTGACCGCCGCGGTGCTGGAGGCCTCTTCGGCGCTGGTGCAGCGCCGGCGCTGAGGCGGGCCTGCCGTGAGGGAGGATGCTGCGTTGCAACAATACCGGACCGGAAACGGGTAAAATGCGTCAAGGATGCTGCAAGGCGTTGTTTTTCCACGCCCTTCCCTCCCCCGCGAGCCTCCTGATTCCCTCCCCAATCGGTTGCATTTTCCCATGAAGAGATTTGGCAAGGCGCTGCTCGCCCTGCTCGTGCTGCTGTTGCTGGCAGGCGTGCTGTTCCTGTTCTGGCCCCTGACCCAGCGCTCGGTGCCGGCTGCCCAGAACGACAAGCCGGTGGACGTGGTGCTGGTCGGCGCCGGCATCATGAGCGTCACCCTGGCCACCTACCTGCAGGAACTGCAGCCGGACTGGAACATCCAGGTCTATGAACGCCGCGACGGCGTGGCCGAGGAAAGCTCGGACGGCTGGAACAACGCCGGCACCGGTCATTCCGCCTTCGCCGAGCTCAACTACACCCCGGAGCGCCCGGACGGCAGCATCGAGACCCAGCGCGCGGTAGCCATCGCCGAGCAGTTCGAGATCTCGCGCCAGTTCTGGTCGCACCAGGTCACGCAGGGCCGGCTGAGCCAGCCGCGCGAGTTCATCAACGCCACCCCGCACATGAGCTTTGTCTGGGGCGAAGACAACATCGCGTTCCTGCGCAAGCGCCAGCAGGCGCTGGTCCAGAACCCGCTGTTCCATGGCATGCAGTACAGCGAAGACCCGGCGCAGATCGCCCGGTGGGCGCCGCTGCTGATGGAAGGCCGCGACCCCGCCCAGCACGTGGCGGCCACCTGGATGCCGCTGGGCACCGACGTGAACTTCGGCGTGATCACTCGCCAGCTCGCCACCGGCCTGCAGCGCAGCCCCCACTTCGGCCTGCACCTGGGCCATGAGGTGACCGCGCTGCGCCAGGGCGATGACCGGCTGTGGAACGTGACCGTGAAGGATCTCAAGAGCGGTGAGGAGCGCACCACGCGGGCGCGCTTCGTGTTCATCGGTGCCGGTGGCGCCGCGCTGAAACTGCTGCAGATGTCCGGCATTCCGGAGGCGAAGAACTACGCCGGCTTCCCGGTGGGCGGCCAGTTCCTGGCGTTCCAGGGCGACAAGGTCACCGCCCGCCACGACGTGAAGGCGTACGGCATGGCCGAGACCGGCTCGCCGCCGATGTCGGTGCCGCACCTGGACGCGCGCAAGCTGGATGGCAAGCCGGTGGTCCTGTTCGGACCGTTCGCGCTGTACAGCACGAAGTTCCTCAAGCACGGCTCGTGGTTCGACCTGTATTCCTCGGTGAACCACAACAACGTGGGGCCGATGCTGCGCGTGGGTGCCGACAACCTGGATCTGGTGCAGTACCTGATGGCACAGGCGCGGCTGGATGACAGCGACCGCCAGGCCGAACTGGTCAAGTATTTCCCCAACGCCAAGCCGGAGGACTGGAAGCTGGTCACCGCCGGCCAGCGCGTGCAGATCATCAAGCGCGATCCGCTGAAGGGCCCGGTGCTGCAGTTCGGTACCGAGATCGTCACCGACAAGGACCACACCCTGGCCGCGCTGCTGGGTGCCTCGCCGGGCGCGTCGACCTCCCCGCCGATCATGCTGGACCTGCTGGCCAAGGCCTTCCCGGACCAGATGCAGGCCGGCTGGGAAGCGCGTCTGCGTCAGATCGTGCCCTCGTACGGGCGCAAGCTCAACGAGAGTGCCGCGCTGACCAACGAGATCCGCCGCCTGACCAGCCAGACCCTGCAGCTGCCCTATGTGGACGTCCCGGTGGACGGTGTGCCGGCGTCCCCTGCCGCGGCCGCACCCGGCGCCGCGCCGGCGCCCAGGCGCAATGCCAACGAGGAGCTGCAGGCGCTGTAACGGCCCCTGCCCTGCCCCGCGTGCCAACGGCCACCTTCGGGTGGCCGTTGCGTATGTGCTGCCGTAAGCGCCCGCGCCTGTCATGATGGCGGCCCTGTCGAGACACCAGACTCCGGGCCGCGCATGTGCACGGCCCCGCACCACACGGAAGAAGAGCACCCATGCTGAATGTAATTTTCGATACCGACCCGGGCGTGGACGACGCCCTGGCCCTGCTGTACCTGCACAAGCACCCGCGCATCAACCTGATGGCCGTCACCACGGTGTTCGGCAATGCCGCCGTGGAATCGACCACCCACAACGCGCTGTACCTGAAGCAGGCCTGGGCCCTGCAGGCACCGGTGGCGCGCGGCGCCGGCGGTCCGCTGCAGCCCGATGCGCAGCCGGAAGCCTGGCCGGTGCATATCCACGGCCACAACGGCCTGGGCAACCACCCGGTACCGGCGGAGCTGGAGGTGCAGGCCGATCCGCGCCCGGCCTACCAGCTGATCATCGATCTGGTGCGCGCCCATCCCGGGCAGATCACCCTGATCGCCGTGGGCCGCATGACCAACCTGGCGCTGGCCCTGCGCCACGACCCGGAGATCGCCTCGCTGGTGGCCGGCGTGGTGCTCATGGGCGGCGCGTTCCATGTCAACGGCAACATCACCCCGGCGGCCGAGGCCAACATCTGGGGCGATGCCGAAGCGGCCGACATCGTGTTCACCGCCGCCTGGCCGGTGACCGCGATCGGTCTGGATGTCACCACCCGGGTGGAGATGGACCGCCACGGCCTGGATGCGCTGGCCCGCGTGGGTGGCGCCGAAGCCGAACTGGTGCGCGCGCTGTCGCAGGAATACGTGGACTTCTACCTGCAGGCCGGCCACAAGGGCATGGTGGTGCACGACTGCTGCGCCTGCATCGCCCTGACCCGGCCGGAACTGTTCACCTTCGAGCGTGCCAGCGTCCGCGTGGCCACCGACGGCGTGGCCCGCGGCATGACCATTCCCAAGCCGGAAGGCATGGCGTTCGGTCCCAGCGTATGGGATGGCCAGGTGGTCCAGTCCATCGCCATCGGCGTGGACGCGGCCGCCGTGCTGGCCGACATCGAACAGGTGCTGGCGCAGTAAGCGCCGCGTTACCGCACCGGACCGCGACGGCCCGGTGCGGCATGGCCCGCCACGCGTTACCCGCGCACGGGTACCGCGCGCAGGGTGATCAGGGTGATCTCCGAAGGCACGCCGATGCGCGCGGCGAAGCCCGGCCACAGCCCGGCACCGTTGCTCACATACAACGTCATGCCCTCCACCGCGTAACGGCCGGAGACAAAGCCGCCGTTGGCCTGCCTGACCAGCTGGTTCATGCCGATGATATGGCCGCCATGGGTATGGCCGGACAGCTGCAGCGCCACGCCGTGGCGTGCGTTCTGCAGCGCCTGCCGCGGGCGGTGGTCGAGCAGGATCACCGGGGCGCCGGGCTGCGCACCGCGCAGCGCCGCGCCGAGGTCGGGCAGCGGCAGCCCGTAGCGCGCCGCCACCGGATCGGTGACCCCGGCGATGGTCAGCACGCTGCCACCGCGGGTGACCCGGGTGTGCTGGTTTTCCAGCACCTGCATGCCCAGGCCGCGGAACGCCTGCATCCACTGCGCGTACTGGGCGTAGTACTCATGGTTGCCGGTGATCGCGATGACCCCGTCCGGCGCCTGCAGGCGCCCCAGGGCCGCCACATCGTCGCGCCGTGCCTCCACGCTGCCATCGATCAGATCGCCGGTGATCACTACCAGGTCGGGCCGGAGCGCGTTGCTGCGCGCCACCACCGCCTCCACCCAGCGCCCGGTGAGCAGGCGGCTGGCATGGATGTCGGTCAACTGCAGCACGCGGTAGCCGTCAAACGCGGCGGGCAACCCGGCAATCTGCACCTCCAGCATGCGCGGCTGCGGCACCGCCATGCCACGGTTCACACCGAACACGGCCAGCAGCAGGGCCGCCAGCGCGGCGCCGGCACGCAGCCGTCCACGGCCCAGCCAGGCCACCGCGCCGCGACGGCGCAGCATCCGGGCCAGCAGTTGCAGGCCATCGATCAGCAGCACGAAGCCGGCGCACAGCAGCAGCGTGGTGAAGCCGGTGGCCAGCACCGCGATGGCCATGCGCGGGATTTCCGGCGAGGCCATGGTGCCGGCAAACGAGGCGACGATGCGGTGATGCAGGGCCAGCCCGAACACCGGCAGCGCCAGCAGCAGCCGCAGCGGTACGGACAGACGAAGCGGCCAGATCAGCCGGACCACCAGATACAGGGCAAGTACGAACGCGATGACGCTGAGCACGACGCGGTTCCAGGAAGCAGGAGTGAACCCTGCATCCTGACCGAAAACACGCGCGCTGTCTGTGCTCAGGCCGCGCGCGTGTCCAGCGCGTGGTCCAGCGCGTCCAGATTGGGCAGCAGCGCGGTGTGTTCACCGAGCAGCACGCGCATGTGGACCGTAGCGGGCAGGTTTTCTTCCGATGCGTCGGCCAGCAGGCCATCGCGCGGCACCGCGATCAACTGCGGGAAGCTCTGCGTCAACAGGGCCAGATAGGGCCGCTCGGCGTTGCCGGCCAGCGACTTGAGCACCACCACCTTGTTGTTGGCCGACAGGGTTTCCGTGCCGAGCCCGGACAGCCGCGCGAACGACACCAGCGGTACCTGCCAGCCGTGCCAGGCCAGCTGCCCCAGCAACCAGGACGGGGCATCCGGTACCGGTTCGACGACCACGCGCGACATCATCTCCGCCACGGTGGCATTGGGCAGAAGCACCCGCTCCGGTCCGGACTGGATCAGGACCCCACGGATTTCATCGTTGCTGTTGTAGCTCACGCCTTCGGCTCCTGATCGTGCACCATCCAGCGCGCGGCGATGGCCTGCGCGAGTTCCTGCGGCTCACCGGCGAACATGCCGGCGGCCACCACGGCGGTTGCGGCGGCCGGGTCGTAGCAGCCGTCCCCGACCTGCCCGCCGACCCACGCACCGGCTTCGGCCAGCGACAGCGCCGGATCGACCTGGGCCAGATCGGCGCCGCTGAGCAGAATGACCGCGCTTTCGGTGGCCGGCAGTGACGACACCTCCATGCCACGCGTGCTGGCGTGGAAATGCAGGCCGCCCTCGTGCAGGCCGGCCCCCACGTCATCGGACAGGATGTAGATCTGGCCGGCATCGGCCGGCTGGCCCGCTTCGGCCAGCACCACCGGCAATGCGGACACGCGGGCCATCTGCTTGACCAGGTTGCCGTAACGGGCGCCATCGAGCGGCATGTGGACCAGCACCGGAACGTCCAGCTGCGCCGGCAGCGCACCCAGCAGCCGGCGCAGCGCGTCCGGGCCACCGATGCCGGCCAGCACCAGCACCGCACCCGGTGCGCCGCGGACCGGACCGGCCGGTGGCGGTTCGATCTCCACCAGGCTCAGCCGATCCAGATCGAAGGCCGGCAGCGGCGGCGGCGCCGCGTTGGTGCTGGGCGCGGCTACCGCTGCGTCGTCATCCAGCAGCGCCCAGCTGCTGTGATCGCCCACCGCCATCGGAGCCGGTGCGGGCGGTGCGGGCGGTGCGGGCGTGTCCGTGGCAGGCGCCACCGCATCGGCCGCTCCCACCGGGGCCGGCTGCATCGCGGCCAGGGCTTCTTCCAGCGAGACAGGCTCGGCGTACTCGCGCGGCGGGGCGTACATGCCATCGGCCGGCACCGCATCGGCGGCGTCGGCGGCCTCATGCAGATGGAACGCCAGAGGTGCGCCTTCGTGCAGGTGCTCCGGGGTTTCCGGCAGGCCCGGCTCGGGCAGCAGGTCCACGTCTTCCTCGGCGCCCGGGGGCAGCACCTGCTGGTGGCCGTGCAGCTTGGCCGCCAGGTGCCGGCCCCAGCGCTGGGCGTCCCAGCCATCACGGCGCGCGGCCAGCTCGGCCTCGTCGAACACCAGCATGAATCCCGGCGCGGACAGCACCGGCTCCAGCCGCTCCAGCGCCTCTTCCACCGCAGGCTCCAGCGCCACCACCACCGCCTGCGGCGCACAGGCCAGCAGCTCGGCGGTATCCACGGTGTTCGGGTCTTCTTCCAGCACCAGCGCCACGCCGGCATGGGCCAGCGCGATGCGCAGGTTGTCACGCGCAGGCCCCGGGCGTGCCAGCAGCACCACCGCCGGGGCCGGGTTCGCATCAATCACGGACACGGGCAATCCCCAGCAGATCGTAAACGTTACGCATCAGGTCCAACTCCTGGTACGGCTTGCCGAGATAGCGCTGCACGCCGATCTCGAAGGCGCGCTGGCGGTGCTTGTCGCCACTGCGCGAGGTGATCATCACGATCGGCACGTCGCGGAAGCGCGGGTCGGCGCGCATGGCCGTGGCCAGCTCGTAACCGTCCATGCGGGGCATTTCGATATCCAGCAGCATCAGATCGGGTACGCGTTCTTCCAGCTGTTCCAGTGCTTCCACGCCATCGCGGGCCACGCTGACCTCGAAGTTGTGGCGTTCCAGGATGCGGCCGGTGACCTTGCGCATGGTCAGCGAGTCGTCCACCACCATCACCAGCGGCACCTGGCGCTGCTGCGACTGGGCGGCGATCTGCTGCGGGCGCTGCGGGTTGGCCACGAAGCGGCGCACCAGCGGGGCCACGTCCAGGATCACCACCACGCGTCCGTCGCCGGTGATGGTGGCGCCATAGATACCCGGCACCGAGGCGATCTGCAGGCCCACCGGCTTGACCACCACTTCGCGGTTGCCCTGCACCTGGTCGATCGCCACCGCCGCGCGCAGGTCACCTGCGCGGACCAGCAGCAGCGGAACCTGCTGCTGACCTTCCGCGCGCGCCGGGGCCTGCCCGGTGAGGCTGCCCAGGTCGTACAGGGTGTAGTCTTCGCCGCTGTAGCGGTAGGTGCCCTCGCCCGCCTCGAACCGCTCGCGTGCGATCCGGCCGATGCCGCTGACCGAGGCCACCGGCACCGCATAGGTGGTGTCGCCGATCTGCACGAACACCGCCTGGGTCACCGCCAGCGTCTGCGGCAGGCGCAGGGTGAAGCGCACGCCCTGGCCGCGAACCGAATGGATGTCCACGCTGCCGCCGAGCTGGCGTACTTCGTTGCGCACCACGTCCATGCCCACGCCACGGCCAGCCAGCTGGCTGACCTGGTCGGCGGTACTGAAGCCCGGGGCGAAGATCAGGTTGTCCAGCTGGCTGTCCTGCAGGACCTCATCGGCCTGCACCAGCCCGCGCTCCAGGGCACGGCGCTGGATGGCCTCGCGGTCCAGGCCGGCACCATCGTCGGAGACTTCCAGCACCACTTCCGAGCCTTCGCGGCGCAGGCGCAGGGCAATCTGCCCTTCCTCCGGCTTGCCGGCCTGGCGCCGCTGGTCGGGGGTTTCCAGACCATGGGCGACCGAGTTGCGCAGCATGTGTTCCAGCGGCGCCACCATGCGGTCCAGCACATTGCGGTCCAGTTCGCCGTGGGTGCCTTCCAGGGTCAGGTGCACCTGCTTGCCGGTCTCGCTGCCCGCCTGGCGCACCACGCGGCGCAGGCGCGGCACCAGTCCGTCGAACGGCACCATGCGCGCACGCATCAGGCCGTCCTGCAGTTCCGAGCTCACGCGCGACTGCTGCTGCAGCAGGCCGTCGTACTGGCGCGACAGGTCGTCCAGCACGCCCTGCAGGCCGCCCAGGTCGGCCGCCGATTCGTTCAGCGCACGGCTGAGCTGCTGCAGCGTGGAGAAGCGGTCCAGTTCCAGCGGATCGAACTTCTGGTCGGCGTTGTCCTGCTCGCGCTGGTAACGCGCCACGATCTGCGCTTCGGTTTCCAGATCCAGGCGGCGCAGCTGATCGCGCAGACGCGCATTGGTGCGTTCCAGCTCGCCCATGGCGCCACGGAAGGCACCCAGCTGCTGTTCCAGCCGCGAGCGGTAGATGGCCACTTCACCGGCATGGTTGACCAGGCGGTCCAGCAGGTCGGCGCGCACGCGCACCTGCTCCTGCTGCGGACGGCCCAGGCTGTCCTCGTCGGCCGGCGTCTCCACCGGCACCGGCGCGGACAACGGCTGCACCGCCACGCTGTCCAGCGCCGCCGGCGGCGTACCGGCGTCGGTCACCGAGGCAGCAGCCGGGGCCTGGCCCTGCGTGCGTGCCTCGAACTCGGCCAGCAGATCATCGGCCGCCACGGCCTGGCGGTGCTCGCCGGTCAGGGTGAGCTGCGTATGCAGGCGGTCGAAGCCACGCTCAAGCAGGTGCACATCGCTGCGTTCCAGGCGGGTCCGGCCGGCGGCGACGGCTTCCAGCAGCGATTCAATGCCGTGGCCCAGGTCGCCCAGGGTATTGATGCCGGCCATGCGCGCACCGCCCTTGAGCGTGTGCAGATCGCGCTGCAGGCCGGCGAGGGCCTCGCGGTCGTCCGGTGCGTCGCGCAGTGCGCTCACCAGTCCGTCGCAGTGGTCGAGCAGGTCGTTGCCCTCCTCCACGAAGATGTCCACCAGCTCGCGGTCGAGCACGCTGAAATCCAGCCCGTCCAGCGGCACCGGCGCGATGGCGGTGTCGGTGTCGGACTCGTTGGCGGCAGCGATGTCGGGCGCCTGCAGCGACGGGGCCTCCATCTCGAACAGCGGTGCCGGTTCGTCCGTCGCGGCGTGCGCGTCGGCCGCGGACGTCGCGTCGGATTCACCGATGGGCGCGTCGACAGCAGCCGCAGACAGGTCTTCGGCTGCTTCGGCTGCTTCGGCTGCCTCGGCCTCTTCGGCCTCCTCGGCTTCTTCGGCTGCTTCAGCTACGTCGGCTTCTTCAGCTGCTTCGGCTGCTTCGGCTGCTTCGCCCGCTTCGTTTTCTTCGACTGCTTCGCCCGCTTCGGCTACTTCGGCTACTTCGGCTTCTTCAGCTTCCCCGGTTTCTTCGGCTGTTTCGTTCGCTTCGGATTCCGGGATCTGATCGATGGCTTCGACGTCGGCGTGCTCCGCCTCGGCCGCGTTCGGTTCGGCGATGGCATCGGCGGCGTCGGTGGCGTCCTCGGCCAGCGCCTCGGGCTCATCCGACAGCGCCTGTGCGTCGTCGGCCACCACGTGCAGGCCTTCTTCCTCCGCCTGCTCCAGGCTCACCGGGTCCTCGAAGCTGCGCACCGGCGGGAGGTCGTCCGCCTCCTCGGCAGCCACCGCACGCGCCTCGGCGGCCTGCGGCTGTTCCACCTCGCCGGCGGGTTCGCCCAGGAAGGCCGACAGGTCGTTGACTGTGGACAACGCCGGGGCGTCATCCAGCTCCGCTGCGGGGCTCTCGGCAGGCTGCGGCAACGCAGCGTCGTCGGTGGTGATCGGTGCTTCAGCCGGCCGCAGCTGACCGGCGAGCGCCGGATCCAGGTAGGCCGACAGATCCGCAGCCGCCAGCACGTGTCCCGGCTCGGCCACGGAGGCCGCTTCAGCCTCGTGCCCTGCTTCGGCATCGAGCTCTGCTTCGGCATCGAGCTCTGCTTCGGCATCGAGCTCTGCTTCGGCTTCAAGCACCGGTTCGGCTTCAAGCACCGGTTCGGCTTCGAGCTCTGTTTCGGCTTCAAGCGCTGCTTCGGCTTCAAGCTCCGCTTCGGCTTCAAGCTCCGCTTCGACTTCGAGCGCTGCTTCGGCTTCGAGCTCCGCTTCGCCTTCGAGCGCTGCTTCGGCTTCG
>Ga0207790_1000278_pt1 | contig 20179 bp, 15 predicted proteins | sample HigsolmetaGSP14D_FD_184842 | JGI IMG/M metagenome (GOLD analysis project Ga0207790, IMG submission 184842) | High solid enriched microbial communities from the Joint BioEnergy Institute, USA - SP1-4-D (SPAdes) | ecosystem: Engineered > Bioreactor > SSF (Solid state fermentation) > Aerobic >...
CATCAGGCGAGTACGGGACGATGGAGAAAAGTATCCAGCAGTGGGAGTGTCCGAAATACAGTTCGCACTCAAGATCCCAGAGGCGAAGCGCTCTGACTACTTCTTCTACAGTCTCGCCATCGAGACCAAGCGAACAGACAAATGATCAGAATCAACGCAGCTGATCTTGCACAGGCCTCCTATCGTCCTCCACAGAGGGAAGCCGATGGAGACCTGCGTCTGACTTACTCGGGGGATGACAGCTTCGCCGTCGTGAGGTACGTCGAAACAGCAAGCGGTTATCAGGGCACCATCTACCGGAGACTGCCGGAGCACGACTACGTCATCGCCCACCGGGGCACGGAGTTCGAGCGCGAGGCCCTGCGCGATGGTCTGGCTGACGCCGCCATGGTGCTCGCACGGATCAATCTGCAGCGCGCCGACGCGCTCGAACTGACCCGCATCGCGGTCGGAATGGCCGCAGATGAAGGCCAGCCACTACATGTCACCGGGCACTCGCTGGGCGGCACACTCGCCCAGATCACGGCCCATCACTACAACCTGCCCGGCCACGCGTTCAATCCGTATGGCGCGGCCGGCCTGGCCTACCGCATTGCCGAGGGCCAGCCGCCAGATGCCGCCCCGTTCACCAACCACGTGATGGCCGGTGATGCAGTGAGCGCCGTGAGCCGACACTACGGCGAGGTGGTGGTGTATGCACTCGACCATGAGCACGAACTGCTGCGCCGCGCCGGGCAGCACACGGCACAGCAGTGGCCGCGGGTGCCGTTCTTTCCGCAGGCGGCCGGCACCCTGCTGCTTGCCGGCCAACTGGTGGACTCGCACCGGATGGATAACTTCACCACCCCGCTGGGGCCTGGCGAAACAGGCGACACCGTGCTCCAACATCCTGCCCATCACACCGCCAGTGCCGAACAGCTCCAGCGCATCCATGCGTTCCGCGATGACCTGCGCGGCCTGGGGGATGGCCTGGCCTTCATTGCCCAAGGCGGGTTGCCAGCCCATGTGCTGCATCGCACACACCGCGCGATGGGCCTGGACGCGCCGGGCGCCCATGCGCAGCGGCAGGCGGACCGCGAGCGGCTGACCAACCAGCCGTTCAACCCCAACCTGACCCGACCGATGGACCCTGCGCACGCAGGTTCTCCGTTCGCCGACAGCAACACGTCGTCCCCGGCCTCGCTGCAGCAGCGCCTTGAATGCCTGCTGGCCGCCGACGACGACAGCTTCCTGCGGATGAACCGCGAGTGGGCAGCACATCCGGCGGGCCAGGCGTTGATGCAGCACGCCCAATGGCAGGACCAGGCGGCGCGCGATGCGTTGTGCCGGACGCCGCAGCAGGCTCCGGAGCCGCGCCCCTCTCTGCAGCACACACTGGGCCCGTGAGGACCGCGGCGGAGACTGTCCCATGAACTCCCACGCGCTGGAGCATCTGATCAGCCAGACCGCGGCCCTGATGGAACGCCATCAGCGGCTGTGCTCGCAGCTGCAACACCAGCAGGCACAGTTGGCCCAGGCGCTGCAGGATGCCGCCGCAGCGCTGCCCGGCGCGGTGCAGGACAGCGCGCGGGCGGCCACCCAGCAGCTTGCCCGCGAGGGCAGCACGGTATTGCGCACGTCCCTGCAGGCCGGCACCGACGCGTATGCACGGCAGATGCGCGAGGCCACCGAGCAGCTGGGCCAGCGCCGCCTGCTGCTGGACAACGAACTGAATCGCCTGCAGCTGGCCAGCCGGGCACTGTTGTGGAAGTGCTTCGGTACCGCCGTGGTCGGCGTTGCGGTCCTGCTGGCAGCCACGGTGTGGCTGGGCAGCCACTACCGGGCGGAACTGGAACGCAACCAGCTGGAGGTGCAGCTGCTGCGCGCCATCAACCGCGCCGATGTGACGCTATGCGGCAAGGAGCAGCTCTGCGCGAATGTCGACCTGCGCACTCCCGGTCAGGGCGAACATCGCCGCTACCGGGTGGTGCGCCCCCGCCAGTAGGCGGGGGCGCCTGCGCGGTCACTGGCGCACGAACGCCAGGTGGCCAGACTGCGCATCGACGGCGATGGTGTCCCCGGTGGTGAACTCGCCGGACAGGATCTTCTGTGCCAGCGGGTTCTCCAGCTGCGACTGGATCGCGCGCTTCAGGGGGCGCGCCCCGTAGACCGGATCGAAGCCGACGTTGCCCAGCAGCTCGAACGCCGCATCGCTCACCGCCAGTTTCAGGCCGCGCTCGCCCAGGCGGTTTTCCAGGCCGCGCATCTGGATGCGCGCGATCTGCTTGATCTGTGCCTTGTCCAGCGGGTGGAACACCACGATGTCGTCCAGCCGGTTGATGAACTCCGGCCGGAAGTGCGCCTGCACCACCCCCATCACCGCCGCCTTCATCTGCAGGTAGGCTTCGGGGCTGTCATCGCTGCCCATGTCCTGGATCTGGTGCGAGCCGAGGTTTGAGGTCATCACGATGACGGTGTTGCGGAAGTCCACGGTACGGCCCTGGCCGTCGGTCAGGCGGCCATCGTCCAGCACCTGCAGCAGGATGTTGAAGACATCGGTGTGTGCCTTCTCCACCTCGTCGAGCAGGATGAGCGAATACGGCCGGCGGCGCACGGCCTCGGTCAGGTACCCGCCCTCCTCGTAGCCGACATAGCCCGGAGGCGCGCCGATCAGGCGCGCCACGCTGTGCTTTTCCATGAACTCGCTCATGTCGATGCGGATCATCGCGTCGGCACTGTCGAACAGGAACTCGGCCAGCGATTTGCACAGCTCGGTCTTGCCCACACCGGTCGGCCCCAGGAACAGGAACGAGCCGGCCGGACGGTTCGGGTCGGACAAGCCGGCGCGTGAGCGGCGCACGGCGTCGGACACCACCTTGATCGCCTCTTCCTGGCCGACCACGCGGTTGTGCAGTACCTGCTCCATGCGCAGCAGCTTGTCGCGCTCGCCTTCCAGCATGCGATTGACCGGAATGCCGGTCCAGCGCGACACGACCTCGGCGATCTCCTCGTCGGTCACCCGGTCCTGCACCAGCTTGAACTCGGTGTTCTCCGCTTCCTGCGCGGCGGCCAACTGCTTTTCCAGCTGCGGCAGCACGCCGTACTGGATCTCGCTCATGCGGGCGAAATCCTGCCGACGCTGCGCCGATTCCAGCTCCAGCTTGGCCTGCTCCACCTGTTCCTTGATCTTGGTTGCGCCCTGCAGCGCCGCCTTCTCCGATTTCCAGATCTCGTTGAGGTCGGAGAACTCGCGCTCCAGCCCGTCGATGTCCTTTTCCAGATCGGCCAGGCGCTGCCGCGAGGCCTCATCCTTTTCCTTCTTCAGCATCTCGCGCTGGATCTTCAGCTGGATGAGCCGGCGCTCCAGGCGGTCCAGCTCTTCCGGCTTGGAGTCGATCTCCATGCGCAGGCGCGAGGCCGCCTCGTCCATCAGGTCGATGGCCTTGTCCGGCAGCTGGCGGTCGGTGATGTAGCGGTTGGACAGCGTGGCGGCCGCCACGATGGCCGGGTCGGTGATCTCCACGCCATGGTGCACCGCATACTTTTCCTTCAGCCCGCGCAGGATGGCGATGGTGTCTTCCACCGTGGGCTCGCCCACCTGCACTTTCTGGAAGCGACGCTCCAGCGCGGCATCCTTCTCGATGTACTTGCGGTATTCATCCAGCGTGGTGGCGCCCACGCAGTGCAGCTCGCCACGGGCCAGCGCGGGCTTGAGCATGTTGCCGGCGTCCATGGCGCCATCGGCCTTGCCCGCACCGACCATGGTGTGCAGCTCGTCGATGAACAGGATGATCTGTCCCTGGCTCTTGGCCAGGTCGTTGAGCACGCCCTTCAGGCGCTCCTCGAACTCGCCGCGGAACTTGGCGCCAGCGATGAGCGCGCCCATGTCCAGCGACAGCACGCGCTTGCCGCGCAGGCCCTCGGGCACTTCGTCGTTGATGATGCGCTGGGCCAGGCCTTCCACGATCGCGGTCTTGCCCACGCCCGGCTCACCGATCAGCACCGGGTTGTTCTTGGTCCGGCGCTGCAGCACCTGGATGGTGCGGCGGATTTCCTCGTCGCGGCCGATGACCGGGTCCAGCTTGCCGCTCTCGGCGCGCGCGGTGAGGTCGATGGTGTACTTCTCCAGCGCCTGGCGCTGCTCTTCGGCATTTTCCGACTGCACGCTCTCGCCGCCGCGCAGCGAGTCGATCGCCGCCTGCAGCCGGTTGCGGTCGGCGCCGGCCGCCCGCAGGGCCATGCCGACCGTGCCACCGTCCTCCAGCGCGGCCAGCACGAACCATTCGCTGGCGATGAAGGCATCGCCCTGCTGCTGGGCCAGCTTGTCGGTGTGGTTCAGCAGGCGGCCCAGATCGTTGCCGATCGACAGGTTGCCGGCCTGGCCGGACACCCGCGGCAGCGCCTCCAGTGCTGCGTCCAGGCGCTCACGCAGCACCGGCACGTTCACACCGGCCTGGGCGAGCAGCGGACGCGTGCTGCCCCCCTGCTGGTCCAGCAGGGCCACCAGGACATGTACGGGTTCAACGATGCTGTTGTCGCGGCCCACCGCCAGCGACTGCGCGTCTGCCAGTGCCTGCTGGAAGCGCGAAGTGAGTTTGTCCATCCGCATGTCAGTTCCTCGAACAGGAAAGCCGGCCGCGCCGGCACCATCGCTGACATGCGGTTGGCCGGCCCCGTTTCAAGGGCCGGCACGCCGGGCCTGCGCGCGCGGTCAGCCGCGGGTGATCGCCGCGCGCAGCGCACGCAGCTGCTGCATCACCGCACGCTGCTGCTCCAGGTCCAGCCGCAGCAGGGCCTTCTGCCCCACCGAGCGGGCCTGCAGATCGGCATCGGCGAAGCGCTGGCGCCCCCGCGCGTCCTCCACCACGGCCAGCGGGCGGGCCGGCTGCGGGGTCTGCAGCAGGTGGTCGATGACCGCCACCAGGCGGTCGTTGAAGTAGGCCTCCCGGTGGCCCAGATCGGCATACGCCTGCTGTATCAGGGGGTAGAAGCGCACATAGGCACGGGCCAGCGCATCGGCATCGGCAGCGGTGAAGGCCGCCACGTACGGCGCGTAGCGCTGGGCGTTGCCGGCAGCGATGTAGCGGGCGCCGTCGCGCGCCTCCACCTGCAGCGCGCCCGGCAAGGGCCGCATCGCCAGGGCCGTGGGCGGCACACTGCGGCGGTCCAGCACGTCCACCTGGGTCACCAGACGGGCGATCAGGTAATCACGCAGCAACGGTGCCAACGCCTGCTGCCCCGGGAACAGCGTGCCCAGCGCCTGCCAGGCCGCGTCATCGCTGGCAGCCAGTGCGGGCAAGGCCGGGTCGGCCGCCAGCGCATCCTGCAGCGGGTGCTGTACCGGCGCGGTGGCGTCCGCTGCGGGCACCGCCGGCGCAACGACCGGCACCTCGCGCGCCGGTACCGCTGCGGCGGCCGCCGGCGTCGGCGCATCGCCGCCCACACGGTCGCGCAGCAGCAGGAAGGCGACGCCGCCTATCAACACGATGCCGAGCAGCCAGGGCCAGATGGGGGTGTTCTCGTTGCGCATGGTCTCGCGCCCTCCGTTGTTGCACAGGGAAAGGCTGTGACCGGCGTTCTGCGCGAGGGTTCCCCCGGCGTGCCTGCGGTGTGGCAGCCCCTTGCGCCACACCGCAGTCCCGGCTCAGTGTCGCGCGTCGTCCGCCACGGCGGGCACCGGCTGCTTCTGCAGCGACAGCAGGCCCAGCACCAGCGCCAGGCTGACGTAGGCCCCGGCGAACTGCAGGCTGATCAGCCGCGGCAGGCCCTGCAGGGTCCACGGCAGGTAGATGCCGCCGCGCGGGTCCACCGAGTGGATCAGGCCGAACAGCGTCAGCCCGGCGGCCACCAGCAGGAACACGCAGGCGCGCCGCAGGCGACCATCGACCATGGCCGCCACCGTGGCGATCCACAACATGGAGGTGATGATGAAGCCATTGCCCAGGGTGAAGATGACCGCCAGCTCGGGCAGGCCGTGGCCGTCCACCGTACTGACAAGCTCGGCCAGGCGTTCCGGCGCGATCCAGCCCGGTGCCTTGATCGCCAGCAGGTACGCGACCGAGGGCAGGAACCCCAGCACCATCGCACCGGCATGCCGGCGCGGCGTGGCCTGGAACGCCTGGGTGGTGATGTCGATGGAGACGTACACGATGATCGGCGCCAGCACCGCCAGCGGCAGCCACTGCACCAGCCCGGAAATGACCCCGAGCATGCCGCCGAGGCCGACGAACAGACCGGTCAGCAGCGTGTAGCCGCTGCGTGCGCCCATGTGCTTGTAGGCGGGCTGGCCGATGTACGGCGTGGTCTGCGCCACGCCGCCGCAGACACCGGCCACCAGGGTGGCCAACGCCTCCACCAGCAGGATGTCGCGCGTGCGGTAGTCATCCCCGGCGGCCCGCGCGCTTTCCGACACGTTGATGCCGCCGACCACCATCAGCAAGCCGAACGGCAGCAGCAGCGGCAGGTAGGTCATGGCCGTGGGCAGGCCCTCGAGGAAGCCGAGGGTGGGCAGCGGCAGCACCACCTGCGGCGGCACCCAGGCCGGCACGGCGAAGCCCGGTGCGCCCAGCCCGGCCAGGCCCAACCCGTAGTAGAGCAAGGTGCCGAACACGAACGCGAGCAGCACACCCGGACCACGCAACGGCAAGCGGCCCTTGGCCACCAGCACGTACAGCAGCAGTCCCAGCGTGGTGAAGCCCACCAGCGGCGAGCGCAGTGTTTCCAGCAGCGGCAGCAGGCCCATCAGCACCAGCGCGATACCGGCGATGGAACCCAGCAGCGCCGCCCGGGGCAGCGCGCGGGTGACCGCCTCGCCGAAGAACGACAGCACCAGTTTCAGCAGTCCCATGATGACCAGCGAGGCCATGCCCAGCTGCCAGGTGGCCAGTGCGGCCGCGGTGGGGTCGAGCCCCTGCTGCTTGAACGCGCTGAAGGCCGGACCCAGCACCAGCAGGGCCATGCCGATGCTGGTGGGCGCATCCAGACCCAGCGGCATGGCGGTGACATCGGCGCGCCCGGTGCGCGCGGCCAGCCGCCGCGCCATCAACGTATAGAGCAGGTTGCCGACCAGTACGCCCAGGGCGGTTCCCGGAAACATGCGCCCGAACACCACCTCGGCCGGGAACTGGAAGATGCCCACCAGGGCCATCGCGATGAAGCCGAGGATGGACAGGTTGTCCACGACCAGGCCGAAGAAACCATTGAAATCGCCCGCGACGAACCAGCGCGGGCGGCGGACGGGTGCAGAAGAAGCGGTCATGGGGGATTCGCGCGGAGGAAGGGGAACGGATCAGAACGAGACGTCGACGGCCTGCTGCGACCAGAGCACCGACTGGTGACCGGTCTGCTGTTTCCAGGCCAGACGGATGGCTTCGATGTCCGCACGCCGCTGCGGGGTGTTTTCATGCAGCACCACCAGCACCTTGGTGCGCAGGCGGTTGGGACTGGCATCGCCGCGGAACAGCCACTGCCCGTAGGCGTCGAACACGGTCAGCCCGTCCGGGAAGCGGGGCGTCACCTGGGTGTCCAGGAAGGCACGCCACTGCGCCTCACTGATGCCTTCGGCCTGCGCGCGCTCGGCCTTGCCCTGCTCTTCGCCCACGCCGAAGTACAGCTCGCTGCGCACCCAGCCGTCAGCGGTGGCCGGCCGCGCGCTGTCACCCTGCAGCTGCGCGGTCGCCGGGGCGTGGGCCGCAGGTGCGGCGGGCAGGGTGGTGCAGCCGCTGCAGGCCAGCAGCACGGCAAGGAGGGGGGCGAAGGACTTCATGGGGGCTCCGGGCAAGGCAGGTACGGGAAAGACGGCAGGCCGGCGCTGATGTCCGTACGCCATGAGCTGATGCTTTCAGCATCGGCCCTTGCGTGGACCACCAGCGACACGCCAAGATAACATATCGCTTCATCCGGATGGATGTAAGTGAAACCATTTTCCCTCCCCTTCCCCGCTGTGCCTGCTGGAGCCTGCATGTCCCCCCGCCTGTCCTCGACCCCGCTCGGCCTTGCCATCGCCGTGGCCCTCTTCCCGTCCCTGGGCCTGGCCCAGACCCAGACCCCGTCCCAGACCGCGACGAACCTGGACACGGTAATCGTCACCGGTACGCGCGCGGCCGACCGCACCGTGCTGGAATCCACCTCGCCGGTGGACGTGCTCACTGCCGAGGACATCCGCAAGGCCGGGGTGATCAATGGCGAGCTGGGCAGCGCGCTGCAGGCGCTGCTGCCGTCGTTCAATTTCCCGCGGCAGTCCAACTCCGGCGGTGCCGACCATGTGCGCGCCGCGCAGCTGCGTGGCCTGTCGCCGGACCAGGTGCTGGTGCTGGTGAACGGCAAGCGCCGTCATCACAGCGCGCTGGTCAGCACCGGCAGCAAGATCGGACGCGGCACCACGCCGGTGGATTTCAACGCCATTCCGGTCAGCGCGATCAAGCGGATCGAGGTGCTGCGTGATGGTGCCGGTGCGCTGTATGGCTCCGATGCCGTGGCCGGGGTGATCAACGTGATCCTGGACAACAGCCCCGACGGCGGCAGCATCGAGGCCAGCTACGGCGCCCACCACACCGACCTCAAGCCGATCGGACGCACCCTGACCGACGGCCAGACCGCGAACGTGAGTGCCACCACCGGCACCGCACTGGGCGAGGACGGCGGCTTCCTGCGCGTGGGCCTGGAGTACAAGAACCGCGAAGCGACCAACCGGGCCGGCTACGACCAGATTCCGCCGTGGGAACAGACCCCGGCCAATCTGGCCCTGCAGGGCAAGCGCAACTACGTGCTCGGCGACGGCGCCAGCAAGGATCTCAACGGCTGGTTCAATACCGAGATTCCGTTCGGCCAGACCGGCGTGCTGTATGCCTTCGGTACGTACAACCAGCGCGACACCGAAGGGGCCAACTATTTCCGCTACCCCGACGGCGAAGCCAACTGGACCCAGCTCTACCCCAACGGCTACCGGCCGGTGTCCGAGGGTGAGAACCGCGACGTACAGGCCGTGGCCGGCGCGCGCGGCCAGTGGGGCGAATGGAACTACGATGCCAGCCTGGATGTCGGCCAGAACGACTTCACCTACCGGCTACGCAACACGCTCAATGCCTCGCTGGGCCCGACCAGTCCCACCCGCTTCAAGACCGGCGATTACCAGTACGCACAGACCGTGGCCAACCTGGACCTGGGCCGGGTGTTCCAGCAGGGTGAGACCATCACCCACACGCTGGGCCTGGGCGCCGAAGCACGGCACGAACGCTACCAGACCCGTCCGGGCGACCCGGCCAGCTACGCCGCCGGTCCGTTCACCGACCGCCCCACCGGCTCGCAGGCGGGCGGCGGCCTGACCCCGCAGGATGCCGCGGACCTCTCCCGCGACGTCGCCAGCGCGTACGCCAGCCTGTCCAGCCAATTCGGCGAACGCTTCTCCAGCGACCTGGCCGCGCGCTACGAACACCACGACGATTTCGGCGGCGAACTCACCGGCAAGCTGGGGCTGCGCTATGCCTTCTCGCCGGCGTTCGCGCTGCGCGCTGCGGTGTCCAACAACTACCGCGCACCGTCGCTGGCACAGATCGGCTATGAATCCACCGACACCGGCTACAACGCTGCCGGCCAGCTGATCCAGGGGCGCCTGCTGTCGGTGAACAATCCGATCGCCCGTGGCCTGGGTGCGCGTGACCTCAAGCCGGAGAAGTCGCTCAACACCTCGCTGGGCTTCACCAGCCGTGTCGGCGAGCATTTCGACCTGTCGCTGGATCTGTTCCAGATCGACATCGATGACCGCATCGCGCTGTCGGAAAGCATCACCGGTGACGCCCTCACCGCCTTCGTACAGCAGCAGTACGGCGTTGCGGGGCTGGAAAGTGCCAGCTTCTTCGTCAACGCCGCCGACACGCGCACCCGCGGCGCCGAACTGGTGAGCAACTGGCGGCAGCCGCTGGGCAACGGCCAGCTGCTGCTCACCGGCACCTGGTCGTATGCCAAGACCACGTTGAAGAACGTGCTGCCCACGCCGCCCGCTCTGCTCGCACTGGACCCGTCCTACGTGCTGTTCGGCATCGAGGAAAGCAACACGCTGACCGATGCCACGCCGCGCACCCGCGCAGCCGTTTCGGCCAGCTGGAGCAACGACCGCTGGTCGCTGAGCAGCCGCGTCAACCGCCACGGCAGCGCGACCCGTGTGTTCAACTTCGGCGGCGGCTATGAACCGCGGCAGACCTACCAGGCCGAATGGCAGCTGGACGCGGAAGTGGAATACCGTTTCAACAGCCGCTGGAGCGTGGCGGTGGGCGGCCAGAACCTGACCGACAACTACCCGGACCTGTCCAACGAGGACATCTACTACTTCGGCAACCTGCCGTACGACGTGCTGTCGCCGATCGGCAGCAACGGCGCGTACTACTACAGCCGCGTGCGCTACACGTTCTAAGCCGGTGACCTGCCGCGCCCCGGCGGCGCGGCAGGTGCGGGCGGCCCGGTTCACGGCTGCCTCGACCCTGCCTACACATCGGCGCTGGCATCGTGCTGCGCATGGCAAACGACCTCCCCCTGCGTCCGCCGCCACCATTGCTGGACGACGCCTGCGCCTTGTTTCTGGATGTCGACGGTACCCTGGTCGGCTTCGCTGAACACCCCGACGCCGTGCACCTCGTGCCGGCGGTACGTACCGCGATAGAACGCATCAGCGCACGCCTGGAAGGCGCCGTGGCGCTGGTCAGCGGCCGTCCGCTGGCCCAGCTCGATGGCCTGTTCGCGCCGCTGGTGCTGCCTGCTGCCGGTCTGCATGGTCACCAGTTGCGCGATGCCAAAGGACAGCTGCACGACCCCAGCCAGGACGCCAGCACGGCCGAGTGGCTGCACGCCCTGCATGAACAGGCCGCCCGCTTCGCCCACGGACACCCCGGTGTGCTGGTGGAGGACAAGGGCCCCAGCCTGGCGCTGCACTGGCGCGCTGCTCCCGCCCACGCCGAGCACGTGCGCGCGTTCGCCGAGCGACATATCCGCGGCGGCCAGGCGCACTACCGCCTGCAGCCGGGTGACCACGTGCTGGAGTTCGTTCCGGTGAACACCGACAAGGGCCGCGCCGTGCGCCAGATGATGCAGCAGCAGCCCTTCCGTGGCCGCCTGCCGGTATTCATCGGCGATGACCTTACGGACGAATATGGATTCCAGGCGGCCAATGGCCAGCACGGCTGGAGCGTGCTGGTCGGCGAGCGCGAGGACAGCGCGGCGGTGTTCCAGCTGCCCGACGTTGCCGGCGTTCATGCCTGGCTGCAGGAAAACGCGTGGTGACACGCCCCCATGATGGTGAAGAGGTAATCACGCAATGACCCAGGCCGATCTTGATCTCGGCGTTGTAGGCAACGGCAGCTTCGGTGCCCTCATCGACCGCCAGGCACGTGTTGTCTGGAGCTGCCTGCCCAGCTTCGATGGCGATCCCACCTTCTGCGCGCTGCTCAGCCCCAACCAGCAGGAAGGCGGCGATTTCAGCGTGGAGCTGGAAGACTTCGAAAGCAGCGAACAGCATTACCTGCACAACACGGCGATCCTGCGCACGCTGCTGCGCGACCGCCATGGCGCGGTGCTCGAAATCCTGGACTTCGCCCCACGCTGGCGCCACAACGACCGTTTCTACCGGCCGGTGAGCCTCATCCGCCGGATCACCCCCATCGCCGGTTCGCCGCGCGTGCGCATCCTGGCGCGCCCGCTGGCCGACTGGGGCGCGCGCGTGCCCGAATCAACCTGGGGCAGCAACCACGTGCGCTGGCTGCTGCCGGGTCATGTGCTGCGGCTGACCACCGACGTGCCGGTCCGCATGGTGCGCGACGCGCTGCCGTTCGTGGTCACCCACCCCATGCACCTGATCCTGGGCGTGGACGAGTCGCTGGGTCAGTCCATCGCAGGCTACGCGCAGGATGCGCTGGACCGGACCACCACCTACTGGCGCGAATGGGTGCGCTACCTGTCCATTCCGCTGGAGTGGCAGGATGCGGTGATCCGCAGTGCGATCACCCTGAAGCTGTGCCAGTACGAGGACAGCGGCGCGATCATCGCCGCGATGACCACCTCCATTCCCGAGGCGCCGGGCAGCATCCGCAACTGGGATTACCGCTACTGCTGGCTGCGCGATGCCGCCTTCGTGGTGCGCGCGCTGAACCGCCTGGGTGCCACCCGCAGCATGGAACAGTTCCTGGGCTACATATTCAACCTGGCCACCGGCGATGGCACGCTGCAGCCGCTGTATGGCATCGGCTTCGAGGCCACGCTGGATGAAAGTGAAGTCGCCACGCTGTCCGGCTACCGCGGCATGGGCCCGGTGCGCCGCGGCAACCTGGCCTGGGTGCAGCGCCAGCACGATGTCTACGGCAGCGTGGTGCTGGCCTCCACGCAGCTGTTCTTCGACCGCCGGCTGCAGGACCCGGGCGATGCGCACACCTTCGCGCGACTGGAGCCGCTGGGCGAGCAGGCCTTCGCCCTGCACGACGTCCCCGACGCCGGGTTGTGGGAGTTCCGCGGCCGTACCGAGGTGCATACCTATACCAGCGCGATGTGCTGGGCCGCGTGCGACCGGCTGTGCAAGATCGCCGTCCGCCTGAAGCTGGACGACCGCGCCACCTACTGGCGCGAGCGTGCCGACACCATCCACCAGCGCATCCTGCGTGAGGCCTGGAGCGAGTCGCTCGGCCATTTCACCGACACGTTCGGTGGCCACCGGCTGGATGCCTCGCTGCTGCTGCTGGCGGACATCGGCTTCATCGGCGCCACCGATCCGCGCTTCGTGGCCACGGTGGAAGCCATCGGCCGTGATCTGAAGCATGGCGACGCGCTGTACCGCTACGTGGCGCCGGACGATTTCGGCGAGCCGGAAACCAGCTTCACCATCTGCACATTCTGGTACATCGATGCACTGGCGGCGATCGGCCGCATGGACGAGGCGCGCGACATGTTCGAGGCGCTGCTGGAGAAGCGCAATCATCTGGGCCTGCTGTCGGAGGATCTGGCGTTCGATGGCAGCGAGCCGTGGGGTAATTTCCCGCAGACGTATTCGCACGTGGGCCTGATCACCGCGGCCATGCGCCTGTCGCGTTCCTGGCAGGAGGCCTCATGAGCCGCCTGGTGGTGGTCTCCAACCGCGTGGCGGTACCGGGCGAGAACCGCGCCGGCGGCCTGGCGGTGGGCCTGCTGGCCGCGCTCAAGGAGCGCGGCGGCCTGTGGTTCGGCTGGAGCGGCAAGAGCGGCCGCGACACCAGCGGCACGCTGCACCAGCAGAAGGAAGGGGACATCGAGTACGTCACGATGGATCTGGCCAAGCGCGATGTGGACGGTTACTACAACGGCTTCTCCAACCGGACGCTGTGGCCGCTGCTGCACTTCCGCCTGGACCTGGTGGACTACGACCGCGCCACGCGTGAGACCTACCACCGGGTCAATGCGCTGTTCGCCGACAAGCTGGCGCCGCTGCTGCGCGAAGATGACATCGTCTGGATCCACGACTATCACCTGATCCCGCTGGGCGCGCTGCTGCGCGAGCGTGGCATCGGCTGCCGCATCGGTTTCTTCCTGCATATTCCGATGCCGTCGGCGGACCTGCTGCAGGCCATGCCCGACCACCTGCGCCTGTTCTCCGCCCTGTATGCCTACGACCTGGTCGGCTTCCAGACCCAGCGCGACGCGGACCGGTTCCAGACTTACCTGCGGCTGTTCGGCGGCGGCCGCGTGCTGGAGAACGGCCAGCTGGAGGCGCCTGGTGGGCGCCACTTCCGGGCCGCCGCGTTCCCGATCGGCATCGATACCGAGCTGATCGCCCGCCAGGCCGCCTCGGCGGCCAGCAAGCCGGCGGTGAAGAACCTGCGCAGCAGCCTGCGCGATCGCCAGCTGGCGATCGGCGTGGACCGCCTGGACTACTCCAAGGGCCTGCCGGAGCGCTTCCAGGGCTTCGAGCGCTACCTGGAGCGGCATCCGGACCAGTGCGGCTCGCTGACCTATCTGCAGATCGCCCCGGTATCGCGCGGCGATGTCACCGAATACCGGCACCTGCGCAGCCAGCTGGAGCAGATCGCCGGCCACATCAACGGCGGCCACGCCGAACCGGACTGGACGCCGCTGCGCTACGTCAACCAGAACTTCACCCATGCCACCCTGACCGGCTTCTACCGCGCCGCCGCGGTCGGGCTGGTCACGCCCCTGCGTGATGGCATGAACCTGGTCGCCAAGGAATATGTGGCCTCGCAGGACCCGGAAAATCCCGGTGTGCTGGTGCTGTCACTGCTGGCCGGCGCGGCCGACGAGATGAAGCAGGCGCTGCTGGTCAACCCGCATGACCTGGATGGTGTGGCCGATGCGATCGCCACCGCGGCGACGATGTCGCTGCGGCGCCGGCAGGAGCGTTGGCACGCCATGATGGACCACCTGCGCACCTACGACATCAACCATTGGCGGCACAGCTACCTGCAGGTGCTGGAAGGCGGCTGAGGCCCCTTCCCTGCCGGCACGCCGGACCGCGTTCCGGTCCGGCCGCCGTGCTCAGCCCGCCATCCAGACCAGGGTGGCCATGCGGCCGGTGCGGCGATCGCGCCGGTACGAGAACAGGTCCGGGTCGGTCAGCGTGGACAGCCCGCCGCCGTGTACCTGCCCCGCCGGGATGCCCACTGCCTGCAGCCGCTGCCGGGCCAGTGCATACAGATCCACCTTCCAGTGACCGGCGCGGGTGGGCACGAACGCCTCCGCCGCCTGCGGTGCATGGCCCACGAAGGCGTGGTAGACCTCGTCGCCCACCTCGTAGTCGGCCGGCCCCGCCGCCGGGCCCAGCCAGACCTGCAGCGCATCGGCCGGGGTCTGCATCGCAGCCACGGTGTGTTCCAGCATGCCGTCGGCCAGCCCGCGCCACCCGGCGTGGGCGGCAGCGATCTCACGGCCATCGCGGGCCGCCAGCACCACCGGCAGGCAGTCGGCAGTCAGGATCGCCAGCACCACCCCCGGTACGGAGGTCACCGCGGCATCGGCCACCGGCTCGCTGGCATCGGGTGACGGGGGCGCATCGAAGCGCAGCACCGTGGTGCCGTGCACCTGGCGCAGCCAGTGCGGGGCCGAGGGCAGCGCCAGACCCTGCCGCAGCAGCTGCCGGTTGTGCTCCACCGCCGCCGGACTGTCGCCGTCGGCGGCGTGCCGGTTACCCAGGTTGAACTGGGCAAACGGCGGCGCGGAGATGCCGGCGCCGTGGCGGCGGGTGGTCAACGCCCGCACCCCGGGGGGCGCCGGCCAGTCGGCCTCCAGCAGGGGCAGCGGCGCGCTCACCAGCGGCTGCGCTCGCGCTCGGCGAACGCATCGCTGTCTTCGCGCAGCACCTTCATCAGGTGCTGCATGTCCGCCGGCACGGGCGCGCTGTTGCGCACCGGCACACCGGTGATCGGGTGCGTGAACTCCAGCGTCTCGGCATGCAGCGCCTGGCGCCGGAAGCCGCGCAGCGCCGCCACCAGTTCGTCGCTGGCGCCCTTGGGCAGTTTCAGCGCGCCGCCGTACAGCGGATCGCCCACGATGGGATGGCGCAGGTGCGCCATGTGCACGCGGATCTGGTGGGTGCGGCCGGTTTCCAGGCGGCATTCCAGCGCGGTGTGTGCGCGGAAGCGCTCGCGCAGGCGGTAGTGCGTCACCGCTTCCTTGCCATCCTCGCGCACGCCCATCTTCAGCCGGTCACGCGGGTGCCGGTCGATCGGCGCATCGGCGGTGCCACCGGCAACCAGCGCGCCCATCACCACCGCCAGGTACTGGCGGTGCACGTCGCGCGCCGACAGCTGCTCCACCAGCGCGGTCTGCGCCTCCAGCGTGCGGGCCACCACCATCACGCCGCTGGTGTCCTTGTCCAGGCGGTGCACGATACCGGCGCGCGGCAGCACCTTCACCGAGGGGTCGCGGTACAGCAGCGCGTTGACCAGCGTGCCGCTGTGGTTGCCGGCGCCCGGGTGCACGACCAGCCCCACCGGCTTGTTGATCACCAGCAGGTGCTCATCCTCGAACAGCACGTCCAGCGCGATGTCCTCCGGCTGGGCGTCGGTCTGGGTGTCGAGCACCACCGTCAGGCTGGCGACCTCGCCACCGCGCAGCGGGTCGCGCGGCCGGACCTGGGCCCCGTCCAGCAGCAGGTTGCCGGACTTGATCCACTCGGTCAGCCGCGAGCGGGAGTATTCAGGGAACAGCTCGGCCACCACCGCATCGAAGCGGCGGCCGGCGGCGGCATCGGGGACAACGGCCTGGCGGGCCTGTTCAGCTGGGGAATCGGACATGGCGGGAACCATCAAGGGGACGAATTTGGGGTCCGGGCGACCGGTTTCAGTCGCTGGACAGGACACTAGGCTATCATCGACCCTTCGTATTCCAGCCGCGTCCCGCCTTGACCCCATGATCCGACGCTCTTCTCTGTTCTCCGCGCCCGTCCGTCTGGCCGCTCTTGCACTGGTCGTGGTCCTTGCCGCCACGGGCTGCAACCGGGCCGCCAAGGGCGATTCCCCTGACGAAGGAACCCCGGTTGAAGCGCTGTACGACAAGAGCCACGGGCTCATGGAGAGCGGCAACTGGAGCGGCGCGGAGTCCAGCTTCCGCCGCCTGGTGGCCCAGTATCCGTACGGCCCGTACACCGAGCAGGCGATGATCGAATCGGCCTACGCGCAGTACAAGGCCGGCAAGCACGACGATGCGGTGTCCAGCATCGACCGCTTCATCCGGACCTACCCGACCCACCGCAACATCGCCTACATGTACTACCTGCGCGGTCTGGCCAACAGCAACACCAACACGGTGTTCCTGCGCCGCATCTGGTCGCTGGACCCGAGCCGCCGCGACCTGTCCACCCCGCGCCAGGCGTATGCCGATTTCAACATCGTGGTGGACCGCTACCCGAACAGCCGCTATGCCGCCGATGCGCGCCAGCGCATGAACGAGCTGCGTGACGTTTTCGCCCAGCACGAGCTGGACAACGCGCTGTATTACATGCGCCGCGAGGCGTGGGTGTCGGCCGTGGGCCGTGCCGATTACCTGCTGCAGACCTATCCGCAGAGCGCCTACCAGTACGACGCCGTGGCGGTGCTGGCCGAGTCCTATACCCGCCTGGGCAACCAGGAGCTGGCTGCCGATGCCCGCCGCGTGCTGGAACAGAACGCGCCGCAGCACCCGTGGCTGAGCAACGACTGGCCGAAGTACCCGTGGATGATCCGCAAGCTGAACCCGTTCGCGGGCGAAAAGTCCGCCAGCACCGGCGAGCGCAATGCCCGGATGGAGCGCAAGTAAGGCCGCTGTACCGGCCTGCTGCATGCGTTACTGGAAAAGGCCCCGCAAGGGGCCTTTTCCGTTGCCGGCAGGCACTGGCCTGCGCTCAGCCGCTGTAGCCGTTGCTGATCGGATAGCGGCGCTCGCGCCCGAACGCGCGCCGCGAGACCTTCGGGCCCGGTGCGGCCTGGTGCCGCTTCCACTCGCTGATGCGCACCAGCCGCAGCACCCGGTCCACCACCTCCGGCGCATAGCCGGCAGCGACGATCTCCGCGCGGGACTGCTCCTGGTCGACGAAGCGGTACAGGATGCCGTCGAGCACGTCGTAGGGCGGCAGCGAATCCTGGTCGGTCTGGTTGTCGCGCAGTTCGGCCGACGGCGGGCGGCTGATCACCGCCGGCGGAATGACCGGCGCGCCACCGACCGTGTTGCGCCACTTGGCCAGGCCGAACACCTCCGTCTTGTACAGGTCCTTGAGCGGGGCATAGCCACCGCACATGTCGCCGTAGATGGTTGCGTACCCCACCGCATACTCGCTCTTGTTGCCGGTGGTCAGCAGCAGGCCGCCGAACTTGTTGGCCAGTGCCATCAGGATGACCCCGCGGCTGCGGCTCTGCAGGTTCTCCTCGGTGATGTCCGGCGCGGTGTCTGCGAACATCGGCGCGAGCGATTCCATCAGCCCCTTGAACGCCGGCTCGATGGAGATCGCCTCCAGCTTCACCCCCAGGGTGGCGCACTGCTCGGCGGCCAGATCGTTGGACATGCCCGCGGTGTAGCGCGAGGGCAACCGCACCGCGGTGACGTTGTCCGCGCCCAGCGCGTCCACCGCCAGGGCCAGCACCAGGGCCGAATCAATGCCCCCCGACAGCCCCAGCCAGACCTTGCTGAAACCGTTCTTGCCGCAGTAGTCCTGGATGCCGCGGGTCACCGCGCGCCAGGCCAGCGCATCCATGCTTTCATCGCCATCGTCCATCCACAGGCACGGCAGGAAACCACGGCGCTGCGGATCGTAATCCACCACCAGCCACTGCTCGGCGAAGGCCGCAGCGGCCGGGTGCACGGTGCCATCGCCATCGGCCACCACCGAGGCGCCATCGAACACCAGCGCATCCTGCCCGCCCACCATGTTGAGGTAGGCGATGGCAGCTCCGGATTCACGGGTACGGGCCGCCAGCACCGCATCGCGCGCGGCGTGCTTGCCGCGCTCGTACGGGGAGGCGTTGGGCACCAGCACCAGCTGCGCACCGGCGCGCACCGTGGCCGCGATGGGTTCGCTGAACCACAGGTCCTCGCAGATCAGCACGCCGATCGCCACCCCGTTGACCTCGAACACGCACTCGGGGTTATCCGGATCGACATCGAAATAGCGGCGCTCATCGAAGACTGCGTAATTGGGCAGTTCGCGCTTGCGGCAGGTGGCTTCCACCACGCCCCCGCGCAGCACGCTGGCGGCGTTGTAGACCACCGACCCGTGCGCCTGCGGCCAGCCCACCACGGCGGTGATGCCGGTGCAGGCCGCGGCGATGCGCTCCAGCGCCTGGCTGCAATCCTGCAGGAACCCCGGGCGCAGCAGCAGGTCTTCGGGCGGATAGCCGCTGATGGCCAGTTCGGGGAACACCACCACGTCGGCGCCGTGCTCGTCGCGTGCCTCGCCGATCATCTCGATGATGCGCTCGCTGTTGCGCGCCACCGCGCCCACCGGGAAGTCGAACTGCGCCATCGCGATGCGGAGAGAAGCCATGGGGGTCACGCCTTTGGTTGCAAGGCGCACATTGTAGCGCCGCCCCGCCCGTGCGCCCGGCGCTGCGTGGGGGATTCCGGCCGCGCCGGATGCACGAAGGCCGCCCGGAGGCGGCCTTCGTGTTTGATGCCGGTAGGCAGCCGAGCATGGCTCGGCTCTACCGTTTACTTGACCAGCTTGGCGATGGCAGCGCCCAGGTCGCCCGGCGAACGCACGGTGACGACGCCAGCGGCTTCCATGGCGGCGAACTTGCCTTCCGCCGTACCCTTGCCGCCCGAGGCGATCGCACCGGCGTGGCCCATGCGCTTGCCGGCCGGAGCCGACGCACCGGCGATGAAACCGACGACCGGCTTCTTCACGTGGTTCTTGATGTACTCGGCGCCGGCTTCTTCGGCGTCACCGCCGATCTCGCCGACCATGATGATGCCTTCGGTCTGCGGATCTTCGTTGAACAGCTTCAGGCAGTCGACGAAGTTCAGGCCGTTGATCGGGTCACCGCCGATGCCGATGCAGGTGGACTGGCCCAGACCCACTTCGGTGGTCTGCTTGACCGCTTCATAGGTCAGCGTGCCCGAACGGGACACGATGCCGATCTTGCCCGGCTTGTGGATGTGGCCCGGCATGATGCCGATCTTGCACTCGCCCGGGGTGATGACGCCCGGGCAGTTCGGCCCGATCAGCACGGTGTCCGGATGGGCGCGGGTCAGCACGTTCTTCACGCGCAGCATGTCCAGCACCGGAATGCCTTCGGTGATGCACACGATGACCTTGATGCCCGCAGCAGCGGCTTCCAGGATCGCGTCAGCCGCGTACGGCGGCGGCACGTAGATCACCGACGCGTCGGCGCCGGTGCTCTGCACGGCGTCGGCCACGGTGTTGAACACCGGCAGGTCGATGTGGGTGGTGCCGCCCTTGCCCGGGGTCACGCCGCCGACCACCTGGGTGCCGTACTCGATCATCTGGGTGGCGTGGAAGGTGCCCTGCTGGCCGGTGAAGCCCTGCACGATCACCTTGGTGTTCTTGTTAATCAAAACAGACATGGAAATTCCTTGGTGTCGGTATCAGGCGGCGGACTTGACCGCTTCAACGATCTTCTTGGCGCCGTCGTTGATGTTGTCAGCGGGGATGATGGCCATGCCGCTGTCACGCAGCAGCTGCTTGCCTTCTTCCACGTTGGTGCCTTCCAGGCGCACCACGACCGGAACCTTGACGCCCACTTCC
>Ga0207790_1000284_pt1 | contig 19752 bp, 18 predicted proteins | sample HigsolmetaGSP14D_FD_184842 | JGI IMG/M metagenome (GOLD analysis project Ga0207790, IMG submission 184842) | High solid enriched microbial communities from the Joint BioEnergy Institute, USA - SP1-4-D (SPAdes) | ecosystem: Engineered > Bioreactor > SSF (Solid state fermentation) > Aerobic >...
GCGTTAAAAACCGGCTCAAAATGCTCATTTACACCACGTAAACTGCGCTTTTTCGCCGGTTTTTGCCTTGCCTGACCTTCGCTCGCTACGTTTTCACACTGCCTGGGTCGAGGGCGTTCATCGCAACATGGGGGCAGGCTGTCAGTTAAACAACCCGTAGAAGAACAGCCGAATGCTATCCCACAGCTGGCGGAAGAAACCACCCTCCTCGACCGCCTCGAGCGCGACCAGATCGGCGCTGTGCACCACCTGATCGCCCATCTTCACTTCCACCTTGCCGATCACGTCACCCTGGGCGATCGGTGCGGTGATCTGCGGGTTGAGGGTCATGCTCGCCTGCAGCTTCTCCAGCTGGCCTTTGGGCAGCGTGAGGGTCAGGTCCTGGGCCAGGCCGGCCTTGACCTGGTTGGTCTGACCTTTCCAGACCGGCGCCTGAGCCAGCTCGGCGCCCTTCTGATAGAAGGTGCGGGTTTCGAAGAAACGGAAGCCATAGGTCAACAGCTTCTGGGTTTCTGCAGCACGGGCGCTTTCGCTATCGGTACCGAATACCGAGGTGATCATCCGCGCGCCGTCACGTACCGCCGAAGCCACCAGGCAGAAGCCGGCCTCGTTGGTGTGGCCGGTTTTCAGGCCGTCGACGGTACGGTCGCGCCACAGCAGCAGGTTGCGGTTAGGCTGCTTGATGTTGTTCCACAGGAACTCTTTCTGCGAATAGATGGCGTAGTGCTCGGCATCCTCGTTGATGATCGCACGTGCCAGGATCGCCATGTCGTGGGCGCTGGAGTAGTGATCAGGATGCGGCAGGCCGGTGGCGTTCATGAAGTGGCTGTTCTTCATGCCCAGGCGCTCGGCGGTGGCGTTCATCATGTCGGCGAAGGCATCTTCACTGCCGGCGATGTGCTCGGCGATGGCGATGCTGGCATCGTTGCCGGACTGGATGATGATGCCGTGCAGCAGTTCGTCGACGGTCGCCTGGCTGTTCACCGGCAGGAACATGGTGGAGCCGCCCGAGGCTGCGCCACCGGTACGCCAGGCGTGTTCGCTGATGGTGACCTTGTCCTGCTCGCCGATCTTGCCGTTACGGATCTCCAGGGTGGCGATGTAGGCGGTCATCAGCTTGGTCAGGCTGGCTGGCGGCAGGCGCTGGTCGGCATTGTTCTCGACCAGGACATTGCCACTGGCGCCGTCCATCAGCACATAGGACTTGGCGGCCAGTTGCGGCGGAGCCGGCAGCGGCGCCTGGTTGGCCCAGGCACTGGAGGTGCCGAGCAGCATAAGTGACAGGAAGATGCGTTGCGCGAAGCTGGTGATTTTCATCCGTCTCTCTAGATCGCTGGAGGGTGGAACAGGCCCTTGCGGGCAAATGTGAAAGGTGGGCGCCGCACCGCGGCGATCCACTGCTTAGTCAGGCGGCGAACCGTTTAGTTGCTCGCCAGAGGGCTCTGCCCTCACTCCGCCTTGACCAGGGTCGCCTGCCCGAGGTTGGCGACGCGAATGCTGTCACGCACCCGGTCAGCCTCGCCCTGGCTGTTGATCGGTCCCAGCCGTACGCGGTGCAGTATCTGCTGGTTGCGCACCACTGAGTTGATGAATACCGGAGCACTCACCGACTCGCTCAACTTGGACTTGAGAAGCTCCGCAGCGTCGGGATTGGCGAAGGCTCCCACTTGGAGATACAGGCCAGACGCTGCGGCTGAAGCGTTTTTTTTTGAGTCGATCTGCACCGGCACGGTGGCGGCGGCGTGCTGCTGTAGTGGCGGCGAATACTGTTCCACCGGTGCATTGGCCAGCTTCAGCTGCTCCAACTGCGCGGACTGCACCTTGGCCATCTGCGGCTGCTTGATCATCATCGGCACCGGGCGCCCCTGCTGGGCCCACCACTCGGTGGGATCGATGCCTTCGACGCGCACCTGGGCGGTGCCCTTCTCGGCGTAACCGAGCTTCTTGGCGGCCGCGAAGGACAGGTCGATGATGCGATCGGAATAGAACGGCCCACGGTCGTTGACGCGCAGGATCGCGCTCTTGCCGTTTTCCAGGTTGGTCACCCGCACGTAGCTGGGCAGCGGCAGGGTCTTGTGGGCGGCGGTCATGCCGTACAGGTCATAGGCCTCACCATTGGCGGTAGCCTGCCCGTGGAACTTGGTGCCGTACCAGGAAGCCGGGCCGGTGGCCACGTAGCGACGGGCATCGGCGATCGGGTAGTACTGCTTGCCGAAGACCACGTAGGGGCTGGCCTTGACCGGGCCGTAGTGCGGCATCGGAATGGCGTCCTGGATCTTCGAGACATCCACATCCCACCAGGGCGCGCCGTCCTTGTGCGGACGGTTGAAATCACTCGGGCCGGACATCGCGCTGCCCGCCTGGGTTGGCGCCGAGGCGGTCGGCGCGCGGCTGGAAGAACAACTGGCCAGCAGCAGCACTGCAACGCCGCAGGCGGCCAGCTTGAACGGCAAGCGTGTCATTGATTGGCACCTCGGGCCTGAACCAGCAACTCGGACAACTGATTGACCGCCATGGCGTACATCACGCTGCGGTTATAGCGGGTAATCACGAAGAAATTCGGCTGCCCCATCCAGTACTCGGGGCCTTCGGCACCGTCCAGACGAAAGGCGGTAACCGGCAGGTCGTCGGCCAGCACGTCGTTGCTCGACCAACCCAGGGCGCGCAGTTCGCCTACGGTCTTCTCGGGATCCAGGCCGGAGCTCAGGCCCTGGTCGGCCTGCTCGCCCTTGACCGTCGCCAGGCTGGCCACCGGCTGCCCCGGCTGCCAGTTGTGGCGCTTGAAGTAGCTGGCCACGCTGCCGATGGCATCGGTCGGGTTGCTCCAGATATTGATGTGGCCGTCGCCGTCGAAATCCACGGCGTAGGCGCGGAAGCTGCTCGGCATGAACTGCGGCAAGCCCATGGCGCCGGCATAGGAGCCCTTCAGGCTGGCCGGATCGACCTGTTCTTCGCGGGCCAGCATGAGGAACTCGCGCAGCTCCTTGCGAAAGAACGGCGCGCGCGGCGGGTAATCGAAAGCCAGGGTGGACAGTGCATCGATCACCCGGTAGTTGCCGGTATTGCCGCCGTAGGAGGTTTCCACGCCGATGATGGCAACGATGATCTCGGCCGGTACGCCGTATTCCTGCTCGGCACGCGCCAGGGCTTCGGCGTGCTCGTTCCAGAACGCCACACCCTTGCTGATGCGCGCGTCGGTGATGAAGATCGGCCGGTATTCCTTCCACGGTTTGACCCGTTCGGCGGGACGCGAAATGGCGTCGAGGATCGCCTGCTTGCGCTCCACGTCGGCGAACAAGGTGGTCAGCTGCTCGCTGGCGAAACCGTAGTCACGGGTCATTTCGGTGATGAACTCGCCGACCAGCGGCGAGTTCGCGTATTCGTTGGCAGCCATCGCCTGTGGAGCCCCGAGCAGGCCGGCAACCGCCAGCCATTGAGCATGTCGTGCGGCCCAGCCACGCAAAATCTGCATTGAATTCATAACCCCAATCAAGCCTGAGCGATCCACTTGCGGTGCGTGTGGATGGACATCAGGATTCCGAAACTCGACAACAACGTAATCAATGACGTGCCGCCATAACTGATGAACGGCAGCGGCACTCCCACTACCGGCAACAAACCGCTGACCATGCCGATATTGATGAACACATAGACGAAGAAGGTCATGGTCAAACCGCCGGCAAGCAGCTTACCGAACAGCGTCTGCGCTTGCACGGTAATCACCAGACCGCGTGCAATCAACAGAATGTACAAGAGCAGCAACAGACAGACACCAATCAGGCCGAATTCTTCGGCCAGAACGGCAATGATAAAGTCCGTGTGGCTTTCCGGCAAAAAGTCCAGGTGCGACTGGGTGCCGAGCAGCCAGCCCTTGCCGAACACCCCACCGGAGCCGATCGCCGCCTTGGACTGGATGATGTTCCAGCCGGCACCCAGCGGGTCGCTTTCCGGATTGATGAAGGTCAGCACCCGGCGCTTCTGGTAGTCGTGCAGCACGAAGAACCACATCGCCACCGCGATTGGCACGATCGCCGCCACCGCACCGGCGATCCAGCGCCACTGCAGGCCGGCCATGAACAGCACGAAGGCGCCGGAGGCGAGGATCAGCAGCGAGGTGCCCAGATCCGGCTGCAGCAGGATCAGCACGAACGGCGTGACGATCAGCCCCAGGCTCACCGATACGTGCTTGAGACTCGGCGGCAGCGTGCGCTTGGACAGGTACCAGGCGATGGTCGCCGGCATCAGGATCTTCATGAACTCCGAGGGCTGGAAGCGGATCACCCCGGGGATGTTGATCCAGCGCGTGGCGCCCATGGCGTTGTGGCCCATGACGTCCACCACCACCAGCAGGCCGACCCCGCACAGGTAGCCCAGCGGCACCCAGCGGGCCATGAAGCGCGGCTCGAACTGGGCGATGACCACCATCGCCACCAGGCCGATACCGAAGGAGCTGGCCTGCTTCATCAACAGGTCGACGTTCTTGCCGCTGGCCGAATACAGGACGAACAGGCTGCCGGTGGCGAGCAGCAGCAACAGCAGCAGCAGAATGCCGTCGATGTGCAGGCGCTGCAGCAGGCTGGAGCGCCGACGCAGGACGTCGTCGCTGGACAGCGTGCGGTCGAAGCTGCCAATCAGGCTCATGGTTGCTTCACCTCTGCATTGAGCGGCGCCGTGGCACCTGGCGTGGCGTACTCGGCCTTGAGCTGGCCATTTTCGTCGAGCAGCCAGGCATCCATCACCTGTTTGACCACCGGCGCGCCGACCCCGGAGCCGGACTCACCATTCTCGACCATCACCGAGACCACGATCTGCGGGTTGTCGGCGGGGGCAAAGCCGACGAACAGGGCATGGTCACGGTGGCGCTCCTGTACCTTGCTGCGGTCATACTTCTCGCCCTGCTTGATCGCCACCACCTGGGCCGTACCGCTCTTGCCGGCGATACGGTAGGCGGCGGCATCGCCGACCTTGCGCGCGGTGCCCCGGGCACCGTGCATCACCGCCTCCATACCCTGGCGCGCGTAATCCCAGTACTTGGGGTCGCGCAGCACGATATCCGGAATCGGGTCGGGGTCGTGGGGTTGGCTGCCGTCGATGGTTCGTGCCAGGTGCGGGCGAATCCACTTGCCCTTGGTGGCCACCAGCGCAGTGGCCTGGGCCAGTTGCAACGGGGTGGCCTGCATGTAGCCCTGGCCGATGCCGAGGATCAGCGTTTCGCCCGGGTACCAGGGCTGCCGGTAGCGGGCGCGTTTCCATTCGCGGGACGGCATCAGGCCGGCGGTTTCCTCGAACATGTCCAGGGACACCCGCTGGCCGATGCCGAAGCGGCTCATGTAGTCGTGCAGGCGATCGATGCCCATCTTGTGGGCCAGATCGTAAAAGTAGGTGTCGTTGGAGCGCATTATCGCCATGTTCAGGTCCACCCAGCCATCGCCGGTGCGGTTCCAGTTGCGGTACTTGTGGCTGTTGTTCGGCAACTGGTAGAAGCCGGGGTCGAACACCCGGGAGCTCGGCGTCACCACCCCGGCATCGAGCCCGGCGACCGCGACCATCGGCTTGATGGTCGAGCCCGGCGGGTACAGGCCGCGCAGCACGCGGTTGTAGAGCGGCCGGTCGATGGAGTCGCGCAGTTCGGCGTAAGCCTTGAAGCTGATGCCGGTGACGAAGGGGTTGGGGTCGAAGCTCGGCTGGCTGACCATCGCCAGTACCTCGCCGGTCTGCGGCTGGATCGCCACCACCGCACCACGTCGCCCGCCGAGCGCCTTCTCGGCGACTTCCTGCAGGTGCACGTCGAGGGTCAGCATCACGTCACGACCAGGCAGTGGGTCGGTACGGTTGAGCACGCGCAGCACACGGCCGCGGGCGTTGGTTTCGACTTCTTCGTAGCCGACCTTGCCGTGCAGCTCGTCCTCGTAGAAACGCTCGATACCGGTCTTGCCGATATGGTGGGTGCCGCTGTACTCGACCGGGTCGAGCTGCTTGAGCTCGCGTTCGTTGATGCGCCCCACGTAGCCGACCGAATGGGCGAAGTGCTCGCGCTGCGGATAGTGGCGCACCAGCTGGGCGACCACCTCGACGCCGGGCAGGCGAAACTGGTTCACCGCCAGCCGGGCGATCTGCTCTTCGCTGAGTTCGAACAGCACCGGCACCGGCTCGAATGGCCGCCGCCCCTGCTTTACCCGGCGCTCGAACAGCTCGCGATCATCGGGCGTGAGCTCCAGCACCTCGACGATCACGTCGAGCACCTGCTCCCAGTCGCCGGCACGTTCGCGGGTCAGGGTCAGGCTGAAGCTGGGCCGGTTGTCGGCGATGATCACCCCGTTGCGGTCGTAGATCAGCCCGCGGTTGGGCGGAATCGGCTGCACGTGGATGCGGTTGTTTTCCGCCAGGGTGGAGTGGTACTCGTACTGGATCACCTGCAGGTAGTACATGCGGGCCATCAGCACCAGGGTCAGCACCAGGAATACCACGCCACCGACCAGCGCACGCTTGCGAATCAGGCGCGCGTCCTTCTCGTGATCTTTTAGACGGATCGGCTGGGGCATCGGGACCGCTGACTACTTGTGATAAGGGTGACCGGACAACACCGTCCAGGCACGATAAATCTGTTCTCCGACCAGTATCCGTACCAGCGGGTGGGGCAGGGTCAGCGGCGACAGCGACCAGCGCTGCTCGCTGCGTGCCTGGACTTCCGGCGCCAGCCCCTCGGGGCCGCCGACCATCAGGTTGACCGTACGCGAGTCGAGCCGCCACTTGTCCAGCTCGACCGCCAACTGCTCGGTGCTCCAGGGTCGCCCTTCGACTTCCAGGGTGACGATGCGTTCCCCAGGCTGGACTTTGCCCAGCATGGCTTCGCCCTCCTGGCGGATCATCCGCGCCACGTCGGCATTCTTGCCGCGCGTGGTCAGGGGAATTTCCACCAGTTCCAGTGCCAGCTCGGAGGGCATGCGCTTGGCATACTCCTGCCAGCCGTCCTCGACCCAGCGCGGCATGCGCGAGCCGACCGCGATCAGTTTGATGCGCACGGAACGCCCTTACTCGCCTTCGCCACCGTGCTGCGCTCGGCTCTGCTCGGCGCCCTGCCACAGACGCTCCAGGTCATAGAACTGGCGGGTGGTCGGCAGCATCACGTGAACGACGATGTCGCCCAGGTCGAGCAGGGCCCACTCGCCACTGTCCAGGCCTTCGCTACCGATCGGGCGCACGCCCTGTTCCTTGGTCTTTTCCAGCACGTTGTCGACCAGCGACTTGACGTGACGGCTGGAGGTACCACTGGCGATTACCATGTAGTCGGTGATGCTGGTCTTTTCACGCACATCGATGGTGGTGATGTCCTGGGCCTTGATTTCTTCCAGTGCTGCGATGGCCACTTTGACCAGGTCTTCACTGTGCATGGGTTTGTTCGTCATAACGTGCTCGTTTGCCTCGTGTTCGATTCACCCACGGTACAGTCCATGGGCGTTGATGTAAGCCAGAACCGCATCGGGCACCAGAAAGCGCACCGAGCGACCGTTGGCCAATAGCCAACGGATCTGGGTGGCAGACACCGCCAGGGGCGTCTGCCAGATGAAGGAAATCTGTCCTGCCGGGCCTTTCAGCGCCAGCGGGTCTGCCACGTTGCGCGCGGCCATCAGGTCGCGCAGCGGCTCGCTGGCCTCACTGCCGGCATCCGGGCGTTGCAGCACCAGAATGTGGCAGTGCTGCAGCAACTCGTCCCAGCGGTGCCAGGCCGGCAAGCCACAAAAGGCATCCCAGCCCAGAATCAAGAACAGCTGATCCTCGGCAGCCAACTCGCCGCGCAACGACTCCAGGGTGTCGATGCTGTAGGACGGCTTGTCGCGCTTGAGCTCACGGTCATCCACCGTCAGCGGCGCCAACCCCACCACGGCTTGCCTGACCATCGCCAGGCGATCCTGCGCCCCAACCTGCGGGGTCTCACGGTGTGGCGGGCGCGCACTGGGGATCAGTCGCAGCTCGTCCAGGCCCATGAACTCGGCCACCTCCAGCGCACCGCGCAGATGGCCAATGTGCACCGGGTCGAACGTACCGCCCAAGAGCCCGATGCGTTTGCGGTTTGCCATCAGCTGCGCACGTGCCCGTCGCCAAATACCACGTATTTCTCGCTGGTCAGCCCCAGCAGGCCCACCGGGCCGCGGGCGTGCAGTTTGTCGGTGGAAATGCCGATCTCCGCGCCCAGGCCATACTCGAAACCATCGGCGAAGCGCGTCGAGGCGTTGACCATCACCGAGCTGGAATCCACTTCGGTGAGAAACCGCCGCGCGTCACTGAAGTTCTCGGTGATGATCGCGTCGGTGTGTTGCGAGCCGTATGTGTTGATGTGCTCGATGGCCGCATCCAGTGAGTCGACCACGCGAATCGCCAGGATCGGCGCGTTGTACTCGGCGTACCAGTCGTCTTCGCTGGCTTCGAGCACGTCGCTACCCAGCAGCGCACGCGTCTGCCCATCGCCACGCAGCTCGACCCCCTTGTCGCGATAGATGGCGGCCAGCGGCGGCAGCACCCGTGCGGCGATATCGGCGTGCACCAGCAGGGTTTCCATGGTGTTGCACGGCGAGTAGCGCTGGGTTTTCGAGTTGTCGCAAACGCGGATGGCCTTGTCGAGATCGGCGGCGCTGTCCACATAAACGTGGCATACGCCATCCAGATGCTTGATCACCGGCACCTTGGCATCGCGGCTGATACGTTCGATCAGGCCCTTGCCGCCGCGCGGCACGATCACGTCGACGAACTCCGGCATGCTGATCAGCGCGCCGACGGCCGCGCGGTCGGTGGTTTCCACCACCTGCACGGCACTGGCCGGCAAACCGGCTTCTGCCAGGCCGGCCTGGATGCAGCGGGCGATCGCCTGGTTGGAGTGAATCGCTTCGGAGCCGCCGCGCAGGATGGTCGCGTTGCCGGACTTCAGGCACAGGCTGGCCGCATCGATGGTCACGTTGGGACGCGACTCGTAGATGATGCCGATCACGCCCAGCGGTACGCGCATCTTGCCGACCTGGATACCGGACGGCAGGTAGCGCATGCCCTGGATCTCGCCGATCGGGTCCGGCAGCGTGGCAACCTGACGCAGGCCCTCGATCATGCTGTCGATGACCTTCGGGGTCAGCGCCAGGCGGTCGAGCATGGCCGGCTCCAGGCCATTGGCGCGAGCGGCAGCCAGATCGCGCTCGTTGGCGGCGCCCAGCTCGCCACGGGCGGCATCCAGCGCAGCGGCGGCGGCGTGCAGGGCCGCATTCTTCTGGGCGGTGCTGGCCCGCGCGAGCAGGCGCGACGCCTGGCGGGCAGCGCGGCCCAGGCGGGTCATGTAGTCAAGCACGGACTCGGTCATGGCAACTCAGGTCGGCAGTTGGAAAAAGTTGCTGATTATAGCGGTCATGCCGCCCCGCGCACAGCGGCGCCTGGCAGATGGTCATCAACGGCTTGTAACCGGGGGTTTGCACGCCCTTTCAATCAGCCGGCGCGTTGCTATGATCGGCCGCTGTCGCCGTCCGACAGGGCATGCCGGACAAAGGAACCGCTTTTCAGGCCGGCAGGTCGAAGGCTCGATTTCTTCTCTATAAGGTATCCATCCATGGGCCAATGGCTCGATAGTCTGACTACCTGGCTGGCAGCCAACCCGCAATGGCTGGGAATGGCGATCTTTCTGATCGCCTGTATCGAATGCCTGGCCATCGCCGGCATCATCGTTCCCGGCACCGTGCTGCTGTTCGCCGTCGGCGTGATGGCCGGCAATGGTGCCCTGAGCCTGTGGGAAACCCTGCTGCTGGCCTACTTCGGCGGCCTGCTGGGCGATGCCATCTCCTACGCCCTGGGGCGTTATTTCCACCAGGACATCCGCCGCCTGCCGGGCCTGCGCAGCCATCCGCAGTGGCTGAGCGGTGCAGAGAGCTATTTCGAACGCTATGGCGTGGCCAGCCTGCTGCTGGGCCGCTACATCGGCCCGCTGCGCCCCATGCTGCCGATGGTCGCCGGTATGCTGAGCATGCCCCTTGGCCGCTTCATCGCCGTCAGCATGCTGGCCGCCGCCGGTTGGGCAGTCGCCTACCTGCTGCCCGGCTGGGCTGCCGGCGCCGCCTTTCGCCTGCCGTTGCCCGACGGGTTCTGGCCACAGGCGGCCGTGGTGGCCGGCGGCCTGGCGTTGCTGCTGGTGCTGACCGTTCAGAGCAGCCTGCGCGAACAGCACCAGGCCAGCCTGATCGCCGCCGGCCTGGGCACGATCCTGCTGATCGCCCTGTTCATCGGCTGGCCACATCTGATCCAGCTCGACCAGGGCCTGATGACGCTCATCCAGGAAGGCCGTAACCCACGTTTCGATCATATCGCGGTGATGATCACCCACTTTGGCGACTTCGACGTGCAACTGGCAGTTGCCGCGCTGCTGTGCATCCTGCTGCTGCTCGCCCGCAAATGGCAGGCGTTGCTGTTCGCCGGCGGTGCCATGCTCAGCACCGCGGTGGCCAACGGGCTGCTCAAGAACCTGTTCGAGCGGGCGCGCCCGGATGTGCTGCTCGAGCCGCTGCATACCTACAGTTTTCCTAGCGGGCACAGCTCGGCGGCCTTTGCCTTGTTTCTCACCGTGGCCATTCTGGCCGGCCGTGGCCAACCGGCCCGCCTGCGCCTGACCTGGATCTTGCTGGCCTGCCTGCCGGCGCTGCTCATCGCCTTGTCACGCGTTTACCTGGGTGTGCACTGGCCGAGCGACATCATCGCCGGCGCGCTGCTGGCCAGCAGCCTGTGCGCGCTGAGCCTGGCGCTGATGCAGCGCTTCGCCTCGCTGCCACCCTTGCCGGCCAGGGTCTGGTGGCTGATCGTGCCAAGTTGCGCGCTGCTCCTGACGGGCATGGCGCTGCTGCGCATGTCGGAGGGTGTGGAGATCTACCGCTACTAGGGTCCGTCGCCCTGCAGTTCCTCCACCCACGCCTGCAGCATGCCCAGGCGCTGGGCGGCATCGGGCTCGGCCAGCAAGGCGACCTTCTGCTCGGCGCTGAACGGCAGCAGGTAGGCGAGCTTGTCGGCCAGCTCGCCCTGGCTGTCGGCGCCACCGGCCATGTCCAGGCTGGCGACCATCGGGTGCTCGGCCAGGGCGCCGAGCAGCGCCAGCAGATCGGCATGCTCCTCGCCCAGCGGCAGCTCGGGCTGCGCTTCCAGCCACTCGATCTGGGCCAGGGTCAGCTTGTCCGGCAGCACCTGGGCCTGTTTGACCCGAAAGCGCCGCCCGCCCTGCACGCGAATACCCAACAGCCCATTGGGGCGCTGCTGGAAGTCGGTGATCCGCGCTTCACAGCCGATCTGCACGACGCGCTCGGCGGCCTCGCCAACCTCGGCGCCTTCGACGATGCACACCACGCCGAAACCTTCGCCCTGCTTCATGCAGCGGCTGATCATGTCCAGGTAGCGCGCTTCGAAAATCTGCAGATCCAGCTGGCAGCCGGGAAACAGGACGGTGTGCAGCGGAAATAGCGGTAGGGTCATAGGGCTCTCAACTCAGGAAGACGACGGCCAGGGGCAGCAGGATCGCCGTGAACACGCCCATCAGGCTCATGGCCAGGGCCGCGAAGGCGCCGCACTCCTCGCTCTCCTGCATGGCCCGGGCGGTACCGACCGCGTGGGCGGTCATGCCCAGTGCCATGCCCATGGCGGCATGATTGCGCACCCCGCACAGGCGCAGCAACGACGGCCCGACGATCGCCCCCAGCACGCCGGTGATCATCACGAACACCGCCGCCAGTGCCGCCAGCCCACCGATCTGGCTGGCCACCAGCATGGCGATTGGCGAGGTAACGGACTTGGGCGCCATGCTCATCAGCATGTTGTGCTCGGCACCGAGCAGCCAGGCCAGCGCCACCCCCAGCACGGTGGCGACCACACCGGCGACCAGCAGCGTAAGCAGCGTAGGCCAGAAGACCTGGCGAATACGCCGCAGGTTCAGGTACAGCGGCACGGCCAGGGCGACGGTGGCCGGGCCGAGGAAAATGGTCAGCGCCTCGGCACTGGCCTGGTATTCGCCGAAGGTCAGGCCGCACAGCAGCAGGATGGCGATCACCAGCGTGGTGGATACCAGCACCGGCTGCAGGAATACCAGGCGGCTTCTTTCGTAAGCGGCCATCGCCAGCTGATAGGCGCCCAGGGTGACGCCCGCCCCGAACAGCGGATGATGGGTGACGGCCAGCCAGGCGCCGTGCCAGTCGAGCATCATGGCTGCTCCCGACGGCGTGCCTGACGCTCGATCAGCTTTTGCATCATCCAGCCGGCGAACGCCAGCGAAAGGATCAACGACAGCACCAGGGCACCGATCACCGCCCAGAAGTCGGCGACGATCGCCTCGGCATACGCCATCACCCCGACTGCCGGCGGCACCAGCAGCAGTGGCAGGTATTTGAGCAGGCCACTGGCGGCCTGCTGGATCGGCTCATCGACCTGGCCCCGGCAGAGCAGAAACACCACCAGCAGCAGCATGCCGAGAATCGGCCCCGGCAGCATCGGCAGCAACAGCGCATTGATCGCGGTGCCGAGCAATTGGCACAGCACCAGCCAGAACAGGCCACGAAGCAGCATGATTATCCCCCGCAAACTCGACAGGCCGACCGGCTTGCCCACCCTCAAAGACGACCATTATAGGCCGCTAAGCCTGGCCGCTTAACAGGGCCAGATCGCCTGCCATCGAGCAGTTCAGTGCAACAGCGCGCAGCCAGATGCTTTGCGGCATACTGCCAGCCTCGCTCATCCGACAGGGACGTCCTGCATGCTCCGCCTCGCGCCTCTGGCCCTGACCATCGCCCTCGCTGCCTGCGGCCAAAGTGCTTCACTGCTCCCTGCCGATGCCATCCTGCCGGATGGTTCGCGCTACCACGGCACCGTGGTCGAAGGCCTGCTGCAGGGCGAAGGCCGCCTCGAGTATCCCGATGGCAGCCGCTACGTCGGCCACTTCGTCGATGGCCAACGCCACGGCGCCGGGGAGTGGCGAGGCGCCAATGGCGAGCATTACGTCGGCGAGTTCGCCGCCGGCCGTTACGACGGCCAAGGCACCCTGAACAAGGCCGACGGCAGCCACTACAGCGGCGGTTTCCGTCAGGGCCAGTTCAGCGGCGAAGGCGTGCTGCAGGAAACCGGGCAGACCTACCGCGGGCAGTTCCGCGCGGGCCGCTTTCACGGCTTCGGCATTCTCGAGCAGGCCGACGGCAGCCGCTTCCAGGGCGTTTTCGCCAACGGCCTGCCAGACGGCCAGGGCATGCGCGAAGACGAACTGGGCAACCAGCTTTCCGGGCACTTCGTCGGCGGCCAGCTCAAGGGCGCCGGCAGCTACCGCGGCAGCGAGGGTGACAGCTACGACGGCGAACTCAGGGACAGCCTGTTCCATGGCAAGGGCCGCTACCAGAGCGCCAGCGGCGAGGCCTGGAGCGGCACCTTCGTCGAGGGCGCCCTCACCGGCAAGGGCGAATACCGTGGCACCGATGGCAGCCGCTATAGGGGGCAATTCCGCGACTGGCGCTACCAGGGCGAAGGCCATCTGCAACGAGCCGACGGCAGCCGCTATGACGGCCAGTTCGCCAATGGCCAGTTCCACGGCCAGGGCACCCTGGTCAATGCCGATGGCACGAAACAGCAGGGCACTTGGCGCCGCGGCCTGCGGGTGCGCGACGAAAACGGCCAGGCGTTGCCCGACCCACTGGAAATCGGCCTGCTGAAACAGGGCGAACTGCTCGACCGGGCCATCGCCGCGCTACCGGCCTCCACCCCACGCAGCGAACTCTACGCCCTGACCCTGGCCGGTGACGGCAAGCAGAGCGTGTTCCTGCGCGAGGCCGACTACGTGGCCGATCTGCTCGCCGAGCGTTTTTCCGCGTACGGCCGCATCACGTTGGCCAACCACCGCGATCACCTCGCCGATCGCCCCCTGGCGACCCGCGAGAACCTGCGCCGCGCGGTGCAGGCCATCGCCGAACGCAGCGGGCCGGAAGACCTGGTGTTCATCTACCTGACCAGCCACGGCTCGCGCACCCACGAGCTGAACCTGGACCAGCCGCGCCTGCAACTCGCCGACCTGCCCGCCGACGAATTGGCCAGCCTGCTCGAGCCCCTCGCTGAGCGCCACAAGGTGGTGGTGATTTCCGCCTGCTATTCCGGCGGCTTCATACCTGCCCTCAAAGACGACAAGACCCTGCTGATGACCGCCGCCCGCGCCGACCGGGTGTCATTCGGCTGCTCCGAGGAGGCCGACTTCACCTACTTCGGCCGCGCCCTGTTCGCCGAAGCGCTGCAGCAAACCGGTGATCTGCAAAAGGCCTTCGAGCTGGCCCGCGCGGCGGTGGCCGAACGCGAGCAGGCCGATGGCTTCGAGCCGTCCGAACCGCAGATCTGGGCGCCGGCCGCGGTACTCGAGCACTGGAATGCGCTGCGCCAGGCAGACAGCGAAGCGCCTTGAACGATAAATCGGCGATTGCCCTCTAAACTTCATAACAGGCTGTTGAAAAGCGTAGGCGAGGCAGCCAGTGCAAGGCCTGGGCGGCCCCACAAAAACAGCCGAAACGTAGCGCAGCGTAGTAACAGCCGAAGGCTGGCCCGCAGGGCGAACGAAGTGAGTCAAAAGCGCAGTTTACATGCTGTAAATGAGCATTTTGACTGGGCTCGCAGGCGAGGCTGTTTTTAACGCAGCAAAGGCAACGCAGGTAGTTTTTCAACGGCCTGATAGTGAATAGCAGTCGAGGATCGACCATGTATTTGACTCCCCAGCACATTCTTCTGGCAGGCGCTTCGGGCATGACCGGTGAACACCTGCTCGATCGCCTGCTCAACGAACCCACCGTCGAGCGCGTGCTGGCCCCGAGTCGCAAGCCGTTGGCCGAACACCCACACCTGGAAAATCCGGTCGGCGAGCTGCTCGAGCTGCTGCCCGCCCTCAACGGCCCGGTGCACACCGCATTCTGCTGCCTGGGCAGCACCATCAAGCAGGCGGGCTCGCAAGACGCCTTTCGCGCCGTCGATCACGACCTGGTGGTGGCCTTCGCTGCCCGTGCCCGGGAGCTGGGCGCGCGACACCTGCTGGTGGTCAGCGCCATCGGCGCCGACCCGGGCGCCTCGGTGTTCTACAACCGCATCAAGGGACAAACCGAAGAGGCGCTCAAGGCCCAGGGCTGGCCGCAACTGACCATTGCCCGCCCTTCCCTGCTGCTCGGCCCGCGCAACGAGTTTCGCCTCGGCGAGCGCCTGGCCGCACCCTTGCTGCGCTGGCTGCCGGGCAAGCACCGCGCCATCGACGTGACGGCCCTGGCTCGCGCCCTGTGGCGCCTGGCCCTGGAAGAAGGTGAAGGGTTGCGCATCGTCGAGTCCGACGAGCTGCGGCGCCTGGGGCGCTAGCAACAAAAAAGGCGCCGTTTTTCACGGCGCCTTTTTGGTTCAGCACAGGCGTTGTTCAGAACAGGCCGAGGGCCCAGGCAGTGGCGAACAGCGCCAGCGAGAAGCCCCACATCCACCAGAACGAATAGCGAATGTGCTTGCCCATCTCCAGCCGCGCCAGGCCGAGCGCCAGCCACAGCGCCGGCGAGAACGGGCTGATGAAGGTACCGATGATATTGCCGATCATCAGCGCGTAAACCACGCTCGGCGCGGCCACGCCATGGCCTTCGACCACTTCCATCACCACCGGCAGGAGCCCGAAGTAATAGGCGTCGGTGTTGAGCAGGAATTCCATGGGGAAGCCGAACACGCCAAGGATGATGTGCAACTGGCCGACCATGCCGGCGGGCAGCACCTTGACCAGATCCTGGGCGATCGAGGTGAGCATGCCGGTGCCGGAGAGAATGCCCAGCATCGAACCGGCCGCCAGGATGATCATGCCCATCCCCAGCGCGGCGGAAGAATGCGCCGCGATGCGCTGCATCTGCAGCTTGCCGTTGGGGTAGTTGATCAGCAGTGCCAGGCTCAGGCCGATCATGAACACGTAACCGGCCGGCAGCACGCCGGTGAATAGCGCCACCAGCACCAGCACGAACAGGCCGAAGTTGATCCACATGCGCCCCGGGCGCTCGAGTGCGCGCTCTTCGTCACTGATCTCGCCAGGCGCGCCGACATGATCCACCGCACCATCGTCCACCAGGGTGCCGCCGGTTGCGGCGATGCGCCGCTGTTCGCGCCAGCCGAGAAATGCCGCCAGCAGCACCAGCAGAACGACACCGGTGCCCTGGATGACCAGCAGTGGTCGCCACAGTTCGGTGACGTCCAGGCCGGTAACGGCTGCCGAACGGCCCAACGGCCCCGCCCAAGGCACCATGTTGAGAATGCCGGCACCGGTGGCCAGCAACATCAGCATCAGGTAGGGGCTCATGCGCAGCTGCTTGTACAGCGGCAACAGGGCGGGAATGGTCAGCAGGAAGGTGGTGGCACCGGCGCCATCGAGGTGGGCCAGCATGCCGATGACCGCCGTGGCGACCGCTACGGCGATGACGTTGCCTCGGGTCAGCTTGACCAGGAAGCCGATGATCGGGCGGAACAGCCCGGTGTCCTGCAGCACGCCGAAGAAGGTGATGGCAAAGATGAACATGGTGGCGATGGCCATCACCTTACCGACGCCATCGGTGAAGAATCCGGAAATCTCCTCGGTGCCGAAGCCCGCACACAGCGCACCCAGCAGGGGCACCACGATCAGTGGCAATACAGGTGACATGCGCCCGCTGAGCAACAGCACCACCAGACAGAAAATGGTCAACAAGCCAATCAGGGTCAACAAACCGGGTTCTCCTCTTTTTCTTGTTCAAGTCGGTGCGGACACGGACACGAAGCGCGGACTCTAGACCAGAAACCTTTCACGAACCTTTATTACATGGCGTGCTAAGCCCATGATTTGTCAGTGAATATGTAGTAATGCGAGGTAACAGTTGCAGCGCCTTGCTAAGCTGATGGCCTTGCCACTAGCGGAGTTTCGCCATGCCTTCGAACAAAACTGCCCTGATCATCGGTGCCTCGCGCGGTATCGGCCTGGGCCTGGTACGTCAGCTGCACAGTGACGGCTGGCAGGTCACCGCCACCGTGCGTACCCCGACCCGCGCCAGCGAGCTGCAGGCCTTGAAAGGCGTGCAGATCGAATCGCTGGATATCGACGATGCGGCTGCGCTGAATGCCCTGGTGCAGCGTCTGCAGGGCCAGGTGTTCGACCTGCTGTTCGTCAATGCCGGCATCCTGGGCCCCAGCCATCAGTCGGCCGCCAAGGCCACCATCGAGGAACTCGGTCAGCTGTTCATGACCAACGTGACGGCGCCGATTCGCCTGGCCGAACGCCTGGTCGGCCAGCTGCGTCCACAGACCGGCGTGCTGGCATTCATGAGTTCGGGGCTGGGCAGCGTGGCCAACCCGGAAGGCAACAACCTGGCGCTGTACAAGGCCAGCAAGGCGGCGCTCAACTCGCTGACCAACAGCTTCGTCTGCGAACTGCCAGAGCCGCGCCCGACCGTGCTGTCGTTGCACCCGGGCTGGGTGAAGACCGACATGGGCGGCGAGAACGCCATGGTCGAAGTGGCCGACAGCTGCCGCGGCCTGATCGCCCAGGTCGAACACTTCGCCGGCCAGGGCGGCCACCACTTCGTCGACTACCTGGGCCAGAAGATCGATTGGTAAGAGGGATTCTGGCTGCAGCTTGATGGGCTAGCGCCTACGCAGCCCGGCCCATCCTACAGTTTTGAGAGCAAGCCGATATCCAGTGGGAGCGGGCCATGCCCGCGAATCTATTGTGCGCATGACGCGCTCCCACGGATCGGCGTGAGACCCTAGGATGGGTCGAGCCGCGCAGGCGCAGCCCATCAAGACCGCGGCAAAGACGCCAAGCCTATAACCCCAGCATCGCCAACATGATGAACGTGGCGAACAGCACGAAGTGGGTCATGCCCTCGATGGCGTTGGTCTCACCGTCGTTGAGGTTGATGGCGCAGACGATCAGGGTGATGAACACCATCACCGTCTGCACCGGGGTCATGGCCATCTGGAACGGCTGACCGCTGTACAGCGCCATGGCCTCCATCACCGGCACGGTAAGAATCACCGTCGACAGCGACGCGCCCAGGGCGATGTTGACCACCGACTGCATGCGATTGGCCAGCGCCGCCCTGAGCGCGGTCAGGATCTCCGGCGCTGCGGAAATGCCGGCGACCACGATGGCGGTGAGCACCGGTGGCGCGCCGGTCCCTTCCAGGCCGACATCCAGCGCCAGGGACATCACCTCGGCCAGCACGCCGATGACGATCACCCCGAACACCAGCACGCCAATCGACCAACCGACGTTGACCTGTTCCTCGCCACCCCCGTGCCCCTCACCGCCGCGGTTCTTCTTCTCCGGATAGGCATAACTGAAGAAGTAGCTGTGCGGGCCGACCTGCATGCGCAGGAACACCGCGTAGAGCACCAGCATGGCGCCGATGGTGAACATCGAATACGCCTTCCAGTCCGCCTCGGGAATGAACTCGGGCACCACCATGGAAATGCCCATGGCGGTCAGGATCATCACGCTGTAGCTGCGCGCCGAGTCGTCGTTGTAGGACTGCTCGCCGTGCTTGAGCCCGCCCATCAGCGCGGCCAGGCCGAGGATGCCGTTGATGTCGAGCATCACCGCCGAATAGATGGTGTCGCGTACCAGGGTCGGCGACGCCTGGTTGCTCATCATGATCGCCAGGATCACCACCTCGACGAGCACCGCCGAGAGGGTGAGGATCATGGTGCCGTAGGGGTCGCCGACCCGCTCAGCGAGTTGCTCGGCATGATGGGCGACGCGCAACGAGGCACAGACGATGGCGGCGATCAGCGCCACGGCACCGATCAGCGCGACGCCCTGGCCATGGCCGAGCAGCGCGTGTTCCATCGGCAGGGCGATCAGGGCGGCGAGCACGGCCAGCAGCAGCCAGTATTCCTGCTTGATGGCATTGAACATGGGTGATTCCTTTCCAAGAAGAGCAGAACGATCCTGCTCCGACTGCAACATCCTGTAAATAATTCCAGTCACTTACCGTTGGTGCCGTTCAATGCCGCAGGCTTGAGCGCATGCAGGTAAACTTGCCGACCGTGTTTTAGCTGACCGAGATTGTCCCCATGTACGACTGGCTCAACGCCCTGCCCAAGGCCGAACTGCACCTGCACCTCGAAGGCTCCCTCGAGCCCGAACTGCTGTTCGCCCTGGCCGAGCGCAACCGCATCGCCCTGCCCTGGAACGATGTCGAGGCGCTACGCGCGGCTTACGCCTTCAACAACCTGCAGGAATTCCTCGACCTGTATTACCGCGGCGCCGACGTGCTGCGCACCGAGCAGGACTTCTACGACCTGACCTGGGCCTACCTGCTCAAGTGCAAGGCGCAGAACGTGGTGCACGTCGAGCCGTTCTTCGACCCGCAGACCCACACCGACCGCGGCATTCCCTTCGAAGTGGTGATGCGCGGCATCAAGGCGGCATTGGTCGATGGCGAAAAGCGGCTGGGCATCAGCCATGGCCTGATCCTCGCGTTCCTGCGTCACCTGCCGGAAGAGCAGGCCTTCCAGACCCTGGAGCAGGCCATGCCGTTTCGCGATGCCTTTATCGGCGTCGGCCTGGACAGCTCGGAGCAAGGCTTTCCGCCGCGGCTGTTCGAGCGGGTGTTCGCCAAGGCCCGCAGCGAAGGCCTGCATGCGGTGGCGCACGCCGGAGAGGAAGGCCCACCCGAATACATCTGGGAGGCGCTGGATCTGCTGAAGATCGTGCGCATCGACCATGGCGTACGCGCCAGC
>Ga0207790_1000286_pt1 | contig 19719 bp, 19 predicted proteins | sample HigsolmetaGSP14D_FD_184842 | JGI IMG/M metagenome (GOLD analysis project Ga0207790, IMG submission 184842) | High solid enriched microbial communities from the Joint BioEnergy Institute, USA - SP1-4-D (SPAdes) | ecosystem: Engineered > Bioreactor > SSF (Solid state fermentation) > Aerobic >...
CAGCAGGTTCTCGTTGATGGTGTAGGCCTGCTGCTTGGCGCGCACGCCGAAGCCGCGCTCTTCCAGGTACTTCTGTTCGTAGGCGCGGGTCTGGGTGTGCTCTTTCTGGATTTCACGGATCGGGGCGATGATCTGGTAGTCGCCGAGCGCCTTCACGGCCAGGTCGAAACGGACCTGGTCGTTGCCCATGCCGGTGCAGCCGTGGGCGATGATGTGGGTGCCCAGTTCGGCGGCGCGCTTGAGCGCGGCATCGACGATCAGGTAGCGGTCCGAGACCAGCAGCGGGTACTGGCCCTGATAGCCCTCGCCGGCCCACACGAACGGCTTGACGAAGCCGGCCCAGATCGCCGGGCCGCCGTCCACGGTCACGTGGCTGGACACGCCCAGCTCGGCCGCACGCTGTTCGATGAAGGCGCGTTCCTCGTCATCCACGCCACCGGTATCGGCGAAGACGGTATGCACGTTGTAACCGCGTTCCTGCAGGTACGGCACGCAGAAGCTGGTATCAAGGCCGCCGGAGAAGGCGAGGACGACATCGTTGTTGCTCATGGGGGGTGTCCTGGTAACGCCGGGGGCTGCCCGGCGGGGTTTCTGGAAAGGGAAAGAATCAGCGTCCGGCCACGGCGGCCATGATTGCCTTCTGCACGTGCAGGCGGTTCTCGGCCTCGTTGATGGCGATGCACTGCGGCGAATCCATCACCGCGTCGGTGGCCTTCACGTTGCGGCGCAGCGGCAGGCAATGGCTGAACACGCCGTTGTTGGTCAGCGCCATCTTGCGTTCGTCCACGATGAAGTGCTTGAACTGGTCGCGGATGGGCTTCTCCGGTTCCCAGTTGCCGAAGAACGGCAGCGCGCCCCAGCTCTTGGCGTACACCACATCGGCGCCGGCGTAGGCGCTGTCGATGTCATGGCTGACCTGCAGCGAACCACCGCTCTCGGCGACGTTCTGCTCGGCCCAGCCCATGTAGCGCTCATCCAGGATGTAGTCCGGCGTGGGGCACAGCAGCGTCACATCCATGCCCATGCGCGTGGCGATGGTCAGCGCCGAGTTGGCCACTGCGGTGTTGAGCGGCTTGGGATGGTAGGTCCAGGTCAGCACGTACTTCTTGCCCCGCAGGTCCTGGGTGCCGAAGTGCTCCTGCAGCGCCATCACGTGGGCCAGTTCCTGGCACGGGTGGGTGATGGTCTCCATGTTGATCACCGGCACCGGCGAGTACTTGGCGAAGCTGTTGAGCACCACATCCTGGCGGTCGTAGGCCCAGTCCACGAACTTCGGGAAGGCGCGCACCGCGATGATGTCGCAGTAGCGGCCCAGCACCTTGGCCACTTCGGCGATGTGCTCCTCGGTGTCGCCGTCCATCACCGTGCCCAGGTTGAACTCGATCGGCCAGGCATCCTTGCCCGGCTGCAGCACCACCGCATGCGCGCCCAGCTGGAAGGCACCCAGCTCGAAGCTGGTGCGGGTGCGCATGGACGGGTTGAAGAACACCAGCGCGATCGACTTGCCCTTGAGCTGGTCGCCGAGCTTGTTGCGCTTGAACAGCGCCGCCTGGGTCAGCAGCGCATCGAGATCGCTGCGGCTCCAGTCCTGGGTGTTCAGGAAGTGCTTCTGGGACATCAATCATTCCTTGCATGGGCGGCGCCGCTGCCGGTGGGCGTACGGGGCTCGGTGGAGGTGGAAAGGTGCAGTTGAAACTTTCAGATCGCGGAAACGAAAAAACCCAGCCGGGGGGCTGGGTTTTTTCCGAACAGACAGCACGAAGCTCCGGTTACCCAGCGAAAATGTGGGGTTCCGGTCGGCGGGCACGCGACGTCATGCCGGTGGCCTGGCGGGCGGCGCTGGTGTCGTGCTGGAAGTCGGTGGCGTTCATCGTCAGTCATGGTGGCATGGGCGCCGCGCCGGTGCAAGCGCTGGGCGCGGCCGCCGCCTACGGCGTGCCGGCCGCTTCGGCCTCGGCCCCCACCCACGGGGTGATCGAGACCCGGATCTTCAGCCGGTTGCCCGGATCCTCCGGCAGCCGCGAGCGGTACTTGGTGCCCTTGTAGACATAATCCACATCGTAGGCGATGGGTCGGCGGAACTCGCGCCCCACCGGCACGATGCGACAATCGCGCGTCAGCATCGGCCCGTTGCCGGCAGCCGGCGCCTCGGCGGCCGGCTGCGGATGCGGGTTGTAGGGCTCTTCACCCTCACCGCTCTTGAAGATCGAGCGTACCGACTCCCAGAAACGGCCGAAGCGCCCCTTCTCCTCCACCGGTGCTTCCGCACCAGTAACGTTCACCGGCGCCAGCGTGCGCGTGCTGACCGGCTCACAGTGCTCCTCGGTGCGCGTGGCCCGCAGCACCTGGAAGACCGGCTCCACATTGAGCACCTGTGCGTAGTCGAACTTGACGTTTTCCACGATGACCACGCGGTTGCGTGTTTCCTCGCCAGGGCTCTGCGCCATGGCGGGTGCGGCCACGAGCAGGGCAAGCACGGTCGGCAGGACGGCTTTCAGTGGCGGGATGAGGTCGGGCACGGCAATAGTGTAGGCAGCGCAGGCAACAAAGGGCTGAACCTTACCCGTCCGCCCGACAGACCACCAGTGCATAACCCGCAGCGCATCGCGCCGGCGGTACTCCCTGGCGGCGGTCGGCGCTAGAATCGGCGGCTTGTCCCCCGTCGTTCCCGCCATGACCCTACGCCTGCACAACACCCTGACGCGCCAGCTCGAACCGTTCACTCCGCTCGACCCGGCCTGTCCGACGCTGTATGTGTGCGGGCCCACCGTCTACAACTACGTGCATATCGGCAACGCCCGCGGCCCGGTGGTGTTCGGGGTACTGGCCAGCCTGCTGCGGCGCCGCTTCGGCGCGCTGCGCTATGCCCGCAACATCACCGACGTGGACGACAAGATCAACGCCGCCGCCCGTGAGCAGGGCGTGCCGATCAGCGCGATCACCGAGCGTTTCGCGGCCGCCTACCGTGAGGACATGGCCGCGCTGGGCGTGGCCCCGCCGGACCTCGAGCCGGAAGTGACCGCGCACATGCCGCAGATCATCACCATGATCGAGCAGCTGGTGTCCAGCGGCCACGCCTACGCGGCCGAGGGCCACGTGCTGTTCGCGGTGGGCCGCTTCGACGGCTACGGCAAGCTCTCGCGCCGCGATACCGAGGACATGCTGGCCGGGGCGCGGGTGGAAGTGGCCCCGTACAAGCGCGATCCCGGCGATTTCGTGCTGTGGAAGCCGTCCAGCGACGATCTGCCGGGCTGGGACTCGCCCTGGGGCCGCGGCCGCCCGGGCTGGCACATCGAATGCTCGGCGATGGCCGCCGCGCACCTGGGCCCGACCATCGACATCCATGCCGGCGGCGTGGACCTGCAGTTCCCGCACCACGAGAACGAAATCGCGCAGAGCGAGTGCGCGCATGGCGGGAAGGTGTTCGCCCGCTTCTGGCTGCACAACGGCATGCTCAACTTCGGCGGCGCCAAGATGAGCAAGTCGGTCGGCAACATCGAGCGCGTGCACGACCTGGTCCGCGCGCACCCGCCTGAAGCGCTGCGCCATGCGCTGCTGTCGGCGCACTACCGGCAGCCGCTGGAATGGTCCGATGCGCTCATCGAGCAGTCCGTGCGCACGCTGGACCGCCTGTACGGCACGCTGCGCGAGCTGGCCCACGTGCCGGCCACGGCCGCCATCCCGGCCGCGGTGGAAAGCGCCCTGGACGATGACCTGAACACGCCCCAGGCGTTGGCCGAACTGGCGCGCATCGCCGCCGAGGCGCGCCGTGCGACCGATCCGGACAGCCAGGGCCGGCTGAAGAGCGAACTGCTTGGCGCGGGCCTGGCGCTGGGCCTGCTGCAGGCCGACCCGGCGCAGTGGTTCGGCACCAGCGGCGGCGAAAACGCTGACGATGCGCGCATCCAGGGCCTGATCGACGCGCGCGCCGAAGCCAAGCAGGCGCGTGATTTCGCCCGCTCCGACGCGATCCGCGACCAGCTCGCCGCCGAAGGCATCGTGCTGGAGGACACCCCGCAGGGCGTGCGCTGGTCGCGCAGGCGCGCCTGACCCGCCCTGCCCCGTGGCCGCGCCCGTGCGGCCACGCCCCACTGTAGAGACCGCTGTGACCGACTACCCGTTCCCCCTTGAAGCCACCGCCGAAGACGCCCAGGCCGCCATTGCCGAGGAATTCGGTTTCTTCGGTGACTGGTCCGAACGCTACCAGTACCTGATCGACCTGGGCCGCAAGCTGCCCGCGTTCCCCGAGGCATGGAAAACCGAGGAGCATCGCCTGCTCGGCTGCCAGTCCAAGGTCTGGATCGTGGCCGACGGCAGCGTACAGGCGCTGCGCTTCCACGCGGTGAGTGACTCGGCGATCGTGTCCGGGCTGATCTTCCTCGCCCTGCGCGTCTACGGCGGCCGCAGCGCGCAGGAGATCCTGGCGACCGAACCGCGCTACATCGAGGACATCGGCCTGGCCAAGCACCTCTCGCCCACCCGCAGCAACGGCGTGGCCGCGCTGCTGGCCTTCATCCGCGAGACCGCGCAGGCGCAGCTCGCCCGCGACGCCTCGTGAGCACGCCGGGCGGGGCCCTGCCCGGCCCGCCCGACCCGGGCACGCGCGGTCTGCTGGCCCGTCCGGGGTTCGTCCAGCTGCTGGCCTATCGCATCCTGGCGATGCTGTCCTACCAGATCGTGGCGGTCACCGTTGGCTGGCACATCTACGAGATCACCCGCAATCCGTTCTCGCTGGGCCTGATCGGGCTGGCCGAGGTACTGCCCTTCTTCTGCGTGGCGCCGTTTGCCGGCTATCTGGTGGACCACCTGCCACGCCGTCGTCTGGGCATGTGCGCCTGCGCCGGCCTGGTCGCCACCGCGCTCGTGCTCACGGCGGTCACCCAGGGCTGGCTGCCGTTCCACGGCGTCTGGCCGATCTATGCGGCCATCGCCCTGACCGGCATGGTCCGCGCGTTCCTTTCGCCGATCTACAACGCGCTGTTCGCCCGCGTGCTCGAGCGCGGCCAGTACGCCCGCGGCGCCGGCCTGGGCAGCGTGTTCTTCCAGGCCGGCATGGTGGTCGGCCCTGCCCTGGGCGGCCTGCTGGTCGGCTGGGGCGGCAAGGGCGTGGCCTACGCGGTGGCGACCGCGGCGGCGCTGCTGGCGCTGGGCTGTCTGGCCGCGCTGAAGGTGAGCGAGCCAGTCCACAGCGGCCCGGCCGCGCCGATCTTCCGCAGCATCGCCGAAGGCGCACGCTTCGTGGTGGGCAACCGCATCATGCTCGGGGCGATGGCGCTGGACATGTTCTCGGTGCTGCTGGGCGGTGTGGTGGCGATGCTGCCGGCGTTCCTGCAGGAGATCCTGCACCATGGCCCGGAGGGCCTGGGCATCCTGCGTGCGGCGCCAGCGCTGGGCTCGATCGTGGTCGGCCTGTGGCTTGCCCGGCATCCGCTGCAGCAACATGCCGGCGCCGTGCTGCTGTGGGCGGTGGCCGGGTTCGGCGTCTGCGTGATCGGCTTCGGGCTGTCACACCATTTCTGGCTGTCGGCGGCCATCCTGCTGTTCTACGGCGCCTTCGACGGCGTCTCGGTGGTGGTGCGTTCGACCATCCTGCAGCTGGCCACGCCGGAGGCGATGCGCGGCCGGGTGTCCTCGATCAACGGCATTTTCATCAGCTCGTCCAACGAGCTGGGGGCGTTCTATGCCGGCACGATGGCGCGGCTGCTCGGCCTGGTGCCGGCCGTGGTGCTGGGGGGCGTGGCCGTGCTGGGCGTTGCCGGCATCACCGCCTGGAAGAACCCAACCCTGCGCCGGCTGGATCTGCGCGAGCTGCAGTAGCGGACAGCCTACGCCGGACAACGAAAAACCCGGCAGCTGCCGGGTTTTTCGTGGACTGCGCCAGCGGCGGGATCAGTCGCCCTGCTGCTTCTGCAGGTGTTCCCAACGCTCCTGCGCGTCGATGGTGCGTTCGGCGGTCAGACGCGCTTCCAGGCGGTCCAGGCCGATTTCCTCACCGGTGTCCACGCAGTAGCCGTAGTCACCGGCTTCCAGACGCTTCAGCGTGCTGTCGATCTTGCCGATCAGCTTGCGGTAGCGGTCACGGGTGCGCAGTTCCAGCGAGTTCTCGGTTTCGCGGGTCGCACGCTCGGCTTCGTCGCCGATGTCACGCACTTCCTCACGCAGGTTCTCGATGGTCTGCTTGGATTCCTCCACCAGTTCAGCGCGCCAGTCCTGCAGGCGCTGGCGGAAGTACTCCTGCTGCAGCGGGCTCATGTATTCCTCGTCGCTGGCGGGCTTGTAGCCCTGCGGGAGGATCGGGCGGCCGGTGGTCTCGTCGGTCTTGTACTCGACCACCTTGTATTTGCTGCGCGGGGCCGGAGCCGTCGAACGGGCGGTTACGGCCACGGCCACCTTGCCCACGGGGCGGGAGACGGTCTTCGGAGCGGATTCGGATTTCACGGCAGTTTTGGCAGGCGATTTCGAAGCGGGCACGGGATTCTTGGATTGCGGGGCGGGTGCAGCGGGCGCTGCGGCAGCCTTGGCCGGCGCACGCGCCGGTGAAGCTTCCACAGCAACCGCCTTACCGGCCGGGACAGACTTGGCCGCCGCCGGCGTGGCCGGCTTCGGTACGGGTTTCACTACCGCTGCCACGGCCGGCTTGGCGGCCGGTCGGGAAGCGGTCTTTCCCGCAGCGGGCTTTGCCGGCGCGGGGGTGACCGCCGCAGGCGATGCCTGCGGCCTGGTACGGGTGGCCTTGCCCGGCGTGGGCGTGGCCGTGGCCGCCGAAGCGGCCCTGGAATTCGTGGGCGCCGCCTTGGCAGTCGCCGGTGCGGCCTTCTTCACCGCCGACCGGGTCGCCGGCGTGACGGCTTTGTTCACTTTGCTGGCCGGCGTCGCCTTCTTCGCGGGAGCGGCCTTCTTCACGGCCACGGCCTTCTTCACAGGAGCGGCCTTCTTCACCGGAGCGGCCTTCTTCGCGGGCGCGACCTTTTTCGCAGGCGCTGCCTTCTTCGCCGAAGCCGGCTGCTTCACCGGGGTGGCCTTCTTCGCGGGCGCCACCTTCTTCGCAGGCGTCATTTTTTTCGCCGGGGCAGCCTTCTTCGCAGGCGCGGCCTTTTTGGCGGGCGCGGCCTTCTTCGCCGGCTTCACCGGCGCCTTGGCCACCTTCTTCGCCGGGGCCTTGGCAACGGTCTTCTTCGCCCCTGCCTTGGACGCCGGTTTGGCCGTCGTGCGGGCAGCGGACGTGGCTGCCGACTTTCCGGCAACAGGCTTTGCGGTTTTCTTGGCGGCCTTGACGGCCTTCTTTGCAGTTTTTTTAGCAGCCACGAAACGCTCTTCCTTGGTTTCCCCCGGGGCCCGGGAAAGCGGGCCTTTATAGCCTACCCGACCGGCAGCAGCAACTTGGTGACGAAGGCCTCACGCCCCGTCAATCCTGGCCCGGGCAACGCTCCCGCAAGCCTGTGTACTGACTGCACGACACGGAACCTGGCCGGCGCGACACGCTGCCGGCATGACCACCTGCCAGGTTTCCAGGCGGCCAATGGCCCATCCTGCGACAAATGCGGGCCGCTGCCAACCATGCGCGCGCCCGCGCAGGGCCTGAATGCGTCCACCGCCCCGCCGCAGCGCCGCGGTTCACCCCAAGATCGCGGTCACGCTCTACTATTACCGGGTGATTCCGCGCCTGCTCATCGCCCTTCTGCGCTTCTACAAGCGCTTCATCAGCCCGCTGCTCGGGCCGCGCTGCCGTTTCGTGCCCAGCTGCTCGGAATACGCCATGGAAGCGATCAGCGTGCACGGCGCCCTGCGCGGGTGCTGGCTGGCCGCGCGCCGGCTCGGCCGCTGCCATCCCTTCCATCCCGGCGGTGTGGACCCGGTCCCGGGCCGCGCCACGACCTCCTCTTGCCGCTGCACAGGAAACCACTGACATGTCTTCCACGCTCATCACCAATGCCCGCCTGGTCAATGAAGGCCAGGTCGTCGAGGCCGACCTGCGGATCGAGAACGGGCGCATCGCCCGCATCGACAGCGGCCTGAGCGCCCGCGAGGGCGAGACGGTGGTCGATGCGGGGGGGCGCTGGCTGCTTCCCGGCATGATCGATGACCAGGTGCACTTCCGCGAGCCCGGGCTGACCCACAAGGGCGATATCGCCACCGAGTCGGCCGCGGCCGTGGCCGGCGGGCTGACCACCTTCATGGACATGCCCAACACCAACCCGCCCACCCTCAATGCCGACGCGCTGCAGGCCAAGTACGATGCCGCGGCCGGGCGCGCCCGGGCCAACTATGGCTTCTACATGGGCGCCAGCAACGACAACCTGGAGCACATCCAGCGCCTGGACCCGAAGACCGCCCCCGGCATCAAGGTGTTCATGGGCGCGTCCACCGGCAACATGCTGGTGGACAACCCGGACACGCTGGATGCGATCTTCCGCGACGCACCGACGCCGATCATCACGCACTGCGAAGACACCCCGATGATCGACGCGCTGATGGCCCAGTACCAGGCCCAGTACGGCGACACCCTCAGCGCCGCACAGCATCCGGACATCCGCTCGCGCGAGGCGTGCCTGAAGTCCTCGCAGCTGGCGGTATCGCTGGCACGCAGGCACGGCACCCGCCTGCACGTGCTGCATATTTCCACCGCCGACGAGCTGGCCCTGTTCGAACGCGGCCCGATGATCCGCGCCGATGGCAGCCGCAAGCAGATCACCGCCGAAACCTGCATCCATTTCCTGCGCTTTGACCGCACCGACTATGCCCGCCTGGGCAACCTGATCAAGTGCAACCCCGCGATCAAGGACGTGGCCGACCGCGAGGCGCTTACCGCTGCGCTGGTGGAGGACATCATCGACGTGCTGGCCACCGACCACGCCCCGCATACCTGGGAAGAGAAGCAGAAGCCGTATGCACAGGCGCCGTCGGGCCTGCCACTGGTGCAGTACGCGCTGACCGCCGCGCTGGAACTGGTGCACGAAGGCAGGATGGATATCACGCGGGTGGTGCAGAAGTTCGCCCACGCGCCGGCGCAGCTGTTCGACGTGGCCGAGCGCGGCTTCCTGCGCGAAGGCTACTTCGCCGACCTCGTGCTGGTGGACGACACGCCGTTCACGGTCAAGCGCGAAGACGTGTTGTCCAAGTGCGGCTGGTCGCCGTTTGAAGGCACCACCTTCCATTCGCGCATCGCCTCGACCTGGATCAACGGCGAACTGGCCTGGGACGGCAGCCGCATTGTCGGTGCCGCCAACGGCCAGCGCCTGGCCTTCAACCGCTGATGCGCACGGCTCTGCTTGCGCTGGCACTGGCCGGCGCACTGCCGGCGCTGCTGGCCCTGCCCACCCCGCTGCAGGCCCAGGCCAGTGACAGCCGCATCGTGTTTCCCGCCAGCGCCTCGCAGGGGGCGATGGTGGTGGGCAAGGTGCCGGCCGGCAGCACCGTCCAGTATGCCGGGCGCAGCCTGCGGGTGAGCGGCTACGGCAGCGTGGTGTTCGGCATCGGCCGTGACGAGCGCGGCCCGTTGCAACTGCAGGTGCAACGCCCGGACGGCAGCAGCCAGACCGTCAGCGTTGCCGTGACCCCGCGCGACTGGCCGACCGAACGGGTCAACGGCGTGCCGCCGAAGACGGTGAATCCGCCGCCGGCGATCGCCGAGCGGATCAAGCGCGAGCAGGCCCAGGTCACCGCGGCACGCAGCCGCGACGACGACCGCACCGATTTCGCCGCCCCCTTCATCTGGCCGGTACAGGGCCGAATCAGTGGCCGCTTCGGCAACGCGCGCGTGTACAACGGCCAGCCCGGTGCCGGGCACTCGGGCATGGATATCGCAGTGCCCACCGGCACCCCGGTGAAGGCACCTGCCGCCGGGGTCGTCACCTTCGTCGGTCCGGACCTCTATCTGACCGGCGGCACGCTGCTGCTGGACCATGGCTTCGGCATCAGCTCGAACTTCCTGCACCTGTCACGGATCGACGTGAAGGTTGGCGACCGCGTCGAGCAGGGTCAGGTGATCGCCGCGGTCGGTGCCACCGGCCGCGCGACCGGTCCCCACCTGCACTGGGGCATGAACTGGTTCGATACGCGCATCGACCCGCTGCTGGTCCTCGACCGCCGATGAGGCGGGCGCCGGCGACTCAGCCGCGCGCCGCCCACCACACCCGCAGCAGCGTCCGCAGCGGCGTTGCCTGCACCGGCTGGCCGCCGGCCTGCGCGGCCAGGCGGGCACGTGCCAGCCGCGCCCAGATCCGCCGTGGGCGCGGGCCGGCCACGCGCGCCGGCCAGGCCTGCAGCAGCTGACCCGCCCACTGGCGGCCCGCGTGTTCGCCGTGCGCGTCCAGCAGCGTGCGCGGGATGGCGGCCACCCCGGCATCGTGCAGCCGCTGCGCCAGCGTCTGCAGTACCACCGCGCGCCCTGCCCCGGCCGCCGGTGCCGGGCCGCGCGCGGGCGCGAACAGCACCGCCTCCACCGCCGCTACCGCCTGGCCGTAGCGCGCCAGCGCCTGCTCGGCGGCGGCCGCGTCCATCGCCACGGCGCGGGCCTGCACCAGGTCCGGCAGGGCCTCGGCCAGCTCGGCCCACGGTGCCCGTACCGGCTCCAGCAGGCGCCCCAGCGGGTGCCGCGAACGCTGCGACGCCCAACTGCGCAGCTCTTCGCCCCACCAGGCCAGCTTCGCATCGGCCGGCAGCGGATCGCCCTGCGTGTTGAGCATGTCATCCAGCTCCTGCAGCAGCGCGAACCAGGCCACCGCCAGCTCACGCTGCGGCGGCGCCACGAAGGGCTCGGCCACCGACCACTCCGGCCAGCGGGTGCGCCACTTGTCCAGGAAACTCTCCAGCGCGCTGGTACTGCTCACTCCGTCGATCCTTGTTTCAGGGCCGCGCGGACCGGACATTCCGGTCCGTGGCAGGCCAATGGGAAGCCTGTTGAAGGGCGGCCGGGTCGGCCACCAGGGTATCGGCACACCAGGTGCGCGGGTCGTCCGCTGCGGGCCGATAGCCCCACAGCGCCGCCACCGAGGGCATGCCGGCGGCACGCGCGGCCAGAATGTCACGCTCGTCATCGCCCACGTACACGCAGGCCGCCGGATCGGTTGCGATGCGCTGCGCGGCGTGCAGCAGCGGCAGCGGGTGCGGCTTGCGCTCGGCCAGGGTGTCGCCGCCCACCAGCACCGCGCACTGCTGCCACGGGTGCTGCGGCAGGATCAGGCGGGCCAGGTACTCCGGTTTGTTGGTGACGATGCCCCACACCGTGCCGGCCGCCTGCAGGGCCTGCAGCATGCCGGACACGCCGTCGAACAGCACCGCGTGCCGGCCGATCAGCCCTTCATAGCGCTGCAGGAACTCGGGCACCAGGGCCTCGCGGGCTTCGGCGGACAGGTCGGCGAAGGCAGCTTCGAGCATCGCCCGCGAGCCTTTGGAAACCACGTGGCGCAGGCGCTCCGGATCCACCGGTGCACGCCCGCGCGCGGCCAGCATCGCATCGAGCGTGGCGACGAAGTCCGGCGCACTGTCCAGCAGCGTGCCGTCCAGATCGAACAGCACGGCCGCCGGAAAGCCCGGCGCGCTCACGGGGCCTTGGCCGCGTGTGCGAGGTAGTTGATGTCCGTGCGGCTGCTCAGCCGGGCGCGATTGCGCCAGGGTTCGTAGGCCATGCCGCTGACGTCGTGCATCTGCAGATCCGCCTGGCGCAGCCAGCGCGCCAGCTCGGCCGGTCGGATGAACTCCTGGTAGTGGTGCGTGCCCTTGGGCAGCAGGCGGGCCACGTATTCCGCACCGACAATGGCCACGGCGAACGCAGCCGCGGTGCGGTTGATGGTGGACAGGAACAGCTGGCCGCCCGGCTTGAGCAGGCGCGCGCAGGCCTGGATGACCGCGCCCGGATCAGGCACGTGCTCGAGCATTTCCATGCAGGTGACCACATCGAAGCTGCCCGGCTGTTCGGCGGCCAGGTCCTCGGCAGCCTGCACGCGGTAGTCCACCGTCACGCCGCTTTCCAGCGCATGCAGGCGTGCCACCTTGACCAGCTCCGGGGCCAGGTCGATCGCGGTGACCTGCGCGCCGGCCTGTGCCAGCGCCTCGCTGAGCAGCCCGCCGCCGCAGCCGATGTCCAGCACGCGCGCCCCGCGCAGCGTGCTGCGGTCGGCCACGTACTGCAGGCGAACCGGGTTGAGCGCGTGCAGCGGCTTCTGCGGACCGTCGGCGTCCCACCAGCGGTTGGCCAGGGCGGCGAACTTGTCCAGCTCGGCCTGGTCGAAATTGGAAGATGAGGGGTGCGAAGCATTCATGACGTAGTCCTTGCAGCGCCGGTGATCAGGCGCGGATATGGCGGATGCGCTCGCGCCACTGGCGGGCGTTGGCGATGATGCCGGGCAGGTCCATGCCCACCAGCTGGCGCTGGACCAGCTTGGGCGCCCCGGCGATCCAGACATCGCTGACCTGCTGCCGGCCGGTCGCGTAGACCAGCTGGGACAGCACATTGTGCAGCGGCTGGGTTTCCAGCGCGGACAGATCCACACAGACCAGGTCGGCCTGCTTGCCGGGCTCGATCGACCCGATGCGCTCGCCGAAGCCCAGTGCCCGCGCCCCGCCCAGCGTGGCGGCACGCAGCGTGGTGGCGGCATCGAGCGCGGTGGCGTCGCCGGCGACCGCCTTGGCCAGGATCGCGGCGGTACGGTTCTCGCTGAACATGTCCAGGTCGTTGTTGCTGGCGCAGCCATCGGTACCGATCGCCAGGTTCACCCCGGCGCGCTGCAGCGCGCAGGCCGGGCAGAAACCGGAGGCCAGTTTCAGGTTCGATTCCGGGCAGTGCACCACGCTCACGCCGCGCGCCGCGCACAGGTGGATCTCGCTCTCGGTGAGCTGGGTCATGTGCACCGCGATCAGCCGGTCGTTCACCAGCCCGAGCCGGTCCAGCCGGGCCAGCGGGCGCTGGCCATGCAGGCGGATCGAATCGCTGATCTCCTGCGCGGTCTCGTGCGTGTGCAGGTGCACCGGCATGTCCAGCTGGTCGGACAGCATCCGCACCCGCTCGAAGTTGGCATCGCTGACCGTGTAGGGCGCATGCGGCGCGAACGCGGTGCCGATCAGGCTGTCGCCGCGCCACTGGTCGTGCAGGTCACCGGCCTTGGCGAAATACTCGTCGTCGGAGCTGGCCCAGGCGGTGGGGAAATCGATGATGACCGCGCCGACCAGCGCACGGAAGCCGTGCTGCTTGTAGACCGCGGCCTGCACATCGGCGAAGAAGTAGTTCTCGTTGACGCAGGTGGTTCCGCCACGCAGCATCTCGGCGATCGCCAGGGTGGTGCCATCGGCCACGAATTCCGGGCCGATCACCGCCGCTTCCACCGGCCAGATGTGCTCCTGCAGCCAGGTCATCAGCGGCAGGTCGTCGGCCACCCCGCGCAGCAGGGTCATCGGGTTGTGCGTATGGGCATTGACCAGCCCGGGCATCAGCGCGGCATCCGGGCGGCTGACCACCTGCGCCGGCTGGAACCGGGCCCGCGCCTGTTCGCGGGGCAGCACGGCCACGATCTCGCTGCCGCGCACGGCCACGGCATGGTCTTCCAGTACCACCGCATGCGGTTCGATGGGGACCACGTAACCGGCTTCGATGAGCAGGTCGCAGGCTTCGGGGAGGTGCAGGCTGTCGCTCATGCGGGCTCACTTGGCTGGGGGGAGGACCTGACGGACGGCGGCAGCCCGTTGCGGTGGGGTGCTGGGCAAGCCGGGCATGGCTCGGCGCTACCCGGGGGTTGGGAAAGCCGAGCATGGCTCGGCTCTACCTGGGGGTTGGGAAAGCCGGGCGTGGCTCGGGTCTACCGGGTGCCGGGAAAGCCGGGCGTGGCTCGGGTCTACCGGGTGCCGGGAAAGCCGGGCGTGGCTCGGCTCTACCCAGGTTTTGGGCAAGCCGGGCGTGGCCCGGCGCTACCGAAGGACCGTTACTTCACGCGCGAGGAGTACTCGCCCGAGCGGGTGTCCACGCGGATGATCTCGTCCTGGTTGACGAACAGCGGCACGCGCACCACGGCACCGGTTTCCAGCGTGGCCGGCTTGCCACCGCCGCCGGAGGTATCGCCGCGCACGCCCGGGTCGGTCTCGGTGATCTTCAGTTCAACGAAGTTCGGCGGCTGCACGAAGATCGGCGAACCGTTCCACAGCGTGACGATGCAGGACTCCTCGCCCTTGAGCCACTTCTCCGCGCCGCCCATGCCGGCCTTGTCGGCCTGCACCTGCTCGAAGGTTTCCGGATCCATGAAGTGCCAGTACTCGCCGTCGCTGTACATGTAATCCATGTTGGTATCGACCACATCAGCCACTTCGACGTCGTCGGTGGCCTTCATGGTCATTTCCACGGTCCGGCCGGACTTGATGAAGCGGTAGCGCACGCGGGTGAAGGCCTGGCCCTTGCCCGGCTTGATGAACTCGGTCTCGGAGATGACAGCCGGTTCATTGTTGACCAGGATCTTCATCCCGTTCTTGACATCGTTCATGCCCGCAGTGGCCATGCTCAAACTCCTGAAATGACAAAACCGCCGCCGGTGCGGCGAGGCGGATAGAATGGAAAACCCACCGGCGGCCGGTGGCACTGTTTTTCTGTCCCCATGATAACCGCAGGCCCCCTGTCCATGCAGCTTTCCGCCTCTCCCCGCCCCGTCGCCGCGCGCTGGCAGCAGTTGTGGCGGCAGGCGCTGCGCGACCCGCGCCAGCTGCTGGACCGGCTCGGACTGGACCCGGCGGCGCTGCAGGTGTCCGAACAGGCGCTGGCCCAGTTCGCCCTGCGGGTGCCGGAAGGCTTCGTCGCGCGCATGCGCCATGGCGATCCGGACGACCCGCTGCTGCGGCAGGTGCTGCCGGTGACGGCCGAAATGCAGCCGGCTCCCGGCTTCAGCTTCGATGCGGTGGGCGATGGCGCGGCGAAGAAGGCGACCGGGGTCATCCAGAAATACCGCGGCCGGGCACTGCTGGTGGCAACCGGCAGCTGTGCGATCAACTGCCGCTACTGTTTCCGCCGGCACTTCGATTACGGCGCGGAAAACGCCGCCAAGGGCGGATGGCAGGAGGCCGTGGCCGCCATCGCGGCCGATACCGACATCGACGAGGTCATCCTCTCTGGTGGTGACCCGCTGTCGCTGGCCACCCACAAGCTGGCCGAGCTGACCGACGCGCTTCGGCAGATACCGCACCTGCGCCGGCTGCGCGTGCATACGCGGCTGCCGATCGTGCTGCCTGAACGGGTGGATGCGGAACTGCTGGCCTGGCTGGGCAGCCTGCCGTGGCCGCTGGCGATCGTGGTGCATGCCAACCATGCCAACGAATTCGATGCCAGCGTGGATGCGGCCATGGCGGCCCTGCGCGGCACCGGCGCGCAGCTGCTGAACCAGGCCGTGCTGCTGCGCGGGGTCAACGACAGCGTGCAGGCGCTGCAGGCGCTGAGCGAACGCAGCTTCGCCGCCGGCGTGCTGCCGTACTACCTGCATCAGCTGGACCGGGTGGAAGGCGTGGCCCACTTCGAGGTGGACGACGACCGCGCCAGGGCGCTGGTGAGCGCACTGACCGCACGGCTGTCCGGCTACCTGGTGCCCAAGCTGGTGCGCGAGCTGCCCGGCGATCCGAGCAAACGCCCGCTGTGACCCGGCGGCCGGCAGGCCGCCCGGTCACTGCCCCGCTTCGATCATCCGCACCACGTCGGTGGCGGTCACCGGGTGGCTCAGCCAGTAGCCCTGACCCAGATCGCAACCGCGCTGGCAGAGCAGTTCGAACTGCGCTTCCTGCTCGATGCCCTCGGCCACCACGGTGATGCCCAGCGCGTGGGCCATGGCGATGATCGCCGTGGTCAGCGCCAGATCGTCCGGGTCGCGCTGCATGTCGGCGACGAAGCTCTTGTCGATCTTCACCCCGTCCACCGGCACCTGGCGCAGGTGGCTCAGCCCGGAAAAACCGGTGCCGAAGTCATCCAGCCAGACTTTCACCCCGGCGCGGTGCAGCTTGTCCAGCAGCTGCGCGGCCAGCATCTCATCGCCGATCACCGCCGTTTCGGTCAGCTCCAGGTGCAGCCGCGAGGCCGGCAGGCCTGATTCGGCCAGGCAACGCGCGACCAGGTCCGGCAGCTCGCCGCCGCGCAGCTGGCGCGGGGAAACGTTCACCGAGACGAACAGCTCATCACCGCCTGCCCCGCGCGGCCACTGTGCCGCCTCGGTGCACGCCGCCCCAAGCACCTTCGGTCCGATCTGCTCGATCAGACCGCTCTGTTCGGCCACTTCGATGAACACCGACGGCGGGATGGTGCCCAGCGTCGGGTGCTGCCAGCGCAGCAGCACCTCCACGCCCACCATGCGGCGGTCACGGGTGCGGAAGATCGGCTGGTAGGCCAGCCGCAGCTCACCGCGCTCCCAGGCGCCGCGCAGCTCCTGCTCCATGTGCACGCGGCGTTCCACCGCATGGTCCATCGCCCGGCTGTAATAGCGATAGCAGTGCTTGCCGGCGACCTTGGCCTGGTACATGGCGATATCGCCGTTCTTCAGCAGCGTGGTGGCATCGGCAGCGTCATCCGGGAACAGGGTGATGCCGATCGAAGCGCCCAGGAACAGCTCGCGCCCCTGCACCTGCAACGGGCGCGCCAGCTCCACCACCAGCCGTTCGGCCAGAGCGCGCGCGCGCGCGGCCACCTCGCCCTCGCCCAGCAGGATCACGAACTCGTCGCCGCCAAAGCGCGCCAGCAGCGCATCATCGCCGCCGGCGGCATCCACCGCCGTGCGGATGCGCTGGGCGAACTGCAGCAGCGCCTCGTCGCCCGCTTCGTGACCCAGTGTGTCATTGACCCGCTTGAAGTCGTCCATGTCGGCGAACAGCAGCGCCAGCTGGTGGCCGGAGGCGCGGGCGGCCATCAGCCGGTGGTCCAGTGCCTCACGGAATGCCAGCCGGTTGGTCAGCCCGGTCAGCGCGTCGGTGTAGGCCATGTGGCGCACTTCGCGGTCGTGCCGGGCGATGGCATCGCGCATGCGCGCAAAGCCGCGCACCAGCTCGCCCACCTCGTTCTGGCCGTGGTTCTCCTGCACCGGCGGGTGGTAATCGCCCGCTTCGATGCGGCGTGCGGCCACGGCCAGGTCACGGATCGGCGCCACCAGGGTGCGCTGCACGTACACCACCACGGCCACGCCGATGGCCGCCAGCAGGCCCACCATCAGCAGCATCCAGCCCAGGTGGCGGCTGCCGACCTGCTCCAGGCGGCCGGCCAGGGTCTGGTTGGCCTCGGCCTCCAGCCGCTGCACCTCCTCCAGCGACATACCCACCCGCACCCCGCCCAGGCGCTGGTTGCCGACCATCACCGGCATGCTCGCTTCAAGGATCTTCGGCGACTGCTGCACCAGCAGCGTGCGCGACAGCACGGCGCGCTCGGCCAGCGGGTCGGTCATGCCCCGGCCGAAGCCGGGCACCGCCACCGACCCATCGTGCAGCAGCCGGCCACGATCATCGAACACCAGCACATAGCTGACCACGCGCTGCCGCGAGGTGGTGCGCACCAGCACCCCCACCTGCTCCAGATCGTTGTAGTACAGGGGATTGGCCAGCGCATCGGCGAGTTCGCGCGACAGGCTTTCGGCGCGGCTGCGCAGGCTGCGGTCGAACAGTTCGTGGATCACCTCGCCACTGAGCTCGCGCAGCTCGCGCTGCATGGCCGCCTGGCGGGCCAGCAGCAGCGCCAGGATCGCCACCACCACCAGCATGGCTCCGCCCATGGCGAGCACGAAGCGCGCCTGCATTCCCGAACCCGGCAGTCTCATTCAACGTCCATCCGCACGCGCAGCAACCCTCGTTTCAGATCATCCAGCCGCTGCTGCATGCGTGCATCCACGCGATGAAACCCGGAGGTACCAAAGAACTTCTTCAAAGCCGGCGCGGCCTGCGGATCGGCCGCCGCCTCCAGCAGCACCTGCTGCAGGCGATCGCGCACGCGCGCGTCCAGACCCGCACGCACCAGTTCCACCGCACGCGGATAGGGCGGGCTGCGCAGGATCACCCGCAGGTCGGTCTTGAAGGCGGTCGGCATGCGCGCCGGGTCGTCCCAGTCCACGCTGCTGATCGCGCCGGCATCCACCACCCCCTTGTGCACGAACGTGGCGATGTTCAGCTCCGTGCGCGCGTACACGTACCCGACCGCGTCCGCCGGTGGGGCGTCGTCGGCGGACTGCAGGATCTCCGGTCGCAGCCCGTGGTCGAGCAGCGTCATCACCGGCACCAGGTAGGCGCTGGTGGAGCCCACGCCCTGCAGCGCCAAGGTGCGACCCTGCAGGTCGGCGATCTGCCGCACCGGGCTGTCACGGCGGGTGAAAAAGACGGTGTGGTAATCGCGCACCCCGCTGCGCTCGGTCAGCAGCAGCGGCTCGGCGGCGGCGCGCTGGCCCAGATCGACGGCCGTGCCGGCGGTTTCCGTGACCCAGTCGACGCGGCCCCGGCGCAGGTAGCTGGCCATCTGCTGCGCATCGCGCGCCATCAGGATGCGGCCTTCGCGGATGCCGACATCGCCCATGCGCGCGACCACGTAATCCAGCAGCGGCTGCAACTGGGGGTAATGGGCCTGCGGATCATCGCTGATCCGCCCCAGTACCAGCACGTGCGGGCCTGCGGCAGGCTGCGCCGACACGCAGGCGGGCATGCCCGCCAGCAGCAGGCATACCAGGCTCAGCAGTCCCCACTGCATCCGTCCCAGCCAACCAGTCACGACACTCCCCCGTTCTATCGGCTCAGACTACCCGAAAAAACGAGAACTGCGTCAAGCTATTTTTTGGCGTCGCCGGCCAACCGGGCCATGCGCTGGGCGTCGGCCAGCACGCCGCGCAGCAGCCGCACCTCCGGCTCGGTCGGTGCGGCGCGCAGGAACAGCCGGCGCAGTTTGCGCATGGCCGATTCCGGTGCCCGCCCCTTGTGGAAATCCACCTCGTCCAAGGTTTGGCCGAGCTGGGCGAAGAACCCTTCCATCTGCTCGTGACTGGCCTGCGGCTCGGCGTGGGCTTCGGCCGGCGCGGCGGCCTGGTCGCCGAGCAGCTGCATGCGGACTTCATACGCCAGCACTTGCACGGCCGCAGCCAGGTTGAGCGAGCTGAACGACGGGTCGGACGGAATGTGAACTGCGGCGTGGCACAGCTGCAGTTCCTCGTTGGTCAGCCCGGTGCGTTCGCGCCCGAACACCACCGCCACCTCGCCACCGCCGCCGGCCTTGCCGACCGCCAGCGCCGCCGCAGCGGCCGGCAGGTGTTCCTCCAGCTGCACCCGGCGCGCACGCGCCGTACAGCCAAGCACCAGGGTGCAGTCGGCCACGGCGTCGGCCAGGGTCGCCACGACGGGCGCGTCCCCCAGCACGTCCTCGGCACCGGCCGAGCGCCGGAAGGCTTCCTCATCGAGGGGTTTTTCAGGGGCGACCAACACCAGGCGGGCCAGGCCCATGGTCTTCAGGGCGCGCGCGGCGGCCCCCATGTTGCCGGGGTGCTGGGTACCGACAAGGACGAATCGCAGACGGGTGGCGGCAGGAAACTGGGACATGAACGGGCAAAAGGTCGAGCTGGACGATGAGCAATGGTAAACTGTGCGGCCGGCCACTGCGCCGGACCCGCTCTTTTCCCCCGCCAGTCCTTCTTCTGCCTTCACGGGAGCTCACGCCATGCAGAAACCCGCCGTCACCGTCATGGTCAAGGCCGCCCGCCTCGCCGGCAACGTCCTGTTGCGCAACATCAACAAGCTCGAGGCGCT